>Ga0207932_1000563_pt1 | contig 12548 bp, 10 predicted proteins | sample NGESurdeep092012_FD_184480 | JGI IMG/M metagenome (GOLD analysis project Ga0207932, IMG submission 184480) | Arctic peat soil microbial communities from Barrow, Alaska - NGEE Surface sample 415-2 deep-092012 (SPAdes) | ecosystem: Environmental > Terrestrial > Soil > Wetlands > Peat ...
GCTCGCGCCGCAGGCCGGCATCGTGAGCTTCATCCGCGGCGTGCCCTCGCTCGCGAAGGGCTCGACGATCGTGACGGTCGTCGAGGTGTTCGACGGAGCCCCGCCGCCGTGGACGAAGCCGGCGCCCTGACAAGGTCCGGCAACAAGCGACTGGTGAAGCGTTTCCAAACAGCGACGAGCGACGCGTGAGGGGCTTCCAAACAGCGACGAGCGACGCGTGAGGGGCGATCTGGCGAAGCGCGACGGGTGAGGAGCGCGGAGACGGTCGTCTCCTCACGCCGCGCTCGTCGCCCTTCACCAGATCGCCCCTCACCTGTCGCTCGTCCCTTGGTATGAGAGAAGCTCCCGACTCGACCGTCGGTCAGTTCCCCAGCCGCGAGACCACGACCGGAAGTTCCTGCACAACGGGCGGCGGCGTCCTCAGCCACTGCGGCCGCCCGATGGCCGTCGCGCGGAGAAGAGCCGGCCCCGGCTGGAACTGCGCGAGAAACTCCGTCGTGAACGACGGCATCATCGATCCCTGACGCGTACGCGGATCGTAGAAGCCGTCGCGGCTCGGGGCCACCCGGAGCGTGGCGAGCATCACGGAGTGCGAGCCCTGAATCAGCTCGAGGCGCACATCCACCGGCGTGCGCCCCGATGTGACCACGTGCACGAACGAGGGCATCCCGGCTCTCAGGTCCGGGCTCACCACCTTGAGCTCGAGGCTGCGCACCTGCACCCACGCGCGATACGACGACCACGCGCCGATCGCGACGTGCAGCAGGGCGACGATGATGATGACGCGCTGGACGACCCTGAGGAGTCGCGAGCCGTTCGATGCGCGTTCGGAGAAACTCAGCTTTGCCGTAGTCATGACTACGGCATTCTAACCACCTTTCCCATGAACAGCACGGTGCCGGTGAGTCGCTCTCGGATCACGATGATATAGGGGTGGTCGACGCGCATGACCGGTGGAATGTGCGCCGAAGTAGCGAAGACGCCGACTGTCGTGACCGCGGCGGCCTCGGTTCCCTCCTCGTTGATGTCGAGAAAGCTGTCCTGCTTCACGAAGGCGATGAACAGGGTGCCGTTCCCATTCAGCGCCATCTTCGAGAAGTCGGCGCCATTCTGGTCGAACGGCTCGACCATCCCCAGCGCCCCGAGATCGGGATTCATCAGCCGCTCGTACTTCAAGGTCAGCTTCGGCAGGGAGAGATCGACCTCCTCCACATAGTGCAGACCGTTCACGACCGCCTGCCAGGCGGAGGGGGTGAGCGATGCCGCCAATGACTGGATACTGGTTCCCGTCTTTGGAAGGAGCACCGTCATGGTGAACGCGCTGTCGCCGTACGACAGGTCCACGGCTTGATACGTCGCGGTCTCGGCGTACGAGAGCGCGCTGACCTGATGCATGAGTTGCATCTGCTGCGAGGCGCCCGTACTGCTGGTGAACGTCGCGGACGTCGTGAGCGCAGGATCGAACCTCGAACGCCAGCTGCCCTTGAAGTAGATGGCGTTGATCAGGAACATCATCGCGCTCGGGTCGATGTCCTCGAGAACCGAGGGAATCTTGCCGTTGGTCGCGCCGCTCACCCAGCCGTTGATGACGGCGAGCGATCCGGAAACGTCGTCGAAATTGAGCCCCTTCACCGACGCGTCGAAGTCCGCCTTGGTCGTGTCGACGAACGAGGGGCGGATCGGGAATCCGATCCGGTACCAGATCGAATTTGCGATCTGCATCTTCACGCTGGGATCGAGCGACTCGAGCAGCGCGATCAGCGACTTGTAGCCGGCGTTGATGTCCGTGAGTGAAGTGTTTCCGAACTGCAGCGCGGCGTGCATCTGGTCGTATGTGACCGTCGCGGCGCCATTCATCGTCATGCCGAGCGCGAACGACGCGCTGAGCGGCGAGATGAACACGTTCGTGTCCGGCTGTGCGGCATTGACCTTGCCCCAGAGCGCGAAGGAGAAGGCATTCGCCGCGTCCCGCACCGACGTCTCGGCGAGCGAGAGCGCGCGGGGAAGCTGGGTCAGTGTGGTCGGAGCGGCCTGAGCGGGACCCGTGATGTCGTGATGGCAGGCCGCAGACCACATCAGAGCGGCGACACACATCGATACTCGCGTCAAACGAGCCTGAATCATTCGGCACCTCCGTGCGCGGTCCTCAGGCTTACGTACCCCGCGGTACAGGGTATGGTCACGGCAGTGGGTTCCCAAACAGGGACGAGCGACGCGTGAGGGGCGATTTGGCGAAGAGCGATGAGCGACGGGTGAGGGGCGATTTGGCGAAGAGCGATGAGCGACGGGTGAGGGGCGATTTTGGGGAAGAGCGACGCGTGAGCGGCGAGGAGACGTTCTCCTCACGCCTCACACGTCGCTCTTCGCCAGGTCGCCCCTCACGCGTCGCTCGTTCCTGTTTGGAAGCCCCCTCACGCGTCGCTCGTCGCCAGATCGTCCTCAGACTTCCATCACCACGAACTCTTGCGACTCGTCGATCTGGAGCCGCTGGATGTCCTGCCCCAGGCGCCAGCGCACGCGCAGCAGCTGCATCGCCGCGACGGCTGCGAGCGCGCCGACGTAGCCCCACCACACGCCCTGCGGGCCGAATCCGAGCCGGAACGCGAGCCCGAGGGAGAGCGGAATCCCGATTCCCCAGAAGCCCGCGAGGTGCAGCAGCATCGGCACGCGCGTGTCACCCGTCCCGCGCAGCACGCCCGTCGCGACGGCCTGCATGCCGTCGAAAATCTGGAATAGCCCGCCGATGAAGATCAGCGAGGCCGCCGTCGCAACGGTCGCCGGATCACGCACGAAGATCAGCGCGAGCGCTCGCGGAATCGTCAGGAACGCGATCGCCGCGATAGCCATGAACCCCATCCCAACGGCCAGGGCCGCGACTGCATCGCGCCTCGCCCCCGAGAGATCTTCCCTGCCGATGGCGCGTCCGACCATCGCCGCGGCGGCGGCACTCACCCCCATCGGAAACATGAAGGTCAGCGCCGCCAGGTTGATCGCGATCTCGTGCGCGGCGAGCGGAACGGAGCCGAACCAGCCGAGCGCCACCGCTCCACCCGAGAACACCGCGATCTCGAGCCAGTTCTGAAGTCCGACGGGCATGCCGAGCCGGAGCATTCGCACCATCGGCCCGACGCGGAACGATTCCGGCCGCCACGGCACGAGTGCGCCGTGGAGCTGCTTCCAGCCGAAGTACACGAGCAGGCCGAACATCAGCCACCGGCTCAGCGCCGTGGCGATCGCCGATCCCTGTGTTCCCAGCGCAGGAAGCCCGAAGTGCCCGTAGATCAGCGCGTAGTCCAGCGCGAAGTTCACGAAGTTCGAGACGACGATCGCGATCACCACCGGCCGCACCTGCGCCATCGCCTGCAGCGACTGCCGCAGCGCGAAGAACAGGTAGAACGGCACCACGCCGGCGATCGAAATGCGCGAGAACGTCGCGGCGATCGGCGTGACGTCGGCGGGCTGGCGGAGGAAGCCGAAGAACAGCTCGCCGGGAATCAGGAGGAGCGCCGTCGGCACGCTGAGCGCGAGCGCCATGAGCACGCCGCGCTGCACCCCGCGCGAGACGCCTTCGTGATCCTGCGCGCCCGTGGCTTGCGAGACAACCGGATCGAGGACGAGCAGGATCCCCATCCCGAAAATCGTGACGTTGACCCAGTAGATGTGGCCGAGCGCCACCGCGGCGACCGCGGACGTTCCCACGCGGCCGACCATCGCCGTGTCCACCACGCCCATGAGCATGATGCCCACTTGAGCGAGCACGACGGGCCAGGCGAGGCGCAGCATCTCGCGCAGCTCGCCTCGCGTCGGGCGGAGCTGCGCGAGGGATGACACTAAAGTTCCTCCGTATCCCGCATCAGCGGCACGCTACTCCCACTCGATGGTGGCGGGCGGCTTGGAGCTCACGTCGTACACCACGCGATTCACTCCCGCGACCTCGTTGATGATCCGGCTCGAGATCCGCGCGAGCACCTCGTGAGGAAACGCGAACCAGTCGGCCGTCATGCCGTCCGTGCTCGTCACCGCGCGCAGCGCGATCGCATTCTCGTACGTCCGGAAATCACCCATCACTCCAACCGAGCGGATCGGGAGGAACACCGCGAACGCCTGCCAGATGTCGTCGTACAAGCCGGCTTCGCGAATCTCCTCGAGATAGATGGCGTCGGCCTTGCGAAGCGTGTCGATCGCCGGCTGGTCGACGGCGCCGAGCACGCGAATCGCGAGCCCGGGCCCGGGGAACGGATGGCGGCCGACCATCTCCTCCGGCAGGCCGAGCTCGCGGCCGACGTTGCGCACTTCGTCCTTGAACAGTTCGCGCAGCGGCTCGATGAGCTTGAACTTCATCCCCGGCTTGAGCCCGCCCACGTTGTGATGCGTCTTGATCGTGGCGCTCGGGCCGCCCTTGACGCTCACGCTCTCGATCACGTCGGGATACAGCGTGCCCTGCACCAGGAAGGCGGCGTCCTTTCCCGCTGCCGCCGCGGCGTCCTCGAACACGTCGATGAACATGTGGCCGATGATCGTGCGCTTCTTCTCGGGCTCGGCCTCGCCGGCGAGCGCTTTGATGAAACGCTCTTCGGCGCGCACCGTGATGAGCTTGATGCCGAGGTTCGCCTTGAACGTGCGCTCGACCTGTTCGCGCTCGTGCAGCCGCAGCAGCCCGGTGTCGACGAAGATGCAGGTGAGCTGATCGCCGATCGCGCGGTGCACCAGCGCGGCCGCCACCGACGAATCAACTCCTCCCGACAGGCCACAGATCACGTGCTTGTCGCCCACCAGCTCGCGGATCTGCGCGATCTCGCGCTCCACAAAGGAACCTGGCGTCCAGTCCGGTTTCGCTCCGCACACGCCGAACAGGAAGTTGCCGATGATCTCGGCGCCTCTCACCGTATGCGCGACTTCCGAATGAAACTGGATCGCGTGAATCGGCTTGGTCGCATGACGGAATCCGGCGACGACGTTTCCACTCGACGCCGTCTTGACGTATCCCGGCGGTGGCGCATCGACGTGATCGCCGTGGCTCATCCACACCTGAGTCTCCTCACCCCTTGCGAACCCCGCGAATACTCCAGCGGCTTCGTCAACAGTGATCATCGCCCTGCCGTACTCACGTCCGCCGCCCGCGGTCACCTTCCCGCCCTCGACGTGCGTGATCCATTGCAGTCCGTAACACACGCCAAGGATGGGCGCGACGTCGAGAAGTCCCTTGTCGAAGTCCGGCGCACCCTCATCCGTGACCGAGTTCGGCCCGCCGCTCAGGATGATGCCGGTGGGATTCCACGCCTTGATCCACTCGAGTGAACGGGTCGGCGGGTGAATCTCCGAGTACACGCGGGCCTCGCGGACCCGCCGGGCAATGAGTTGGGTAAACTGGCTTCCGCAGTCGAGAATCAAAATCCGCGATGACATTATCTCACAAATCGGTAATGAAGCCGTTGTCTGATAGCTGACAACGGAGCGCTGTCGTCCGACGTCGTTGCCGTTCTGTTCAGAATTGCCACTGCGGATCGGAGAGCTTCAGAAACTCCACATGCTTGGTATCGAGATCGAGCACCGCCGCGGTGGGCGCGCCGTTGATCCAGCCGCACGCCTCACCCGGATTGATGATCAGCGAGTCGCCGCGCGTCTTCATCGACTGCTGGTGCTCGCTGCCGTGTACAACCACGTTGTGCGCCTTGATCGAACGGGCCGTCACGTCGCCGATGTCGTGCACGAGGAGAATCTTGTGCTCGCCGATGGTCAGGCTGTGCGGCGACTCGAAGAGCTCGTTCCCCATTCCCTGCTCCGCGAACGCCTTCAACCCCTCATGATCGCCGTCGTTTCGGCCGAACACGCCGGCGAGCGCGACGTTCGCATCCTGGAACGGTTTCAGCGAAAACGGAGAACAGAAATCACCGGCATGCAGCACCATCCCCACTCCCCGCTCGGTCATGCGCTTCAGGAGTTCGGCGATCGCCGGGATGCGATCGTGCGTGTCGGACATCAGTCCCACGAGCATCAGACATCCCTCCAGTCTGGGTGGGCCTGCTCGAGCCGCGTCAGGTCATCGTACGATTCGCGCGCCGTGACGACCGCGAAGCGCGCGCCATCGACCATCACCTCCGCGGCCTTCGGTCGCGCATTGTAGTTCGACGACATCACGTAGCCATACGCTCCAGCCGTGTGGATCACCAGCAGGTCGCCGGGCTCCATATCGTCCATCTCACGATCCTGGGCGAGAAAGTCTCCGCTCTCGCATACGGGGCCGACCACATCCACCACCGCCCGTTCCCCACTCGGCTTCGCGGATTCAATCAAGTGATACGCATCGTAGTGGGACGGCCGCAAGAGCTCCGTCATCCCCGCGTCGGCGATCACATAGTCCTTGCCCCCGCTGCGCTTTCTATACAGTACGCGTGCGAGGAGCACACCGCTTGCGGCCGCGAAGAACCGGCCGGGCTCGACGATCAGCTCCGCATTCATCCGCTTCACCACGGGTGAAATTATACGGGCAAACGCGTCGAGGTCCGGCTCCACGTCGCCCTCGTCGTAACGTACGGGCAATCCTCCGCCGATGTCCACGTACCGGATCGGCGCACCAGCGCCGACCATGCGCTCCGCGAGCTCCCTCAATCGCTCCAGTCCCGCCCGATACGGCTCCAGCGTGGCCAGCTGCGATCCGACGTGCATGTCCAGCCCGATCAACTCCACATGCTCGAGCACCCGCGCTTTCTTGGCGAGATCGAGCGCCTCGTCGTGAGGAATGCCGAACTTGTGACCACGCGAGCCCGTCGCGATGTATGCGTGCGGATTCTCGACCGTGACGTCGGGGTTGATGCGGAATCCGACTGGGGCCACCACGCCGAGCTCGCGCGCGATGGCCTCCAGGAGATACAGCTCCGCCTCGGACTCCACATTGATCAGCTTCACGCCGGCCTTCAGCGCCTCACGCAGCTCCTGCCCGGTCTTGCCGACGCCGCCGAAAATGATGTCGTGGCCATGGAACCCCGCGCGCAACGCCCGATGCAGCTCACCGCCGCTCACGACGTCGGCGCCCGAGCCCAGTTCGCGCAGCACCGAGAGAATCGCCCGATTGGCGTTCGCCTTGAGGCTGTAATGCACACGGTGCTTCACGCCGGCGAGCGCCGCGGCCAGGCGGCGATACCGGTCGCGAAGGACGGCCGCGCTGTACACGAACGTGGGCGTCCCCGCCTGCCGGGCAATCGTCTCGGCGGACACATCCTCGCAGTACAGCACGCCGTCACGGCGCGCGAACGCCGTCGTCAATACGCTTTGGCCCACACGACCTCGTGCGTTGCGGGCTGGCCGGTGACCATGCAGGTCCTGGGCGCATCCGCCGAGCGGAACTCGGCGTCGGGAATGACGCGAATGGTCGCCTTCGTTTCCTCTTTCACCTGCGCCTCGACGGCGGGATCTCCGTTCCATCCGGCGTACACGAACCCGCCGGGACCTTCCATGATCTCCTTGAAACGGGCATACGAGATGTCGCCACGATGCGTCGCCGCATCGCGCCGCGCCTTCGCCGCGGTGAACAGGTCCGACTGAATCGTGCCGAGCAACTGCGCGACCGACGCCGCGACGCCGGCCATCGGAATGGCCGCCTTTGCCCGCGTGTCGCGCCGCGCGGAGAACACGGACTGTTTCTCGAGGTCCTTGGGCCCGAGTTCAAGGCGTAGCGGGATGCCGCGCAGTTCCCACTCGTAGTATTTCGCGCCCGGCTTCATCCCCTCACGCGCGTCGATGTGCACGCGCAGGCGATCCTCACCGCGGCCGCTCCACGAGGTGAGCTCGTCCTTCAGCTTGTTCGCGGCCTCTACGAGCTTCGATCGCTCCTCGTCCGTCTTCCAGATGGGAACGATGACGATCTCGATCGGCGCGAGTTTCGGAGGCGTGACGAGACCGTTGTCGTCGCCGTGCGTCATCACGAGACCGCCGACCATGCGCGTCGAGACGCCCCAGCTCGTGTTCCAGGCATACTCGACCTCGCCGGACTCCGACTGGAACTTGAGGTCGAACGCCTTCGAGAAGTTCTGCCCGAGGTCGTGCGACGTGCCGGCCTGCAGTGCCTTGTTGTCCTGCATCAGCGCCTCACAGGCGTACGTGCGCAAGCCGCCCGCAAACTTCTCGCTCTCGGACTTGTAGCCGGTGATGACGGGCATCGCGATCCATCCCTCCATGAAATCGCGATATACGCCGAGCATCTTGAGCGCCTCGGCTTCGCCCTCCTCGTGCGTCGCGTGAGCGGTGTGGCCCTCCTGCCAGAGGAACTCGAGCGTGCGCAGGAAGAGCCGCGTGCGCATTTCCCAGCGCACGATGTTCGCCCACTGGTTCATCAGGATCGGCAGGTCGCGATAGCTCTGCACCCACTTCGCGAACATGTGATAGATGATCGTCTCGCTCGTGGGGCGGATGAAGAGCCGTTCCTCGAGTTCCTTGCCGCCACCGTGCGTCACGACGGCGCACTCGGGCGCGAACCCCTCGACGTGCTGCGCCTCCTTCTTCATGAAGCTTTCGGGAATCAGGAGCGGGAAGTACGCGTTGACGTGCCCCGTCGCCTTGAACTTGTCGTCGAGCGCGCGCTGCATCCGTTCCCAAATGCCGTAGCCATTGGGGCGAATGACCATCGAGCCCTTCACCGGCGAGTAGTCGGCGAGTTCGGCGCGGAGGACGACCTCGGTGTACCACGCGCTGAAGTCTTTGGCGCGGGTGGTGAGCTTCTTGTCGTCTGCCATCAGTCGTTGCTTGGGTTTTGTGAGGAGATCGTTTCTTCGAACCAGCTCTTCAGTGCTGCGATTGCGGTGGCATCGGCGGCGAGCAATGGTCGCGATGCGAACTTCCTGCTCGGCGCTTCCTTGAGCTTGCCGATCAGGCCCTGCACGAGCACCTCGGTGCCCGACTCGAAGCAGATCGCCGCGAGCGCTCCGGATTTTCTGGCGCTGTCCACCTGATTGCGCGTGGGCTGGGTCTGATAGCGTTCGGCGCTGAGGCCGTAGTCCACGCTGAATCCGGCATCCCGGAGCAAGTGAAGAAGCCGAAGCGCGTCGCCGATCGGATGCTCGAGCGCGCCGTTGCCGCCGACGAAAAAGAGGTCGGCCCCCGTTCCGGTCGTCTCGGGCATGAGGTGGCGTTCCTTCAGCAGCTCGCCGAGGACGACGTCGCCCATGCCGAAGCCGAGCGCGGGAAGATCGGCGCCGCCGAGATCGTTCAGGAGGTTGTCGTATCGTCCGCCACCGCAGATCGCGCGAAGCTCGCCCTTGGCGTCGAAGAGCTCGAACACGATGCCGGTGTAGTACGCGAGGCCGCGAACGATCGAAAGATCGACATCCACCCAATCGCGGACACCGAGCGACTGCAGGTGCGAGAGGTACGTCGCGACGCGCTCGATGTGCGGCTTCACCGTGGCCGCGTTGGCGAGTTCCGGACGAAAGCCGCCGAGGTCCTTTACCAACGGCAATTCGAGCACGGCCTCGATCATGACTGGCGTGAGGCCGGCCTCCGCAAGCTTCGCGACCGAAACGTCACGAGGCTGGCGCGAGATCTTGTCGAGTACCGCGTACACCGCGGCCTGCTGGTTCTCCTCGCGCACGCCGATCTCGGAGAGCAGTGCGTTGAGCAGGCGCCTGTCGGACACCCGCGCGCGCACGTCGCTCGCGTCGAGCCCCAGCTCCTTCATGATCGAGATCGCGACCGAGAGCAATTCGGCGTCGGCGAGTTCGCTCACCTCGCCGACTATGTCGACGTTCAGCTGGAAGTGCTCGCGAAGCCGCCCACGCTGCGCGCGCTCGTACCTGAAGAGCTGGGGAATCGAAAACCAGCGCACCGGCTTCCGGAGCGCGTTCGCGCGCTCGGCCACCATGCGCGCAAAGGTCGGCGTCATCTCCGGCCGCAGCGCGACCTCGCGCCCGCCCTTGTCCGTGAACGTGTACAGCTGGCCGGCGATCTCGTCGCCGCTCTTCTTGGTATAGAGATCGAGCGGCTCGAGCGGAGGTCCGTCGTATTCGACGAACGCGTAGCGCCGGGCGACCTCGCGCCAGGCCCGGAAAATGTGGGCCCTTTGCGCGAACTCGTCTGGATAGAAGTCTCTGAACCCGGGAAGCGCTCCGCCTGCCATCTGCTAAAGCTAGCCGCCCGTCGGACTTACCTCCAGACGCGCCATGGCGTCGCCCACCGTGTGAAACGACCCCGTAATGAGCACCGTGGCCCCTTCCGAGGCGCCGCGGACCAGCGCCCGGTCGAAGTCCCGGCTGACCTCGGCGTTCCACCCCCGTTCGCGGGCGTAGTTCAGCGGCTCCGGGATGATCCAGGTACGGCTTGGAGGCGCCGTGGGCGCGTTGGTGAGGATGAATCGTTCGACGGCCGGGGCCAGCGCCTCCATGATGCCGCGCCAGTCCTTGTCCGAGAGCACGCTGAGGACAGCGACGATCGGCTTGGGGGGCGCGATCGCGGTCAGGGTGCTCGCGAGAACCGCCGCACCGGCGGGATTGTGCGCCACGTCGAACAGGTATTTCCCGACGCGCTGGAACCGGCCCGGAAGCCGGACGTGCGGCATGCCTGCTTGCAGCTCGGATTCGCTCGGTGCCAAGCCCGCGGGGAGTGATTCGAGCATCGCGATCGCGACGGCCGAGTTTGCCGCCTGATGGGCGCCGAGCAGCGGCGTGGTGAACGATCGCTTGCCGAGCGAGAACGTCGTGCCCGATGCGCCAATGCGAACGTCCGTGGGCCCGCCTTCGTCGTAGATCACGCGAATCGGTGCGGCACCGTGCGTCCGGGCGTGCGATGCGAGCAGTTCGCGGATCGCGGGGTCGGGATCGCCGACGACGGCCGGCACCCCGCGCTTGAAGATCCCCGCCTTTTCGAACGCGATCTCCTCGAGCGTGGCGCCCAGGTATTCGACGTGGTCGATGCCGATCGTCGCGACGCCGGCGACGAGTGGAGTGACGACGTTCGTCGCGTCGAGCCGGCCGCCGAGCCCGGTCTCGATTACCGCGATATCGACGTTCGCCTCGGCGAAAAACTCGAACGCCATCGCGGTGGTCGCTTCGAAGAACGTCGCGCCAAGCCGCTCGACTTCGGGCGTCCACTTGTCGACGAACTCGACGATCCGCTCCGGCGCCACCGGCACGCCGTCGATCCGGAAGCGTTCGCGAAAGTCGACGAGATGCGGCGAGGTATAGACGGCGGTGCGCAGCCCCTTCGCGCGCAGCACCGCCTCGAGCGTGGCGCAGACGCTTCCCTTGCCGTTGGTGCCGGCGACGTGGAGCGTGCGCAGGCGGCGATGCGGGTCGCCGAGTGAGTGGAGAAATGCTTCAACCCGGTCAAGCCCAAGCCTCCAGATTCCCGTGGTTCGCGCGTAGAGAAAGTCGAGCGCGTCGCCGTATGTTCTCAGCTCGAGGCCCACCCGGTGGCGGCGGGCTTGCCGCTCATGTGCCGCAGCAGCTGTCCGACGGTCTGCTTGAGCTGTGCGCGATGCACGACACTGTCGACCATGCCGTGATCGAGGAGGAACTCGGCGGTCTGGAACCCCTCGGGAAGATCCTGGCCGAGGGTCTGCTTGATGACGCGCGGGCCGGCGAACCCGACGACCGCGCCCGGCTCCGCGAGGATCGCATCACCGAGCATCGCGAAGCTGGCGCTGACGCCGCCCGTGGTCGGGTTCGTGAGGATGGACACGTACGGAATGCGACGCTCCGCGAGCTGCGAGAGCACGGCGGAGGTCTTCGCCATCTGCATGAGGGAAAGCACGCCTTCCTGCATGCGCGCGCCGCCCGAAGCCGAGACGATGATGAGCGGGAACTTCTTCTCGAGAGAACGCTGGCCGAGCCGGGCGATCTTTTCGCCGACGACGGAGCCCATCGAGCCGCCCATGAACGCGAAGTCCATCACGCCGAGGTTTACCGGCATCTTCTCCATGGTGCCGGAGGCGGTGATGATGGCGTCGCTGTCGCCGGCCTTGGTCAGCGCCTTCTTGAGGCGGGCGGGATACTCCGGGAAGGTCAGGGGATCGACGGAGCGGAGGTCGGAATCCTTTTCCTCGATCGAGCCGTCGTCGAGGAGGATGTTGATGTAGTCGATGGCCCTGATGCGGCGGTGGTAGTCGCAGGCGGGGCAGACGTTGTGAGTCTTGTTGAAGTTTTCACGGATGTCGGTATGGCCGCAGGACTCGCACTTTTCCCAGACGTCGGCGGGGATTTCCAGGTGCTCGCCTTTGGGCTGTCTTGGTTTCTTTTCCTTTCTGAACCATGCCATGCTCTCAAATGTCGCGGTTGGCCTCGGAACTCACAACTGCAGGGGCGAGAGGTGAGTCCAGTGGCGAGGGGCGAGACCAGTGGGGAGTGGCAAGGGTGAGTGGGGAGTGGGGAGAACCGAGTGGCGAGGGGGGAGTTTGCAGGCTACATGAGGTGGGAGCGTTGAGGTTTCCCTGATAGCCATTTCTGGGCGCCGATCAGGATGCGGCGGAGTTCGCCGAGTTGGTCGAATCGGAGTTCGATCACCTCGGCCGAAAGTTCGTCTTGCACGGCGCGATACCAGGTGAAGCTCTCGCGGAGCGAACC
>Ga0207932_1000565_pt1 | contig 12543 bp, 8 predicted proteins | sample NGESurdeep092012_FD_184480 | JGI IMG/M metagenome (GOLD analysis project Ga0207932, IMG submission 184480) | Arctic peat soil microbial communities from Barrow, Alaska - NGEE Surface sample 415-2 deep-092012 (SPAdes) | ecosystem: Environmental > Terrestrial > Soil > Wetlands > Peat ...
GCTTGATCTTGCCGGCCTGGCCGGCGGAACCGAAAGCTTCATAGCGCGCCTTGCAGATTTCTTTCATCGCTTTGGTCGAGGCGGCCAGGAACTTGCGCGGATCGAAGTCCTTGGGGTTCTGTGCAAGATAACGCCGCACCGAACCGCTGGAAGCCATGCGCAAGTCGGTGTCGATATTGACCTTGCGCACGCCGTACTTGATGCCCTCGACGATTTCTTCAACCGGCACACCGTAGGTCTGTCCCATGTCGCCGCCGAATTCGTTGATGATCTTCAGCCATTCCTGCGGCACCGAAGATGAACCGTGCATCACCAGGTGGGTGTTGGGGATGCGCGCGTGAATTTCCTTGATGCGGCTGATCGCCAAAGTTTCGCCGGTGGGCGGCTTGGTGAACTTGTAAGCGCCGTGCGAAGTGCCGATCGCGATAGCCAGTGCGTCCACACCGGTCTGGCGCACGAACTGCGCGGCCTCTTCAGGGTCGGTCAGCAACTGGTCGTGGGTCAGCACGCCTTCCGCGCCGTGGCCGTCTTCCTTTTCGCCCATGCCGCTTTCCAGCGAACCCAGACAGCCCAGCTCGCCCTCGACCGAAACGCCCACCGCGTGCGACATTTCCACGACGCGGCGGGTCACGTCCACGTTGTATTCGAACGAGGCGGGTGTCTTGGCGTCTTCCTTCAGCGAACCGTCCATCATCACGCTGGAGAAGCCGCTGCGGATCGCATTGATGCACACCGCCGGCGATGCGCCGTGGTCCTGGTGCATCACGACAGGAATGTGCGGGTAGGTTTCTACAGCAGCCAGGATCAGGTGGCGCAAAAACGCCTCACCGGCATATTTGCGCGCGCCGGCGGAGCCTTGCATGATCACCGGGCTGTTGGTCTCATCAGCCGCTTCCATGATCGCCTTGACCTGTTCCAGATTGTTCACGTTGAACGCGGGCAGGCCATAGCCGTTCTCGGCAGCGTGATCGAGTAATTGACGCATAGATACTAAAGCCATTTTTTCCTCCTGATTAAAAATTCAAGTTTGTGTGTTGCCGCTAAATTCCGAAAACCGTATTGCACTATCGCCAGTGTTTACTTGAGATCGCCAATTTTGACGATCTTCATGGTGTTGGTGTGTCCTGCTTTGCCCACCGCCTCGCCTATGGTCATCACAACCAGGTCGCCATCCTGCACCAGACCCAGTTCGAACAGGGTTTGTTCCGCATTGCGCAGCTCCTGGGTCTGATCCTTGGCGCTGGAATGGAATGCGATGGGATGCACGCCGCTGAACAGCGTCACTTTACTCAGCGTTTCCTGCACCGGCGTCAAGGCGAAGATCGGCACGCCTGCATTCATCCGCGACATCCACAGCGGAGTCGAACCGGATTGCGTCAATGCCACGATCGCCTTCACCTTGAAATGCGATGCGGCAAACAGCGCGGACATTGCAATGGACTGGTCGACACGCGTGTATCTCTGCGCGCCGGTGCGGCGATCGAAAACATTGTCTTCCACTTCCCGTTCGGCCTTGAGGCAAATACGCGCCATGGACTCGATGGTTTCAACAGGATAATCACCCACCGCGGTTTCTGCAGACAGCATCACCGCATCGGTGCCATCCAGCACCGCATTCGCCACGTCCGAGACTTCAGCACGGGTCGGTATCGGGTTGCTGATCATCGATTCCATCATCTGTGTGGCGGTGATCACCAGGCGATTTTTTGCCCGCGCCATTTTGATCATGCGCTTTTGCAGGCCCGGCACGGCCGCATCGCCGACTTCCACGCTCAAATCGCCGCGCGCCACCATGATCGCATCCGACGCATCAATGATGTCAGCCAATGCCGGAATCGCTTCGGCACGCTCGATCTTCGCCATCAACAGGCTCTTGCCGCCCGCCGCGTGCATCAGTTCGCGCGCCACACGCATGTCCTCGCCGCTGCGCGGAAAGGACACCGCCAGGTAATCGGCCTTGATCAGCGCGGCAGTCTTGATGTCTTCCTTGTCCTTCTCGGTCAGCGCGGCTGCGGTCAATCCGCCGCCCTTGCGATTAATGCCCTTGTTGTTGGACAGCGGCCCGCCGCGCACCACCCTGCAAATGACCTGTGGGCCGATCACTTTGGTGACGTGAAATTCCAGCATGCCGTCGTTAAGCAACAATATGGTGCCCGCGCTGACATCGTTGGGCAGTTCCTTGTAATCGAGGCCGACACGCTCCTGATTACCGAGCCCGTCAAATGCGGCATCCAGGATGAAAGTATCGCCCTTGTTCAGGATGATCTTGTCATTCTCGAACTTTCCAATGCGGATTTTCGGGCCCTGCAGATCGGCCAATATGCCCACGGTGCGGCCGCAGATTTTAGCCACGGCGCGCACCGTTTCGGCCCGTTTCATATGGTCCTGGGCGGTGCCGTGCGAGAAATTCATCCGCACCAGATCGACTCCGGCCATTATCATTTGTTCCAGCACTTTTGGATCGTTGGAGGCCGGCCCCAACGTTGCAACTATCTTGGTTCTACGCAGCATGTTTTCCTATATTTTATTGACTGGCGCGTTGTTCAAGAATTTCAACAGCCGGCAATTTTTTGCCTTCGAGAAATTCCAGGAACGCTCCGCCAGCTGTGGAGATGTAAGACACTTTGTCAAAAATGCCGTACTTCTGGATTGCGGCTATGGTGTCGCCACCACCTGCCAGAGTGAAAGCCTTGGTTTCAGCAATCGCCATCGCGATCTTCCTGGTACCTTCACCGAACTGATCGAACTCAAACACGCCTACCGGTCCGTTCCATACCACGGTGCCGGCCTTCATGATGATGTCGGCTATTTCCTGTGCCGACTGCGGGCCGATATCAAAAATCATTTCATCATCGGCAACATCGTTCGCCGATTTCAGAACCGCCGGGGTGTTTTCATTACCTGGGACAAATGGTGCTTCCTTGCCGACCACCACATCGGTAGCGATCGGAATGCTCGCGCCGCGCGCGGTCATTTTTTCCAATAATGCCTGGGCGGTAGGGACCAGATCGTTTTCGCACAGCGACTTGCCGACCGGATGACCGGTCGCCTTGAGAAAGGTGTTGGCGATACCGCCGCCGACCACCAGTTGATCGACTTTTTCCGACAGACTTTCCAGAACGGTCAGCTTGGTGGAAACCTTGGAACCACCGACGATGGCCACCATCGGGCGGGCGGGGCTGAGCAGGGCCTTGGTCAGCGCTTCCAATTCCTGGGTGAGCAGGATGCCCGCGGCAGCTACCGGTGCGTATTTCGCCACGCCATGAGTCGAAGCTTCGGCCCGGTGTGCGGTGCCAAATGCGTCCATCACGAAGACATCGCACAGCGCGGCGTATTTGCGCGCGGTTTCCTCGGTGCTTTTCTTTTCGCCCTTGTTGAAGCGGCAATTTTCCAGCAGCACCAATTCACCCTCGGCGATGCTGAATCCGCCATTCACCCAATCCTTGATCAGGCGCACCGGCTTGCCCAGCTTGTTGGCGATGACGTTGGCCACCGGCTTGAGCGAATTTTCTTCGGAGTAAACGCCCTCCTCGGGACGACCCAGGTGTGAGGTCACCATCACGCGCGCCCCGGCTTCCAGTGCGAAGTTGATGGTCGCCATCGAGGCGGTGATACGCGCATCGGATGTTACCTTGCCATCTTTGACAGGGACATTGAGATCAGAGCGTATCAAAACGCGTTTGCCCTTGAGTTCCAGATCGGTCATTTTGATTACAGTCATGATATATCTTTCGATGTTGGGGCTAGGGACTGGGGGCTAGGGGCTAGAGGCCATGGGATTCTGGCCCCTAGCCCCAGTCCCCACAGCCTCTTTATTTGGCGATATGAGTCACCATGCGCATCAGGTTGCAGGTATAGCCATACTCGTTGTCGTACCAGGCCACGACCTTGACAAAGGTTGGATCCAGCGCGATACCCGCACCCGCATCAAATACCGACGGGCAGGTTTCACCGCGGAAATCGGTTGAAACAACGCTCTCGGTGGTATAACCAAGCACGCCTTTCAATGGGCCGCTTTCCGAGGCCTTCTTCATCGCGGCGCAGATTTCGTCATAAGTCGCCGGTTTGTTCAACTCGACCGTCAGGTCAACCACCGATACATCGGAAGTCGGGACACGAAAGGCCATGCCGGTCAGCTTCTTGTTCAATTCGGGAATCACCACACCGACGGCTTTGGCCGCTCCGGTGGACGACGGGATGATGTTCTCCAGGATGCCGCGACCGCCGCGCCAATCTTTGCTGGACGGGCCGTCAACGGTCTTCTGGGTTGCTGTTGCCGCGTGCACCGTGGTCATCAGGCCGCGCTTGATGCCCCAGGTGTCGTTCAACACTTTGGCGACCGGTGCCAATGCATTCGTGGTGCAGGAAGCAGCAGAGACGATCTTCTCGCCGGCATATTTGCCGTGGTTCACGCCATAAACGAACATCGGCGTATCGTCCTTGCTTGGGGCGGACTGGATGACTTTCTTTGCACCCGCATCGATATGTGCCTGGCAGGTTTCCTTGGTCAGGAAGAATCCGGTGCATTCGATCACGATATCAACCTTGGCCTCGTCCCATTTCAGTTCGGCTGGATTTTTAACAGCAGTCAGGCGGATCTTCTTGCCGTTGACAATGAGTGTGTTACCGTCGACCGAAACGTCGCCTTTGAAACGGCCATGCACCGAATCATGCTTGAGCATATAAGCAAGATATGCAGGCTCCAGCAGGTCGTTGATCGCAACGACTTCTATTTCGGGAAAATCCTTTGCAGCAGCACGGAACACCATGCGTCCGATACGACCGAATCCATTGATTCCAACACGAATAGCCATTTTTTTCTCCCGTATTTTATTGTAAATATTTACAGCACGCTCTTGACGGCCTTCACCACATTGTGGCTTTGGCCGGGACTGCGTCCCTTAACTTTCGCTACGCTCATGTGAGCCTCCGCCGCAACTGGGTTGCGCCCGTTTAGCCTATAACCTTTTTCACCGTCGCAACCACGTTGTCCGTGGTAAATCCGAAGTGCTTGAATAGTTCCGGTGCCGGTGCGGATTCGCCGAAACAGTCCATCCCGACAACTGCGCCATCCAGACCGACATACTTGTACCAGCCGCCGGTCACGCCGGCCTCAACTGCCACACGCCTGATGCCCTTGGGCAACACGCTGTCCTTGTAGGCCTGGTCCTGCTTGTCGAACACATTGGTGGACGGCATCGAAACCACACGCACGCTGATGCCTTCTGCAGCCAGGACCTTTTGCGCTTCCAGCGCCAGGCTCACTTCGGAACCGGTAGCGATAATCACCGCTTTCGGCTTGCCACCGGCGGCCTCGGACAACACATACGCGCCCTTGCGGATATTGGCGATCTGCGCCGCATCACGTTTCTGGAATGCCAGGTTCTGGCGGCTGAATATCAGGCTGCTCGGGCCATCCTTGCGTTCCACGGCCGCCACCCAGGACACTACGGACTCGACCGTGTCGCACGGACGCCATACTTCCATATTGGGTATGTAACGCAGCGTCGCGGTTTGTTCGACCGGCTGGTGCGTCGGACCGTCTTCACCCAGGCCGATGGAGTCATGGGTATACACGAACAACACGCGCAATTTCATCAGCGCCGCCATGCGCAGCGCATTGCGCGCATATTCCGAGAACATCAAAAAGGTGCCGCCGAAAGGCAGCAGGCCGCCATGCAGGGCCATGCCGTTCATGATGGCGGACATGCCGAATTCGCGCACGCCGTAGCTGATGTAATTTCCCGGCTTGGCGCCGTTTACATGATGCGCTCCGGTCCAGTTGGTCAGGTTCGAGCCGGTCAGGTCGGCGGAACCGCCGAGAAACTCGGGTAATGCCGGAACCAGTGCGTTGATCGCGTTCTGCGAAGCCTTGCGGGTGGCGATGGTCTCGCCCTTTTCGTTGATTTGCGCAATCGCCTTGGCGGCGTGATTTGCCCAGTTAGCCGGCAGGTCACCCTTCATGCGGCGCTCAAATTCAGCTGCTTCTTTAGGGAACGCTTTTTTGTATTCGGCGAATTTATTGTTCCACAAGCTTTCCAGTCCGGCGCCCTTGGTGCGCGCATCCCATGCCTCATAGACATGCTTGGGAATCTCGAACGGCGGATATTTCCAGCCAATGTGCGCGCGGGTGGCGGCGATCTCCGCATCTCCCAGTGCCGCGCCGTGCACGTCATGCGTGCCTTCCTTGTTGGGCGAACCGGCGCCGATGATGGTCTTGCAGCAGATCAGCGTGGGCTTGTCGGTGACCGCCTTGGCGGCCTGGATGGCGGCATCGAGTGCAATGGGGTCATGACCCTGCACATCGGCAATCACATGCCAGCCGTAAGCTTCGAACCGCTTGGCGGTGTTGTCGGTGAACCAGGCGCCGACATGGCCGTCAATGGAAATATCGTTGTCATCCCAGAACGCAATCAGCTTGCCCAGGCCCCAGGTACCGGCCAGCGCGCAAGACTCGTGCGAAATGCCCTCCATCATGCAACCATCGCCCATGAACACGTAAGTATGGTGGTTGACGATTTCGTGGCCCGGTTTGTTGAATTCATTGGCCAGCAGCTTCTCGGCCATCGCCATGCCTACCGCATTGGTGATGCCCTGACCCAGCGGACCGGTGGTGGTTTCCACGCCGGGGGTATAACCATATTCGGGGTGACCGGGGGTCCTGGAATGCAATTGGCGGAAATGCTTCAATTCTTCCATCGGCAAATCGTAGCCGGATAAATGCAGCAGTGCATAAATCAGCATCGAGCCGTGGCCGTTGGACAACACGAAGCGGTCGCGATCCGACCAATGCGGGTTGGCCGGGTTATGGCGAAGATGACGGTTCCATAGCACATCGGCGAGCTCCGCCATGCCCATCGGCGCGCCGGGGTGTCCGGAACCGGCCTTTTGCACAGCATCCATGGCCAGGGCACGGATCGCGCCGGTAATGTCATTGAATTTAGGTGGGGTGACGCTTCGTGTGACGGCCATTTCCTGTTACCTCTTAAATCATCCCTGCGGGATTGGTTATATTGAAGGGTACCCCTCATAAAATGTTTAAAGGGTGCCCTGTGCTGATTCGGGCCCGCAATTATGCCGTAGCCCCCCGATTAGGGCAACCGCCATACTGAAGATATGGTTTCCTGCCGGGATTACTCGACAGTGCCCTTCTTAACGAATTTAATGCCCAGTTGCTTGAGTTTGCGATAAAGGTGAGTCCGCTCCAGCCCGACATTTTCGGCTACGCGCGAGACATTCCCCGCCTCTTTTTGCAGATGATAGTCAAAGTAAAGCGCGTCAAAATGGTCGCGCGCTTCACGCAAGGGCAAGTCCATAGGCAGCGAAATTTGCAGCACACGTCCGCCGATGTTCAATGCGATTTTTTGGCCTTGCGCCTCGGGCATCTGTTTCTGCAGCTTGGGTGCATCATCCTTGATTGCTTTGGCAATGGTGCTTAGCAGTTTTTGCAGTGCAATGGGTTTTTCCAGAAAATCCACCGCGCCGATCCGTGTCGCTTCGACCGCCGTTTCTATCGTGCCGTGTCCCGACATCATCACGACCGGCATGGTCAGCAAATCCTGTTCGACCCACTCCTTGAGCAAAGTTATGCCATCTGTATCCGGCATCCAGATATCGAGCAACACCAGATTCGGTTCATGCTCGTTTCGATAGGCGCGCGCCTGTTCGGCGTTTTCGGCCAGATATACCTGATATCCCTCGTCAAACAGGATTTCCGACAACAACTCGCGGATACCTATCTCGTCATCCACCACCAAAATATTCCTGCTTTCCATTACGCCCCCTCAACCAGCGGCAGGCTGATACTTACCCGCCCGCCACCGCTTATGTTATTTTCAATGGTGATGTGCCCGCCATGCTCTTCCACTATCTTTTTCACAATTGCCAGCCCCAATCCGGTGCCCTTGGCCTTGGTCGTCATGTAGGGTTCAAAGGCACGCATCAGCACGCTTGCCGGAAAGCCAGCACCGTTGTCCTCGATCCACAGATGAATTTCCCCGTTTTCCGTTTCGGTATGAAGTGATATTTGCGGTTGCGCGACACCTTGCAATGCGTCTTGCGCATTCTGCAGCAGGTTGTGGATGACCTGCCTCAAACGGGTCGCATCTCCATTGACTTCGCTTTGCAACGCATCAAGTTTCAGTACAATGGAAATGGCATTTGTCTCATACAGGCCCAGCACTTCCCCGATCAGTTTGTGCAGGTCCAGATGTGAAAGCTTTAATGCCGGGCCGCGCGCGTAATTTGCAAAGTCGCTCACCATGTTTTTCATCGCGGCTACCTGACTGACGATGGTTTGCGTGGCACGGCGCAGCAGTTGCGCGTCGCCTTCATCAAGCTTGTCACTGAGTTTGTGCTGCAAGCGTTCCGCAGAAAGCTGTATCGGGGTGAGCGGGTTCTTGATTTCGTGTGCCAGTCGTCGCGCCACCTCACCCCACGCCGCCTGCCGCTCTGCCTGCAACAGGTGGCTGATATCATCGAACACCACCACGAAGCCTGCTTCCCCGCCTTCCGGCAGTCGCGTTCCGCGCATCAGCAGAATCTGATTGCCGTTTCTGCTCAGCCTTTCTATCTGCCGTTGCCATTCGCCGCTACCGGTTTCGCCGAAGGCTTCCATGACAGTCTGGCAGAACGTTCTGAGTAGAGGGTATTTCTCGGCAATCTGGGTCAACGACATGCGCTGCATCTCGTGCAAAGGCGCTGCGAGGATTTGCGCCGCGCTGGTATTCACCGAACGCAAGCGCAATTCATGATCCAGCGCCAGCACACCGGAAGACAAGTGGGTCAACACGCTTTCCAGATGCACCTTGGCACTTTCCACTACGCGCTGCTGCTGCTCGCTGGCCTGTTTGGCATCGAACAGCTGGCGCGTCATCTGGTTGAACAAGCCGGTCAACGCGCCCAGTTCATCGCTGCTGCGAATCGGATATTGTTCGGTAAAATCTCCCTGTGCCACCGCGCGTGTTCCTTCCGCCAATGCTTCCAGCGACGACCCGAATCTTTCACTGAGATAGAATGCGGCGGACACCGCCGTCAGCAGCACCACCAGCAGGGACAGCGTCAAGGTGATCGCATACAGCCGTTTCAACCCGAGGCGGGAGAGCGTCAGTTCCTGATAGTCCCGATACACCGCTTGCACGGTCTCGGCATCCGCTTCGATCTGCTTCGGCACCGGCTGGGTGAATTGCAGCACGTATTGCATGCCCGCTGACGTTCTGGAATTCACCATCACCAGCGCAAGCAGCGTCAGCCCTTTGTCGGGAAAGGTATCGATCACTGCATATTCGCCCTTGTCCATCGCCCGGCGCAACAAGTCATCATCCGGCTTGTCCGGCGGCCGCGCGCTGTTGGCCGGAGAAGACGCTATCAACTCCCCCGTGACGGTGAAAATGGCTGCTTGCTGCGCCACATCTTCATCCACCAGCTGATCCAGTGCGTTCCGGTATTGTCCTGCAGGCTTTCCCGCCAACAACGACGCGGTAAATTCCGCCTTTTTGGCAAGCTCTTTCAAACTATTGTCGAGGCCGCTTCTGCCGAGGTTGAGCCCCCCCTCCAAAGCTTTTTCGACGCGCACGTCAAACCACGACTCGATGCTCTTGTCCAGGAATTGCACCGACACCACATAGATCAAAATGCCCGGCAACACCCCGATCAGCGTGAAAAACAACACCAATCGCAGCGTCAACTTGGCGCCGAACACCTTGTTTTTGAGCTTGTTGCGCAACCGCCACAGCTGATAGCCGACCAACCCCATCAAACCGGATGCGAGCAAGCCGGTCAATCCGAGCAGGCTGTAATAATCGATGGAAAAACCTTCAGTGTTGGCGCTGTTGCTGGATAACAGATACAGCAACGCACCGCTTAGGGCGACACTGATGAAGATCAGATAAGTCACCGCGCCGTCACTCCGCTTTGCCATCGTCGTGAACGACGGGGATTTCTGCCGGACTGATCGTCCAGCGATACCAGCCGGAATCGAGTGTCCAGTCACTGTCGGTCAGCGCGTTCACCTGCAACGGTTTGGGCAATTGAGCAATATCCAGGCTCAGGCGCGCCGCCGCGATATAGTTGCCATCCTTATCAATCAGTTTTGCGGGAATAGCTGCGGAACTCTGCCTGGCCAGTATGTTTAACGCATCTTCAAGGCTGGCAAAATTCTGAAATAGCGCGCCGCGCGAGATGCGGTAACGGCCCGTCAATACGCTGTAAGAAATTTTGACGGTCTGTTCGCCCTTAAAAACTTCTTTGTCCAGCCACGACCAGCGCGTCAGCGGGGTATCCCCCACGAAGTAGTGCGGAAGGTGGCGCACCAAAGTCTGTTGCGCAGAATCCAGCCAATCCCAGCGAGCATGCGTCAGTGAAAACTCACCCACAAAATAAATCGGGATGCCACGAGACAATGCCTGTTTAACGACTAAATTCAGGTTGATGTAATAGCTGGCGGAAAGCTGGTAGCCATCTTGTTCCAAACGAATGTCCGCCTTGTTGATGGCAATGCCCTCGGCTTGCGCCGTTGCGGTGAACACGCAGGCCAGCAGCACGCCGCACAGCAATGCGCTAAGCGATTTTTTGCAACAACGCATAAAAGAATCCGTCATGCTGGTCATCGGGCAACAACTGGCCCTGTATATTGTCAGGTAAAGCTGCCGGTAAACGCCGTGCGTCCGGCTGTTGTGCCAGAAACGACGCGACAACTTGTTCGTTCTCCTGATGAAAGACCGAGCAGGTGGCGTAGAGCAATTTACCATCTTGTGCAAGCAGCCGCCACAAAGCACTCAGGATGTCGAGCTGTTGTGCGGCAAAGCCGGCAATATCCGTGCTGCGCCGCAGCCATTTTATGTCGGGATGACGGCGCACCACACCGGAAGCAGAGCAGGGCACATCGGCAAGTATGCGGTCAAAGGGTTTGCCATCCCACCACACATCCGGCTCTGCGGCATCCCCGACAACCAGTTGCGCGGTCAGTTGCAGCCGCTGCAAATTTTCCGCGACCCGCTGCAATCGGTCTGTGTCCTTGTCCACTGCCACCATTTCTGCATCTGCCAGTTCCAGGATATGCGCGGTCTTGCCCCCGGGGGCCGCGCATGCATCCAGCACGCGCATCCCGTCGTGGATATCCAGCAAACGTGCGGCGTATTGCGCACCGGCATCCTGTATCGAGACCATCCCGTCAAAAAATCCCGGGAGTCTGTCCACCGGTACCGGCTTGTCCAGTTGCAGCGCATCAGGCGCGACCAAACGGGAAGATAAATCATGCTGTGTCAGTTGCATCAAGTAGTCCGCGGTTGTATTGCGGCGCTGATTGACGCGCAAAGTCATCGGCGGATGCTGATTGCCCGCTTCAAGTATCGCCGCTGCACGTTCGCCATACTGTGCATTCAGTTCATCTATCCACCATTGCGGATAACTGTATTTACCCTCTGCATTTTGTGCCGCCTGTTCCAGCAAGGCATCCCGGCTGCGCAGGAAATTGCGCAAAATCGCATTTACCAGACCGCTCACTTTCACGTTCAGCATTTGCGCGGAACGCACCGCATGATCGACCACGGCATGATGCGCAGCTTTGCTGTATTGCAGTTGGTACAGCGCCACCAGCAGCACATAGTAGATACGCTGGTCCAGCATCGGCTTGTGCAGCAACAGCGCCAATATTGAGCGCAACTGCCCGTAAAAGCGCAACGTGCCATAACTCAGATCCTGCAAGGCCGCGCGCTGTGCCGGAGTCCACACCGATTTTTTGCGCAGCGACTTCTCCAGCACCTGATTGAGATTGCGCCCGTCCGTCAGCACCTGCTGAACGATTTGCCCGGCGGCGAGTTGTATGTTGTGCATCTATTTGCTTGAAAATTGATCGCCGATCCTGATCGGCATTGCCTGCAAAAATTGCGCGGCTGGTTGCGCCTTGCCGCCGGGACGCTGCAACATTTCCAGCCGTAGCGCGCCCTTGCCGCAAGCGACGGTGATGCCAAGTTTGTCTGCCGCCAATACTTTGCCGGGTTCACCGGATATGTAGTCACCTATCCCGGCCTGCCAGATTTTTATCATCACGCCGTCCAGCCTGGTTTGGCATACCGGAAAAGGATTGTATGCGCGCACCGCACGTTCGATCTGGCGGGCATCCTGCCGCCAGTCGATCTGCGCTTCGCTCTTGAGCAACTTGGCGGCATAGCATGCTGCCTCATTGTCCTGCTTGACCGGCGTCAAGCGGCTTTCCTGAAGCAGGCGCAATGCTTCGAGTATGCAGTCCGCGCCCAGATCGGCCAGTTTGTCATGCAGGGTTTGGGCTGTGTCGTTTTGCTCAATCGTGCAGGCTTTGCGCAACAGCATGTCGCCGGTATCCAGTCCCTCGTCCATCTGCATGATGGTGATGCCGGTTTCCTTGTCGCCCGCCAGAATCGCCCGCTGTATCGGCGCGGCTCCGCGCCAGCGCGGCAACAGCGATGCATGGATATTCAGGCAACCGTAGCGCGGCAGTTGCAGCACCGCTTTGGGCAGGATCAAACCGTAAGCGGCCACCACCATCACATCGGCACCCAGCGCCGC
>Ga0207932_1000567_pt1 | contig 12531 bp, 11 predicted proteins | sample NGESurdeep092012_FD_184480 | JGI IMG/M metagenome (GOLD analysis project Ga0207932, IMG submission 184480) | Arctic peat soil microbial communities from Barrow, Alaska - NGEE Surface sample 415-2 deep-092012 (SPAdes) | ecosystem: Environmental > Terrestrial > Soil > Wetlands > Peat ...
GAGCAGCATCGGACCGAGCGTGAACGCGAGGAACCCGATGATCCACGGCGAGAGCATCAGCAGGACGATCCCGTACTTGCGCCGGGCCGAGCGCCGCCGTGTGCGGCGGCGCTCGGCCGGAGTGCGCCGGGGGACGCTTGTGCCGGTGGTCTCTATCGGTCGGCCCCCGCGGCGGCGTCAAACGTCGATGCGCGATTGATCACGGCCCCGTTCCCAAAGCCAGCTGGTTGGCGATGTCGGTATCGACCTGCGTGAGGCCGGCCTGCAGGTCCGACACCTTGCCCGACACCCACTTCTCGTCGAAGCTGTTGAGGATGTCGGCATAGCCGCTGCCGGTGGCGGTGAGCGGTGGCGAGAAGCCCGATTTGGCGTTGTTCCACACGTCGATGAAGGTCTGGAACTGCGGCACCAGGTGCAGTGCGGGCGACGCCGCCGAAGCCTTGGTCGTGGGCACGTTGCCCAAGCCGTTGGCGAGGCTCACGAGGAAGTCGGTGCTCGTCGAGAGGTACTTCACCAGTAGCCAGGCCTCGTCCGGGTGTTGCGCACCGCGGGGGATGCCGGTGATCGTGCCGCCCACGCGGCCGGAGCCGTACATCTCGGGATGGTCGTCGGCTGCGGGGAAGGGGGCGGTGCCGTAGTTGACCTTGGCTTTGTCGTTGGCGATCATCGCCGTGCGCCACTCGCCGTCCCAGCACATCGCCACCTTGCCGGTCTCGAAGCCCTGCTGAGAGGTCCATTCCTTGTCGACGTACGTGCCGTAGAAGTCGGTGATCGCCGAGTAGCCGTACCAGTCGACGAGCTGCTTCTGCCAGGTCAGCGCCGACGCCCACGCGGGATCGGTGCCGATATGCGGCTTGCCGTCGGCGTCGAAGTACGTGCCGCCCCAGGCATGGGCGAGATCGGCGGGGCCGATCTCGTTGAAGTCGAGCAGCGGCACGAAGCCCGCCACGGCGATCGTGCCGTCCGCGTTGCGCACGGTCAGCTTTTGGGCATCGGCCATCAGCTCGCTCATCGTCTTCGGCGGCGAGCTGATGCCCGCCTTGGCGAACATGTCCTTGTTGTAGTAGAGCCCGTAGGCGTCGGTGAGCACCGGCAGGGCCACCTGCTTGCCCTGGAAGGCCGTGTAGCTCAGGGCCGCGGGGGCGAACTGGTCCATCGCGAAGCTGTCGCGGTCCATGTACGGCTTCAGGTCGATCAGAAGGTTGTCGGCGGCGTACTTGCCGACGTAGTCGGGTCCGAACGAGATCATCACGTCGGGCGGGGTACCGGCGTTGATGTTCTTGATCAGGTTCGTGTCGAACTCATCGGAGTTCGGGTACGGGACGATCTTCAGCGTGATCCAGGGGTACTGCTGGCGAAAGCCCGCCACCGCGTTCTCGAACCCCTTCTTCTCCGATGAGACCGTCCAGGGATGCCACACGGTGATCGTGACCGGGGCATGGCTACCGCTGGTACTCGTCAGCGTGCTCTTCTTGCTGCCACAGCCTGCAGCGAGCACGAGCGCGAGACTCGCCGCGAGCGCCAGCGCGGCGACGAGCGCAAAGTAGAGGAGCAGTCGTCTTTTCATCGTGGGTGGCCTCCTGTCCCGGGGTTCTGATTCATACGACGACCTCCTTGCGGTCGAGGTCGCCGGTGCGGCTAAAGAGCTGGTCCTGGGCGGCGGCGAGCGCCGTGGCGACGGCGCCGTCGAGGACGGCTTGCTCGCCCAGCTCGGAGACGGCGAGACGCGGTCCGAAGGGGCTCAGCGCTCGCAGCTCGCTCTCGATCGGCTCGAGCAGCAGATCTCCGGAGCGGGCGATGCCGCCGCCGAGGATCACGAGCTCAGGGTTGAGCACGGGGGCGACGGTGGCGATCGCCAGCGCGATGCTCCGCGCCTCGGCGGCGACGGCCTCGCGGGCGAGCGCGTCGCCGCGCCGCGCGGCGGCGAAGATGCGCTTTGGTGTCAGCGGCGGCCGCATGCCGAGCGCGCGCGCGCGGCGGACGAAGCCGGCCGCGCCGATCTCCTCCTCCAGCTGGCCGCGGCGCCGGTTGGCCGGGTCACGTGGGTCGCCCTCGCCGATCGGCATGTAGGCGATCTCGCCGGCGGCGCCGCCGGCGCCGCGGTAGACCTCGCCGTCGACGACGATGCCGAGGCCGACGCCCGTGCCGACCCAGAAGAAGACGAAGTTGGCGACGTCGCGGCCGAGGCCGTGCACGCGCTCGCTGAGAGCCGCCAGATTGACGTCGTTCTCGAAACTGACGATCGTGCCGAGCTGCTCGCGGATGGCGCCCACCAGCCCCTGCCGGCCCCAGCCGGGCAGGTCGGGCGCGTGCTCGAGCAGCTCGCGCGACGGATCGAGCACCCCTGGGCTGCCGACCGTCGCATGGGTCACGTTCTTCCAGGCGATGCCGGCGTCGCCGGCGACGCGGTGGGCGATCTCGCCGATCTGGTCGATGAGCGCGCCCGAACTCCGCGCGCGCGCGGCCTCGTCGCGGGTGGCGACGATCTCGCCGGTGATGTCGGCGACGGCGGCGCGCACCCACCGCCGGCTGACGTGGATGCCGACCACCCAGCCGCATCCGGGATCGAGCTCGTAGAGCAGGGCGCGCGGGCCTTTGCGCCCCGAGGAGCGGCCGACCTGGTGCACGAGGCCGGCCGCGATCAGGTTCGTCAGGGCGAGAGAAACGGTCGGCTTGGAGAGGCCGCTGTCGCGCGCCATCTCAGCCCGCGAGGTGGTGCCGGCGCGGCGGATCAACTCGAGCACGGTCCGTTCGTTGATCGCTCTCAGGAGCTGGGGTTGGCCGGCGGCGAAGGTCGTGCGCACGCTGCTCGTTGTGACCCCTCTCAGAAGGAAGATAGTAAGGAAACCTTCCTGATGGAACGGACGATAATCCTCGCTGCGGCGCGAAGTCAAGGCGGCGAGTGATGTCGCGTGCCGACGGCGACGGCGGGTTTCGCGGTGGACGTCGTCGGCCGGGGTCGCGACTTGTTCAGCCGGCGGGGAAGAAGCGCGGCAGCAAGGCGCGGTTTGCTGTGAGTAGCGCGTCGAGGAGCGGTGCGGCGACGGCATAGTCGCGCACCAGAGGATTGGCGATCAGCGCCTTCAGCGCGAGATCGCGGTCGCCTTCGACGGCAGCGCGCACGGTGAGCCGTTCGTATGCCTTGGCCTGCTGTACGAGCCCGAGCATCTCGGGTGCCAGGGGATCGACCGGCAGCGCGTGCGCGCCGTGCCGGTCGATCCGGCAGGCGACCTCGACGACGGCGTCGGCGGCGATCTCCGGGATGGCGCCGACGTTGCGCGTGTTCACGACCTGCACGTCGCCGCGGTCGGCGAAGAGCGACTCGATCAGCATCGCCGACGCCTCGGAGTAGAACGCGCCGCCGCGCTCCTCGAGCAGCTTGGGCTTGGTGTCGAGCTGGAGGTCGGCGTACATCTCGAGCAAGCCGCGCTCGATCTCCATGACCTCCTCGGCGCGCGGCTTGCCCTGCTGCTGCTCGCGCAAGACCTCGCCCGTGAGGTAGTAGTAGCGCAGGTAGTACGAGGGGATCGCTCCGGTCAGCCGGAGGAGATCGACCGGCAGCTCGACCTCCGCGGCGATGCCCTCGGCGTCGGTGGAGAGGATCTCGGGCAGCCGGTCGACGCCGTCGACGAGCACCTTGCGCTCCCAGGAGAGGTGGTTGAGGCCGACGTGCTCGAGCTGCACGCGCTCGGGAGCGACGCCGAATCGCTTGGCGAACTGACGCTGGAAGCCGATCGGCACGTTACAGAGGCCGATCGCGCGGTGGCCGTGGTCGAGCAGCGCCTGGGTGACGACCCCGGACGGGTTGGTGAAGTCGAGCAGCCAGGCGCCGTCGGCGGCCAGTCGGGCCGTGTCGGCGGCGATGTCGAGTACGACGGGGATCGTGCGCAGCGCCTTGGCGAAGCCGCCGGCCCCCGTCGTCTCCTGGCCGATGCAGCCGAAGCGCAGCGGGATAGTCTCGTCGCGGAGGCGTGCCGCCATGCCGCCGACGCGCAACTGCACGAGCACGAAGTCGGCGCCGTCGATCGCCCGCTCGCGATCGGTCGTCACAGAGAACCGTCCGGCAAACTCGAGCTTGCCGAGGATACGCTCGGCGAGACCGCCGACGACCGCCAGCCGCGCTTCGTCGATATCGTGGAGGACGAACTCGTCGACAGGGAGCACGTCGCGGCGCAGCCCGATGCCCTCGACCAGCTCCGGGGTGTACGTGCTGCCGCCACCGATGACTGCGACCTTGATTCCCACGGACGATATCTTACGGTAATATGTCCGCGAAGTGAAATCGTTAGGAAAGTTTCCAGATAGATTCCGGGTCGCCTTGACGATCGATACCGAGCAACGCGGTCGGCCCGCCGACCCGGACAATCCGCGGCGGCTGCTCGAGGCGCTTGCCGCCGCCGCCGCCCCAGCCTCGTTCTTTATCCAGGGTCGCTGGGCCGGCGCCTATCCCGACCTCGCCCGGCGGATCGCTGCCGACGGGCACCTGATCGGCAACCATTCGTATTACCATGCACCCATGAACCTGCTCACGGACGAGGGCATCCGCAATTCGGTCGGCAGGGCGGAGGAGGCGATCGTCGCCGCCACGGGCGTGGACCCGCGACCATGGTTCCGCTGCCCGTACGGTGAGGGCGAAGACGACGCCCGCGTGCTCGCTCTTCTTGCCGAGCTCGGGTATCGAAACGTCACATGGGACTTCGAGACCGACGACTGGCAGACCGGACGCGATGCCGGTGCACTGATCGAGACAGTGGTCCAAGGCTGCCGCGACCTCGGTGACGGCGCCCGCGTGCTCCTGCACAGTTGGCCCGATGTGACGGCGGCGGCGCTCCCCGAGATGATCGTCTGCCTGCGCGCAGCGGGTGCCGAACTTGTGAGGCTGGATGACTTCGCGGCCTGACATCCTCGCCGTCGACGGCGGCAACTCCAAGGTCGACGCCGTTCTCGTCGCCGCCGACGGTACACTGCTCGGCGCCGCCCGTGGCGGCGGCGCCTCATTCACACCTGATGAGCAACTGGAGTCGATCGCCGTGCTCACCGACACGGTGCGCCGCGCCTGCGCCGACGCCGGCGTCGGCGCCGAGGCGCGGCCGCTGACTCGCCTCGGAGTGCTCTGCCTTGCTGGCGCCGACTTGCCGGTCGACGACCGCCGCCTGCTGCGCGCCTTGCGGCCACTGCGTCTGGCCGACGAGATCGTCCTGCACAACGACACGTTCGCGGTGCTGCGCGCGGGCACGGAGCGCAGCTGGGGGGTCGGCGTTGTCTGCGGCACCGGCATGAACTGTTCCGGAGTCGCCCCCAACGGTCGCTGCGTTCGTTTCGCGGCTCTCGGGGAGGAGTCCGGAGACGACGGTGGCGGCGGCTGGCTCGGCAGGGCGGCGATCAAGGCGGCGGTACGCGGCTGGGACTTGCGCGACGCGCACACGACACTCGAGAAGGAGGTACCCGCCTTCTACGGCGCACGTTCGCCGATGGCAGTGCTCGAGCTCATCCAGACAGGTCGCCTCGACAGATACGCCGCGGAGCTGGCGCCGTTGGTCTTCCGCTGCGCCGCCGAGGGCGACGCGGTCGCGCGGGCGCTGCTCGACTGCCAGGCGGACGAGATCGTGGCGATGGTCGTCTCGGCCGTCCGCCGACTGCACCTCACCCGGCGCGATGTCGACGTCGTGCTCGGCGGCGGTCTCTTCCACAGCGACGACGGCGACTTCATGGAGCGCGTCGAGCGCGGCATCCTCGCCGCCGCTCCGGCGGCACGCATCCGGCAACTGCTCGTGCCGCCGGTCGTCGGCGCCGCTCTGCTCGGCCTCGACCGTCTCGGTGCCGAGTCTGGTGCCGACGCGCGTATCAGGAGTACTCTCACCCGTGAGCGGCTCGTGAGATCCCAGGAGGAGTGACATGGCGCGGATCGTCATCGACGGCGTCACCAAGGTCTTCGACAAGGACGTCGTCGCCGTCGACAACGTCTCGATGGAGATCGGCGACGGCGAATTCATGGTGCTCGTCGGACCGTCCGGGTGCGGCAAGTCGACACTCCTGCGTGTCGTCGCCGGTCTCGAAGAGGTGACGGACGGTGAAGTGATGATCGGCGACCGCGTCGTCACCGACATGCCGCCCAAGGATCGCGACGTGGCGATGGTGTTCCAGAATTACGCCCTGTACCCGCACATGACGGTCGAGCAGAACCTCGGCATCGGTCTCAAGCTGCGGCACACGCCGAAGGCGGAGATCCGCACGAAGGTCGCAGCAGTGGCGCACACACTCGCCCTCGATCCTCTTCTCAAGCGCAAGCCGGCGCAACTCTCCGGCGGTCAGCGCCAGCGCGTCGCCATGGGTCGGGCGATGGTGCGCGAGCCGTTGGCCTTCCTCATGGATGAGCCGCTCTCCAATCTCGACGCCAAACTGCGCGTACAGATGCGGGCTGAGCTCGCGCGCCTGCGCGACCGGTTGCGCACGACGACGCTCTATGTGACCCACGACCAGGTCGAGGCGATGACGCTCGGCGACCGCGTGGCGGTGATCAACGAGGGCGTGATCCAGCAGATCGAGACGCCCCAGGCTCTCTATCGCCGCCCTGCCAACCTCTTCGTCGGCGCGTTCATGGGCTCGCCGTCGATGAACCTCGTCGAGGCGCGCATCAGCGACGGCCACGTGACCTTCGCCGACGTGCGCTGGCCGCTGCCGGCCAAGTTCGATCTGCGCGCCTACGAAGGCCACTCGGTCGTTCTCGGCATCCGACCATCGGACTTCGACGACGCCTTGCTCGTCAAGGACGAGTCCCGGCCGACGATCGACATCGGCGTGGACGTGACCGAGGAGCTCGGTTCCGAGATGAACGTGATCTTCACGATCGACGCGCCGCCGGTGATGACCGAGGCGACACGCGCGATCAGCCGCGATGCCGCCGACGTTCAGCAGGCATCGCTGCTCGCCGAGAGTCATCAGTCGGTGATGACGGCCCAGATCGACGCGCACAGCACGTGCTGCCCGGGCGAAAGGGCGCGCCTCTGTGTCGACGTCGACCGGCTGTACTTCTTCGACGCCGACAGCGGCGTGGCGATCGGCACGCCGGGCGATGCGGGCAGGCCGGCGGCGATCGCGGCGACGATCGAGCCTTAGCCCTGCGCAGTCTCGCGCGGGCCCGTAGCCTCCCCGCGGTCGCTCTGGTAGAGTCCGGCTGCCCCCGGAACGGGGGTCCCGCGTGGCGGCCGAGGCAGGACCGCGCACAATCGGGAAGCAGACGGGAGTGATACTCGTGGAGCCACGGATCCCGACGCGTATGGGCGACGGGTCGCTCACCGAGATGACCCGGAGCGAGATCGAATCGGACCTCGAAGAGGGCACGCAGGCGGCCGTCGCCAGGGGCAAAGTGCCGCCGCTCACCGAGGACGAACTCGACCACCTCCTCGACATCTTCGCCTCGACGGCGCGCTTCACGGGCGTCGACATCGGCGACGAGGTCGTGATCACCAAGGACGGCACCGGCACGCCGCAGCTCGGGAGTCGCGTCGATGCTCTCTACGCCGCCGAGCAGGTCCTCGGCCACGACAGCTGCGAGCTCTTTCACAACGATTACTCGTACCGGGCGGTCAAGACCGTGCTGCCGATGGAGCAGCAGTACATGAAGGAAGCCCAGGAGCGCCTGACGATCCCCGTCCACTACGGCGCGCAGCCCGACCTCGGCCGCTACTCGGCCCCCGACGGCCCTTGCGGCAACTGGTCGGAGCTGCTCCCCGCGATGAAGATCGACGAGGCGCGGGCGGCTCAGGAAGAAGCCGTGGAGATGGCCGTCGAAGACATGGTCTTCGTCGCCGAGGGCATGTGGGAGGCCGGCGCCGACGGTATCAACTTCGACACTGCCGGCGCCGCCGGCGACGGCGACTTCCTCGCCACGCTGAAGGCCGTCGAGGCGCTGCGCGCCGGCCATCCCGACATGGGCATCATGGTCGGTATGGCCGGCGAGATGGTGATCGGCACGCACGGCCAGCTCGAGTACGGCGGCCAGCGTCTCGCCGGCATGCGCCCGCTCGCCCAGATGCGCGCTGTGCAAACGGCGGGGGCGACGATCTACGGACCGGCCGTCAACGTGAACACGAGCCGGTCGACCGCCTGGAACACGGCGCGCGCCCTGACTTTCGTCAAGCCCTGCATGGACGAGGCCAAGATACCCGTGCACATGAACGTCGGCATGGGTGTCGGCGGGGTGCCGATGTACGGCTTCTCGCCGGTCGACGCTGTCACGCGCTGCTCGCGCGCCTGCGTCGACATCCTCCGTCTGGACGGCTTGTAGGTCGGCTCCGGCGATGTCTTCGGTATGGACATCGCCCACTCGTGCGCGTCCGGCATGAACGGACTGCGCGCCGCCGGAGACCTGGTGGTGCGCCTGCAGATGTCGAAGGGCATGAGACTGAAAGAAGCGAAGGCTGTCGTCGCCGGCAAGCTCGGTGTGACGACGCGCGACCTCTCCGATCCGCTGGCGATGCACGAGCTGCGCGGCCGGCTGCGGCTGGGCAGGCTGTTCGAGACCGAGACGACCTACTTCAGGGACCCCAGCCCACTCGAGGCCAAGTGGCACATCTCGGAGACGCTGGGCATCCCGATCAACTCGGTGATCAAACTGCGGGCAGGGCTCGGGTTCTAGATCGAGATCGATGGGCGGGGCGGCCAAATGGCCGCCCCGCCCATCTCATGTTCTGGTTGTCGACGTCAGGCCGGGTCTGTCTGTCGACGTCAGGCCGGGTCCATCAGTCGACGTCAGGCCGGATTGGTGGTGGCGTGGATGTCCATCACCTTGTGGAGCAGCTCGATCGCCTCTTTGTACGGACGTTGGAACGAGTTGCGGCCCATGATCGTGCCGAAGCCGCCGCCGAGTGCCGTCTGGCGGTTCTCCTCGAGCACGTCGTCGATGCCCTTGGCCTCACCGCCGGAGAAGATCACGATGCGGCGGCCGTCGAAGGCCCCCTGGATGACGTGCTTGACGCGATCGGCGAGCGTGGCGATCGGCATGCCGGCCTTTTCGATCGCCTTCTTTGCTGCTTCGATCTCCAGCGCCGCCGATGGCGGCTTGAGCTTGATGATGTGCGCGCCGAGCTGAGCGGCGACCTGCGCGGCGTAGGCGGCGATGTCGACGGCGGTCTCGCCGGCCTTGGAGATGCCGGAGCCGCGCGGGTACGACCAGATCACGACGGCGAGGCCGGCGTCCTTGGCGTCGGCGGCGATCTCGCGGATCTCCTCGTACATCTCGTTGCGCGCGGCCGAGCCGGGATAGATCGTGAAGCCGATCGCCGCGCACCCGAGACGCAGCGCGTCGTCGACCGAGGCGGTGACGGCCGGGATCGGATCGCTGCCGCCGTACATCGAATCGGAGTTGTTGGCCTTGAGGATCAACGGGATCTGGCCGGCATACTCACGCGCCCCGGCCTCGATGAAGCCCAGCGGTGCCGCGTACGCGTTGCAGCCGGCGTCGATCGCGAGCTTGAAGTGGTAGCGGGGGTCGTAGCCGGCAGGATTGGGGGCGAAGCTGCGCGCCGGGCCGTGCTCGAAGCCCTGGTCGACCGGCAAGATGACGAACTTGCCGGTGCCGGCCAGACGACCGTGCATGATGATGCGGTAGAGATTAGCCAGCGTGCCCGGATTGTCGGCTCCGTACCAGGAAAGGATCTCCTGCACTCTGTTCGACATGGAAGTGCCTCCCGATCGCTCGAGTTTGTCTGCGGATGCTCATTGTACGTCACGGCCGGTGGCCGGTGCAGCCGGGCTTCGTCGGCGACGAAGAGACCGTAGGCGCGATGGGCCAGAGGCGATAGACTGCCGGCCGTGACCTCTACGAACGCTCCCGGGTATCCGAAGATCGAGCTGCACGTGCACCTCGAGGCGACGGTGCGGCCGAGCACCTTGTTGCGGATCGCACGGCGCAACGGCTTCATGCTCCCGGCCGACTCGGTCGAGGGGCTGACCGAGCTCTACCATTTCCGCGACTTCGACCACTTCATCGAGATGTGGATCGCGACCACACCGGCGCTGCAGAAGGCCGCGGACTTTCGCCAGGTGGTCGTCGACTACGCAGCCGAAGCAGCGCGCTTTGGCTGCGTATACATGGAGGCGATCTTTACGCCAGCCGAACCGGCGATCCGCGGCGTGCCGTGGGAGGAAGTCCTCGAGGGCTACTGTGACGGCGGCGAGGAGGCGCGCGAGCGGCACGGGGTGGAGGTACGCTTCACGCTCGATATCCCGCGCGGGTTCGGCCTCGATCTGGCAGAGAAGACGGCCGAGATCGGCGTCACCTATCGCGAGCGCGGTGTGGTGGGGCTCGGGCTCGGCGGCCGCGAGGCGGAGTATCCGCCCGAACCCTATGCGCGCGCGTTTGCGATCGGCCGGGCCGGTGGTCTCGGCTCGGTGCCGCACGCTGGCGAAAGCGCCGGCCCGGCCTCCATCCGCGGCGCGCTCGACGCGCTCAAGGCCGACCGCATCCGCCACGGCATCCGCGCGGTCGAGGACGCCGCACTTCTGCGTGAGCTGGCCGAGCGCGGTATCGTCTGCGACGTGACGCCGATCTCCAACCTGCGCACGCGGGTCGTCACGTCGCTGGCAGAGCATCCGCTGCGCGAGATGATCGCCGCCGGCGTGCGTTGCTCGATCTCGACCGACGACCCGGCGCTCTTCGACACCGACCTGGGTGAAGACTGCGCGGCGGCCGCGAGCCTCGGTCTGCCGCCGCGCGACATGTACTTCAACGCACTCGCGGGAGTGCTGTGCGATGGCGCGACGCGCCTGCGGCTGCGCGCCATAGGTGAGGCCTTCGACTGGGGCACGCCGCCGGACTCATTCGGCGTTTAGGACCCGATCGTCACGGCGCGCCACTTGCCCGCGCAGGGCGGCCTGATGGAGGATAGGCGGGCACGAACGGGCCGGCTCGCGGTCCGTTGCGCGACCGTTCGCACCGACAAGGAGCAAGCATGAGACTCGCCGACCGCATCGCCGTCGTCACCGGAGGCGCCTCGGGTATCGGGTTGGCGAGCGTCCAGCGCATGCTTGAAGAGGGGGCGACGGTCACGATCGCCGACATCGACCCGAAAGCGGGGGAGAGGGCCGTCGCGGATCTCAAGACGGGCGGGCTGTCTCAGGTGGAGTCTGTGCCGACCGACGTGTCGAAGAGCGACGACGTGCGCCGGCTCGTCGACGGCGTCGTCGCTCGTCACGGTCGTATCGACGTCCTCTTCAACAACGCCGGCTTCTTCGAGCCGGGCCAGGTTCACGAGGTCGGCGAGGAGGACTGGGAGCGCGCGATGGCGGTGAACCTGCGATCCGTCTACCTGTGTTCGCACCATGTAGTGCCGCTGATGCTGACTCAAGGCAAGGGCGCGATCGTCAACAACGCCTCGGTAGCCGGGCTTGTCGGCGACACCGATGCGGCGGCGTACTGCGCGACCAAGGGAGCCGTCGCCCTGTTGACGAAGGCGATGGCTCTCGACTATGCGTCACGCGGCATCCGCGTCAACGCGATCTGTTGCGCGGAGATCGACACGCCGCTCTTCGAGCGCGAGGCCGGCCAGCACGGCATGTCGGTCGAGGAGTTTCGCGCCGTGCTCAACGAAGCGCACCCGATCGGTCGCATCGGCCGCCCCGGGGAGGTCGCCGCCGCGGTCGTTTTTCTCGCCAGCGACGACGCAAGCTTCATCACGGGCGCGCTGCTGCCGGTCGATGGAGGGTATTCCGCGATGTGAGCGGCCGCTGCCGCGGCGTCGTGCGCGGTCGCCGGCCACTGAGTGAGAGGAGCATTCGATGCAGGGACTTGCCGGCAGGGTGGCACTGGTCACGGGCGGCTCATCGGGACTTGGTGAAGCCATCGTCTACCGTCTCGCGCGCGAAGGGGTGAACGTCGCCGTCGGTGGCCGCGACGCGGTGAAGACGGCGCGCGTCGTCTCCGCCGCCGCCGTCGCCGCGCGCGACGCCGGCCATTCGGCCGACTTCTCGACGGCACTCGGCGACGTCGCCTGTGTCGCCGATTGCGAGCGCCTCGTCGCCGAGACGATCGCTCGTCACGGTCGGCTCGACATCCTCGTCAACTCGGCCGGCGTGTGGCTCGAAAAGTCGATCCTCGAGACGACCGAGCAAGACTGGGAGTCGTGTGTCGGTATCTGCCTCAAAGGCACGTACTTCATGTGCAAGCACGCGATCGCGCACATGGTGACGCGCAAGAGCGGCGTGATCGTCAACGTCGCCAGCGACTCGGGCATCCACGGCGAGCCCGGCGCCGCCGTGTACTCCGCCGCCAAGGCCGGCGTGATCATGATGACGCAGGCACTGGCGATCGACCACGGCCCGGACGGCATTCGCGTATGCAGCGTGGCACCGGGGGTCTTCGACACGCCGATGCTCGCCAAAGCGATCGCCGGCGCGCCCGATCCGGCGACCTACGCCGATGGCATGGAGGATGCCTATCCGCTGAAGCGCATCGGCCGGCCGGAGGAGCTCGCCGCCACCGTCGCCTTTCTCGCGTCGGACGAGGCGAGTTTCATCACCGGCCGCACGATC
>Ga0207932_1000571_pt1 | contig 12476 bp, 13 predicted proteins | sample NGESurdeep092012_FD_184480 | JGI IMG/M metagenome (GOLD analysis project Ga0207932, IMG submission 184480) | Arctic peat soil microbial communities from Barrow, Alaska - NGEE Surface sample 415-2 deep-092012 (SPAdes) | ecosystem: Environmental > Terrestrial > Soil > Wetlands > Peat ...
AGAAATTTCAAAGACTTATGATACGGGTGAAATGGACATAAAAACACGCGGACAAAAAGTTTTCAGGGTTTTGGAATTCATAAATGAAATACCGGATAAATTGTACAGCGGCGCTATAGTTAGTTACCCGGCTAATTCTGGTCACGGGAAAAAATTATTGATGAGTAAAGTAATTGTTGCTTTAAAGGAATTACACAAACTGCTTAAAGTAAATAAACCCTTTCCCAAAGAAGAAGAAGAATTAAGCAGTTATGATTTGGCTCATCATGCCGGACTTACCTTGCACGAAGAATATGAATTTCTTTCGCTGACAAGTGAATTGCACCGGCAGGAATATTTAAAACGGCATCTTGCAAAAGTGCTGCCTGTTGTGGCTGAAATGGAATCGCTTAAAGAAAAAATAAAATTGAACGGCCATTTTAAAAATATAAAAGGTTTTAATATTTTTTAAATAAAGAAAAATACCTTTCCTCTTTCAACACTTTAATAAATTATTTTGAATACAACTCTTTGTTTTGATTTTGGAAATACCCGGTTGAAATATGGCTTATTTATAAATGGTCAATTATCAGAAATAGTTTCTTTGGCAGATGATTCTAATGAAACTATTGAGCAGTTGCTTAAGAAGTATCAGCCCGAAAAAACTATTCTTTCTTCAGTTATAAATCACAATACCGGTATTGAAAAAATCATGGCTGATGCTTCTTCGTTTCATAAACTAAGTTCGCAAACAATTTTACCTTTTACCACACCTGTTGGCAAACCAGAAACGATTGGTGCCGACAGGCTGGCGCTTGCCGCAGCCGCTGTTCATTTTTACAAAGGAAAAAATAATCTTGTTATTGGTCTTGGCTCTTGTGTTACTTACAATTTCATAAATAAATACAATAGTTTTATTGGGGGAAGTATTTCTCCCGGAATGGAAATGCGTTTTAACTCTTTGAATAAATACACCGCTAAACTTCCGCTCATTAAAGCAGACTGGAACTTTCCTTTAATCGGTTATGATACCCGCACCAATATCTTAAGCGGAGTTTTGATGGGATTGGCAACAGAAATTGATGGAATTATCGATGATTACGAAGAAAAATTCAGCAACTTTAACGTGCTTTTAACCGGTGGTGATGCACTCTATTTTGCCCATCACCTTAAAAATAAGATATTTGTCGACCCTGACCTGATTTTCAAAGGCTTGTATGCAATTAGTGAAACCGATGGCACAAGAATGTAATCTGGCTTTCTTATTGCATACTTCTTTACCTCTGAAAACGTTGGCAACAACAACGATAATATTAAAGAAAATATTATTAGAAGGGGTACTGGTTTTTCTTTAAGAGATATTTGTTTCGCAGACAGAAATACCAATAATTTTGGTGTAAAATGAAAAATGAACTATAACATTCACCATAATTTTTTACTTAAAGCAACTCTTATAACGGGTTGCTTTTTTATTATGTCCTGCGAAAATTCTTTAGAAGATATTGCAAAAATTACATCAAAAAGAATCGGTGTGGAAGAGGCAATACAGGTTGATATTGTTTACAGTTTAGGCGATAAAACAAAAGCAAGACTTAGTGCACTATTTATGCTTCGGCACGATGATGCAATTCCTTATGTTGAATTTACAAAAAAGTTGCATGCCGATTTTTATGATGATAGCCTGCGAATAGAAAGTAAGCTCGATGCTCATTATGGAAAATATATGGAAACAGAAAGTAAAGTTTTTCTTAGAGACAGCGTAGTCGTTTTTAATACAAAAGGCGACACACTTTATTGCAATGAATTATATTGGGATAGGGGGAAAATCGGCAGGGAATTTTATACCGATAAACCTGTAAGAATACGAACTCCTTCGCAAATAATAGATGGTGACGGACTGGATGCTCCGCAGGATTTTAAAAGCTGGCATATCACCAATGGAAGAGGATTGGTAAGAGTAAGTTCAAAGGAGTTTCCGCAATAATTTTATCAAAGAGGTTAAACTATTTTTCATCAAATCTGTTTACTTTACTTAAGTTGTAATAGGTTTCCTTATTGGTCGCAAAAAAGATTTCTGATAATTTAAAAGAGCAGCATATAGTTTTAAGCCTATACAGGAAGTATGAAAAATTAAAGGAAATAAAACCTGAATTGCCCCAATATTAAATTGTGAGTTGTAATTTCGGAGCCAGCACAACAAAGGAAAATCAACAATTCATCTATTCAACAATTAACTATTAATTATTAATCAAAAAAAAATAAAAATTATGAGCAAGTACGCAAATGCCGAATGGCAAGGAACCGGTAAAGAAGGTAAAGGAACTCTAACCACCGAAACTAAATTTCTGAATAATACTCCTTTTACATCAGCATCAAGATTTGGCGATGCAAAAGATGGTACTAATCCAGAAGAACTAATAGCAGCAGCACATGCAGGCTGTTTTTCTATGAAATTAAGTTATGTTTTGAACGCTGCAGGCTTTACGGCTGATTCGATTGAAACAAAATGTGAGATCACTTTAGGCGAGGGCGTGATAGCAAAATCTCACCTGACGGTAAATGCAAAAATTCCCGGAATCAGTAAAGAGAAATTTGATGAATGTGCAAAAAATGCAAAGGAAAATTGTCCTATTTCAAAATCATTAAATACTTCTATTTCTATTACAATGGAAGCAACACTCAGTTGATTTCATAAGTAAGGAAATAATATTTCAACTTCTACCGGTATGGTAAACATTTTGTTTACTATACCGGTTTTTTTATTCCCTTTAATAATTCAGCTGTTTTAAAAATAACCGCTAATACTTTTTACATTATTAATTTTTAATTAATTTAATTAAACGTTTGTTTAATTTCAAACAAACGTTTAACTTCGCCCCCTTTTCGTAAAATGGATAAAAGAGAAATCATAATATTGACTGCAATAGACCTTTTTGGACAAAAGGGCTTTGAGGGTACTTCAGTACGGGAGATTGCTACAGGAGCCGAAGTAAACCCTGCAATGATCAGTTATTATTTTGGATCAAAAGAAAAATTATTTGAAAATGTAGTAGAATACAAAGCTGCTTTTCTCAAGGGCGTTTTTGCAGAGTTGGTTAACAATACTTCTCTATCGCAAATTGAAAAATTGCATGTGGTAATTGACAATTATATTGAAAGGATGTTCCAGAGCCCCCAGTTTTACCACCTTCTTCACAGAGAACTTTCCCTTGAATGCAGGCCACAAATGAAGGATGCGGTTAGTGATATTCTTCTCAGGAATTTTGTTTCAGTAAAAAAAATAATTCAGGAGGGAATTGATACAGGAGAATTTAATGCGGTAGATACGGAACTTACTATTGCATCTCTCATTGGAACCATTAATCATTTGCTTTTATCTGAAACCATGTGCAGGAAAATTTTACAAAAAAACAAAGATTTTAATCCCTACCAAAGCAGAAAATTAAAAGAAAGAATAAGTGAATATTTAAAACAATTAATGAATTCTCACTTGTTGAAAAATAAAAAAATATAAGCAGGAATTTTAAAACATATTTAGTGAAACATATAAAGATATTTTTCGGAATCATCATTTTTGCAACAGCGTATTTTAGTCCTTTGCTCTCTCATGCTCAGGATACAAAACAGCTTACTTTAAAGCAGGCGATAGACCTGAGTATTAAAAACAGCAAGCAGTTGAAAGCTTCAGATGCACGCAATGAGGAAGCAGCCGGAGCTTTGAAAGAAGCAAAGGATAACAGGCTCCCTAATGCAAGTATCAGTGGTGCTTATATGCGTTTAGCCAGCCCAAACATTTCGCTTAAAACAAAAGCATTTGGTACAGGAGCCGTCGACACTACCGGAGGGACCGGTTCTCACCCTGTAAACCAGGCGATGTATGGTATTGTAAATGTCTCACTCCCGCTTTATTCAGGAGGAAGAATTCGTTATGGAATTGAATCAGCGAAATACATGAAGGAGGCTACAATGCTGGATGCGGAAAATGATAAAGAAGCCATTATTTTAAATACCATTAATGCCTACATCAATCTTTATAAAGCAGGCGTAACCGTAAATGTGGTCAAAGAAAATTTACAGCAATCATTGCAGCGCGACTCTGTTTTATCACGACTTGAGCAAAATGGTTTACTTGCCCGCAATGATTTATTGAAAGCTCAACTTCAGTCTTCCAATATTGAACTTTCTGTTTTAGACGCTGAGAATAACCGAAAGATTGCCAATGTAAATATGAACCTGATGCTTGGCTTTCCGGAACAAACAATTCTAGTTCCCGATTCATCGACTTTTGATGAAAATATCCCCCTTAAAAATTTAGAAGAATATGAACAGCTTGCCCTGCAAAACAGGAAAGACATTCTTGCACTTTCATTTCGGGAAAAAGCAGCAACCACGGGCATTGCAGCGGTCAAAGCAGAAATGTACCCTTCCGTTGCTTTAACTGGTGGTTACATAGCCGCAGATGTTCCACATTTGATTACAATTACCAATGCAGTAAATGCAGGAATAGGTCTTAAATACGACCTGGGATCTTTATGGAAAACCAAAGCTAAAATTGTGCAGGCACAGGCAAGGGAAAAAGAAATTTCTGCAAACCAGGCCTACCTTGATGATGCAGTACGGCTACAGGTAAACAAGGATTATGAAAACTATTTGCTGAGCCAAAAGAAGATTGAAGTATTTCAAAAAGCAGTTTTGCAGGCTACAGAAAATTACAGAATTACAAAAAATAAATATGATAACAATCTTGTAAATACAACTGAACTGCTGGATGCAAATGTATCGCTGCTTCAATCAAAAATAAACCTGGCAGTTGCCAAAGCAGATGTGGTACTTGCATACAACAGGTTACTTGAAACAGCGGGCTTACTATCTGCCCAATAAAATAATTAAAGCATATAAATCAATTTTATGGAATCTACAGAAAATAAAAAAATAACTCCGGACGATTCATTATCGGCTGAAGAAACCAATGGCAAAACTGCTGACCAGCCACAAAAGCGAAGCAAGGTTTTTCTTATTATACTTATCGCAATGTTATTATTAGGTGGATGGTTTGGCATTACAAAATATACCTATGCAATGCACCACGAGGAAACAGATGATGCACAGATTGAAGCCGATATAAGCCCGGTTATACCAAGGGTTTCAGGCTTTGTAAAAGAAGTAAGGGTAAAAGATAACCAGTTAGTTCACCAGGGGGATACATTGCTTATACTTGATGATCGTGATCTGAAATTAAAAGTAGACCAGGCAGAAGCTTCATTGAGTACCGCTAAAAGTGATGTGGAGGCTGCCCGTGCCAATACAAATGCAGCGCGTTCAGGAATTGCCAGTTCAAGAGCCGGAGTGTCTACGGTAGATGCGCAAATTGAATCTGCCAAAATAAATGTAACGAGAACAACACAAGATTACAACCGGTATGCAAATCTTATTCTTGATCATTCTATTACACAGCAACAATATGAACAGGCCTTTGCTGCAAAAGAAATAGCCGAGAAACAATTGCAGATATTACAACAACAAAAAAAACAGGCTACTACACAAACAGGTGTTGTGTCTTCCCAAAGTAATGCCTCAGCGCAGCAAATAACAGTGGCAGAATCTATAGTGAAGCAACGTGAAGTAGATGTTGAAGATGCGAAGCTCAATTTATCTTATGCGATAATTATTGCGCCTATTGATGGAAAAGTTTCAAAAGTAAATGTGCAGGAAGGTCAGCTATTGCAGGCTGGTCAATCAACATTCAGTATCGTTCATCATACTGATATTTGGGTAGTTGCCAATTTTAAAGAGACCCAATACAAGAAAATGAGAATCGGCCAAAAAGTTATTGTTCATGCAGATGCTTTTCCAAACCACGATTTTGAAGCAACACTTTCTTCTTTTTCTCCAGCTACAGGTGCAAAGTTTGCATTGCTTCCTCCGGATAATGCGAGTGGAAATTTTGTAAAAGTTGTTCAACGCCTTCCTGTAAAAATTGAATTCGTAAACACAGGTGATACTTTACTAAACAGGCTTAAGCCGGGTATGAATGTAACTGTTGATGTACATCTTAATTAATTTTTTCAAAAAAGAAGCACGTAAAACATAAATGTTAGAGCAAAATTCTTTGGTGGAGTATGGCGCAAGACGTGCTATTGTTACTATTACGGCAATACTTTGTGCGTTACTGGAAATTGTTGATACCACCATTGTGAATGTGGCATTGACGGATATGAAGGGCAATCTCGGAACTACCCTAACTGAAATAGGATGGGTTATTACAGCATATGCAATTGGCAATGTCATCATCGTTCCAATGACGAGCTGGCTATCACAACAATTTGGCCGTCGTAATTACTTTGCGGCATCCATAATGATTTTTACAATATTTTCTTTTTTATGTGGAAACGCAACAGGCATATGGGAACTGGTGGCTTTTCGTTTTTTGCAGGGAATAGGTGGCGGCGCTTTATTAGTTACATCACAAACTATTATTACTGAAAGTTATCCCATAGAAAAAAGGGAAATGGCGCAGGCTATTTATGGGCTTGGTGTAATCATTGGTCCTACATTGGGGCCTCCTCTTGGAGGGTATATTGTGGATCATTTTAGCTGGCCCTATATTTTTTATATTAATATCCCCATTGGCATTGCTGCAACTTTATTAACACTTCAATTTGTAAAAAGCCCCAAATTTTATGAAAAAACATTAAGGAAACATATAGATTTTTTGGGCATTGCTTTACTTGCTATTGCAGTAGGCTCACTGCAATACGTACTCGAAAAGGGACATGATGATGATTGGTTCAATAATAATATTATTGTTTTATTATCAGTGACAGCAATTCTTGGAATTTTCTTTTTCATATGGAGAGAGCTTACTTATAAAAACCCCATTGTAGAATTGCGCGTACTCAAAAATGGAAATCTCAGGGTGGGCACCATTCTATCCTTTTTATTGGGTTTCGGGCTGTATGGTTCTACTTTTATTATCCCATTATATACGCAATCTACATTAGGATGGACCGCTCAGGATGCCGGTATGTTGTTCATTCCTTCAGGTATAGCCACTGCATTAATGATGCCCGTGATTGGAAAACTTTTGCAGCGCGGAGTAAAACAGCAATACCTGGTTGCAGGCGGCCTGATTTTATTTTTCATTTATAGTTTATGGGCATACAAAATTCTCACGCCCGACACACCACCCGAGTCTTTTTGGTGGCTGCTGATATTGAGAGGTTTTGGGCTTAGTATGTTATTTATTCCTATTACCACATTGGCTCTTTCTACTTTATATGGTCAGCAAATAGGCCAGGGCGCAGCTTTCACAGGAATGATGCGGCAACTGGGTGGTTCATTTGGCGTCGCTGTAATTACTACTTTCCTTTCCAGGCAAAATATGGTTCATCGTGTTGCACTTGTTAGCAAACTTGATGCGAGCAACCCAATGGTGCAACATCGGGTTGCTATGATACAGAAAGACTTTATGGGTAAAGGAATGTCGCCTGATGTAGCTTTAAAAAGCGCCTATACGGTTTTAGATTATACGGTATCAAAACAGGCAGCGGTATTATCTTATATGGATGTGTTTCTATATCTCGGTATATTGTTTTTGGTATGTGTTCCTTTCATTTTATTGGTAAAAGGTAACAAAAAGAAAAAAATAAATATTGCTGAGGCAATGCACTAATTCCGTTCTCCTGATTTCCCTGTTCTCACAATTTTCAACTAAGCACTTTGATCGTTTACAAACAAAGAATTGAAACTGAAAAGAATGGAATTGATTCACAGTTGTAGGTAAGCTTTTCAAAAAAAAGTTAAATCATTCTGCATTCGGCAAAATTATTTTGCATGGCATGGAGTTTGAAATATATTGCATAAGCTTTCCGTAAAATGAACAACCGCACTCCTATACTATCTACAGCGATACTGATCGCGCTATTGTTTCTTTCTTTTATTCCCTATGAAAGAAAAAATATGGAGGCTTCTGCACAGGTAAACAGTGCAAGGAAAGGTTTGAGAAAAAATTACATTGACAATCCTTATTATATTATTATTTCCAAAAAGAATTATGAACTAAAAGTTTATGATGATGAAGGTTGGTACGCAACCTATCCCTGCGTTTTTGGAAGTAGCGATATTCGCGATAAATATATGGAAGGCGATAAAAGAACTCCCGAAGGAAAATTTAAAGTGCTTCTGAAAAAAATAAATCCAAAATGGGGATATGAGCTTTTATTGGACTATCCTAATCAGCAAAGTTTCGAAAAATTTAGGGAAAGAAAAGCGGAAGGAATCATTCCTCACAATGCAAAAATTGGAAGTGGTATAGCCATTCATTCAACAAGGCCGCAGGAAGAATGGACCGTTGATTACTACCAAAACTGGACGGATGGATGCATCTCTTTAAAATATACTGAGGCCAAAGATTTATATAGTTACATACCTATTGGAACGCCGGTTACTATTGTTGAATAGCTGAATGAGTAATTCTTATTTCTAATTCAGAAATTTAAATTATCCGCATTAATTTCAAAATCGAACCTCCCTTTTGTAATTAAAATACTATCACCAATATTACCATCAAATAAACCTGATATCTTAATGTATTTAGAATTGTTTAAAATATCAGATCCTATTTTTACAAAATAAACATTTGCAGTTCCTGAGAATACACCAGATGGAGAATTAAAGTAGGACTGAATTTGAACTGTATTCGTATTTAATAATCTTGTACCACTCATTGACGAAAAATCATTCTGAGTAAAGGATTTGGGAATTGGCATTAATAAAGAAATGCGTTGGTACATTGAATTATTAATCTGGCTGCTGGAATTAAGTTCGATTGGCCATGAAAGGCTTAGTGTATCAAAAGCACTGTTAGTAAGGATCTTTTCAAGGAAAGGCAAAGAATTTCCGCTTAAAAAACCGAACGGATTTACATATGGCTGCCCGTTTATATAATTAGAGGCAACATTATAACCATGAGAAGTGAGAAGGCTCAAACCCGGATCGTCTGCATCTGGAAAAAAATTTCTTTTTGCACAACCTGCGAAAAAAAACAGCAAAATAGTTGATATAAACAGATATTTAAATTGCTTCATTTTCTTTTATTATAAAATAATTTATAGCCAAAAGTTAATTGCAAAGGAGCAACAAATTTGTAAGAAAGTACATAATCCCCGGTACTTTGAAACGGAGGGCTTTGCAGATAAACCTTCAGGAACATATCATGTTTGCTTTTTTTGAAATTATATATACCTGCGATTGAGGTTACCAATCCTCCAGATCTTAGTTTAATATCCGGGTTTAACACTTCATAATTTGCTTTATCGTAATTTTTATAGACAATTTTAAAATATTGATTACAAATTCCAAGTAAGATGTTTAGATAAAAACTATTCCATTTTTTATTGGTATATAAATGAATGCTAACACCCATACTTGCAATGAAAATATAAGAACGAATATTTTCCTGCAATGTTACTTTTTCTGGCAACGAAGGATTTAGCGTATACGCATTACCGGTACTTTTACATGTGAATGGAATATTATAATCGAATTCAAAAAAAAACGGTGTTCTTTTATTTTTAAAAGGGTTCCATTGCAACGAAACCGGAATATGATAAAATGATTTATTGGTATTATTAACATCCTTCGAAATACCAGATGCAAGAGATACATAAGTTTGGGCATTTACTACTAAAGAAAATAAAACAAAAAAAAGAATGGATGCCAGGAAAGTAATTTTATGTTTCATAGTCAGTAGTTCAGCAGGAAAATTCTTCACTAAAGATAGGATTTATAAAATCCTTATAGTTTACCGGGTTTTGAATCCTCATTAAAGATTAAGCATCCATCGCCATAACTTAAGAACCTGAAATTATTTTGAAGCGCATACTCATAAATTGCCTTCCATTTTATTCCCGCCAAAGCTGCTACCAGCAACAATAAAGTTGATTTAGGCTGATGAAAATTGGTGACCATTCCCTTTATAATCCTGAATTGATAACCCGGCGCAATTATAATCTGTGTTCTGGCAAAAAACTTTTCTATTTTTTTATGCTCACAAAAAATTAATAAAGATTTCAGCGCTTCACCAGGACTGGTAAAATTATTAGCCATATCATTTTCATACACTTCCCATTGTTTTATTTCAAGATTTTCAATGGATGCATTTGGATGACGCATCGCCTTTATTCCCATCCAGTAAAGGCTTTCAACGGTTCTTACTGAAGTAGTTCCCACGCAAAAAATTCCATGATCTATATTTTTTATAAGCGCTTCAATAAATGTACTTGATACATCAATCCATTCAGCATGCATTTCATGGCCTTGCATCGTATCGCTTTTCACCGGCTTAAAAGTTCCCGCGCCAACATGAAGTGTAACAAATCCGGTATCAATATTTTTTTCTTTTAAAGATGAAAATATTTTTTTTGTAAAATGCAATCCTGCTGTTGGAGCCGCCACAGAACCTTCATATTTTGAATAAATAGTCTGGTATCTTTCAACATCATTTTCATCAGCTTTTCTTTTTATATAAGGAGGCAACGGAGTTTCTCCGGCATGTTCAATAATTTCTGCAAATGAATATTCATGCGGGTTCCAACTTAATTCAACAACATAAGCATCACTTAATTTCTCTACCAGTTCGGCCTTTAATATTATTTTATTGCCATCAATTGTAATTTCTTTTTCAAGGAATTTCTGTTTCCATTTCCCGGCTCCTCCTATCATGCATTTCCATCGTACCGATTTTTTTTTCTGAAGAACAACTGCATAATCATTCACTACTTCATAAGGTTCAAGGCAAAAAATTTCTATTACGGCACCAGTGGATTTTGTAAATAAAATTCTTGCTTTAATAACTTTTGTATCATTAAAAACAAGAAAAGAATTTCCTGGTAAATAATTGGAAAGATTAAGATAAATATCTTCACTTATTGTTTCATTTTTATAAATCAACAATCTAGCTTGATCTCTTTCCTGCAATGGAAATGCAGCTATTTTTTCTTCCGGAAGAAGATAATCAAAATCATTAATAGATAAATTTTTTGGATGCATGCATTAACTGTTAAGGAAAGCAGACACAGTCGCAAGCCATTTCAAAGGTTCTTTTTTACAAAGAGATTCATGACCACTGTCATTATAAATAACCATTTGCTTAGGCTGATTTAAATTGTCAAATACTTCTTTTCTTTCTATTGGTGTAACCCTTATATCATTTAATCCCACCTGCATCAGGACAGGACAATGAATATCCTTTACATATTCATTGGTGTTCATACCAAAGGCCCAAAAACCATGTTCTATTCCACCCCAAAAAGTAAGTAATGTTGATATAGGTTCCGCGGGCAGATGCATCAATCTAACCTGCCCTTCAACAGCATCTTCCATTGTTGCAAAAGGCATTTCCAAAATTACTTTGGATGGCTGAAGATGGTACTCCTCTATAGCATGTGCCACGGTTGCAGCGCCCATTGAAATTCCCCAAAGAATTATATTTTTTTCCCCCTTATTTTTCAGAAAATTATAAGCAAGTTTTACATCTTCTGCCTCGAAATAAACAATTGTGCAGGTGTTGCCTCCACTATTTCCCTGTCCCCTGAAATCAATCAACAATACATTATATCCCATTTTTAAAAATGTATTTCCTTCTCTTAGTACATCAGATTTATTTTCTCCATATCCATGAAATAGAGCTATGGTACCAACTGGCTTATCGGCGGCCCCGTACCAGCCTTCTAATTTTATACCATCTTTTGTTTTAAAAATTACCTTTGAAAAAGAATCAGGAATGGCAATATTTTTCTTCTTTATATAATCCTTTCCCAGAAATATATCTTCGATATGATCCCATGAGGTTTTTTTATTCTCAGGTTTTATAACCACTTCACCGGCATTATAAAAATGGGTAAACTTATATGCATTTGTTGCACTGATAAAATTAATCAGAATAAAAAAAATCAGAAATACCCAGAGAAATATTTTGAAAAATTTTTTCATAAAAAAAGCTATGCAAAAGTAAAGCTATAAGATAAGATTAGTCAGTAATGAAGCTTCTAAAAGAAAAATAAAACTTTATGAAACATTAATCTTTTACAACAAAAAAATCCCCGATTTTGAGAATACTATTTACAAAGGGAAAACAAACATTTCACTTTCAGCATTTGCTTTAGGTATCCGGAAATTTTCTTCTTTTAATCCTTCCAAATGAAATTGAATAGCCTCGAAAATATTTTTTTCAACAATAGATTTTGTTTTACCGGTAGCGATTACCCCTGGCAAATCTGGTGCATAAGCAGAATATCCTGTTTTTGTTTTTTCATATACAACTAAATACTTTCTCATTATTTTTCAATTTGTGCCAGCTTAAAAATACTGCTTAAGGTCCCGGGAGCTATTTCGTCACTTAGTTTGTGAGCTGCAATTGTAACCAATCCTTTTTTAAAAGCATGTTTATATTGTTTATGGCTTCCTTTTTGACGACTAAGAAACCATCCATCTTTTTC
>Ga0207932_1000572_pt1 | contig 12471 bp, 12 predicted proteins | sample NGESurdeep092012_FD_184480 | JGI IMG/M metagenome (GOLD analysis project Ga0207932, IMG submission 184480) | Arctic peat soil microbial communities from Barrow, Alaska - NGEE Surface sample 415-2 deep-092012 (SPAdes) | ecosystem: Environmental > Terrestrial > Soil > Wetlands > Peat ...
CGACGTCGCCGTAGGTGTATTTGCCGAGGTTGCGCAGGCGTTCAGCGATCAGGAACAGGATGATCGGCCAGCCGACCAGCCAACCCACCGAAAAGATCAATCCATAGAAACCGTTCATGTAGACCAGCGCTGCAATACCCAGGAAAGATGCCGCCGACATGTAGTCGCCGGCGATGGCCATGCCGTTCTGCAAACCGGTGATACCGCGTCCGGCTGCGTAGAAGTCGGTCGCCGTCTTGGTCCGGGTCGCAGCCCAGTAAGTGATGACCAGTGTAACTCCGACGAAGATCAGGAACATCACGACGGCGTGCCAGTTGACGGGCACCTCTGCTGGTGCAACTACGGCTGCCGGTACAACTGCGACGGCCGGTGCAGCTGCGGTTGTTGGCGCAACTGAAGCTGCCGTGACATCGGCGGCGTATGCCAGATTGGCTGTCAGCAGCGAGGCAAAAGCCAGCATCGCAAAGAAAGCAAGTTTAAATATTTTCATTTGGAAGCCTCCCGAACGATTTCATTGACGATAGGGTCGAAGGTCTGGTTCGCCCGGTAAACGTAGACTCCCGTCAGTATGCAGGACACCACGATCACGCCGACACCGATGAGCATGCCTAGCGGGATCACGCTGTCGGCTGCTATGGGTTGGGTGAGGAAACCTGGGGCAAACGCAATCATCAGGATGAACCCGAAATACATCACGCATACTATTGCTGACAGTGTCCAGGCAAACGTATCGCGCTGTTTAACGAGTTGCAGGTATTTCGGATTTTTCAGTATCTTGCTGGTAATCAATTCAGACATGATGTCCTCCCTTTTCAATATATGCGGAATTTCTTGGTGAATCGGCTCCAATCGCCGACGGGTTGTTACCTATATTATTCATAAGTGACCTCCTTGAGTTATTGACGTTAGTTGACGTTCTATCGACGTTTGCTGGCATTTTTTTTGGAATCGCCAAAATGAAGTGTATATTAATAAAGCGGTGCGCTACAGGAATTATTTGATTGCCAAATCCCCTTTTCATTCTTGGGGGATTAGTTGCCTTAATAACCCACTAAAGATCGATCGGCTATTACTTACTCCTCTCAAAAGACAAACGTGACCAGCATTGCGACGGAATTAAAGATCAGCCGCATGCTTTCACCAAGCTTACTGAGGAGCCATCTGGGGTAGAATGCCAAATTGTTGCGTTTCATTTATGCGCCCGTAGCTCAGCTGGATAGAGTATTGGTTTCCGAAGCCAAGGGTCACAGGTTCGACTCCTGTCGGGCGCACCACATCCAGAAAAGGCTTATTTCTTAAGGGAAGTAAGCCTTTTTGCATTTCAAGCCGAGAAGAAAAATCCGGGAACCTGAATCTATTTGGTACTCAGTTTTGAATGTCTGGCGGCAAAACAGTACACTCAATTAACCGCCACATTCTGATTGGAAATGGAAAGGAAATTGAAATCAGGCGGATGGGAAGAAGGCATGGTATTTCGACATCAAGTGAATACAGTCTCTTTAAATTGCCTTGCGTGCAATAAAAAGGGTTGGGCTAAAGCCCAACCCTGTCTGTTATATGAGATTACAATTAATTAAGCGTATGGACAAAATCGTCTCTACGATTCTCCTCCCAGCATTTCTCTTCATGACATGTAAGGCGTGGTTTCTCCAAGCCGAAGCTTACAGTCTTGATTTGTGCAACTGGAACGCCCAATAATTCCAAATCCTTTCGGGCAACGTCGGCACGCCTATCTCCCAATGCAAGGTTAAATTCTGGACTGCCACGCTCGTCGCAATTACCTTGTATTGTGACGATGTCATTTTTATTGGCCTTGATGAAATCAGCTTGCTTCTGAAGAACATCCTTATACTCTGGTTTAACAGTGGACTTGTCTAGATCAAAAAAGATACTCTGTTGTTGAAGTTTTTGTATTTCGGCGGCCAATTTCTTCGATTCCAATTCAGCTGGAGAAACCGTAGTGGTTGCCACGCTTGATGCTGGGGGGGTGCTATTTTCGTTTGCTTGAGAAGATGGTTTTGGAGTGCTGGCACAGGCTGCAAAAAGAAGGGAGACAAAAACAACTGCAATTTTTTTCATGTTTATTATCCTTGTATATAATATTTAAACCCATTGAAGCACCACTTAAACGGATTTATTTCATTTAAGTTGACATAAATACAATTAGTTACAAATGACAGTCTGGGGATACAATTCGTCACGGGATTTGATCATCAAAATTAAGGGGATATAAATTGAGCAAACGCAGCAAAAGCCAACTCTCAGTCCAAGTGCTCAAGAAATTCCGTGTCATTTACGGTTCCGTTCGCCAGCAATTTCGTGATGTGGAACAAAATACAGGTGTCACGGGATCACAGTTGTGGATATTGTACGAAGTGGCAAGAACTCCCTATATAGGTGTTTCTGAACTTGCCGATCGTTTATCCATACACCAATCCACCTGTAGTCAACTTGTAGAGAAGCTTGTGGGTCAAGGCCTGATCATTAAGGAACGCAGCAAGGAAGATCAGCGCCGGGTTGGAGTGCGTTTGACTGAAGAGGCTGAAAAAATTCTAAGTAATGCCCCGGGGCCAGCTAAGGGCATACTGCCAGAAGCATTGCAGGCTTTACCAGAATCCGCATTGCAAGCTTTAGATAACGCCTTGCTCGAGGTAATCGAGCAATTGCGTATTCGAGACAATAATTATGCCGATAGACCTTTATCGGATTTGTAAAAGTCTTCATAAACAAAACGGCCCAGTGATATCACTGGGCCGTTTTTATTGGCATAACGCCTTTGCTGGGTATTTATTTCAGTTTCTCGATACCCAGCATCTTCATAATGCCCTTTTCATAGAATGGATCGGTAGAGCCCTTTTTCAACTTGCGAATGAAATATTTTTCAAACGCGATCTTGGCCAGGTGTACCCACGTGCCCTCGGAAAACCAGTTCACGTTGCGCGGCGGGATCTGCGGTATCGCCACAAATGCCACACCGCTATCGCCGAAGTCGGCCAGACAGACCGCATTCCAGGTGGCCTCCTTGTCGCCCTGCAGTCCATTCAATTCGGCGTGGATATTATCGACTGTTGCCGTCACCATGGACTCGATCATGTAACCGGTCTTGGGTGTGCCGGTCGGTATCGGGGTGGCTTCCACCGGCGGAATCGCGACGCACACACCGACTGCATAGATGTTTTTGTACTTGGGGTTGCGCTGGTGTTTGTCCACGATGATGAAGCCTCTAGCCTGGGTCAGACCCTCGATGCCGAATACCGCATCCACACCTTTGAATGCCGGCAGCATCATGCTGTAGGCGAACGGCAGTTCATGTTTTTTCTTCTCCACGCCCATCTCGTCGTGTTCGGTGACGAACATCTTGCCGGCTTCCACCTTGGTGACTTTTGCGTTGCATATCCATTTGATATGCTTGTCGCGCATACCCGATTCCAGAATACCTTTGGAATCACCCACGCCGCCCAGCCCGAGATGACCGATGTAGGGTTCGGAGGTGACGAAAGTCATCGGTACCTTGGTGCGTATCTTGCGTCGGCGCAAATCGGTTTCCATGATGAAGGCATATTCGTAAGCCGGCCCGAAGCAGGATGCCCCTTGCACCGCACCGACAACGATAGGGCCGGGATTTTTCGTGAAACTTTCCCATTCATCATGCGACTTCATCGCATGATCCACCGTGCAGACGGAATAAGTATGCCCGCCGTTCGGCCCGAGGCCTTCGACTTCATCGAAAGCCAGCTTGGGCCCGGTGGCAATGATCAGGTAATCGTAATCAACCGTTTTTCCGTCGTTAAGTTCGAGCTGATTCTTATCAGGATGCACGCGCTTTACCCCGGTCGAGATAAAGTTGATGCCCTTGCGCTCCAGATAGGTGCGCACCGGGATCTCAATGTCTTTTCGTGTACGCCATTTCACGGCCACCCAGGGATTGGACGGCGTAAATTGGAAAGTCTCGCCGTTCGAGATGACAGTCACCTTGTCACCCTTGCCGATCTTTTCCTGCATTTCGTAAGCTGCCGGCATGCCGCCGACCCCCGCGCCCATGATTACAATGTGTGCCATGATGTCCCCTCGGTGTGGTTGATTTACATAACTGCCGATTTCATTCTACGCCTAGAGGTTGATATAACAATACCCCCAGAATATAAGGATTTACTGTTAGACGTTGATAAAACAATATCTCCAAATATAAGGCTATACCGTACTATTTATTTCAGTAAATCAGGCCCCGCCGCTTACCCGTTCGATTCCCGACAAATCGCGGGCAGAGAATATTTTTTCAAAGCCGGATTGTTGCAACAACGCGCGAACCTGCGCCGCCTGATCATAGCCGTGCTCAAGCAACAGCCATCCATTCGGATTGAGGTGCGCTTTCGCCTGCGTGCAGATGCGCCGGATGTCGTCCAGTCCGTCCGTGCCGGAAATCAGCGCGGCGCGCGGCTCGAAGCGCACATCGCCCTGTGAAAGATGCACATCGCCAGCGGCAATATAGGGCGGGTTGGAAACGATCATATCGAAGCGCTCGCCGCGCAAAGCGGAGAACCAGTCGCTGTGCAACAAGCGTACATTGCCGAGATTGAGCCGCTGCATGTTGAACTGCGCAATTTCCAGCGCGGCGGCCGACGCATCCACTGCCACCACTTCTGCATCGGGACGCGCATGGGCGATGCTCAACGCGATTGCGCCGCTACCGGTTCCCAAGTCAAGCACATGCCACGCGCCTTGCTGCGGGATGCGCTGCAAGGCCAGTTCGACCAGCAATTCGGTTTCGGGACGAGGGATCAGTGTCGCGCGGTTCACTTTGAAGTTCAGTCCGTAAAATTCGCGTTCGCCAAGCAGATAGGCGATCGGTTCGCCATTCAGGCGACGTTCGTATAAAGCAGAAAGACGGGAGGTTTGATCGTCGCTGAGCAACTGTTCAGGATGGGTGAGCAGCCAGGCGCGATTCACTTGCAATACCGCTTGCAACAGGCATTGCACCTCGATGCGTGCGCTGCTGGAATCAATATTCAGCGCGGCTTCCAGCTGCTTGCTGTCATTACGCAGGATGTCCTGTATGGACGAGCTCATTTGAGCACTATGCAGAAGTTGTAGGTAGGCTTTCAAGCCGACATGTCGGGCTAGCTTTGCATAGCCATTCGACTAGGCCGCCAAAGAAACGGCAGCCAAGTCGCTGGTTAAAGCCCGACCTACAGGACATCTTCTGCCATGGCAGCAAGCTGTTCGGCCTGATGCTCGGCCATCAGCGCGCCGGTCAGTTCGTTGATGTCGCCATCCATGATGGCATCCATCTTGTACAGCGTGAGATTGATGCGATGGTCGGTAACACGGCCCTGAGGATAGTTGTAAGTGCGGATGCGCTCGGAGCGGTCGCCGCTGCCCACCAGACTCTTGCGTGTTGCGGCCGTGGAGGCATTTTGCTCGCGCACCTGTGCATCCTTGATACGTGCCGCAAGCACACGCATCGCCTGTGCCTTGTTCTGATGCTGCGAGCGGCCATCCTGACATTCCACTACCACACCGGTCGGCAGATGGGTGATGCGCACCGCCGAATCGGTCTTGTTGATGTGCTGGCCGCCCGCGCCGCTTGCGCGGAACGTGTCGATGCGCAGGTCGGCCGAATTCAGCACCACGTCATTGACTTCATCCACTTCCGGCATGACCGCCACGGTACACGCCGAGGTGTGAACGCGGCCCTGGGTTTCGGTAGTGGGCACACGCTGCACGCGATGCGCGCCGGATTCGAATTTCAGCACCGAGTAGGCACCCTGTCCGTCGATGCGCGCGATGATCTCCTTGTAGCCGCCCATCTCGCCCGGGCTTTCCGAGACCACTTCCACCTGCCAGCGCCTGCGCTCGGCAAAACGCGAATACATGCGGAACAGGTCGCCGGCAAACAACGCTGCCTCGTCGCCGCCGGTTCCTGCGCGTATCTCCAGAAACACGCCGCGCTCATCGTTGGTATCTTTCGGCAGTAATTGCACTTGCAATTCGTTGTTGAGTTGTTCCAGACGCGCTTCACCCTGCTTGATCTCGGCCTCGGCAAATTCTTTCATCTCCGGGTCGCCTGCCATTTCGCGCGCGGCATCAATGTCGGACTGGCATGACTGATAGGCGTGATACAACTCCACCACCGGTTCCAGTTCGGCACGCTCGCGGTTCAGCTTGCGGAACGTATCCATGCTCTTGGTGGCTTCTTCGGTACTCAGCAGTTGATTGACTTCGAGCAGACGCTCGCTCAACTGAGCGAGTTTGGCGCTGATACTGGGGTTCATTCGGCTGGGGTTTACTCGTCGTTGTGGAGGTGATACAGGCGATGGATCACTTCAAGGAAGGCCTCGCGGTCACCACTTTGCACTTGATTCAGCGCGTGGGTGGGCGCATGAAGAAATTTATTGGTCAGGCTGCTGCTCATGGCTTCCAGCACCTTTTCAGGACTCTCGCCTTTGGCCAGCAGGCGCAGGGCTTTTTCCATTTCGTTGCGGCGGTTCCGTTCGGCATGGTCGCGCAGCGCGCGTATGGTCGGTACTGCTTCGCGCGATTCCATCCAGTGGATGAAATCGGACACGCTGGAATCGATGATGACCTCGGCTTCCTTGACCGCACCCTGGCGCGCGTCCAGGCCGTCCTTCACCACTGCGGCGATGTCGTCAATGGTGTACAGGAACACATCATTCAGTGTGGCAACTTCCGCTTCCACATCGCGCGGAACGGCCAGATCCACGATGAACAGCGGACGGTGTTTGCGTGCCTTGAGCGCACTCTCCACCATGCCCTTGCCGAGGATCGGCAACTGGCTGGCGGTGCAGGTGATGATAATGTCGTGATGTGCCAATTGTTCCGGCAGATCGGTCAGCGTGATCGCCGTGCCGTTGATGCGCCGCGCCAGTGTTTGCGCACGCTCCAGCGTGCGGTTGGCTACGGTGATGTGCTTGGGCGAACGCGCAGCGAAATGCACCGCATTGAGTTCGATCATCTCGCCCGCGCCGATGAACAACACGCGCTGCTCGGAGATGCTGGGGAATATGCGCTCGGCCAGCCTTACCGCGGCGGCGGCCATCGATACCAGGTTTGCGCCGATCTCGGTCTGGGTGCGCACGTCCTTGGCCACCGAAAAAGTGCGCTGAAATAATTTGTGCAACAGGAAACCCAGCGTGCCCGCCTGCTCGGCCTGGCGCACCGCCTGTTTCATTTGCCCGAGGATCTGCGGTTCGCCCAACACCATGGAATCCAGTCCGCTTGCCACGCGGAACGAATGCTTTACCGCCTGTTCGCGCGGCAAAGTGTAAAGATAGGGTTCGATATCCTGGCGGGGCATGTGATGATATTGCGCCAGCCAGTCGACGGCATGACTGGGTTGCGCAGCGTTGCAATACAGTTCCATGCGGTTGCAGGTGGACAGGATTGCCGCCTCTTTCGCCGCGCCGTTCTCCACCAAGTCGCGCAGGGCGTTCTCCATCCCGTCCTCATTGAACGCGACCTGCTCGCGCACGGCAAGTGGCGCGGTTTGATGGTTGATACCAAAGGTGAATAACTGCATCTTTAGCGTATGTCGAACAGTGAACTCTAAAATTGGTGCGGATTATAGTCGGAACGGTGATGTAAAGCCATCCGGCCGGGCAGGGCAGCCGTTGGGTTTTCATCATGCATTCGGGCTAGAATGCGCGGCAGCAAAATACCCGATCGAATCGACAGACTATGGCCCTCAAAGCAACCGTCTTCAAAGTCACACTCCAGATTGCCGACATGGACCGTCACTACTACGCCGATCATGCGCTGACGCTGGCGCGGCATCCTTCTGAAACCGACGAGCGCATGATGGTGCGCCTGCTCGCCTTCGCGCTGTATGCCGACGAAGGACTGACCTTCGCCAAAGGTTTGAGCAGCGACGACGAGCCCGCCCTGTGGCACAAGGACCTCACCGGCGCGATCGAGCGCTGGATAGAGGTGGGTCTGCCCGACGAGCGCGTCATACGCAAAGCCAGCGGACGCGCGAATCAGGTCGCGGTCGTCAGCTACGGGCGCGCCGCCGACATCTGGTGGAACGAGAACCGCGACAAATTGCAACGCCTGAACAACCTCACCGTGCTCAGGCTGCCTAACGAAACCACGCTGGCGCTCGCCGCGCTGGCCAGCCGCACCATGCAACTGCAATGCACCATACAGGAAGGCCACATCATGGTGACCAGCGATGCCGGCATGATAGAGATCGAGCCGAAAGTATTGCAGGGCAGCTTTCGTCCGGCATCATGAAGAACCTGGGATGAACCGGCGATGACCGCGAAACCATTGCCATGCCCCTGCGGTGGTGCGGACTATGCCACTTGCTGCGGCCGCTATCACAACGGCGAACCGGCTCCGGATGCCTTAAACCTGATAGAACCACTAACCATTCGAGTAGGCCGTCAACAAACGCCGGCCAACTCGCTGGTTATGATGCGATCGCGCTACAGTGCCTATGTGCTCAAGCTGGAAGCTTATCTGCTTGCCTCCTGGCATGACAGTACCCGTCCCGCCGCTCTTGATCTCGCAACGGACAACACGAAATGGATAGGACTTGAGATCGGGAAGCACAATGCTGAATCAGCGGATCGAGCCACCGTGGAGTTCGTTGCACGCTACAGGATCGGCGGTCGTGCCGCGCGCCTGCATGAGGTCAGCCGCTTTGTACGCGAGGATGGGAAGTGGTTTTATCTGGACGGGAAATTTGTTGGCGCGGCCAAGGATTAAAATTCTGTGTGGTTCGATACCTCACCACGAACGGTTCAGCAGTCTCAATAAGAGCTGGCCCTCCAATGCTGTTCGGGCAGCCCCTGTTTCAGGAATAAGCGTTTAGCGCTCTGCAGTTGTTCTGGCGTACCGGCTGCGTAGACATCGAAGCGATGCAGGTCGGGATAATCGCTGACAATATTGGCCAAGGTGGTCTCCACATCAGTCGCTTGATCGTGCGGGACATAGGAGAAATTATCCAGCGCATCGGCCCAGGACCGGCACAGGTTGTCCTGGTAATGCCCCGTCCCGTCTGCCAGCCAATGCAGATCCATGGCCTCGGCCAGGTCGAGCGACATCGCATGCTGGATCAGGCTTTTGATCGGCGCGAAACCCACACCGAACGCAAGGAAGATGACGGGGCGCGTCGAGGCGTCTTCCAGCACGAATTCGCCGTAGGGTCCCTCCACCTCCACACTGTCCTGCGCTTTCAAACCGCCGAACAGCAGCTCCGAAAAAGCATCGTCCGGTTTGCGCAATATCTGGATCTCGATGTGCCTTTCCTCGCACGGGCAGCTGGCAATGGCATACTGGCCGCTCGCTCCCTGCGCCGACAGGCGGACCGACTGCCCGGCGAGAAAATGCAGGCGCTGGCTGCGCGGTGCCAGCAAATGCAGCGCGGCAATTTCCGGATTGAACATTTCCACCGACTTGACCCTGGCCGCCAGTTGCTGTTCCTGAATGTCCTGCGCGCCGGCCACACCGGCTTCGATTACCACATCGTTCACCGCCGCGCAGGAACACATCAGTATCACGCCTGCATCCTTCTCAGCCTGGCTCAACACGTAGTCATGCGCATGAACTTTCTTGACTTCGCCCGATATCAAACGCGCCCGGCATTCGCCGCAATTTCCGTTGCTGCAACCGTAATTGAGCGACACCCCGGCACGCAGTGCGGCCTCCAGAAGCGTGTCATTGCTCTCGACGGTAAATTCGTGGCCGCTGGGCTGGATGGTGACGTGTGCCGACATGATCCTGAGTATCCTTTCCTGTGCGATAACAGCCTGTATTTTTGCCGCATCGGGCGGCATTTCTGCCAAATGGCGCACGATGAACGCGCGCAACCTGTGCAATGCATGGCGCGTTTCCCTGCTCTGGTCTTCTTCTATTTCGTCGATCTTCTCGTCCAGCCACGATAGCACCTGGCTGTAATGCATCAGCAACGCCTTGGTGGCGGCATACTCGTTGCCCAGCTCGATCAGCCGTGCCGACAAAACCTCCTTGTCCGGCATGGCACGCTCGAACACGCGCTTGCCGAAGGCTTTCTCCTTGATCTCGGTTACGCGGCGTAATTCCGCATCGTCATCCCATTTGGCATCGGGAAAGGCGCGCAGCAACTCGTTCAACTCGACCATGCCGTCGAAGGTATCCAGCGTGCCGCCGCGTATCATTTCCTGCAAGGCATGTCGGGATATTCCAACCAGCCTGGTGACGCGGGAAAGAGGAAGGAAGTGACTCATGAACGCATCTTAGACCTGCACCACTTTGTCATGCAAGCTGCATATTCATTCTAAAAAATCGATTGGTCCACGAAAAGCACGAACATCACGAAATGAGTTTGGCGGGAGTTTTGCCGCGAGTTTGAAGCTGGCCAAAAAGCGAATGGATGCGATGTCGCATACCTATACCCAAATGATAAACAACTTGATTCACCATAATATCCGGGTTTATTTCGTGCCTTTCGTGAGTTTCGTGGACAACAGGATTTTCAGTCGCATCCAGAACGGCACACCTTCTGCTAAAGTCCGTTCATGAGCAAATTGACTTTGGACCGTATCCTGCAATCGCAGGGCTTTGGCACGCGCAAGTGGTGCGGCGGGCTGGTCGCGGATGGAGAGGTGAGCATCGCGGGACAGACCATCACCGACAGCCGCGTCGCCATCGAGACCGACGGACTGGTATTCAGGATATTCGGCGAGTCATGGGCATATCGCGAACATATCTATATCGCGCTGAACAAGCCGGCCGATTTCGAGTGTTCCAGAAAGGCCAGCCACCACCCGGGCGTGTTGACCATCCTGCCGGAACAATTTACGCGGCGCGATGTGCAGCCTGTGGGCCGTCTCGATCACGACACCACGGGCTTGTTGCTGATGTCGGATGACGGGCCGTTCATACACGCCCAGTCTTCGCCCAAGCGTCACATCCCCAAAGTCTATGCCGCCACCACGCATGATCCGGTCACGCCGGAACTGGTCGCAAAATTATTGTCCGGCGTGAAGCTGCACGACGAGCCGGCACCGCTCGCGGCGGTGACCTGCCGGATGGTCGATAGCCACCGGATCGAGATCGTGCTGGAACAGGGCAAATACCACCAGGTCAAACGCATGCTGGCGGCCGCCGGCAACCATTGTGTTGCGTTGCGGCGGACGCAGATAGGCGGTTTGAAACTCGATACGCTGGGACTTGCGGAAGGCAAATGGTGTTATCTGGATGATGCTCAACTTGCGCTGCTGGTGCCGGCCTGAATCACTTCCAATTCCTAATACCATGTTTGTAGGAGCGGGCCATGCCCGCGAACAATATGGCTATCGCGGGCATCACCCGCAAGGGGTACGCCGTGGTTGTACCAAAGGCAGGCAATCCACTACGCAGCAAGCTGCGTGTGGAATTGACACTAAGGGGCTAAAGCCCCAACAACGCACGCAGGACCCGCTCCTACAAGATTTTATTAGGATGAGTGCCAGCCGTCCGGAGTAAAATCCGCTTTTGATTATCCAGCCCATCATCCATGTCCATACAGTGGTTTCCCGGTCACATGACTTCGGCGCGCAGAAAAGCGGCCGAGACGATGGAGTTCACCGATGTCGTCATCGAGGTGCTCGACGCACGCCTGCCCGAAGCGAGCTGCAATCCGATGATCACGGAACTGCGCCTGCATCGCCAGCGCCCCTGTCTGAAGATACTCAACAAGGCCGATCTTGCCGATCCCGAAGCCACAAAAGCCTGGCTGAATTTTTACAACAGGCAGCCTGGGGTCAAGGCGGTGGCACTGAGCTGCAAGAATGCAAGTGATGCCGCCAAGGTGCCAAGCCTGTGCCAGCCGCTCGCCCCGCATCGCGACAGCACCCACAAACCGCTGCGCATGATGATCATGGGTATCCCCAATGTCGGCAAATCCACGCTGATGAACATGCTGCTCAAACGCCGCGTTGCCAACGTCGGTGACGAACCCGCCGTGACCAAGTCGCAGCAGTGCCACAAACTGAATGACCACATGACCCTGACCGATTCGCCCGGCCTGCTGTGGCCCAAGATCGAAAAGCCGGAAGATGGCCTGAAGCTCGCCACGATCCACGCCATCGGCCGCAATGCCGTCATCGAGGAAGAAGTCGCCGAATTTCTCGCCACCACGCTGCTTTCGCGTTACCCGGGTCTGCTGGCCGCGCGTTACGATATTGCCGAGGCGGGACTGGACGGCGTGGATGTGATCGAAGCCATCGCAAAGAAGCGCGGTTGCCTGCTCAAAGGGCGGGGCGGTGAACCGGATCTGGAAAAGGCGGCGATGATTTTGCTGACCGAATATCGCAGCGGAAAACTGGGCCGCATCAGCCTGGAGACACCCGGGGTGCGCACCGCCACGCTGGAACATTCCGGTGGGCAGCCTGCTTTGGAATGATTTGAAATGTCAAAGTTGTGTTGCAGCGGGCAGAGCGTCAAGCTTTACAGCGCACAAATAAAAAAGGCCAGCGTCGAGCTGGCCTT
>Ga0207932_1000573_pt1 | contig 12462 bp, 10 predicted proteins | sample NGESurdeep092012_FD_184480 | JGI IMG/M metagenome (GOLD analysis project Ga0207932, IMG submission 184480) | Arctic peat soil microbial communities from Barrow, Alaska - NGEE Surface sample 415-2 deep-092012 (SPAdes) | ecosystem: Environmental > Terrestrial > Soil > Wetlands > Peat ...
ATCATCCGGGATTCCTTTGCCTTCATCTTTAATTAAAAGTTTTATTTGATCATTTTCTTTTTTTAAATGAATCTCGATTTTTTCTTCTTTCCCGGAATATTTTATCGCATTATCTAAAAGATTATTCACAGCCATTTGTAACAACAGCCTGTCACCCGTCAGATAGATATCATGGTCTGCAGTCAAATTAATATTTCGTTTTGGAAAACGCATTTTAAAATCAGTTGCGCTTTCTGTAACGAGTTCACTAAGATCAATTTTTTCAGTCGTTAACTTGTAATCACCGGCTTCTATTTGGCTTGCCAGCAATAAATTATTACAAAGCGTGTTTAACCGTCCTGCTTCCTGCAGTGTATTTGATATGAGTTGCTGTTGCTGTTCTTCAGAAAGTTTATGTTTCTGCAGCGTTTCAAGATTTAGTTTAGCGATAGCAATAGGAGTTTTTAGCTCATGAGTTATTGCCATCATAAAATTTTGCTGTTGCTGCGATTGCCTGAATTGCCTGCGAACAGCCCTGAAAACTACTACTGCACCTAAAACAATTAGTAAAAAAAAGGTTGCGCCTTCGCTTACATATTGAACAGTCTTTCGCTTTTTTTCAATTTCAATTTTTTGTAATTGCTGAACATAAGTGGATTTATCAGGTTGAAGTTCCTGAATTTTATAGTCAGCCATTTTTTTATTAAGCTGATTTAATACCATAAACCAATATGTTAAGGCTACAATGATATATGCCAGCAAAAACCAATACAGAACGTAAATGGTTCGTAAGCGTTTTATTTTAAAAGAAGCTGTGAGCTTTGAGCTATAAGCCATGAGTAATTTATTATTTTAAAAGAAAGCTCTGAGCTGCGAGCTATAAGCCATGAGTTATTTATTCAAGTCTAAGAGCTTTCAAAGCTCAAGGCTCAAAGCTCACAGCTTTCTTACGTTATTTATTCAATTTATTCATAAAACTCATTATCATTTTTTCTTCTTCATCAATATTTGCCAAAATTTTATTTCTTACAGTATCATCACCATACTTAATAGCTTGTGATATTAATAGCTGCGTTTCTAATTCAAAGCAAGAGCCAAGGGAAATTTCAAGAAATCTATTATAATCTTTTTCGCTGCTTCTGCTACTGCCTTCTGCAATGTTAGAAGGGATAGATACACCGCTTCGGTTTATTTGTGATGTCAAGGCAAATTTTTGTTCCGATGGAAAATCTTCGGTTAGCTTAAAACAGTTGATAGCAATATCAAAACCTTTTTGCCATATTTTTAATTCTTTAAAATTTCTCATAAAATTAAGTTTGGATGAAATAAATATTAATTGCTCAAAGCTTATAGCTCAAGGCTCATAGCTTCTTATAAATTTACTTTCTCAACTCTTATACCCACGTTCAAAATATGTTTGAGCGGATTTTCTCTCATGATCTGTGCAATAATAAAAGTATAGTTCCCTGCTTTTTTAAATGGTATCGGTCCAGGGGTAATGTTTTTTCTTACTTCGAAAATATCATCCATTCCGGTGCCTTCCCATCCTTTTGCATCGTTACCTAATTCAATATTTATGTTTTGAAAAAGCATTGTATCTCCAGGCGCCTGGGAGTTCACGGTAAGCCAGAGATTATTATAGTTATAAGCATCCGTGTGACGTAGAACAATGTAGACATTGTATGCAGCGCCGGTATCTGTTATTGTGAAAGTGAATGAAGGCTTGTTATTATAAAACCACGACTGTGATGGTATCTGCGCTGTTTTTTCGAACACACTTATTTTGGCGCAGGAAATAAAATATAAAGATGACAGAATTATGAAGAAAATTTTTTTCAATCGGCTTATTTACAGCAAAAATATTGTTTATCATTCAGGTTATAAAACATTCAGAATTTGTTCTTTTAATTTTTCCAGTTCATCTTTCATCAACACCACACATTTTTGAATGTCAGCATCATAAGCCTTGGAGCCGGTTGTATTTATTTCACGACCAATCTCCTGCAATACAAAAGATAATTTTTTACCCTTGGACCCGTCATTATCTTTTAAAATAGTTTTGAAATATTCGCAATGATTGGCAAGTCGTACCTGCTCCTCCCGGAGATCTATTTTTTCAACGTAATAAATAAGTTCCTGCTCAAGCCTGTTTGCATCATAGTTTTCTTTTCCTACATTCTCCTCCAGTAATTTCACCAATTCTTCTTTCATCCTCTCTTTGCGCAGCGGTTCTAATTTTAAGATCTCTTCTTCCTGCGCATTAATATTTTTTATTCTAAGCAGTAATTCTTTTTCTATTGATTTGCCCTCATCAATCCGGTGATGATTCAATTCTTTTAATGCCTGTTCTATAACTTTTTTTAATTCCTTCCAGTCATCTTCTGCTAAAACTTCATTGGCAGGGGTTACTACTTCAGGTAACCTTAGTAATGCACTTAACACCGAATTGGTATCAATGTTTAGTTCGCCTGCAAGTGTTTCTATTTGTTGGTAATAGGATTTTATCAGATCGGTATTTATTACAACCGGCTTGCCTGAGCCGTTTTGCTTTATAGTAATAAGGCAATCCACGTTTCCCCGAAGCAAACTTTCCTGCAGCATGTTCCTTACATCAAACTCATAGCTTTTTAATAACGGCGGAATTTTTAAATATGTTTCAAATTGTTTTCCGTTGAGTGATTTTATTTCAACCAAAAAAGTTTTATCCTTAACAGTTTGCTCGGCTCTTCCAAATCCTGTCATTGATTTTAACATGGAACTAATTTTATTTTATGTTAGCAAGTTATACAATTCCGGCTGAGATAAAATTTTCATTCACAGATTGATGATCATAACATTCGATTTTTTATTCAATAAAAAATGTGCTTCTAAAAATTGAAATAAGAAATGTATAAAATAATAAAGCCCGACTTTTTAGTGACGGGCCTTGCTATATGGATGGGTTAGTAAGTATAAGGAAAAGATTTCCTTACACAATATTAAAAATAATTTTTTCTAACATGAAATTTTTTGCAACTTTTTTATCAACATTTTATTTTTTGTTGTGGATAAGGACAGACGTTTTTGTAATAGAAAATTTTATTTTTGATTGATTATTTTTTAAAATTTTATTTTTGCAAAATATTTCGAATCATATTTAATTTCTGAAAGCCTTATCTACATTGAGTTGTAAAGAATAATATTTTTAAGATCAGGAGAATGCGTTTTGATTGTTGGTTAAAAAATACAATTTCCTTTTCAATAAAAATCTATTTTTCCGGATACATCTGATCAAAAATTATTTTTATCTTTTTGTTAAGAAGAATTGGCAACACACATAAATTTTCAACCTGTACCTTTGATTGCATAAAAAATATAACATGAAACTTCCTGCTGCTGTTTCAATAAAATGGATTGCTTCATTAATTAATGCAGAACTGTTGGGTAATGAAAATGCAGAAGCAACAGGCATTAATGAAATACATTCTGTTGAAGAAGGTGATATTGTTTTTGTTGATCATCCAAAATATTATAGTAAATGTTTAAACAGCGCAGCCAGCTTTATTATCATAAATAAAAAAACCGAAGTGCCCGAAGGCAAAACATTATTAGTTGTAGAAGAGCCTTTTGATGCATATTCAAAAATTGTAAAATATTTTAATGCATTTGTTCCTGCTAAAAAAATGATAAGCGATACTGCTGTTATTGGAAAAGACACTGTCGTAATGCCAAATGTTTTTATTGGTAATAACGTAAGTATTGGTAATAATTGCATTATTCATCCCAATGTTAGTGTTTATGATAATTGTATTATCGGTAATAATGTTGTTGTGCATTCCGGTACAGTAATTGGCATCGACGCATTTTATTTTAATACAAAGAAAAACAGGAACGTTTGGTTTAAAAAAATGCAAAGCTGCGGACGGGTAGTAATTGAGGATGATGTTGAGATAGGTGCCAATTGCACGATAGACCGTGGTGTTAGCGCTGATACAAAAATCGGACAGGGATCAAAATTAGATAACCTGGTACAAATCGGACATGAAGTTGTGTTGGGGAAAAATTGTTTGATAGCAGCACAGGTTGGAATTGCCGGCGCAACCATACTTGGCGATGGTGTTACGCTTTGGGGACAGGTTGGGGTTAATAAAACTATTAAAATTGGAGATAATGCTGTAGTGATGGGGCAGGCTGGTGTTACAGGAAATATTGAAGGTAATAAAACATATTGGGGAACACCGATTGAAGAATTTTACAGCAAGCGAAAAGAGCTTGTATTTATAAAACGCCTACCTGAAATTTGGGAAAGAGTAAAAAATTTATCAGGAACAAAAAATAAATAACAATAGTTTCTTACCTATGATTAATAATCATACGGTAACATGTCACCAATTTTTTCAAAGCCCCAATAGCCATTTGTTGTGATATCTGTTTGTTCAAAAAAATAGCCATTCGCTTCAATTACTATTGACTCACCCTTTATAACACTTACTGTAGAAACCTGGAAATCTTTTTTTGCTTTGGGATCAAAATTAAAATATGCCTGCTCTGGTTTTGCTTTAGTATATATCACGATCATGTCCGGTTGATTAGGGCGAAATTCAACGGTGTTAGTGCTATCATCTCTTGTATAATTCAAAGCGGGGTAAGGATTTTTTAATGGGATGGTCATTTCTTTATCATTATTTTTTACAAGAAACTGCACTTCAAATCCTTCATCAGCTAAAGTTTTGTTGTAAAGGCTGCGCATGAAATGCAATAAAGAACCCTTGTATGCTTTATTTCTGTTCTGTTGCCAAATAGCTCCCTTTTCAGCAGTGCCCTGCATTTCTTCAAATAATGGATAGCCTATAAACTGGGCTGTGTTATTATCGTATTCGTAAGTAAAAGAATCTATTGCAAATTTTATGTTGTATCCCAATGCAAAGTTCTCCACCATTAATGGCTCTGATGCTAAAACTTTTAAGCGATTTCTTTTTTTGCTGAAGTAAAATTTTAAAACCTCCGGATTTTTGATAAATGTTTGCTGACTGAATTCGCTTTTGCCAATAAAATTTTCAGTAAAGAATTGCCCATATTTCTGCCATCCATCTTTTACTTCATTTGATGCAACAATGGAAACTTCCTGCAAAAATTTTTCTTTTGGCTTTACTTCAATTACTAAATCTTTATCATCAGCAGTTGCATTGCTGATTCGCAAGGTTTCGGTTTCATATCCTGTAAAAGTTACTATCAGTTCATATCCGCCGTTTGGCAATTTTAATTTAAAATTTCCTTCAGCATCTGTTGCCATACCAAACGTTGTGTTTTGTGCAAATACAGATGCTCCCTGTAATGACAACCTGGTATTCTTATCAATAACCTTACCTGTAATGGTATAATGAGTTGCCTGTGAAAAGACATAGGTTGCAAAAAAGAAAAAAGAAAAAAGAAAAAAGATTCGCTTCATGTAATTTAGTTATGCGGCTATTGTTCTTATAGATGATTTATTTGCTTTAAAGTTGCACAGATATTTTTAATGGTTTCGTTAATTGGTGTGAACTGAAAGCCCGGTAATGCTTTTAAAATTTTATTGTTGTCAAAATAAACTTTAGTCAAAGCTGTACGTGCAGTTTCTTTTGTAACCAAAGCATCTTTTCCTGTAAACATTGATTTAATTGCTTCCAGCCTCCAGACTATTGCTGCAATAAATGGTGTTACTTTTTTGTGCGGCGGTTTTTTTCCAAAACACTTCGCAATGTTTGTGAACACTTCTTTGTAAGATAAATTTTCAGCATTTAAAATAAACCGCTGTTTGTTTATTTCACTATTCATTAACAGGATCATTGCCCGTGCAACATCTTTCACATCTATAACACCGGTAACACCTTCTGTGTACCATGGAAATTCATTGTATACTGATCTGAAAATTTCTGAGGATCCTTTATTCCAATCGCCGCTGCCAAGTATAAGAGATGGATTTACAATTACTGCCTGCAATCCTTCTCCTATTCCACGCCACACTTCCATCTCTCCTAAATATTTTGATTTACCGTATACGCTGTTACTGCTTTCTTCAGTCCAGTTCATTTCTTCTGTAACAGTTTCATTTTCTCTTATTCTGCCTAAAGCAGATACAGAGCTTACATGAACCATTTTTGTTACACCTGCATCCAATGCTGCATTAACAACATTTGCTGTTCCTTCAATATTTATTTTTAATAATTGATCTTTATTTTTTGCGCTGAATGACACCATTGCTGCACAATGATAGAGCTGGGTTACTCCCTGCATTGCTTCTTCCAATGCAGCAGTATCGAGAATATCACACTTTACCGGGATTAGATCTTGATGACTGATTGTAAGCCGTGTGCTGTTGTAGATTGCTTTTATTTTATTTCCCAGTGCAAGTAATTGAGAAATTAATTCTGAGCCCACAAGCCCCGAGCCTCCGGTAACTAATATCATAAAGGCAAATTAGAACAATAAGATAAAATTATTTTACTATTCTCCGGCATCTGGTATTGGTGGAGTTGGTTTATCATCTTGATTGATGTAATTAAATACTATTGCTGCCAATGCGCCGCCACCAAAGCATGCTACTATATAGATCCATATCTGCGCCCAGCAAAATGTTTTTTGAATACATAATCCTACAGCAACCGCAGGGTTAAAAGCCCCTCCGGAAAAGCTTCCTACTATCCATGCCATAGCCAATACAGTTCCTGCAATTGCAATTCCGTAAAAGCTATTTCCTTTTGTTCCTGTTGTTGTTGTTACATTTAAAAAAACATAAGCCAATGCAAAGGTTCCCAAAACTTCTGCCGCTACAGCTTTAAGCATTCCGTCTTCTGGTATTATACAATTGCCAGCTCCTTCTATTTTAAAAATATATAACACAACTAAGGCAGCAGCAATGGCTGCAACAAACTGTGCTATCCAATATGGAACTGCTTCTTTTAAAGTTGCCTTACCACGAATTAGCGTAGCTAATGTTAAAGCCGGGTTATAATGTGCTCCTGAAATATGTCCGCCTGCATATATCATAACCATTAACGCAAGCGATGCGCCAACAGCGCCATACATGGCAGCGCCTAATATCAAAAAAAAGGTTCCGATAAATTCAACTATATATGTTTTCATACTGAAAAGTTCGAATAATTTTTTTAATAAAGAAAAAATAAAAAGAATCTCTCATTTAAGAAGTAACTAATTAACCTAAGTTGCCAGTTTTATATTTTTTTTAACCCTACGATTTATCGTAGGGCAACATCTTAAATGATTAAAGGGCTTTAGCCCTCAAGTCATGGCTGAAGCCATTCTTATTTCGGTTTTTTTCTCCATGCTGAAGCATGGAGTTAGTACATTTTACAACTAACAACTTGAATTAATTACTAAGAGTGGCTGGTGGTACACCGGCCACGGCGGTCTGCAACATGGGAAACAAAAATCTCATTATTAAAAATTTCTTATTTAAACTAATTTAAATTCCAGAGTTTAATAAACCGATGGATTTATTCTCATTTGTATCCTAAGTTTTTTATAAAAACTATTGGTTATCTCTTAAATTGCATATCTGCATAAATTAAATTAAGTATATGAGAAAAAAATTATTGTTACCCGTGCTAATACTGTTGGGCATTCCGGGTTTACTGTTTTCCCAGGCTAAGCTTGTAGAAAAAGTTACTAAAAAAGGAAATGAAATTGTAATTCCGTATGAAAAATATGTATTGCCAAATGGACTTACGGTTATTGTTCACGAAGATCATTCAGACCCGATAGTGCATGTGGATGTTACCTATCATGTAGGCTCAGCAAGAGAAGAAATTGGCAAGAGCGGGTTTGCGCACTTTTTTGAACACATGATGTTTGAAGGCTCAGAGCATGTGGCCGATAAAGAACATTTTAAAATTGTAACAGAATCCGGAGGAACACTGAATGGAAGCACCAACCTCGACCGCACCAATTATTTTGAAACAGTGCCAAACAACCAATTGGAAAAAATGCTTTGGCTTGAAGCTGATCGCATGGGATTTTTATACAATGCAGTCACACAACCAAAATTTGAAATACAAAGAGCCACAGTAAAAAATGAAAGAGGTCAGAATTATGATAACAGGCCTTATGGACTTGCAGGTGAAGTTGCCTCAAAAGCATTATATCCTTACGGGCATCCATATTCATGGTTGACCATTGGTTATGTAGAAGATCTGAACCGGGTAAATGTGAACGATCTTAAAAACTATTTACTTCGCTGGTATGGTCCCAATAATGCTACACTAACTATTGGAGGGGATGTAAATACAAAAGATGTAATTAAAATGGTTGAAAAATATTTTGGATCAATACCACGTGGGCCTGAAGTTACTCCTGTTAAACTCCCGCCGGTAAAGTTTACCAGCGACAGGTATGTAAGCTATGTAGATAATTATGCCAAGCTTCCGCAATTGCGTATTGTTTATCCAACAGTTGCGGAATATCACCAGGATATGGCTGCTTTAGCATGTCTTTCCCAAATACTTGGTGGAGGTGGCGGGGGCCGTGGCGGACGTGGTGGCGGCGGCGGAGGAAACCGTACTTCAGTGCTTTATCAAACGCTTATTAAACCTCAAAAAGCTTTACAGGCAAGCGCCTTCAGCAGCCTGAACGAACTTACCGGTGAATTTGTATTTTCTGTTACACCATATCCTGATCATAATCTTGCAGAAATGCAAACGGAGTTGAAAAATGCTTTGACCGGGTTTGAAAAACGGGGTGTTACAGATGATGACCTGGAGAAATTTAAAAATAGTTATGAAAGCCAAACGATCAACAGGCTTGCTTCTGTAGATGGTAAGGTGGGGCAGCTGGCAGCTTATCAAACCTTTACCGGCAACCCCAATATGACTGGCAAATTGCTCAATATGTATAAGAGTGTTACAAAGCAGGATGTAATGAGAGTGTATAATCAATACATAAAAAACAAGCCTGCGGTAATTGAAAGCGTAGTGCCAAAGGGAAAGGAAGATCTTAAAGCTGCACCGGATAATTATGTTGTAGATACTACCAATTATAAACGGCCTCATTATGGGTATGAAGGATTGTCTTACAAAAAACCAAAAGATAATTTTAACCGCACCATTTTTCCGCCATCAGGGCCAAATCCTGTTGTAAAAGTTCCGGCTTTTTGGAAAAAGAGTTTGCCAAACGGTATGCAGGTAATAGGTGTTGAAAATAATGAGATACCTGCGGTAACGCTGAGCATTTCATTAAAAGGAGGAAGGCTTGCAGCAGAACAAAATAATCTTTCCAAAGCAGGACAGGCAAATCTTTTTGCTGCCATGATGAATGAGGATACTAAAGATAAAACCAGCGAAGAGATAAGTCTTGCATTACAAAAATTAGGAAGCTCAATCAATGTAAACAATACTGATGATGCAATTGTTTTCACAGTTCAGTCGCTCACAAAAAATCTTGATAAAACTTTAGATCTTTTAAAAGAAAGAATGTTGCGTCCGGAGTTTAAAGAAGAAACTTTCAATCGCTTAAAGCGGCAACTGAATGAGAGCATACGCAATTCAAAAAGCCAGCCATCAACAGTTGCAGATATTGTTTATGCTAAAGTGAATTATGGAAGCAACAGCATTTTGGGAGTTCCTGATAATGGAACTGAGGAAACATTAAAGAACATTAAGTTTAAAGATATCCAGGAATTTTATGATAATTATATCTCGTCACAGAATGGACAGGTTGTTGTGGTTGGCGATGTAAAAGAAAACCAGGTATTGCCAAAGCTTTCTTTTCTTAACCAGTTACCTAAAAAAGATATTACATTACCTGTGGTGGCATATAATATGGCACCTGCACAAAAAATAAGAATTTACATTGTTGATATTCCCAAGGCTGCGCAAACTGAGTTCAGGGTTGGCTATCCCACGGGTTTAAGGTATGACGCTACCGGCGATTATTACCGTGCCCGTTTGGCAAACTATAACCTTGGTGAAGGTTTTAACAGCCGTTTAAATATTAACCTTCGTGAGGATAAAGGCTGGACGTATGGTGCAAGAGGAGGTTTTGCCGGCGATAAATATTCAGGGGCATATACCTTCAGCAGCAGCATCAGAGCCATGTCAACAGATAGCGCTTTGTCAGAAGTGATACGTGAAATAAAACTGTACAACCAGTCAGGCCCTTCGGCAGAAGAGATACAATTCATGAAGAAATCCATCGGGCAAAGTGATGCCCGCAATTATGAGACAGGTGTGCAAAAAGCGGCGTTTGTTGGCAGAATATTACGTTACAATCTTCCGCCTGATTTTGTATCGCAACAAACAAAAATATTAAATGCATATACTGTAAATGATGCAAATGCATTGATTAAAAAATATATTGATATTAATAAGATGAATATTGTTTTGGTTGGAGATAAAGAAAGAATATTACCGGGCCTGCAAAGATTAGGATATGATATTGTGGAATTAGATGCCGAAGGAAATCCTGTGCCGCAGCAATAATATTTATTGTTCACTTAAATTATAAAATGCCCTTAATTAAAGAGGGCATTTTTTTTATAGTTTAAATAAATTTAGTTCATCAAATTATTTAGTATCCTTCAGTAATCCATTCCAAACTTTCCTGCCCTGTATTCTTTCGCCATTGTTGTTCTGTGTATTGGTTTTGTGCGATGCCACCAACAATTGTATTGTGCCACCAATTTTGCTTTGGTTGTTGGGGCAGTTTACACACATTGCCTTATTGAACACCAACCAAGAGTGGGAAATTTTTTATTAACAAATTTTTAGGAGAAATTTTTTAAACTGAGTGTAACCATATCCATCTTATTTCAAAATAACTTTTATGAATAAGTACCTCACCATTTTTATTGTAACTCTTTTTTCCGTTTCCATTTCTGATGCACAAGTGATAATGCGTGTAGGGCCTGGTTATGGACGCAGGTATCAAAGACCTCAACAGAGAAATAGATCTCAGCAACAAAACCTGCCCAAATTTGAACCCTCCGTTAACCTCTCAATTGGTTACGGATTTCCTAATCAGGATAAAGACCAGCTTGCAGATTTTTATAATTACTACAAGGGCAATATAACACAAACTGGTCCGGTAACAGGCGCATTAGATTATCAGTTCAGTCGCAATATGAGCATAGGAGTAATGATTACACATGGTGAAGTAAGTGTGCCGTATTATGGTTATAACAATCCTTATACTTCTGCATTAAAAGGCTCATTAGATAATTGGGCGTTCATGCTTAATATTGTTCGTTACATGCCTGTCAATACTTCAAAAGTTAGTCCTTATATAAGAACTGCAATTGGCATCAATACCTGGACACAGAATTATATTGATGCATCAGGGAATAAAATTAATTTAGGCGGACCTCAACCGACTGATCTTGCTTACCAGGTGGGGCTTGGAGCTAAATTTAAGCTATCAAAAAACGCAGGATTTTTTGCTGAAGCAGGTTATGGAAAATATATTCTTCATGGAGGCGTATTTTTTAAATTCTGATTATTCTTTCATTACTTTAAGATCGACAATCTTTTAATGGCTGTAACTGCTGTATCTGAAGGCTGGCAATTACGCAATGCGCATTGGTCACTTGAAAGAAAAATAATTTTTGTAGCCAGGTTTCAGAATAAAACTATTTTCTTATTCTAATTGCATTCGGCTGAATAACAGTAAAAGACTTTAGCCTGGATGAAGTATATGTTATGATAAAATTATTAAAAGAGAATGCCAAAAGCCAGGTGTCCTGCTGGTCTAAACTCCGGTGTAAAATTCCAGATATTATCTGAAGGTGGGTCAATAAAAATAAGCGGATCAATTCCGGCTGTAAAAAAGAAGTTGCCGTTTATTTTCTGAAACCTGTAGCCAATGCCAGGGGTAATGTAGAACTGTTTATCTGAAAGATCGTTTTTATGCAAAAATGTTTTGTAGTCTTTTAAGTAAGGGGTAAGCCCAATGCTAAACTCAAGGTGATGTTGTAATCCATACGTAAACGCAGTTATTGCAATTGGAAAAGATAGATCATGAGATAATAAAGAAAAACCTGCCCTCCAGCTATAAATGAGTTTCCTGCCCTGCTTAAATATTCTGCTATAGTTTACAGAGTAGTATGGCCCTTTGCCACCTGCTTCAATAAAAAAAGAATTCTTTTTTTTATATATTAATGTAGTATCTGCCGCCAATGTATTTGAGCAAATTAAAAATAAGAGTAAAAAAAGCAGCAGTATATTTTTTCTCATTAAATAAAGTTCAGATAAAGATAATGCAGAGTTTTAAAAATTCCTTAGATGGTTTGTGTCTCAAAATAAAAATTATAAATGTAAAAAGGTAAACGGATGAAGTATAAAACGAAAAGCTGCTTCAATTAGTTTGAAGCTGCTTTTAAATTCTTAATAGCTTTTAATTAAATTTTGCGGTGATGAATTCGGCGAGGTTTTCATCACTCATTTTGTTGGAGGTGTCATTGGTAACGGTATTTTTAAATTGCGGTGTATCTGCCTTAATGCATAAGCTGTTCCTGCG
>Ga0207932_1000575_pt1 | contig 12427 bp, 13 predicted proteins | sample NGESurdeep092012_FD_184480 | JGI IMG/M metagenome (GOLD analysis project Ga0207932, IMG submission 184480) | Arctic peat soil microbial communities from Barrow, Alaska - NGEE Surface sample 415-2 deep-092012 (SPAdes) | ecosystem: Environmental > Terrestrial > Soil > Wetlands > Peat ...
ACAATCCAATCGTTCTATTGAGATTTGCGAAATTGCATGACAACGCCGGGCATCTCAATGTCGTCATGTAGCAAATAATTTTCAGTAGGCTCGATTGGGCGGCAGCTTGATCGACAGGCCAGTGCATCTGAGTATAAAAATTTTATTTTTTATATGCGCTGCATATTTTCTAAAAAAAATGAAACTTTCGGGGGACATCAATGAAAATGAAACTCAAGGCAACCGCAGGACTGTGCGCTCTCTTGGTCGGTACATACAGCATTGGCTTTAGCAGCATCGCCAGCGCTCAGACCGACAATCAGGATCTGAAACAACAGGTCGACATGTTGCAAAAAAAGGTCGATATGCTCAGCGCGCAACAAAACGCACCCGCAGCGCCGGGCGGTCACGAATACCTCGAGCGCAAGGCCGGCAAGGGCATCACCTTCCTGACGCATGGCGGCGAAATTTCCATTTATGGCGATCTCGATGTGTCTGCGGATTATGTTTCCAACGGACTCAATGGTGCAACTATTGGCAGCAGTGGGAATACACCTTACGGCAAAGGCGGTTACATGGCAGCCATTTCAGGCAACAGCACCAATGTCGGCATGCGCGGCGCGCAGGCGGTAGCCGGCTGGGATAGCACCAAGTTCGTCTGGCAGGTACAGGCCAATTATGCGGTGACGGTCAATCCGGGTACCAAATTGACCAATTCCAATTCAAGCGATGCGGTCTCCGGCACCCTGGGCTCCGGCACCAGCTACATTGGATTTTCCTCCAAGGACTGGGGCACGTTGAAGGCCGGCAAAGGCTTTTCTGCCTACGCCCTGTCTACCAATCCCTTCAATCCGTTCGGCGGCGAATTGGGCAACATGAATGTGATCATGGGCAACTCGGGCGGCGACAACCGGGTTGAATTCGGCACGCCGCTGGAACACGTCATCACGTATGTCTCGACCAATCACGACGGCTTCAGCTATTCGGCCCAGTTCGCGCCGGGCCAGAACCGTGCCACCGATTCGAGCGCCATCCCGTCCGGCTCGGTTGATTGCGCCGGCGGCAATATTCCCGGGAGTGGCGGCTCTATAGGCCCAAATGGTGTCTGGGGGTGTAACGATGGTTCATTCAGCAATGTGTTCAGTGCCAACGTGGTTTACGACAACAAGCAGGATTGGTACCTGACCGCCGCTTATGAGTCACATCAAGCCGTGAACCGCAGCAGCGATATCGCACCTCTAACATCATATGGTGGATATTCCGATGTGCAGCTCGCGGCGATGGATGTTGCCACTGAAACTGCGGCCAAAGTGGGTGCGATGTACAAGTTCAACTCGACCGGGACCAGCATAGGCGGCATTTTCGAAAGCATGAAGCGCAATGTTCCTGCTGTCTTGAGTTACCAGAATGAACGCCAGAGAAACGGCACCTGGCTGGTGATCGAGCAGAAGCTGCCAAACAAGAACCAGTTGAACTTTGGCTGGGCGCACGCGGCAAAAGCGGTGGGAGATCCGGGACAGCATAACGACGGCAATATTGCCGGAGCCCCCGGGTTGCCGAATGACAACGCGGCCAACATGTTCACGATTTCGCTCAAGCACCAGGTTGACGAAAATCTGTCGTTCTATGCTGATATCGCCGAAACCAACAACAAGGCTGCTGCGCACTATGACCTGGGCGCGGGTGGTCATGGCCTCACCACCGACTGTCACGATTCCGGTGGCAACATTTCAGCTAATGGCGGAGTGGTAGGCGGCCCGAATTGCTGGGCTGGCACTCGCCTGGTGGGCATTTCAATTGGCTCGTCTTATAAATTCTAAATTCCTGAAGTACTGCAACTTGAAAGGGTGGCCATGGCCACCCTTTTTTTCGATTCACTTGCCCTGACCCATGATCAAATCGGGCAGTCTGGCGGCAATACCGGAAACCAGGCAGACCAGGAGCATCAACAGCAGGAATGGCACTACACCCCAGATCGCATCCTTGAGCGGAATATCAGACGCGATGTTCTTGATATGGCTGAATCCATGTTCCTGAATTCCGAACCCCATTCAATTTTTCGTTAAATGTTGACAGTAGATATTTTGCTATGTATGTCGATAATTGAAGGTGTCAGTTTCGAATTATTTTCCTGCATAAAAAATATATCGACCCCGGCCATTTATATCATCGGGTGCCATTCGCATGTTGTTTCTCCAGTATCACCAGCGCGATTCCACCGAGTATCGCTGCGGACGACAATAGCAAGCGCAGGGTTATGGGTTCACCGAGAAAGACGATGCCGCCCAGGGCCGCTATGACCGGAACACTGAGTTGCACTGTCGCCGCCTTGGCGGCTTTCAACGCGGGTAATACTGTGTACCAGATGGAATATCCGATCCCGGAAGTCAGCGCGCCCGACGCAACCGCGTAGCAAAATCCGGTGCTGTCCATGGAAGTGCGTTGATACATTAATAAACTCAAAGCGGCCGCGATGGGAACTGCGCGCAGAAAATTCCCCGCCGTTACCCTGAGGGGATCACCCGCACCTCTGCCGCGCAAGGAATAGACGCCCCATGCAACGCCCGAAGCCAGCATCAACAGGGAGCCGAATAGCGGCGGAGCGGAAAGCCCGGGCAGCAACAGGCCGACCAGTCCTGCAAGCGCGATCACAAGTCCGGCCAGTTGCAGTTTATGCAGACGCTCTCCCGCCCAGATGCCATGGCCGATCATTGTGGCTTGGACAGCGCCAAAAAGCAGCAGCGCGCCCATTGCGGTTGGAAGGCTGACATAGGCATAGGAAAGAAAGGCCGCGTAAACAAACAACGCAAATGCAGATAGCCAGTTGCCGCTGCCGCTGGATTTGCCGCTCCTGATGCGCACGATCAGCCACAGCATCAGCGCGCCGGAGATCAATCGTATCGTGGTGAAGCTGGCCGCATCAATGCCGGTGTGCTTCAGAGCGGCCCTGCACAGCAGTGAATTTCCCGCGAATGCGATCATGGCCAGCGACGTGAGGAAGATTATGCGTGGATATGGCATCAAAGGTTTTCCTTAGCGGTATTGCTCAAACGATTCAAGAATGCAAAGCAGGAGAGGAGCAAGCCACCTCCGTCCCCGCATCACTCCCTTTGGGTTATGCCTGTCGGCACGCTGCATCGATCAGTTGGCGGGCAAGACTCACCGGTTCGGGCAACGCAGGCAATGCGCTGCGTGAAAACCAGTTTGCATCTTCGATTTCCGACGGATCAGGGTTGATGATTCCCCCGGCGTAGTCGGCAAAGAATGCCGCCATCAACGAGTTTGGAAACGGCCAGGACTGGCTCCTGAAATACCTGAGATTGGTGATTGTTATACCCACTTCCTCGAGAACTTCACGGCTTGCGCATTGTTCCAGGGTTTCGCCGGCCTCGACAAACCCGGCCAGCGCGCTGTAGACCCCGGGCCTGAAACGGGGGCTGCGGGCCAGCAATAGTTCATCACCGCGACTGATCAGCACCATAACGGCCGGCGAAATTCTCGGGTATGCAATCAGGCCGCATGCAGGGCACAACATCGCAAACTGCCCCGCTTTTATGGCTGTGGGCGCGCCGCACTTGCCGCAATAGCGGTGGTTTTTCTGCCAGTCCAGAAGTTGGGTGGCGCGTCCGGCCAAATAAATTTCCTCCGCGCCAGCCAGACTGAACAGGCTGCGAACCGGCATCAGTTCCGCGGAAATATTTTCGGGGAGCGTGTCCAGTTCAGCGGCATAACAAGAAATCCCCTGCCATTCCCCAACCAGCAACGTGTCCCTGGGATTGCCGAAATCCGATGCCCGGCCACGCGGGAAGATATTCCCTCCTGCCCTGTCGCTCGTTGTCAGCAATTGATTTTCAAAGCGAAGCAGCCAGTAGCTCAATTCGTTCATAGTGTTTTTAAATTATTGAAATGAAATTTAGAAATCAGTTGTCGCCGAAGCCCCGTTCTATCCACAACATAAATCGGGTTCCGCCAATGTATCACCTGTGTTTCTTTCCGCACCATCACGGTCTCCACCCACATATTCACCGTCACCACGATGGCGTGGTCGTAACCGGCGGCATAGCCTATCGACATGGACACGACCGTGCCAAAGACCAGGTTGGTGAAGCTCATCGCGCCGATCATTTTCGATGTCTGCGGCGACCAATAAGCGATCAGACCGGCGAGTGCAACAGCAATGCCAAGCAACAAGATGCGCCCTTCGGTCGTCCTGAACAACTGCCGCCAAACGGGCTTGGGCGGACGCTCATCGGTGGAAATCATAGTGGCCTTGTTCGCATTATTTTGCTGCATAAAATTTATCACACCAGGCGCCCTTTATCATCGGTTGTCATCCACATATTGATTCTCAAGGATTACCAGCACGATACCACCGGGTGTGGCTGCGAACCGCAATGCCAGGCCCAGTGCCGTGGAAATCGATGCCTCCCGTGACCTCATTCTGAACCAGATTCAATTATTCGTTAAATGGTTAAATGTTGACAGCCGATACTTTGCTATATACTTTGCATCCGGATCAAAATAAATGAATGTAAATTCATAATGATCGCTGTTCCTGATTCGTACTGCTGTCGTCCGGCACCACATCAACCTGAGGAGAAACACATGAACACACGGAGTTTGGTATTGTCCGCTATTGCCGGCATCCTGGCATTGGGCCTGTCCGCAACCAGCCAGGCACAGGATGTAAAAATCCTTAAGCTTTCCCATCAGTTCCCCGCATCAAATGGCACGGATGGAGATTTCCGCGACCAACTGGCGCGCAAGTTCGCCAAGGAGGTCGAAGAAAAAACGGGCGGGTCGCTCAAGATCGAAATCTATCCGAGCAGCTCATTGGTAAAAACCATGAGCCAGTTCGGCGCGCTGCGCAAAGGCACCCTGGACATGTCCGTGTTGCCCCTGGCCTACGGCAGTGGTGAGGTGCCTGAAGTGGGCATTACCCTGATGCCGGCCCTGGTCCAGAGCTATGACCAGGGACTCCGCTGGAAGACCGCGCCGATAGGCGCAGCACTAGACAAGATCCTGGATGACAAGGGCATCAAGATCGTGACCTGGATTTGGCAGGCCGGCGGCATCGCCAGTCGCGGCAACCCCATCATTAATCCGGACGACGCCAAGGGTCTGAAGCTCCGCGGCGGCGACAAAACCATAGACCTGATGCTCCAGGGCGCTGGCGGATCGGCTCCCAACATTCCTTCCAGCGATATATATAACGCCATGTCCTCAGGCGTATTGGATGCCGCCATCACCTCCAGCACTTCATTGATCAGCTTCCGGCTCTATGAGGTTTCCAAGGCAGTGACCACGGCGAATGACAAGTCTTTCTGGTTCATGTTCGAGCCGCTGCTGATCTCCAAAGCCTCCTGGGATACGCTCACACCCAAGCAACAGAAGGTTGTGATGGAAGTAGGCGCATCACTCGAGCCATTCGCAGTGGCAGGCGCAAAGAAGGATGACAAACGGCTGGGCGAAGTGTACGCAAAGGCCGGCAACAAGGTGGTGGACATGAATCAGGCCGCTTTCGACAAGTGGCTGGCGATTGCCAAGCAAACATCCTACAAAAACTTTGCAGATAATGTGCCCAACGGCAAGCAGCTGCTGGACATGGCCCTTTCAGTCAAATAATCATGAGCACGACTTCCCACCAAAGCCCCGGCATGAACCCCGGGGGGGTGGGTGGCCGGTCCGTCTGGCGGCGTTTTGCGCAGACGGTTAAGGGCTTCAATGTCCTGACCGGCTATCTTTCCGGCATCACTATCGTCGTCACGAGTGTCGTCGTCTGCTATGGCGTCGTGATGCGCTATTTTCTTTCCTCTCCGATAGACTGGGGGCTAGAGTTGTCCATCTTCCTGCTCATCATTGCCACCTTCATGAGCGCCGGCTATACCCAGCTGCAGCGCGGTCATGTGGCCATCGAAGTGCTGGACCACCTGCTCTCCCCGCGCGCCAACAAGTGGCGCTACCTTATCGGTGATGCCCTGTCGCTGGTGTTTTGCGCGGTACTGACCTGGAATTCCTGGGAGTTCTTCCATGATGCTTTCGCGGACGGGCGGGTTTCCAACAGCACCTGGGGGCCCAGGCTGTGGATACCATACATCTTCATGGCGATCGGAATGACATCGCTTTCTCTGCAACTCCTGGTCCAGATCGTAGACGCGCTGGTCGGCTGGAAGGGGCATAAACACGTAACCGGACCCGAGTGGAAAGAATAATGGATACGAGCACAATCGGTCTTCTCTACGGCGGCATAACCCTGCTGCTGCTTTTTTCGGGCATGCCCATCGCATTCGCGCTGGGTCTTTCCGCTCTGGGCTTCATCGCGGTGTTCATGCCGGCTCCGATGATCCATTCGGTGGCCGAAACCATATACTCCGAGCTGGATAATTTCACGCTGCTGACCATTCCGCTGTTCGTGCTGATGGGTGCGGCGATAGGCAAGACCCGCGCCGGTTCGGATGTATACAACTCGCTCAATGCCTGGATGCACAGGGTCCCGGGCGGACTCGGCCTGGCCAATGTGTTTGCCTGCGCGGTATTCGCCGCGATGTGCGGCTCGAGCCCGGCGACCTGTTCCGCGATCGGGTCCTCGGGGATACCGCAACTGGTCAAGCGCGGCTATTCGGAGGGCCTGGCCACGGGACTGATTGCCGCCGGCGGCACGCTCGGCATCCTGATTCCGCCTTCCATCACGCTGATTCTGTACGGCCTCGCCTCCGAGCAATCCATCGGGCGACTGTTCATGGCCGGCATCGGACCGGGCGTACTGCTGGTCCTGCTGTTCGCCTTCTGGGTCATGTTCAAGTTCAGCATGGAACGCAAGTCCGCCTTCGCTGCGGTCGGCAAAGCCAGGCACGCAATCACGGAAGACGAGCACTTCACCTGGCGCGACCGCCTGGAGTCCCTGCCGCGCCTGCTGCCCTTCGTGATCCTGATCGCCGTGATCATGATCGCCCTGTATGGCGGCCTGGCCACGCCCTCGGAAGTGGCCGGTATCGGTGCGGCCGGTGCCCTGATCATGGTAGTGACGCTCTACAAGTGCTGGAGGCGGGAAGATGTTGTTGCCATACTTTCCGGTACGGTCCGCGAGAGCACGATGATCATGATGATCATCGCCACATCCGCGCTGTTCACCTTCGTGATGAGCTACCTGGGCGTGACCCAGCAGACGGCAATGTGGCTGGTCGGATTGGGCCTGTCCAAATGGGCCTTCTTCTTCGGGGTGAACCTGTTCATCGTTGTGCTTGGTTTTTTCCTGCCGCCGGTGGCCATCATCCTGATGGTGACGCCCGTCATCCTGCCGTCGCTCAAGGCGATGGGCATAGACCTGGTCTGGTTCGGCATCATCATGACCATACTCATGGAAATGGGTCTGATCCATCCGCCGGTCGGACTCAACCTGTTCGTGATCAACGGCATCGCCCCGGAGATCAAACTGAAAACCATCATCTGGGGAACCATGCCCTTCATCGGCCTGATGGTGCTGGGCATCTTCATCCTGTGCCTGGTTCCGGACATCGCCGTGTGGCTGCCCAACCATTTTTACAAGGGCAGCTGACCCGGGTGTAGCGGCAGTTACTGTCTGTAACAGGTTTTACCGCCATAGCCCTGCTGCTTTGTGGCAAACTAGCGCCCGTACAATCACGTCGTCATTATTACTTTGCAACCCTACGAACTGTTCATCGGCCTGCGCTACACCCGAGCCAAACGGCGCAACCACTTCATCTCCTTCATTTCGCTGATCTCCATGCTGGGCATGGCGCTGGGCGTAATGGCCCTGATCGTCGTGCTGTCGGTGATGAACGGTTTCCAGAAAGAAATCCGGGAACGCATGCTGGGCGCCACGCCGCACCTGGAGGTGGTTGCCGACGGCGGACGACTGAATAACTGGCAGACTGTACTGGACAAGGTCATACAGAATCCGCAGGTTGCGGCCGCCGCTCCCTATGTGGCCGGACAGGGCATGTTGTCGTTCGGGCAAAACGTGCAAGGTGTGATGGTGCGCGGCATCGACCCGGCAAAAGAGACCGCAGTCACCGAACTGTCCAGCAAGATCAAGTCCGGCGCACTGGCGGATTTGCGCAGCGGCGAATTCGGCATTGTGCTCGGCGTCGATCTGGCTCGCGCGCTCGGTGCCCGGCTCGGCCAGAAGATCATGCTGATCGCCCCGCAGGGCCAGATCACGCCCGCCGGGATGATGCCACGGCTCAAGCAATTCCGCGTGGTGGGCATCTTCGAGATCGGCATGGCGCCCTACGACGACAATCTGGCGCTGGTCAACATCGGCGACGCGCAGAAGCTGTTCCAGATGGGCGATGCGGTGACCGGCATCAGCGCCAAATTGCGCGATGTCGATCTCGCACCTCAGGTAGCAAGCGCGATACAGCGCCAGTTGCCCGACAATCTTTACGCCAACGACTGGACGCACCAGAACAGCAACTACTTCCGCGCGGTGCAGATGGAAAAGCGGATGATGTTCATCATCCTGTCCCTGATCGTCGCGGTGGCCGCTTTCAACATCGTCTCCACCCTGGTGATGGCCGTCACCGACAAGCAGGCCGACATCGCGATCCTGCGCACGTTGGGCGCATCACCGCGCAGCATCATGAAAATCTTCATCGTGCAGGGTATCGTGATCGGCGTGATCGGCACGCTGGCAGGCAGCATCGGCGGTGTTGTTCTGGCGCTGAACCTGGATGTGGTCGTGCCGTTCATCGAGCACCTGTTCGGCGTGCATTTCCTTGCCAAGGATGTGTACTACATCAACGAACTGCCTTCCGATCTGCGCTACCACGAAGTGATGGTGGTCACCGGTGTTTCCTTCCTGATCAGTTTGCTGGCCACGCTCTATCCCAGCTATAGAGCTTCGCAAACGCAACCGGCGGAGGCGCTGCGCTATGAGTGAGCGAGAGGGTAAAACCGCAGGCTTTGGGCACCCGTCGGCCTCCCCCTTGCGGGAAAAGCACGATGCGGGACCCGTGATTTCCTGCCGCAATCTGAGCAAGACATTCACGCTGGGCATGGTGGATGTGCCGGTGCTCAAAGGCGTAAACCTCGATGTGCAACGCGGCGAACGCATCGCCATCGTCGGCGCCTCGGGTTCGGGCAAGAGCACGCTGTTGCATCTGCTCGGCGGGCTGGACAATGCCAGCGGCGGCAGCGTGCAGATACTCGGACAGGATGTGCAGGGCATGGATGAAACGCAGCGCGGCGAAATGCGCAACCGCTCGCTGGGCTTCGTCTACCAGTTCCATCACCTGCTGCCGGAATTCACCGCGCTGGAAAACGTCGCGATGCCGCTGCTGATACGCGGGATGAAACGCGCGGAAGCCGCACCGCGCGCCGCAGCGATGCTGGAACAGGTGGGGCTGGCGCAACGCCTGAAACATCATCCTTCCGAACTGTCCGGCGGCGAACGCCAGCGCACCGCCGTGGCGCGCGCACTGGTCACCGAACCCGCCTGTGTGCTGGCCGACGAACCCACTGGCAACCTTGACCGCGGCAGCGCGCAGGCATTATTCGACCTGATGCAACATCTCAACGAAAAGCTCAACACCAGTTTCATCGTAGTCACCCACGATATCGAATTGGCAAAACGCATGCAGCGCAGTCTGCGGCTGGTGGATGGGGTGTTGCAACCGGAGTAAGCAATGCAGCAGGATGTTTCGGGCAAGCGATGAACGAAATAGTTACTTGATAAACGAGGAGGAATAGCAATGCGATTTACAAAAATTATGTTGGTTATTACGCTGGTATCGCCGCTGGTTGTTGGGTTGGGCGGATGCACGAGCATGATGATCGGAGAACGCGCTGGTTCGGACCGGGTATCGCTGGCCGATGCAAACCAGGTTGGCGGCTGTCAGTCCAAGGGTAAAACCATCGTCAGCGTGGTTGCCAAGGTCGGATTTATCAATCGTCTTGACGAAGCCGTTGAAGCGGATTTGTACCAACTGGCACGAAACAATGCTGTCGATGCCGGTGCGGATACCCTGGTGAAGGGTGAATCGAAAGAGTTCGGCAAGCGCACTTTTGACATGTACAAATGCCGGCCTTGATCTGAATATCATTGTGCGGCCGATGAGGTTCTGCAATTGGCACGTTGCAGCATTAACTTGATGCTCTAGCCAAATGTGGCCGGTCAGGTTTTTGGCGCAAAAGTGTCGTGAAGGAGTCTGAACAAAGCCGTCCAGTGCCGCTCGGCCGCAGTCGGGTCGAATACGGGATGGTCCGGAACCGCGAAACCATGGCGGGCACCGGGATAGGTCTCGATCAGATGTTCCACCCCCGCATCGGTCAATGCCTGCTCCAGCCGGTTTTTCTGTTCTTCGGAAAATGACTTGTCCTCGACAGCGCCGGCGACATAGACACGGCCGGTAATATTTTTCACGAAACGATGCGGGCTGTCCGGCTGGTCTGTGGCCAGATTGCTGCCATGAAACGCCGCGACAGCCGCAAAACGATCCGGAAACGCGCCGGCTGCGGTCAAGGAAACATTTCCGCCCATGCAATAGCCGGTCGCACCAAACCGGTCACCTTTAACCTCGGGCCGGGACAATAGAAATTCGATGAAGGTGCCCGCATCTGAAACCTTATGGTCTCGATTCAGGCTGGTCACAAGTTTCATGAATTCTTCCCGCAGTTCGGGATCGGCCACGATCCTGGACGGGATCATGGGTGGATACCGCCCGATGCGGTAATAGAGATCGGGCAGCAACACCAGATATCCGCCATCAGCCAAGCGCTGGGCCATTTCCCGAATCACGGGACGGATACCGAAACCATCCATGAAGAAAATCACGGCGGGCCAGGGTCCCGCTGTGTCGTTGGGGGTAAACACCGAAGCCGGGCAGACTCCATCGCGAGTCTCGATCGTTACGTCAAGGCGGGACATGGGCAGTTTCCTGAAATATATTAAATTGATCCGGCCGGCAAGGCGTCGTCGCTTCTTCGTCCATCAAAGTTTACGGGTCGACTGCCAGTCATTATTGCACTGGATATAACGGTTTCATGTGGGGAATGCGAACTTTCAATTTTGGCGGTGACGTTATGAAATCAAGCCTCCCTGCGCCGTTTTCTGGCCTGCCATCTGAGCATCACCGCCACACGCCACGCCAGGCGCACCGCAAAATAGCCGGTGATCGCCAGGATCAGCGCAAGCAGGGGCAAGCCGATCAGCAGCGGTTTGCCGAGCATCTGCATCCATGCCCACAATTCTGACGGCCAGTTCTGCCAGTGCATTTCCGGAAAGGCCAGATGCTTTGCCGGCGCGCCGCTGTGCGCGCCGCTGAACCATGCACCCAGTTCATAGGCGACCAGATACAGCGGCAGGATGGTGAACGGGTTGGTGTAGAGCGTGGTGAATGCCGCGACGGGCAGATTGACGCGCAGCAACACTGCCAGCAGCGCGGCGGAAATCATCTGCAGCGGGCCTGGAATCAGCCCGCAGAACAAACCGACCGCCACGCCGCCCGCCACCGAACGGCGATGCAGATGCCACAGATTCGGATGTTGCAGCCAGTTGCCGAACGGTTTGAGCCAGCGCTGGTTTTTCACCGTATCGTGGGACGGCAGAAATTTTCGGAATAAATTACGCATGCCCAATTCTATCCTCATGCGCTAATCTATGCGCATGGTTCTCTTCACCGCCTGTTTCGCGCTCGGCGTGTGGCTGCTGCAACAGCAGGCTGCACTGCCCGTATTTGGCTGGGCATGGCTGCTGCTCGGCTTTCCGCTCGCATTGCTGATCCCGTCCAAGCTGCTTGTACTGCGCGTTGCACGCGCCATGATGCTTGCCGTATTCGCGCTGGGACTCGGTTTCTATCATGCCGCATGGCAAGCCGAGCAACGGCTCACCGTTGCGTTGCCCGATCAATGGCAAGGCCGCGACATCGAGGTGATCGGCGTGGTCGCCGAGTTGCCGCGCAAATTCGAGCAAGGCTTGCATTTCAGCTTCGACGTGGAAAAAGTCCTCACCCCGCAGGCCAGCGTGCCAAAACACATTTACCTCAGCACCTATTACGCCCGGGAATCCGCGCCGCCCGTGCTGCACGCGGGAGAACGCTGGCAGCTCACGTTGCGACTCAAACAGCCGCACGGCAGCAGCAATCCGCACGGTTTCGACTTTGAATTGTGGGCGCTGGAAAACAATATTCGCGCAGTGGGTTATGTCAACAACAAGGGGCCTGACGTGCGCCTGGCCGGGCTGGCCGATGGTTTCAACTACCGCATCCAGCACTGGCGGGAAAACGTGCGTGACAAGTTCGAGGCGACACTGTCCGCTGCCCCGTATGCAGGCGTGCTGAGCGCGCTGGCGATCGGCGACCAGAGCAGCATCCCGCAGGCACAATGGCAGGTGTTCACGCGCACCGGTGTGAATCATCTGATGAGCATATCCGGCCTGCATATCACCATGCTCGCCGGCCTGGGTTTTGCGCTGGCCTACTGGCTGTGG
>Ga0207932_1000576_pt1 | contig 12424 bp, 11 predicted proteins | sample NGESurdeep092012_FD_184480 | JGI IMG/M metagenome (GOLD analysis project Ga0207932, IMG submission 184480) | Arctic peat soil microbial communities from Barrow, Alaska - NGEE Surface sample 415-2 deep-092012 (SPAdes) | ecosystem: Environmental > Terrestrial > Soil > Wetlands > Peat ...
TGATGGCGCCGAACATGACCATGGACAGCAGGAAACTGACCGTCGACGCGGTGCGGAAGACCCCGATGCGGAAGAGCGACGGGGGCAGGATGGGTTCGGCGGCGTAGTGCTCCCACACGATGAAGGAGCCGATGAACACCGCCGCCACCAGGGTCAGTCCGATGATGGGCGGAGAGACCCAGGCGTACTGGGTCCCGCCCCACACCGTCACGAACAGCGCCGCGGTCACGCCCACCATCATCAGGCCGGCGCCCAGGAAGTCGATGCGGTGCGACTGGCGGCGGAACGGCAGCTTCAGCACCGCCGAGGTCACGACGAGGGCGACGATCCCGATCGGGATGTTGATGTAGAAGATCCACCGCCACGACAGGTACGTGGTGAACACCCCGCCCAGCAGCGGGCCGGCGATCGAGGACAGGGCGAACGTGGCGCCGAAGTAGCCCTGGTAGCGGCCACGCTCGCGGGGGGAGACGACGTCGGCGATGATCGTCATGGCCATCGCCATCAGCCCACCGGCCCCCAGTCCCTGGATGCCCCGGAACGCGATCAGCTCCAGCATGTTCTGGCTGAGGCCGGACAGTGCGGAGCCGATGAGGAACACGACGATGGCGAACTGGAAGATGCCCTTCCTGCCGAACTGGTCGGACAGCTTGCCGTAGAGCGGGGTGGAGATGGTCGAGGTGAGGAGGTAGGCGGTGACCACCCAGCTCATGTGGTTGAGCCCGTGGAGGCTGTTGACGATGGTCGGCAGGGCGGTGCCCACGATGGTCTGGTCCAGGGCGGCCAGGAACATGCCGAGCATCAGGCCGCTGAAGATGATCATGATCTGGCGGTGGGTGAGCGCCACCACGGGGCCACCACCGTCGGGCTGGGCTGCTTCGGCCGCCCCGGCCCCGGCCGGTCCTGCGGGATCGTGCCCTTCCGTGCCCCCCGCATCACCTTTCGGCGCGGCGTCGACGGTCATCGGGTCCCCTCGTGGGTGTCGTCAGCGGTCATGTCGTCGGTGGTGGCGTCACGCAGGTGCTGCAGGCCCGCCCCCAGGCGGAGGAGCCCGCTGGCCAGGGCGTTGCGCTCTTCGTCGGTCCACTCGGCGATGGCCTGGGCCAGCACCCGGCGCCGGGACTCCGACACCGCTTCCAGGACGGCGATCCCCTGCTCGGTGAGGCTGAGCAACGCGGCTCGCCCGTCGGCCGGGTCGGGGGTGCGGGTGATGAGGCCCGAGGCGACCAGGTCACGGATCTGACGGCTGATGGTCGACAGGTCGAGTTCGACCGTGCCGGCCAGGTCGGACAGGCGGAGCGGGGCCTGCTCGGACACCAGGACCAGCAGCCAGTAACCGGTCCGGCCGATCGAGGCCCCGTCGGGCAGGGCGTCCCGGGGCACGTCGAGGCGGAGGATGGTCCGGGCCACCTGGGTCAGCGACCGCTCCAGGCCGGCCGAGACGCGGGCCGGTAGGGCGGTCGCCGGTCGGTCGGGGGTGTCGATGGACGGTGACGGCATCGGGCTCCGGTCGTGAGCAGTGGACGGGCACCTGGACGGTCGGGGGCGGTCAGCCGCTCCCCGCCATCTAGGTGCTTGTAACAAGCAAGTATATCACTGGTTCACGCAACTGCTAACCGCCGCAAGCAACCGAGGGTCGCGCCAGAGCCCGCCCCACCGCCAGGATCCCCACCACCCGGGCCCCGGCCAACCGGAGGGCGGCGGCGGCCGACTGGGCCCGGGCCCCGGTCGTCACGCTGTCGTCGAACACCAGCACCGGGAGCCCGTCGAGGCCGGCCCGGTCCACCCCGGTCAGCGGGGCGAACCCGTCCCGGGCGGCCCGCAGATGGTCGAGGGTGTCCCTCCCCCGCCCGAGCAGGCGGAGATGCCGGTCGGCCAGGTCCGGCACCCCGTCGACCAGGACCTCGGCCGGTGCCAGACCCGGTCGGCGGGTGGACGGCACGGTGGTGACCACCGACCACGGCCCCGTCCGGTCGACCAGTTCCCCGCCGTGCGCCGTCATCCACGCCGCCAGGCCCGACACCAACTCGCGCCGGTAGCGGGCTCGCACCTCGGGCGTCGGTCCGTCCTTGTAGCCGCGCAGCCGGCGGTGGTCGGAGTCCCCCACCCGGTACTCCCCGGTGACGACCACCGGCACCAGCGGCAGGCCCAGCTGCCGGGAGGTCAGCCGGCAGCAGAAGCAGACCGGTGGGCGCCCGTGGACGGAGCGGCCGCACACCGCACACGGCGAGAGGGCCGGCCCGTCGGGTCGGAGCCCACGAGGACGAGGACGAGGACGGTCGAGGGTGGGGCTCGGAGGGGGCACGGCGCTCCCGGAACGGCCGGCACGGTGCCGGGGTGGTCTGGGGCGGCGCACCGGTGGCGCCGCGAGCACCGACCCGAACCCCCGCGAGGTCGGGTCGACCCGGGTCAGGCGGGCGGCGCCCCGTCGGGCCGATGCAGCAGGAAGGTGCCGGTCGAGCGGCTGACCAGCTGGCCCTCGGCGTCGGTCACGCTGGCCTCGGCGTAGGCCACCTGACGGGCCATGCGGACGACCTCGCCCCGCAACACGTAGGACCCGCCGTCGAGCGCTGGCCGCATGGTCTCGATCTTCATCTCCAACGTGGCCTTGGTCCGCGACTTGCCGGGCAGGGCGGCGTTGATGGCGAAGTTCATGGCCGCGTCGAGGAGGAGGCCGTGGATGCCGGCCTGCACGACGCCATGTGGATTGCACGCCGAAGCGGTCGGGATGAAGGTCCCCGACACCCAGCCCAGGTCCTCGCCGTCGACCCCGTAGTCGTCGAACGACGCGCCGACGGTGCCGATGAGTTCCATCCCGCCGTTCCCCAGCCAACGGTCCATGTCCTTGATCCGACCTGTCATGCCGGAGACCGTAGCGCCGGGATGGGACAGCCCGGGTGGGCGGGCCCGGCCGGTCCCGGTAGTCTGTGGGGACGGCGGCCACCGTGGACGCCCGGCGGGGCCTGGTCCCGCAGCACACAACGACCGAGCACGGCCGGCAGGATCCTTCCGCCGGACCTCGGAAGGAGACACACCATGGCTGACGCCGTCATCATCGACGCCGTACGTACCCCCGGGGGCAAGCGCAACGGCAAGCTCCGCAACTGGCATGCCGCCGACCTCGCCTCCGAGGCCCTCATGGCCCTCGCCCAGCGCAACGATCTCGACACCGCCCTGGTGGACGACGTGATCATGGGCTGCGTCATGCAGGTGGGCGAGCAGTCGCTCAACGTGGGCCGCAACGCCGTCCTGGCCGCCGGGTTCCCCGAGTCGGTGCCCGCCACCACCATCGACCGCCAGTGCGGCTCCAGCCAGCAGGCCCTGCACTTCGGTGCCCAGGGCATCATGGCCGGTGCCTACGACGTCGTCATCGGCGCCGGCGTCGAAGTCATGTCCCGGACGCCCATGGGTTCCTCGGTTGTCCGTGAGCTGGGCTTCCCCTTCGGCCCCCGGGCCATGGGCCGGTACACCGAGCGGGGCGGCCTGGTCGGCCAGGGCGAGGGCGCCGAGCTGATCGCCGAGCAGTGGGGCCTCAGCCGTGACGACCTCGACGAGTTCTCGGTGCGGTCGCACCAGCGGGCTGCCAGGGCCACGGCCGAGGGCCGCTTCGAGCGGGAGATCATCCCGGTGGCCATCAAGGACGACGAGCGCAACGACACCGACGAGCTGATCACCACCGACGAAGGTATCCGCCCCGACTCCTCGGTCGAGACCCTGGGCAACCTGAAGCCGGCCTTCCGCCCCGAAAACGGCAAGGTCACCGCCGGCAACTCGTCGCAGATCACCGACGGCGCCTCGGGAGTGCTGATGATGAGCGAGGCCAAGGCCTCGTCGCTCGGCCTCACCCCCCGGGCCCGGTTCCACTCCTTCGCGGTGGCCGGCAGCGACCCGATCACCATGCTCACCGGCCCGATCCCGGCCACCCGGATGGCGCTCGAGCGGGGCGGCCTGACCCTCGACGACATCGACATCATCGAGATCAACGAGGCATTCGCCTCGGTGCCGCTGGCCTGGGCCAAGGAACTCGACGTCGACCTGGACAAGGTGAACGTGAACGGCGGGGCCATCGCCCTCGGCCACCCGCTGGGTGCCTCGGGCGCCAAGCTCATGGCCACCCTGCTCAACGAGCTGGAGCGGACCAACGGCCGCTACGGTCTGCTGACCATGTGCGAGGGCGGCGGCATGGCCAACGCCACCATCATCGAGCGTCTGGGCTGAACCGGCCCCCGGGCGGCCCTCCCGGGTCGACCCGGTCGCACCAGCTACGTGCGCCGCAGATGACGAAGGACCGGCCCCTCGGGGCCGGTCCTTCGCATTCCCCCCCGGGAAACGGGTGCGGCGCCGCCGCAGTGGCCCTAGTGGTAGCGGGTGGCGAGGAGCAGGCCGGCGAAGATCGAGCCGATGGCAGCCACCAACCAGAGGTTGTTCACCCCGCCGGGCAACAGGCCCGCGTAGTTGAGGATGACGATCAGCACGCCGACGATGAACAGGGCGAGGATCAGGATCCCGAACCAGCGTGGGCTGGTCTTGGTGCTCCGGTCGATCGGCGGCGTGTAGCGGCTGCTCTGCAGTGAGCCCGACGCGGACGAACCACCCTTGGTGGGGGCGCCCTTCGACGAGGGGGTGACCCGCCCGCCCTTCTTGGAAACCCTGCCCGGACCCTGCTTGGCCGTGGATGCCATGGGCGAAGGATAGCCAGTGTCGGACGTGCCGCGTGCCCGTTCGCCGACCCCCGCCGCTCGCCCCACCCGGCGCCCGGTACGATCGGTGCCCCATGGCGACCCGTGTGCTGGTCATCGACAACTACGACTCGTTCGTCTACAACCTCGTCCAGGAGCTGGGCGAGCTGGGTGCCGACCCCGTCGTCCACCGCAACGACGCCATCGACGTGGCCGGCATCCTGACGGCGGCCCCCGATCTGATCCTCATCTCCCCCGGTCCCGGGCGCCCCGAGGACGCCGGTGTGACGATGGCCGTCATCGAGGAGCTGGCCGGGATCATCCCCATCTTCGGGGTCTGCCTCGGCCACCAGGCCATCGGCCAGGCCTTCGGGGGCGACGTGGTCCAGGCTCCGAGCCTGATGCACGGCAAGACGTCGGCCATCCACCATGACGGCAAGGGCGTGTTCACCGGGTTGCCGGACCCCTTTACCGCCACCCGCTACCACTCGCTGGTCGTGGAGCCCTCGACCGTGCCCGCCGAGCTCGAGGTGACGGCATTGACGTCGGACGGGGTGATCATGGGCCTCCGCCACCGGACGCTGGCCGTCGAGGGGGTGCAGTTCCACCCCGAGTCTCTGCTGACCCCGGAGGGTCCGTCCCTCCTGGCCAACTTCCTGGCCGCCGTCGTCGCCTGAGCTGGTCCCGGGCAACGCGCCACCGGACAGACCTCACCCGGTCGGGGCCGGTCAGGGCACCTTGGTTGTGGTGGTCGTCGAGGTCGAGGTCGAGGTGCTGGTCGAGGTCGAGGTCGACGTGGTCGTCGGCGGCGTGCCCGTGGAGACGGCGATGTCGACCGTGCTGCCGGGCGACACGCTCGCTCCTGCGCCCGGGTTCGTCGACACGACGATGCCCGGCCCGTACTGGGTGGACGAGACCTGGGCGACGTTCCCCACCGAGAGGCCCAGGCTGCCGAGCAACTGTGCTGCCTGCAGCTGGGACTGACCGACCAGCGACGGCACCGTCACGTTGGCCGGGCCGGACGAGACCGTAAGGGTCACCGCCGATCCCTGGTTGACCTTGGTGCCCGACGTCGGGTTGGTGCTGAGCACCGTCCCCTTCTGGGCGGAGCTGGGCTTGTTGACGATGGTGGCTGTCAGGCCGGCGCTCTGGAGGATGAGGGTGGCGTTGGCCTGCGTCGTGTTGGTGAGGCCGTCCGGCACCAGCACCTGTTGGACAGGCGCCACCTTGGCCACCTTCAAGGTGACGGTGTCACCTTTCTTGACCAGGGAGTTGGCACCGGGGTTGGTGGAGATGACCGTACCCGGGGTGTCGCTCGACACCTGCTGGACCTCGTTGACATTGAGTCCGTCGGCCCGAAGGGTGGCTGCGGCCACCGGGGCCTGCTGACCGACCACGTTCGGCAGGTTGAAGGAGGCGTCGCCCCCGAAGTAGCCGAGATTCCGGCCGAGGAAGAACCCGGCGACGGCGAGCAGGAGCAGGAGCAGGACGAGCGCGATGGCGTAGTTGCGGGTCCGGTTGGAGCCCGTCTCGTCGGGCGCCTCGGCGTCGGAGCCGGTGGATCCGTTGTCGTATCCGCCACCACCGACCGAGTCGACGGCGCGGGTGGCATCCATGCCCCCCACCGAGGCGACGACAGCGGTGGCGCCGGCCACACCGATCATGGCGGTGGTGTCCTCCATGGCGAGGACACTGCGGCCCTCGTTGAACCGGAGGAGGTCGGCGCGCAACTCCTCGGCCGTGGCGTAGCGGTGGGCCGGATCCTTCGCCATCGACTTGAGGATGATGGCCTCGAAGGTCGGCGGGATCTGCGGGTTCAGCTCACGGGGTGCGGGAGGGTTGTCCCGCACGTGCTTTGAGGCGACGGCCACCGGCGAGTCGCCGAGGAAGGGCGGGCGTCCGGTGACCATCTCGAACAGCACCACGCCGAGCGAGTAGATGTCGCTGCGGGCGTCGACACCGAGGCCCTCGGCCTGCTCGGGCGAGAAGTACGTGGCCGTACCCATGACGGCGCCGGTCTGGGTCAGGCTCTCCTCGGTGTTCATGGCCCGGGCGATGCCGAAGTCGGTCACCTTGACCTGGCCGTCGTCGGTGATGAGGACATTGCCGGGCTTGACGTCCCGGTGGACCACACCGTGCTTGTGGGCGTAACCGAGGGCGGCGGCCACGTGGGACCCGATGTCGGCGGTGCGCTCGGCCGACAGCGGGCCGGCCGACTTGAGGATGGACGACAGCGGCCGGCCGTCGATGAACTCCATGACGATGAAGTAGGTGCCGGTGTCCTCACCCCAGTCGAAGACCGGGACGATGTTGTGGTGCGAGAGGTTGGCGGCGGCCTGGGCCTCGCGGCGGAACCGCTCCACGAACGATCGGTCGATGGACAGTTCGGGGAAGAGGACCTTCAGCGCCACCGGACGGTCCAGTAGGCGGTCGTGGGCGCGGTAGACCTCGGCCATGCCGCCGCGTGCGATCAGGTGGTTCAGTTCGTAGCGCTCGGAGAAGACACGCGGCGTCTCGTTGGGATCCATGTGGGTCAAAGCCTATGCCTGCTATCGCTCGGTTCCGGTGTTCCTGTCGGTACTAATTGCGGTGCTCCGCCCTGCTCCGCCGACGCGCTCACGGGGTCGCCGCCAGCGCGTAGCCGAGGATGGTCTTCATCGGGGGCCCGGCCACCTGGGCACCCGTCTGTTTGGACCCTTGGTTGGGCACCACGACGGCCACAGCAACTTTCGGGTCGTTAGCCGGGGCAAAGGCGATCATCCAGTCGTTGGTGAGGGAGCTGTTCGGTCCCGTCTCGGCCGTGCCGGTCTTGGCCGCCACGTTCCACGAGTCCGGGAACCCGACCTGGGTGGCCGTGCCGTTGGTCACGACCGACTGCATCAGCGAGGTGACGGCGGCGGCGGTCAGTGGGTTGGTGGCGGTGATCCACGGCTTGGGCTGGTAGGTGGCGAGGAGGTTGCCGGCGGTGTCGTGGATGTCGCGCATGACGTGGGGGGTCATGATCACGCCCCGGTTGGCGATGCCGGCGGCCACCAGGCCCATCTGCAGGGCAGTGGCGATCACGTCCTGCTGGCCGAAGGCCGAGTAGGCCTGCTGCGGCTTGTTGAGGTTGAACGCCGGTCCTGTAGGGAACGGCGACACGTTCGCGCCCGGAAGGTCGATGGGGATCCTCTGGTTAAACCCGAAGGCCTGGGCCTCCGAGGTCAATGCAGGGCCGCCGAGATCCATGCCCAGCGTGGCGAAGGCAGTGTCGCACGAGGCGGGCAGGGTGACGGTCAGCACACCGCCACAGGCCTCGGCGCCCTGCGCGCTCTCACGTCCGTAGTTGCACAGCTGCTTGTCCGACTGGGGAAGTGGAATGCACTGGGCCACGGGTACGTCCAGCTTGGCCAGGGCCGGCTGGTGGTCGTAGACGGCGGCAGAGGTCACCGTCTTGAATGTCGACCCGGGCAGGAAGCCGCGCTGGAAGGTGCGCGAGACCAGGGGGCTGAGGCCACGTCCCTGGCCGTAGGAGGCCCAGGCGTATTTCTCGGTGGTGACGTCCGGCGACGACAGGAGGGTCGGGTCCGATGTCGGGAATCCGAACATGGCCTCGATGGCGCCGGTCTTGACGTTGAGCACCACGGCACCTGCCTCCGGCGCGCTGCCGTTCACATTGGTGGCCTCGATCGCTGCCGCCGTCTGGGACTGCAGCGAGGACGAGATGGTCAGGGTGACATTGCCCGTCGTGGTGCGACTGCGCAGCAGGTCGCGGAGATTGGTCGCAACCTTGGTGTGGGACTTCAGGTAGCTGTCGTACTCGGCCTCCACACCCGTCTTGCCGTAGATGACGGAGTCGTAGCCGGTGATCTGACCGAACAGCAGTGCCGTGTACGGGTTGTAGACCCGCTGGTACTTGTAGAAGCCCTTCTTGGCCGGGACGGAGCTGGCCAGCACGATGCCGTCCGCCGACAGGATGTCCCCCCGGGGGTCGTTCCGTGCCACCGCGATCACCCGGGGGTTGTGCGACGACGTCGACAGGGCGTGGGCCTTCACGATCTGGATGTTGTTCAGCTGCACGAACAAGGCGACGAAGCACAGCAACATGGCGATGCCCACCCAGCGGATCCGACGTTCCATCAGGGGGCTCCCGTCGTCGTGGTGGTGACGCCGAACGGCGCGGTCGTGGTCGGGGTGGCGCAGCCAGGGGTGAACGGGTTCTGTGCGCAGGTCGCCATCTTCTGGGTGGCCACCAGGTTGGCCACGTACCGCTGTGCCGCCTTGAGCGAGTCCTCCTGCACGCCGGCCTGTAGCTGCGCCAGTGTGTAGGCAGGTACGTCGGCGGTGGTGATGCCGGTACGTTCCACCTCGACCGGCTTGTAGAGCACGCCGCCGCCGATGCGGCCGTGGTAGATCATCAGCTCGTTGTTGTTGACCTGAATGTAATAGGCGTTGGTGTCGTACCAGCGCACCGCGTAGAACGCCGCGTAGACGATGCCGACCAGGATGACGGCGAACAGCACCGTCCGCACGGTGATGAGCCTCCGCCCGCGGGCCGCCCGGCGGGCCTTGCGACGGGCCCGCCACCGGGCACGGAGGCTCGGGCGCAGCGGGGCAGGACCCGGCAGCACGTCGACCGGGTCGTCGGGGATCGACGGCTCGGCGGCCGGCTCGGCCGGCACCTCCTCCTCGGGGGCGGGACTGGTGAAGTCGGCGGCCACGGCGGCGACGGCCGGCACGTCGGCCTCGTCGTCCTCGCCGATCACCACGTCGATCACCACCACGGTGATGTTGTCGCTGCCGCCGTGGGTGCGGGCCGCCCGGACCAGCAGGTCGGCGGCGATCTGCGGGTCGGGCACCGTGGCCAGGACCTCGGTGATCTGGGGCGCCTCGAGCTCGTTGGTCAGGCCGTCACTGCACAGCAGGAACCGGTCGCCCCGTGACGGTTGGATGCGCCACAGGTCGACGACCACGTCGTCGGATACGCCGAGGGCCCGGGTGAGGATGTGCCGGTGGGGGTGGACTTCTGCCTCCGCCTCGCTGATCTCGCCCGACCGGACCATCTCCTCCGCCAGGCTGTGGTCGACGGTGATCTGGGCCAACCGGCCGTCGTGGAACCGGTAGGAGCGTGAGTCGCCCACGTTGACCAGGGCGATGACGTCCTTGCCGTCTTCGTTGACCAGGGCGGCCGCCGTCATGGTGGTGCCCATGCCGCGGAGGTCGGGGTTGTCGAGGCTGTGTTCGAAGACCACCCTATTGGCCTCGGAGACTGCCTCAGAAAGCCCGGCCCCGGTGGGCTTGGCCCCGAAGGCGACGGTCAGGGTGTCGACGGCCAGACGGGCGGCCACCTCGCCACCGGCGTGGCCGCCCATGCCGTCGGCCACCGCGAACAGGGTGCCGGTCTCGACGGCCAGGTCCTGGTTGACCGAACGGACGAGGCCGGTGTCGGTCGCCGATCCGGAGCGGAGAAGGGTCACGTCAGCGACCGACCTCGAACACGGTGCCACCGACCTGCAGGAGATCCCCCTTCTCCAGCTTGGTCCGCTCCTCGATGCGCACGGTGTTCACCCACGAGCCGTTGGTCGACCCCAGGTCCTCGACCCACAGGTCACCGTCGAGGCGGAACAGGCGGGCGTGGAGGTTGGAGGCGTAGGAGTCGTAGTCGATGGGTACGCCGCAGCCCGCCGCCCGGCCCACGGTGACCTCCTCGCCGACGTCGTAGACCCGTCCGGCCTGGTCGTCGGGCCGGATGACGTGGAGCTTCATGGCCCGGCGGCGCTTGCCGTCTACCACCGGGTCAACGTCCTTGCCGCGGCGACGCTTGCGCTTGAGCGGCCGGACCTCCACCCAGACGGCGCGGACGACCCACATGAAGAACAGCCAGAGGAGGAGGATGATGCCGAACTCCAGTGCCCGGAGCACCGGAGTGTTGTCGACCGGGACGGGGGCGGAGACGGCTGCCACGAAGAGTGCTGTCACGTTCGGGGGCCGGAGCTCACGAGGTCTCGAACCGGAGCACGGTGGTTCCGATCACGACCTGGTCGCCATCGGACAGGACCCGCTCGCGGACGGTGGCCCCGTTGACCCGGGTGCCGTTGGTCGAATTGAGATCGACCACGACGACGTCGTTGCCGGAGCGACGGATCTCGGCGTGCCGGCGGCTGGCGTTTGGGTCGTTGATCACGATCGTGCTCTCGGGCAGGCGGCCGATCGTGATCGGCTCGGGACCGAGCACCACCCGCATGCCGTCGGCCAGCACCACCGACGCGGCCGACAGTCCGGCCGGGCCCTCGTGGACGTCGGACACCACGGCGAATCGGCCCCGGCGCTGACGCGGGTCCTCGACCACCGACACCGTGACCGGGCCCACGAAGACGTACTCCTCGGTGCGGGCGTGCTCGCGGGCCGCCTCCTCGAGCTCGCGCACCAGGGCGTCGAGGAAACTCTCGAACCGGTCGAAGTCCGAGGCGGAGAGGTGGACTACGAAGGCATTGGGCGCGATAAGACCGTGGACGCCCAGGCGTCGCTTCAGGTCCATCTCCCTGGTCACCCGGCGACCGATCTCCACAGGATGGAGCTCGCCTCGGAAGGCCTTGGAGAGGGTGCCGTCGACCATGCGCTCGAGGCGCCCTTCGAACTTCTGCAGTCCCATGTCTGCGTCAGCCTACCGGTGTCTACCCCCTGGTAGGGGGTACGGGGCAGGGGTCGTGTCACCAGGAGTGGCGGGGTCCGGGTCGCCTGGTCCGCCGAGGGGTCAGACCGGGCCTCCGCCAGGTGTTCCGGGACGTCCGGTGGGCGATCCCCGCCGTCCGGTCCCGACGTGGCCCACAGGGGACCGATCGCGAATCCCGAGGCCGGATTCTTCGGGTAGCCTCTACCGGTCGCTCGGGCGAGTGGCGGAATTGGCAGACGCGCAGGATTCAGGTTCCTGTGTCCGAAAGGATGTGGGGGTTCAAGTCCCCCCTCGCCCACCCAGGGGTATCGACAGAACCAGGCGGTTCGCGTCGACAAAACCCACTGCATGCAGGCCCGTGCGGGGCTTCGGGACGGTGGTCGGCCCTCCACTGGGGTGGCCCGGGCGTCGGGAGCCGACACCGGACACCTCCGTCCGCTGTCGGGGTCGGATCAGCACTGACCCCGGACGCGATGGAACCACCATGGTGGTCACTTCGCCGGAAGATCGCCTGTCTCAGGCGGTCAGGGGAGGATCCGGGTCGGCGCCGGCGGGATCCACTTCGGCCGTGCCCGCCGTTGTCGACTCCGGGGCCCACGCCGTGAGCGACTTGGTCTTCCGCCGGGCCCAGAGCTTGCGGATCTTCTTCTCGCCCGAGGCCATCCTGGTCAGGAACTCGTCGATCTTGCGGATGTTGGCGGCAAACAGCTGGAAAGCCACCAGCACGCTCTGGGCGGCAACGCCCCGGATCCGGCGGCGCTCCGGGTCGTCCACGGCCTCCCGGGCACCGTCCTTGATGAAGCCGTTCATCCCCTCGTTCGCGTTTCGGAGGGTGGCGTAGCCACGGTGCCACTCGTCGGACTCATGGGCAAAGGCCTGGCGGTACTTGGCCCCGGCGTCGGGGGGCAGGGTGATCGAACCTTGGGTGCAGATCTTGGGCGGGTGGGTGGCAAGCACGTCCGTCACCGGGATGCGGGTTTTGACCTTGCCGTTGCCACCCTCGGACGCGGGCTTGAGCTGACAGCGGACCTGGGGAGCCGGACTGGCCGCCGGGCACATGACCCGGAGATGACCATCGACGTCGGGCTGGCTC
>Ga0207932_1000577_pt1 | contig 12423 bp, 13 predicted proteins | sample NGESurdeep092012_FD_184480 | JGI IMG/M metagenome (GOLD analysis project Ga0207932, IMG submission 184480) | Arctic peat soil microbial communities from Barrow, Alaska - NGEE Surface sample 415-2 deep-092012 (SPAdes) | ecosystem: Environmental > Terrestrial > Soil > Wetlands > Peat ...
CGATTTCTCCCAGACGAGCGACGACGAGGTCGTCGCGTGCTTGAAGCATGGGCAACCACTCGACGTGGCCGCATCGGCGCCGGACCTGGCTGACGACCCGCCGGTGCGCGACGAGAAGATCGACGTGCTCGCTGGTTCGGTACGGCTCGGCGGTCACCTGACCGTTCCCGAGCAGGCCATCGGGGTAGTCGTCTTCGCGCATGGCAGCGGGAGCAGCCGCCACAGTCCGCGCAACCGGTTCGTCGCCGACGTGCTCAACGAAGCTGGGCTGACCACCTTGCTGTTCGACCTGCTCACCCCTCAAGAGGAGCACGACCGTGCCAACGTATTCGATGTCGAGCTGTTGGCTCGCCGTCTCGGCCAGGTCAGAGCGTGGTTGCACACCCAACAGGAAATGCAGAACCTGGCAGTGGGCTACTTCGGCGCCAGCACAGGAGCAGCGGCCGCCCTCTGGGCCGCCGCCGAGCCCCATGCCCAGATTGCCGCCGTGGTCTCCCGAGGCGGCCGCCCTGACCTGGCCGGGCCGATGCTCGCCGAAGTGACCGCCCCGACCTTGCTGATCGTGGGTGACCGGGACCTGGTCGTTCTCGACCTCAACCGCCAGGCCCAGGCACAGCTTCGCTGCCAGAACAGACTCGAGGTTGTACCTGGTGCCACGCACCTCTTCGAGGAACCCGGAACTCTCCAGGTCGCCGCCGAACTGGCTCGCGACTGGTTCACCGAACACCTGGTCGACCGTCCCCCATCTGAGCAACTACCGGGGGACAGGGGCGCTCCGGTGCGATGAACCTCCGGATCGCATGCGGTGAGGCCACTCGCGATCTGGCGACCACGGTATCCGTGGCTCTGGGTGCGGGCCCGGTGATGGGCCAGGTGGAGCGCTTTCCCGACGGTGAACTGCGGCCTGCCGTATTCGGTGTCCGAGGTGACGACGTGTATGTCGTGCAGTCGACCGGTCCACCGGTCAACGACTGCCTGGTGGAACTCCTGCTCCTGATCGACGCCTGCCGTCGCGCCGGCGCCGGCCGAGTGACCGCCGTGGTGCCCTACTTCGGCTATGCCCGCCAGGATCGCCGCACCCGGGACGGCCAGGGGATCGGAGCGCGGATGGCGGCGGCGGCAATCGTCGCCGCCGGTGCCGACCGCAGTGTCGTGATCGACCCACACAGTGCTGCATTCGAGGCGATGTTCGCTATCCCCGTCGAGGTGCTCACTGCGGTTGCTGCGATCGCCGACACGCTGGTCCGTGGCGTGACGCCGGATGCCGTGGTTGTCGCACCCGATCTCGGTGCAGTCAAGCTCGCCGAGCGCTATGCATCGCTGCTCGGCCTGCCGGTGGTCATCGTGCGCAAGACCCGGGTCAGCGGTTCGGCAGTCCGCGCCGAGGAGCTCGTGGGTCACGTCGACGGGCGACCGCCCATCGTCGTGGACGACATGATCAGTACCGGTGCCACGATCGAAGCCGCCGTCGAGCTGCTTCTCGCCAACGGCGCCCGCCCAGAGGTGACGGTGGCCGCCACCCACGGCCTCTTCGTCGGTGACGCAGTCGACCGGCTCCGCCGCCTGCCGTTGGGGCGTCTCGTCGTCACCGACAGTCTGGGCGGGACGCAGAGCCTCGGGCTGCCAGTGGAGGTGGCGTCGATTGCGATGACGCTGACCACCGCAATCGATCGGCTTCATCGGGATCAGTCTGTCGACGAGCTTCTCGGCGGCTCCTGACGGCCTCGGCCCGGCCCATGCGGATTGGGGCTGCGTTGCACTGGTGGATCACGGGACGTTGTTCTGCCAGCCCTTGGGGGATCCGGTGCGCGAATCGACGTCGAACAGGGTCGAAAGTCACACCGAACGGCCGACCCCACCCACCGACTGGAGACCCGTCGACGGGAGCAGCGACTCCCGAAGGTGGGGATGCACCGGACCTGCAGACGCGAAAGTGCCCGACCCACCAGGTCGATGGGATCGGGCACTCTCATTCAGTTGTACTTCCAGAACAGACGACGGCGAGGAAACGGCACCCCCAAGAGCCTTCTTGCTCCTGTTCATTGCAGCGCTCACACTCCGAGCCGCTTGCCAGTGTCATACAGGGCACCTACGGGATCGCTCCCATGCATTCCACTGCCCTCCGTTCTCAGGATGGGCCACCCGTTGTACATCGCATAGGCGCCTCCTTTTGGATCCTTCCGGAGCCTCAACTCCTCAGAATACGCCGAGGGGCCCCGATCGGGAGGAGCCCAAAGTCCTGACGGGGCTCCGTCGCTGGTGTGCCGGGGCCGGTCGCCGGTCATCGACCGACGGTCCGCTTCGACGCCGGCAGGAGAGAGGACCTTTGACACTGTTGTGGCGAGGCACGATCGCCGATGGTTGACCCATGCGGGTCGAAGGTGCGTCTCACAATCCTGCTCACAGGCTGGCGCAATCGGGCCACCCTCGTCAGGGTGGCGTACATCCCGAAGAGCAGGCTGCATCGGCGAGGAAGGGCCGTCAGGTTCCTCCTCACTGGTGGGTCGCTGACCAGTCCGGCGGCGGAACACGAAGGTCCGTACCGTCCCGGTCGCATGCTGTGAGTCGGGTGGCTCGAATCGATGGCTGACACCGCGGGCGGAGCGTCCCGGGAGCCGGATGGTGTCGATCCGACCGCACGCGTCGACGGGGCACGCGGACCGGAAGCTCTGTCCGGCTCGGAGGTATCGAAGGCCCTGGTCGTCGAGACCCACATCTCGACCCTATTCTTCGTCGGTGACCGGGTCTTCAAGCTCCGCAAGCCGGTCGAGTTCGGGTTCCTCGACTTCCGCTCACGGAGCAGCCGTCAGGAGGACTGTGAGCGTGAGGTCGCGCTCAATCGGCGGTTGGCGCCGGATGTCTACCTCGGAGTGGCGGATCTCACCATGGAGGGACGACTCATCGACCACATGGTCGTCATGAGGCGGATGCCTCAGGATCGCCGGCTGGCCGCGCTGGCCCGGCGGGGGGAGGATCTCGAACCATGGCTCCATCAGGTGGCAGAAGCGCTGATCGCATTCCACGACCGAGCGCAGCGCTCGTCGGAGATCTCGGCGGACGCGACCGACATGGCGTTGCGCGCACTCTGGCAGGAGAGCTTCGACGAGACCGATCCGTTCGTCGGGTCCATCCTCGATGGACACGATGAGACGGAGATTCGAGCGCACGTCGAGCGATGGATCGCGGGACGGAGGCCCCTGTTCGATGCCCGGATCGCCTCAGGTCGTGTGTGCGATGGGCATGGTGACCTCCAGGCCGAGGACATCTTCTGCCTCGACGACGGCGTCCAGATACTCGATTGCATCGAGTTCTCCGACCGGCTGCGCCATGGCGATGTATGTGCCGACGTGACCTTCCTGGCCATGGACATCGAGCGTCTGGGCCATCCCGGTGCGGCCGACCGATTCCTCGTCGACTACCAGCGGTTGTCTGATGATCCGTTCCCCGACACCCTGGTCCACCACTACACCGCATTCCGCGCCTACGTACGGGCGAGTGTCGCATGCCTGCGGTCGGCGCAGGGTGCGGACGGCGCTCGCGAGGAGGCATCGCAGCTGCAGAAACTGGCGCTCGACCATCTCCGACGTGCGCGGGTGCGGTTAGTGCTGGTGGGTGGTCTCCCCGGGTGCGGGAAGACCACGCTGGCCACTGGTCTGGCCACGGCGACCGGCTGGACGGTGCTCCGATCCGATGAGATCAGAGAGCAGATCGGCGATCCCGCGAACGACACGTCACCTGGTGGCGCCACCGGCTACCGCGAGGGTCGCTACCGCCCAGAGGTGATGGCGACCGTCTACGAGGAACTACTGCGACAGGCCGAGCAGTGTCTCGGACTGGGCCAATCGGCCATCCTTGACGCCTCATGGACTGATGACTCCTGGCGAGTGGCCGCAAGGTCGCTCGCCGATCGCACGTGCAGTGACCTCGCGGAGTTCCGGTGCGAGGCTCCTCCCCATCTGGCGGCCGACCGAATCGACCGGCGATTGGTGGACCACTCCGACATGTCCGAGGCCACTCCCGAAATCGGTCGGGCGATGAGCCGGACATTCGACGCATGGCCCGGGGCGACGGTTGTCGACACCGCGGCATTGTCACCCGACGATGCGGTGGCACAGGCGGTCGACGCGCTCTCCTGACTACGGGTGACTTGCACTAGGTCTAGCCCATGGGTCCGCTCGTTGTGTCGATGATGGCTCGCACCACCTGGTGCAGAATCGAGCGTCGCCGGGTGGGTGTCCCGGCCGTTCCGATCCTCGGCCGTCCACTGATCCTGACCGGTACCGCCGTATCCTGTCGCCATGGACGAATCCCAGGCCCAGGTAGTCAGTGCACTTCGGGAATTCGTGGCGGCGAACCGAGCGGCTCGCGAGGCGATGGAACAGGGTGAGGCGGTCGTGATGAGGGGAATCGAGGAGATCGAACGAGGTGGGAGCGTGGTCGAAGCCCTCCGCGCCGCCCCGGCGAGCGAACAGCGCCTGTCGACCAAACGGGCGCTCGAGCGGCTTTCCGTGGCCCGTCACAAGGTTCGACTCCTGTTGGTCGCCGAATGCACGTCAGATGGCATGGTGGGTCGAGAGATCGCGGATCTGTGGGGATTCTCCCGCCAGCGAGCGGCGAAGTTCGTCCTCGAGTCGCGTGAAGTCGAATCGGGTCGTCTCCCGAACTGAGCGGCAGGCGGCGAACCCGGCTGACCGGCCAGGGTGCGACCTTCGCTCACCGGCCGGTCAGCCGGTACCTGACCTACTCCCACGTCGGATCCGAGGCCGCCGCGTATTCCCATGGACTTGCGCACGGGACTGCCCAGTTCGCATGGGGACAGGCCGTGATGTCGGCTGGAGAGGCCGAACGCGAGGGGCCGGTCCGGCCGAACGTGACGGCCACCGCTGCCCGGCATCGGCGCCATCGGGCACGAGCGCCATGGCGGTCTCCATCGAGGCCGCCGGTGACGCTCCAATGCCATCGCTACTAGTTGCCGTGCGGGTGCTCTATGGCAGACCCTCACGACCGACCCCGTGTTACTTTTTCGAGAGGGAATCTGGGACGTTTCGACGTCCGTATGGTCGGCGAGAATTACAAGTAGAGGGGTAGTGCCATGAAGTGTCGTCAATTGAGTTTCTACGCTCAACCGGCCGTCGTCGAGAGTGCCATGGCGACCATCGCGAACGAAGTAGTGCCGCAGTACGAGGCCCTCCCGCACTTCGTCGGCTATTTGGTCCTTCAGTCGCACCCGTCGCCGGGTCACCTCGAATCCGACGCACGACGTGAACTGACGGTCATGTCCTTCTGGGACGATGGGCTCGAGGACTCCGAATCGACCGCACAAGTGTTCATCGGCGAGGTCAATCGGGTTGCCGGCACCAATCCCAGCCGAAAGAGCTTCGACTTGCTGAGAGGGATGTGGCGCGGCCAGGACGGCGACGAATTGGCCAGCATTCCGTGACGGGAACCTTCCGGTTGCGCGCGCGACACGCGGAGTGGACGATGGTTCCTGGGTGGCAGTTCCCGCCGAGCCGACCGGTGCCTCGAGCGGGGGAGTGGTTGCCGGCAGTTCGCGTTGACGTCGCTTGCTGATTACCTTCTGGTAACTTCCTCCGGCCGGACCCGTCGAGCAGGAGGTCCCGCCACCCGATGCTCCGGGTCCGGCACTCTCGAATTGCAGGCCCCGGGGTGGCTGGCCGATACCCCTCAACGTCGCCGCGCATTGTGTCGATACCGACAGGTGAGTTCAGTTTCCCCACGGAACCGCATGTCGGAAGGTCGGAGAGTGAAGACCGGAAACGCCAAACGTGAGGTGGGAACATGCGGGTCGCTCGACACCCCCTGGGTGCCGGAACTCGTCCGACGCTCCAGCTCCCGGCCTGACGCCCGCATGGAGGCCGCCCGACGGATTCTCCAGAGTCCGGCCAGAGTGGCCATGGTGTTCTGGATGGCGGGATCACTGTCGGCAGTCTGCACGGCACTGTCGACCCACTGGACCCATCGCGAGTTGGTGGAACTGCACCAGATGAGCGCGATCTGCCTGGTTCCTGCTCTGATCTTCGGACTTGCGGGGACCCGGTTGCCGCGCTGGTCGCTCCACGTGGGAGGTGCTGCGTCACTGGCCATGGTGACCGTCGCCACCTCGATCGGCATCCACGGCGAGGTCGACATGGCCGTGCTCTACATCTGGATCCTCATCTACGCGGCTCTGTTCTTCTCGCCGGGAGTGGTGTTCGCCTACGCGGTTGCCGTCGGGACGGCGTACGGCCTGCTGCTCGGCCTCGGCCCTCCGGTGGAGAGTGCGTTCGCATCGTGGTTGGTCATCGTCGGGACGGGAACCTTCTCGGGGATCGTGGTGCTGGGCCTCGTCACCTTGCTTCGTGCGGATGCCAGTCTCGACCACCTGACCAACCTGGCCAACCGGCGGACATGGGACAACCAGCTCGAAGGCGAGACCGAGCGGGCGAGGCGTTCGGGCGCGGCGCTTTCGGTGGCCATCATCGATATCGATGACTTCAAGGCCATCAACGATCTCCGCGGACACGACGAAGGGGATGGTTTGCTCCAGGATCTCTCGACTGCGTGGCAACCGCTCGTCCGGTCCTTCGGCGACCTCCTCGCCCGTCTCGGAGGTGACGAGTTCGGCGTGCTCGCTCCCGACACGGATGAGGCCGGCATGCAGCATCTCGTCGGTCGCCTCATCGAGGCCACTCCCACCGGATTGACCTGCTCGATCGGGACGGCGACTTGGGACGGCGAGGAGTCAGCGGGAGATCTGACACGACGGGCGGACCTCTCGATGTATCTGACCAAGGCGGACCATCACCGGGTACGGACCGACGGCATCCGGGGGTGAGACCGGCGGTCTCCAGGTGCACGGGGGACCCGTTGCCACTCCGAGGTGCGTAGGACCCTCGGCCACCCGGTGCCGGGCCACGTTCCGAAGATGCCCGCAGACGACTGTGCACACAGCGTCAGCATTTCCGTTGCCGACCACACTTGCCCCTGGTAGTCGCGTCCGGGATTTGCTATGACTGCTGCAGGCGGAGGACTAGCTGGCGGGTAGGAGGGGGATGCGAGCCAGTCGGATCGCCGCCATCGTGGCACCATGCCTGCTGTTGGCCGCCTGTGGTTCCATCGGCAACGGCGCGTCGTCGCCCGCCGCCGTCAGGACCGCCCCGTCGCTCGGGGCTGCCACCAGCGCAGGCAGCGCCGTCCCCAACCCCAACGGTGGCATCGGGTCCACCATCGACGTCATGGCCCAGGCGCACGGACACGCCGTCACCCCGACCGGTCCGTGCTCCACCGCGAACGCCTGCTTCGGGTCCTCCGTCGCCAACACCGAGTCCGGCACCACCGTCGCCTTCACGAACGTCGTGCAGGTCAACGACCTGGTCGGCGGCTACCACCAGAACTTCCCGACGGGCACGTCCTGGGCCAAGGCGGTGTCCCAGGTCCTGCACAACCTGCCGCCTGACGCCCGCGTTTCGGCACTGACGACGATCTCCGGCACGATGACCTCGTGTGCTTACTTCAACGTGTCGAGTCCGACGTTGGCCGGCCTGTTCCCGAGCGGCGCGCCGAACGATCCCTTCGGGTCCACGTCAGGGGCGACGGTCGGCGTCGAGCTCAGCACCACCAGTGCCCAGGGCTTCACGTTCTACGAGCCGGGCAACGTCCAGCAGGCCCAGCTCAAGCTGGGCGGCGACGACAGCTCGATGGCGTGCTGAGCCTCCGGGGCCGCACCGACCGCTGACCGGCGAGGGAGCGCGGTCAGCGGTCGGTGGCGACTGCCACTAGGCCAGCCTCGGTCCCTCGGCCCGGACCCGGGTGACACTCTCGATCGAGGTCCGCAGCTCGTGGAGCCAGATGGCCTCCTTCTGTCCGACGAACCGCACGCACCAGGCCAGCGCCTCGCTGCGGCTCTTGGCTACGCCGGCGGCCAGCAGCGTGTCGAGCACCTCGCGCTCGCTGATGCGGAGGCGGGTCATGACGGGGACACCCAGGCTGGTGAACACGGTCGTGGCGTCACCGGTGGTCACGCCCCACGCCACCGAGCGTCCGGTGGCCGGCTGGACCCGGTCGGCGATCTCCATGCGGGCCGCCCGGGTGGCCTCGCGGAAGGCGCCCGGGTCGCCGTCGCCGGGCCCGCCCGCGGCGAGTGTCCCGACGATGAGGATCTCGTCGTTGTCGACGGTGAGTCCGGGCGGGCCCTCGAACCAGCCGCCGGGGATCATCGGGGAGATGAGCTCTTCGAGCTTCGTGTGGTCTGTGGCAGTAAGCATGCTTACAACATTACAAGAAACGCTGGCCGGACCGTACGCGACGAGCCCGACCGAGAGCCGATGTCGCGTCCGGCCAGCTCACGACCCCCGTCGACGGCCGAGGCGCCGGCGGCCTCTGGTGTGGGGCAAGAAGGGGGCGACGAGATCGACGAGTCGTGTGTCCTCCACGACGGGTACCGGACCATCGGGTAGGTCGAGGACGGGTCCGTCCCCGGTGGCACGGAAGGAGTTGGCGGCCCAGTCGTCCTCGAGTCGCCCTTCGGCTTCGAGGGTCACCCAACGCCTCAGGTGCCAGGCCGTCTCCGGATCGGGGTCCAGTGCGGCGGACCGCCGGCCCTGTTCGGCTTTGGAGGCGAGTACGTCCCGGGCCCGCAGCGGGGCATGGAGGCAGGTGATGGACGTGGCGGCAGCCAACGGGCCGTCGAACCCGTCGATGCCGTGGGCGCCCTTGTGGATGACCAGGTCCGGCCCGGCCCGGACCACCCACTTCGGGGGATAGTCCATCTCGACGTAGCCGATCGTCCCTGCCCGCACGGCGTCTCCGGCCCCCGGGCCGTGGAGCCGGGAAGGATGGACCCGGGCCGTCATGGTCGAGAGGTTGCCCCCGGACAGGGCGAGAACGCCTCGATCCTGGACGAAGTTGTGCACGGGGACCTCGAGGGCGGCCTCCGGTCGGTCGGCCAGCACTCCGCCGAACCCGTCGGGACCCGGGTCCCAGAACTCGTCGGCGTCCACCGGCACCACCCAGTCGATGCCGGCGGCCCAGGCCTGGCGGGCCAGTTCGGTGGTGACGGCCGACTGTGCGAAGGGGCCGTCGTCCTTCGTCCACCGGAGCCCGGGCACCTCGTCGGCCAGGTGGGCCAGCACGCGGTCGGTTCCGTCGGTCGAGCCGTTGTCGACCACGAAGAAGTCGGTGACCCCGGCACCCCGGTGGTAGCGGATGGTGGTGGCCACGATGTCGGCTTCGTTCCGGACCATCATCAGTGCAGCCAACCGCATCGCCCCGAACGTAGCGCCGCCGTCCCGTCCGGGCGGGTCGCGAGTGACGGGCGCCCGCCGCCGGTACCCTCCGAACCATGACCGCGGACATCGAGGCGACAGCCCGGACCATCCACGACGTGCTCCGCTCGGCACCGACCAGCTCCCCGTCCCACCGGGCGCTGCACGCCAAGGGCGTGGTCACCCTCGGCACCTTCCGTGCGTCGGGTGCGCTGTCCGACCTCACCACCGCACCCCACCTGGTGTCGGGGCCGACCCCGGCCACCGTCCGCTTCTCCCACCCTGGCGGAGATCCGCACGCGCCCGACGCCGTCCCGAGCAGCCGGGGCATGGCTGTCAAACTGTCGACCCCGGACGGTCCCCACGACCTGGTCGGGGTCAGCTCGCCTGCGTTCCTGGTCCGTGACGGCGCCTCGTTCCTCGAGCTGCTGGCCGCCCGGGCCCCCGACCCTGCGACGGGCGCGCCCGACCCCGGACGGATGCCGGCCTTCCTCGGCGCCCATCCCGAGTCGCTGCCCGCCGTCCAGGCCGCCATGGGTGCCCGGGTGCCGGCCAGCTACGCGTCGCTCACCTACAACGGGCTCCACACCTTCTTCCTGGTGGACGCTGCGGGCGACCGCCGCCCGTTCCGCTGGTCGTGGGTGCCGGTGGGTGGTGAGGCCATCCTCGGAGCCCCGGTGGACGAGGCCCTCGACCTGGCCGCCGAGTTGGCCGACCGTCTGGCCGACCGTCCGGCCGACGCCGCGTTCGATCTGGTCGTGCACCTGGGTGAGCCAGGCGACCCGACGGGCGACCCGACGGCGATCTGGCCCGAGCGACCGACGCTGGTGGCCGGTCGCTTGGATCTGACATCCATGGCCGGTGACGTCGAGCCCGTCATCTTCGACCCCACGAACGTGACCGACGGGGTGGCCCTGGATGACGACGACGAGATCCTCCAGCTGCGCCGGGCCGCCTACGGCCTGAGCTACGCCGCCCGCACGTCCCGCTGACGGCCGCCGGCCGACCGGACGGGGCCCCTCGAGGAGAGGTGGCGGAGGAGTAGGGACCTTCGGCCCTGGTCCCCAGTGCCGCCGGTCAGCATCCTTCAACTGTTGGAACACGCAGGCACGAAGTGTCTCCGTGCGTCGCAGACGAAGGGGGTACGGCATGTCCTTGGGACTCGACCTGAGCTACCTGGAGCGTTCCGCTCGAGGAGAGTTCGATCTCGGATGGCTCCGGGACACCGGATCGGAGTGGGGGGTGCGGGCGGTCCCCTCCAAGACCGGCCTGACCCTGCGCGACATCTCGATCGGGTCCTACGGGGTCGTTCCGGAGCACGCACCGCTGCGCACCATGGCGCCCCGGGGCTCCGATGTCGACCCCGACGTGCCCGACATGGGCTACACGATCAACGACAAGGCAGAAGTCTGGTCGGAGAACGTCCTCGACCTCTACGAGGAGGCGGTCAGCCGCCAGTGGAGCGCCACCCGTGACATCCCGTGGGGTGACCTGGTCCCCCTCGACCCCGACGTGGAGCACGCCATGTGTCAGCTGGCCACCGTGCTGTCCGAGGTCGAGATGGTGGCGGCCGACTTCCCGGCCAAGTGGCTGTGGCGGATCAACCACGACTTCGTCGAGGCCAAGATGTTCCTCTGCACCCAGGTCATGGACGAGGCCCGTCACACCGAGGTCTTCCGCAAGCGGGCCCTGGCCAACGGCGGGGGTCTGGGCAAGGCCACGGCGGTGGTCGAGCGCTTCCTCCAGCTGATCCTCGACGCCGACTCCTACGACGAGGGCTCGGCCCTCATGCACCTGCTGGGCGAGGGGATCGTGCTCTCGCTCTTCCGGGCCGGGGCCGCTCTGGCACCCTCCGCGGTGGAACAGCAGATCTTCCGCCTGTGCATGCAGGACGAGGCCCGCCACGTGGCCTACGGCACCATGCACCTGCGCTACCGGTTGGCCACCGACCCGTCCATGGCCGAGGACTTCCACGCCTATCTCGACAAGGGGGAGGAGATCATCGCCATGATCTTCTCGACCCCCGAGATCGTCGAACCCACGGCCATCCTGGCCGCCGGCGGGGTGGAGCAGGCCTGTGCGATGGGTGCCGCCGCCGGCGACGTGCTGCGCCGCCAGATCATCGGCGACTACCTGAAGCGCTGTGACCATGCCGGCCTCGACCGGCGGGGGCGGCTCCACCTGCCCGACGCCATCATCGACGGCGTGCCCGGGGCCAAGGTGGAGGTGGTGATCTGATGGCGGGCATCGACGCACCCTTCCCCTCGAGCAAGTGGTTCGAGCAGCTGGTGGCCCGGGCCACCAGCGACGCCGCGGCCATGGAACGCCTCGGCATCGCCGAGCTTCGCTTCGGCATGGAGATCGTCGTCCCCGACGGGGCGACCCAGTTCTTCGGCCTGGTCCTCGACGGCTACGACATCGAGGCCGTCGGCCCGCTGTCCGAGCACGAGTTCCGGCCCGAAGTGGTGATGAGCGGGCTGGTCGAGGCCTGGGACGAGATGATCGGCTGGATCCAGGCGAACGGCCCGGCCGACAGCGCCCACTCGCTCAACGGGCTCACCATCGCCGGAGTCCCGTTCGAGGCCCGCTCGGAGGACGCCATGGGGAGCGACAAGTTCTACCGGTACATGGGAACCCTCCAGGCGATCTTCGATGCCGCGGGGGAGCCGGTGTCCGTCGGGGCCGGGCGGTAGCGCATGTCCCTCGAGGTGGACGAGACCGAATGCCTCGGCTGCGGGGCGTGTGAGTCGGCGTGCCCGCAGGGTGCCATCACCCAGGGCGGCGCCTTCCCGGTGGCCTACGAGGTCGACCCACTGCTGTGCAACGACTGCGACAGGTGCCTGGTCGTCTGCCCGGTGGACGGACTGGTGGCCGACCCCGACTGGGCGGTCTGTCACGGTCGAGGCTGCCCGCTGTCGTCGCAGCGCTATGCCGGCGTCGAGTGCAGCGAAGGCCAGGAGCTGTGCACCACCTGCGGCTCCGTGCTGTGGCGGAGCCCCGGCGGCCCGTGGGAGTGTCGGTCGTGCATGGCCGAGGCCGATGGCGGGCACGTGGCGGGATGCCCCAAGGTGCGGCGGTCACGACGACTGGCCACGATGGCCGCCACCGAGGTCTGAGTCGGGCGGCGGAGCCGGTGACCGGAGGCGGGGCCGGTCAGAGG
>Ga0207932_1000581_pt1 | contig 12360 bp, 9 predicted proteins | sample NGESurdeep092012_FD_184480 | JGI IMG/M metagenome (GOLD analysis project Ga0207932, IMG submission 184480) | Arctic peat soil microbial communities from Barrow, Alaska - NGEE Surface sample 415-2 deep-092012 (SPAdes) | ecosystem: Environmental > Terrestrial > Soil > Wetlands > Peat ...
CCAGGCGGTGGCGGGGGTGCGCGAGATCCAGCCGGACCGTCCCCTCGGGGCGCTCGCGGCGGCGCTGGGGGCCTCGTACGAGCCCGGGGGCAGGCCGGGGGACGCGCTCGACCTCTTCCTGCAGGCGGCGGCCGTGAGCGACCGCGCGGAGGCCGACTCGCTGCTGGTGCTCTACGGCGACGTCAACGTGCAGCTGCTGCAGTTCGACGCCGGGCAGCGCGCGTACGAGAGCGTCCTGCGGCGCTCCCCATCGCCGGCGTTGGCGCGGGCGGCGCGGGCGGGCTTGGCGACGTGCGCGGTGCAGCGGGGGAGGGACGCGCTGGGCGCCGGACTCCTCGAGGACGCGACCGGCTGGTTCCGGACGGCGATCGCCATCGGGGAACCGGATTCGATCGTGCGGATCGCGTGGCTGCTCAGCGGCGACGCGGCGTGGGCGGCGGGTGACACGGCGAGGGCGGTGGACGCGTACCGGCACGCGGCGACGGGGGGCGGCGACAACGACGCCACGGCGACCCGGGCCAACGAACAGCTGCAGAAGCTCCTAGGCGGGGGGACACCGTGACGGGGAATCGATGGCAGGGATGCTGACGCCGCGTGTGGGGGGAGGCGCGCGGGGCCGCGCGCGTCCGCTCGGCCGCGCGCTCGCCGCCGCGGCGGCGGTCGCGCTCGCGGGGTGCGCGCACTTCAACCCGGCGGCGTTCCACGACAACGGCGCGCTCTACGAGGCGTCGCTGCGGGAGTTCCACCGCGGCCACTTCGACCGCGCGCAGGCGGGTCTCCAGAAGCTGACCTTCGACCTGACCTCGCGCGATTCGCTCTTCGCGCTGTCGCGGTTCTACCTGGCCGAGACGTACTTCGGCCTGCGGGACTTCGTCACGGCGTCCCGGGAGTTCCGGCGCGTGGCCGACGAGGCCCCGGAGTCCCCCCTCGCGCCGGGCGCGCTGCTGCGGGCGGGCGACAGCTACGCGGAGCTCTGGCGCCGGCCCGAGCTCGACCCCACGAACGGGCAGACGGCCGTCGCGACCTGGCAGGAGCTGCAGGGGCGCTATCCCGACAGCGAGGCCTCGGCCATCAGCTACGTCCGGCTCCGCGCGCTGAACGAGCAGTTCGCCCGGAAGACGTTCGAGAACGGGATCTTCTACTTCAAGCGGGGCGGCTTCGACTCCGCGATCCTGTACCTCCGCGACCTGATCACGACGTACCCGTCGTCCGCGCTCGTGCCGGAGGCGTTCGTCACGCTGGTCCGCGCGTACCGTGCGATCGGGTACAAGGAGGAGCTGCAGGAGACGTGCGACCACCTGGCGCAGTACTACCCCAACCGCCGCGACGTGCGGGAGGCGTGTGGGAACGGGCGTCCTGGGCGGTAGCTTCGACCCCGTCCACCACGGCCATCTGATCGCGGCGGACCGGGCCGCGGAGGCGCTGGGGCTCGAGCGGGTGCTGTTCGTGCCGTGCGCGCGCCAACCCCTGAAGCCGGCGGGTCCGGTCGCGGACGGGGCGCATCGCCGGGCGATGCTGGCGCTGGCCCTCGCCGGCCACCCGCGGTTCGTCGTGGAGCCGATGGAGCTGGAGCGCCCCGGGCCCTCGTACACGGTGGACACGCTACGGGCGCTCCACGCGCGCGAACCGCGCGAGCGCTTCGTCCTGATCCTCGGCGCCGACGCCGCGGCGCAGCTGCCGCGCTGGCGCGCGGCCGACGAGGTGGCGCGGCTGGCGGAGATCGCGGTGCTGACCCGCCCGGGAGTGCCGGAGGTGGCGTCGGCGTTCGTGGCGCACTGCGTGGCCACGCCGGCGATCGAGATCTCGGCGAGCGACATCCGGGCGCGCTGTCTCGCCGGCAAGAGCATCCGCTACCTCGTGCCCGAGCCGGTGGCGGACTACATCGAGCGGAACCGGCTGTACCAGTGAGGGGACGGACAGGGGACTGATGCAGATCCAGCAGCTGGTCACGAAGGTCCTCGGGACGCGGTTCTCCCGCGAGCTCCGGCGGCTCCAGCCGGTGGTGGACGCCATCCACCGCCACGAGGAGGCGCTCCGCCGGCTGAGCGACGCCGAGATCCAGGCGCAGACGGGACGGTTCCGGGCCCGGATCGAGGAGCAGGTCGGCACGCTCCGGGCGGAGGTGGAGCGGCTCAAGGGCGCGAAGCACGCCTGCGCCGATCCCGAGGAGCGGGACGACCTCGACCGCGAGCTCCTCGAGCGGGAGCGGGAGCTCATCCGGGCCACGGCGGAGGCGCTCGACGCCCTCCTCCCCGAGGCGTTCGCGACGGTGCGCGAGGCGTGCCGCCGGCTGATGGGGAGCACGGTCTCCGTCACCGGCCACGACCTGCCGTGGGACATGGTGCCGTACGACGTGCAGCTGATCGGCGGCATCACCCTCCACAAGGGGAAGATCGCGGAGATGGCGACGGGCGAGGGGAAGACCCTCGTGGCGACGCTGCCCCTCTACCTCAACGCGCTCCCCGGCACCGGCTGCCACCTCGTCACCGTCAACAACTACCTCGCCCGCCGCGACTCGCAGTGGATGGGGCACCTCTACCGCTGGCTCGGCCTCACGGTGGGGTGCATCGACGACACGGAGCCCGGCACCGCCGAGCGCCGCGTCGCGTACAACTGCGACATCACCTACGGGACGAACAACGAATTCGGGTTCGACTACCTCCGCGACAACATGGTGTTCTCGGTGGACCAGCGGGTCCAGCGGACGCACGTCTACGCGATCATCGACGAGGTGGACTCGATCCTCATCGACGAGGCGCGGACGCCGCTGATCATCTCGGGGCCGGTCGGCGCGGAGAGCGACACCAAGTACGCCGACTTCAACCGGCAGGTGCAGAGCCTCGTGCGGCGGCAGATCGAGGTGGGGAACGACCTCGTCGCCGAGGCGGAGAAGCTCTGGGCGGCCGGCGACACGTACGGCGGCGCGGTGAAGGCGTACCAGGCGCAGCTCGGGATGCCGAAGCAGAAGCGGCTGGGGAAGTTCCTCAACGAGCAGAACGTCAAGAAGGAGGTCCAGAAGGTCGAGCTGGACCACATCGCCGACCGCAAGCTGCCGGCGAAGGAGCAGAAGCTCCGCGACATCGAGGAGGTGCTGTACTTCGTCCTCGACGAGAAGGGGCACTCGGTCCACCTGACGGACAAGGGGATCGAGCTCCTCTCCCCCGACGATCCGCACCTGTTCATCGTGCCCGACCTCTCGCAGGAGGTGCACGACCTCGACCACGACGAGACGCGCACGCCGGCGCAGAAGCTGGAGCGGCGGCAGCAGCTCGAGATGGACTACGCCGCGAAGAGCGAGAAGCTCAACATCGTCCACCAGCTGCTGCGCGCCCACGCCCTGTACGAGAAGGACGTGGACTACGTCGTGCAGGACGGCCAGGTCTTCATCGTGGACGAGTTCACCGGCCGCATCCTGCCGGGCCGGCGCTGGTCGGACGGGTTGCATCAGGCGGTGGAGGCGAAGGAGACGGTGGAGGTCAAGGGGGAGACGCAGACCCTCGCCACCATCACCATCCAGAACTACTTCCGCATGTACCAGAAGCTCGCCGGCATGACGGGCACGGCGGAGACCGAGGAGACCGAGTTCTTCAAGATCTACGGCCTCGAGGTGTCGGTCATCCCCACGAACCGGCCGGTGCGCCGCATCGACAAGCACGACCTCGTGTACCGGACCCGGCGCGAGAAGTACAACGCCATCGTGGAGGAGGTCGAGCGGCTCCACGGGCGGAACCTCCCCGTGCTGGTGGGGACGGTGAGCGTCGAGGTGTCGGAGACCCTGTCGCGGATGCTGAAGCGGCGGGGGATGAAGCATGAGGTGCTGAACGCGAAGTACCACCAGCGCGAGGCCGAGATCGTGGCGATGGCGGGGCAGCCCGCCGCGGTGACGATCGCGACCAACATGGCCGGCCGCGGGACCGACATCAAGCTGGGCGCGGGCGTCACCAAGTGCCGGGTGTGCGGCATCCGCGCCCGGATGGCGCCGTTCGGCCAGACGATCGAGAAGCCGGACCTGGCGTGGGACGAGATCGGCCGCCTCGGGTGCATGGACGATCCGCCGTGCGGCCTCCAGATCATCGGCACCGAGCGGCACGAGGCGCGGCGCATCGACCGCCAGCTGCGCGGCCGGTCGGGGCGCCAGGGGGACCCCGGCGCCACGATGTTCTTCCTCTCCCTCGAGGACGACCTGATGCGGCTCTTCGGGTCGGACCGCATCGCCGGGATGATGGACCGGCTCGGGGCGGAGGAGGGCGAGGTCATCACCCACCCGCTGGTGAGCCGCTCCATCGAAGGCGCGCAGAAGCGGATCGAGCTGCAGAACTTCCAGTCCCGCAAGCGGCTCCTCGAGTACGACGACGTGATGAACCAGCAGCGGGAGGTGGTCTACTCGCTGCGGCTGTTCGCCCTCGAGGGGGGCGAGGAGCTGAAGGCCGAGGCCACGCGCATGGTGGACGGCGCGGTGGAGAAGCTGGTCCAGGAGACCGTCGCCGCGGCCAAGCTCCCCGAGCAGTGGGACTTCGAGATGCTGGCCGAGACGCTGCAGCGGCGCTTCCTCGTCCTCGTGCCGGAGCTGCGCGCCAAGCGGATCACGAGCCGGACGGAGCTCCTCGACGTGGTCCGCCGGGAGGCGCGCGCGGCCTTCCAGCGGCGCATCCAGGCGTTCGACACCTACGGGGGACAGCTGGGGATCGACCGGCTGGCGGAGCAGATCCTGAGCCAGGTGATGCTCCGCGTGATCGACGGGGAGTGGAAGGACCACCTCTACGACCTGGACCAGCTGCGCAACGCCATCACCTACCGCGCGTGGGGCCAGAAGGACCCGCTGATCGAGTACAAGCACGAGGCCTATGAGATGTTCGTGGGCCTCATGAACGGGATGCGGGCCACCTTCGCCGAGCAGTTCCTGGCGCGCGTGCAGGTCACCGCGGGGCCGCCGCCGCCGATGGAGCCGCAGCCGCTGCCGCGCACCTACACCGGCCCGGCCGCTCCCGAGGGGGATGCGGCGCCCGCGCGGCGGCGGGAGGTCGCGGGCGGGATGGTAGCGCCGGACGCGGCCGCGCCGCCGCGGCGCGGCCCGGCGCCCGGCCTTTCGGCCATCGGTCCCTCGGCCAGTGAGAAGGCGGCGACCCTCCGCGCGGCCGGCATCGGCGGCGGGGCGCGCGCCTCCGCCGGCCCGTCCACGGGCCCCGGCGGGTACCCGCGGGTCGGCCGCAACGATCCGTGTCCCTGCGGGTCGGGGAAGAAGTACAAGAAGTGCCACGGGGCGGGGGCGTAGCGCCGAGATCCGCGCCGCCCTGCCGCCGCGCCGCGCCCGCCCCAGCCGGCGGGCGCGCCATTTTGGGGACCATGACACCGGTCCTGCATGAGACGGCCGGCGGCGACCGGCCCCGCGAACGGCTCTTCCGCCTCGGCCCCAGCGCGTTGACGGCGGCGGAGCTCATCGCCATTCTCCTCTCGACGGGCCGCGCGGGACACTCCGCCGCGGACGTCGCCGCGGCCCTGCTGGCGGACGGGGGCCCGGGGGTGGGGGACCTGGCACGCCGCTCGCCGGCTGAGCTGGCGCGCACGGCGGGGATCGGCCCGGCGAAGGCCTCGCGCCTCGCCGCCGCCCTCGAGCTGGGACGCCGGATCCAGGAGGAGGGCCGCGCCGCGCGGGTGCGGATCCGCTCGCCGGCGGACGTGTATCGCTACTACGCCCCCCGGCTCGCCGACCTGCCGGCGGAGGAGTTCCACGTGCTCGCGCTCGACAGCCAGAGCGGCGTCCTGCGCGACCTGCTCGTCACCCGAGGGCTCTTGAACGCATCGCTGGTGCATCCCCGGGAGGTGTTCCGCGGCGCCATCGCCGAATCGGCGGCGGGGGTCATCGTGGTGCACAACCATCCCTCGGGCGATCCCACCCCCTCGGCCGACGACCGCGCCGCCACGCGCCAGCTGGTGGACGCGGGGCGGATCCTCGACCTCCCGGTGTACGACCACGTCGTCGTCGGCGCCGGGCGCTACGTCAGCTTCGCGGAGGCGGGCCTCCTGTGACCGCCACCAGCGTGCCCGTCATCCCCGGCCTCACCGAGGCCCTCACCCCCCTCTCGGACCGGTTCGACCTCGGCCTCATCGAGCGCGCCTACCGCTACAGCGCGTCGGCGCACCGCGGCCAGCTCCGGCTTTCGGGGGAGGAGGCGGTCACGCACGGCGTGGCGGTGGCGAAGATCCTCGTCGAGCAGCACCTCGACTCCGTCTCCGTCGCGTGCGGCCTCCTGCACGACGTCATCGAGGACACCGACATCTCGCTGCAGGACCTCGAGCGGGAGTTCGGCCCGGAGGTGGCGGCGATCGTGGACGGGCTCACGAAGCTCTCCACCATCACCTTCCGCTCCAGCGCCGAGGAGCAGGTCGAGAACTACCGCAAGCTGCTGCTCTCGGTCGCGAAGGACGCGCGGGTCATCATCATCAAGCTCGCCGACCGGCTCCACAACATGCGGACCCTCGAGCACCTCCCCGAGGAGAAGCAGGCGCGCATCGCGCTCGAGACGCGGGACCTGTACGCCGCGCTGGCGCACCGGTTCGGGATGGCGGGCGTGAAGGCGGAGCTGGAGGACCTGGCCTTCAAGTACCTGGAGCCCGAGGAGTACAAGGCGCTGGCCCGCAAGGTCCAGGCGAAGCGCGCCGAGCGGGAGGAGCTGGTCGAGAAGATGCAGGGGCCGCTGCGCCGCGAGCTGGCGCGCGCGGGGATCGCCGACGTCGAGGTCACCGGCCGCCCCAAGCACCTCTGGTCCATCTGGAAGAAGATCGTGCGGCGGGGCGTGCCCTTCGAGGAGATCTTCGACCTGATGGCGATCCGCGTGCTGGTGAACGCGGTGCCCGACTGCTACCACGCGCTGGGCGTGATCCACGCGCGGTGGACGCCGATCCAGGAGCGGATCAAGGACTACATCGCCCAGCCGAAGTCGAACGGTTACCAGTCGCTGCACACGACGATCTTCGGCCCGGGCGGGCACCTCTACGAGATCCAGATCCGCACCCACGAGATGCACGAGACGGCGGAGTACGGGATCGCCGCGCACTGGCTCTACAAGGAGGGGCGGCTCCAGGACGACCTCGACCGGCACCTGAGTTGGTTCCGCCAGCTCCTCGAGCACCAGCAGGACGCGCACACGCCGGAGGAGTTCCTCGAGTTCCTGAAGATCGACCTCTACCAGGACGAGATCTTCGTCTTCACGCCCGAGGGGGACGTCAAGCAGCTCCCCAAGAGCGCCACGCCGATCGACTTCGCCTTCGCGGTACACACGGAGGTCGGGCTCCGCTGCCACGGCGCGAAGGTGAACGGCCGCATCGCGCCGCTGCACCGCCAGCTCAAGAACGGCGACACCGTCGAGATCCTCACCTCCGCCGGCGCCCACCCCTCCCGGGACTGGCTCTCGCACGTGCGGACCGGCCGCGCGCGGCAGAAGATCCGGCAGTGGCTGCGGCAGGAGGAATACGTCGCCTCGGTGGCGCTGGGGCAGGAGATCCTCGACCGCGAGCTGCGCCGCCGCCGCCTCGCCAAGCCCGACGAGGACGCGATGAAGCGCGCCGCCGGGAAGCTCAGCGTGCACGACGCGCCCCACCTCGAGGCCGCCCTCGGCCGTGGCGACCTGTCGTTCGGCCAGGTGCTGGGCGCGCTCTTCCCCGACCTCCCGCCGGAGGACGCGCCGGCGCCCAAGCCCGGCGCCATCGGCCGCCTCGTCCAGCGGATGCGCGTCGGCCGCGGCGTGCGCATCCAGGGCGTGGACGGGCTGATGGTCCGGTACTCGTCCTGCTGCCAGCCGGTGCCGGGCGACGCGGTGACCGGCTACGTGACGCGGGGCCGCGGCATCAGCATCCACCGGGTGGACTGCCCCAATCTCCTCGCTCTCACCGACGAGCCGGAGCGGCGCCTCGACCTCGACTGGCAGGAGGTGGAAGGCGAGGTCTTCACCGTGCGGCTCGCCGTCGCGGGGGAGGACCGGCGCGGCCTCTACGCCGACGTCTGCCTCGCGGTCTCGCAGGCGGGCACCAACATGCGGGCGGCGGAGCTGAGCAGCGGCGAAGGGGGGATGCTGGGATCGGTCGTCGTGGAGGTCGAGAACCTGACCCACCTCAACAAGGTCATCAAGGCCATCCGCCGCGTGAAGGGCGTCGTCGAGGTCCGCCGGCGCGACCGCACGCTCGCGTGAGCCCCTTCCAGCTCGCGTCCCCCTTCGAGCCGGCCGGCCACCAGCCGCAGGCCATCGCCGAGCTGGTCCGGGCCTTCCGGCGCGGCGACCGCCACCAGGTGCTGCTCGGCGTCACGGGCTCCGGCAAGACGATGACGGTCGCCCACGTGATCCGCGAGCTGGGGATCCCGGCCCTCGTCCTCTCGCACAACAAGACCCTCGCCGCGCAGCTCTACGGCGAGCTCAAGTCGTTCTTCCCGCAGAACGCCGTCGAGTACTTCGTCTCGTACTACGACTACTACCAGCCGGAGGCGTACGTCCCCTCGACCGACACGTACATCGAGAAGGACGCCTCGATCAACGAGGACATCGAGCGCCTCCGCCTGCGCACCACGTCGAGCCTCGTCGAGCGGGACGACACCGTGGTCGTGGCGACGGTCTCCGCCATCTACGGCCTCGGCGATCCCGTCGAGTACAAGCAGCAGATGCTCCGCGTCGCGGTCGGGGAGACGGTGGGCCGCCGGCCGATCCTCGAGCGGCTGGTGGACATCCAGTACCAGCGGAACGACGTCGCCTTCGAGCCGGGGGTGTTCCGGGTCCGCGGCGACGTCATCGAGGTCTTCCCCGCGTACGAGGAGCAGGCCGTCCGCCTCGAGCTCAACGGCGACGTGCTCGAGCGCATCACCAAGATCGACCCGCTGACCGGCAAGGCCGTCGCGCCCCTCGAGCGGTGCGCGATCTACCCCGCCACCCACTTCGTGACCGACCGCGACAACCTCGAGCGGGCGGTGGGCCTCATCCGCGCCGAGCTCGCGGAGCGGCTCCGCGCGCTGCGGACGGCGGGGAAGCTCCTCGAGGCCCAGCGGCTCGAGTCGCGCACCACCTTCGACATCGAGATGCTCCTCGAGGTCGGCACCTGCCACGGCATCGAGAACTACAGCCGCCACATCTCCGGCCGGGCCCCGGGGGAGCGGCCGGCGGTGCTCCTCGACTTCTTCCCGCCCGATTTCCTGGTCGTGGTGGACGAGTCGCACGTGACCGTCCCCCAGCTCCACGCGATGTCGAACGGGGACCGCGCGCGGAAGGAGACCCTCGTCGAGTACGGCTTCCGCCTCCCCTCCGCGCTCGACAACCGCCCGCTGCGCTACGAGGAGTTCCTGCACTTCGCGCCGCGGGTGCTCTTCGTCTCGGCCACCCCCGGGCCCGAGGAGCTGCGGCTCACGGGCGGCGTCGTGGTGGAGCAGCTGGTGCGGCCGACCGGCCTCATCGATCCCGCGGTGGAGGTGCGCCCCGTCGCCGGCCAGGTGGACGACCTCCTCGCCGAGATCCGCCTCCGCGCCCGGAAGGGGGAGCGGGTCCTCGTCACCACGCTCACCAAGCGGATGGCGGAGGACCTCACCGACTTCTTCGCCCAGGTCGGCGTGCGGGTGCGCTACATGCACTCCGACATCGACACCATCGAACGGATGGACATCGTCCGGGGCTTGCGCCTCGGCGAGTTCGACGTGCTCATCGGCATCAACCTCCTCCGCGAGGGGCTCGACCTCCCCGAGGTCTCCCTCGTCGCCGTCCTCGACGCCGACCAGGAGGGGTTCCTCCGCTCCCGCACCGCCCTCATCCAGACCGTGGGGCGCGCCGCCCGGCACGAGCAGGGGAAGGCGATCCTCTACGCCGACCGGATGACCGACTCGATGACCGCCGCCCTCGAGGAGATGGACCGGCGCCGCGAGGTCCAGCGCGCCTACAACCTCGAGCACGGCATCACCCCGCGCTCCATCGTGAAGTCGGTGGACGAGATCCGCTTGTCCACCCGCGTGGCGGACGCGCGCGAGGACCCCGTGCCGCGCGTCGAGCCCCTCGCCCTTCTCGGCAAGGCCGCCGCCGACTGGGACGCCGCCGACCCCGACGAGAAGGCGGCGCTCATCGGGATGCTCGAGGCGGAGATGAAGACGGCCGCCGAGGACCTCGACTTCGAGCTCGCCGCGCAGATCCGCGACCAGGTCATGGACCTCAAGGCGGCGGGCGGCGGCAGACGCCAAGACGCCCAGACGCCAAGACGCCAAGGGGAGCCGGTTGCGGACGCCGGCGGGCAGGGCGCCGGCGAAGGACGGGGACGCGGCGGGAGGGGGCGGCGCCGTGGGCGCTAGCGCGGTGGCCGCCGGGACGTTCGACGAAGCGGGCCTCGCCGAGTGGGGCGTCCGGTTCGCCCGCTCCCTCGCGCGCCCCGCCGTCGTCGGCCTCTCCGGCGAGCTCGGAGCGGGGAAGACCACGCTCGTCCGGGCCATTGCGGCCGGGCTCGGCGTGCGCCAGAGCGTCACCAGCCCCACTTTCGCCCTCGTCCACCGTTACCAGGGCGCCGGCTGCACCGTCTACCACGTGGACGGGTACCGCCTCCGCCGCCCCGGAGAGGCCGCCGACCTCGGCTTCGACGACATGATGCGCGAGCGGGACGCCGTGGTCCTCGTCGAATGGCCCGAGCGGTTCGGCGCGGAGCTCCCGCCGCTCACGCACCACGTGGTGCTCTCCTACGTGGATGACGCGATGCTCCGCCGTCTGGAGATGGCGTGACGGGCCCGGGCGGTGGCGTGGCGACCCGGCCGGTCCTGATCCTCGCGTTCGACACGGCGACGGAATATCCGACTATTGCACTCGGCAATCCGCACGAGCCGGGGGCTGATGTCCGGGTGGAGGACCGGCGCGCGCTCTCGCGGGACATCGGCACGATCGTGGCCGGGGTCCTCTCCGCGCGGGGGCTGGAGCCGGCGGCGCTCACCGGGGTGCTGGTGGCCGACGGCCCCGGCGCGTTCACCGGATTGCGCATCGGCGCCGCGTTCGCGAAGGGCCTGTGCCGGGCCCTGGGCGTGCCGCTGATGGCCGCCCCTTCGCTCCTGGGCGCTGCGGCCGCGGCGGCGAAGGCCGCGGGCGGCGCCACGGGCCTGGACGTCGAGGTGCGCTACGACGCGCTGCGGGGGGAGTGCTACCGGGCGGTCTATCGGGTGGGGCGCAGTGGCGTGGAGGTGGTCGAAGCGCCGGGGCTGGCGCCGGCCGGCGGCGAGCGGCCGGGCGCGCCCGGGACGCTTGCCTCGGAGCGGGACGCGTCCGCGGCCGCGCTCCTCGGCCTGGTGGGACGGGCGGGTGGACCGGTGGCGGTGGAGGACCCGGGCCGCTGGGAGCCGGCCTACGGCCGCCTTGCGGAGGCGGAGGCGCGCCGGCTCGCGAGGGAGCAGAGTGCCGAAGGGCGCTAGGCGGTTCGCCCCGGGCGACGTCGAGCGGGTGGCGGCGCTGGAGCGCGCCATCTTCGGCGACCCCTGGTCGAGGCGCTCCTTCGAGGAGATCCTCGGGCTCGACCACCTGCAGGGGTTCGTGCTCGACGACAAGGCGGGAGCGCTGACCGGCTACGCCTTCTGCTCGGCGGTGGAGGACGAAGGGGAGATCCTCAACCTGGCCGTGGATCCGGAGCACCGGCGCAAGGGGCTCGGGAAGCGGCTCCTCGCGGCCTGCCTGGGGTGGCTGGCCGAGCGTGGCGCGGCGAAGGTCTACCTCGAGGTCCGGCGGTCGAACGAGGCCGCGATCGCGATGTACGTCGCGGCGGGGTTCGGGACGTTGGGAGTACGCCCGAACTACTACCGAAAGCCGACCGAAGATGCCGTCCTGATGGGCCTCGATCTGGCCGCCAGAGGGGCGCGGAAATGATGTCGGGGAACGCACTTTTGATTGACAAAAACCCTTGTCCCGCCCTAACTTCCGTCCTGTCCGTGGTACCCGAGTCCAGCATGGGGAGGGTCAGGTGAGCCGGAGTCTCAATAAGGTGATGCTGATCGGGAATCTCGGAGCCGATCCGGAGGTCCGCACCACCACGAACGGGAGCCGGGTCGCGCAGTTCTCGCTGGCCACCAGCCGCCAGTGGACGACCCAGGGTGGGGAGAAGCAGGAGAAGACGGAGTGGCACAAGTGCGTGGCGTGGAACGCGTCGCGCGGGTCGGGGCTGGCGGACACGATCGAGAAGTACCTGAAGAAGGGTGACCGGGTCTACGTAGAGGGCCGGATCGAGTACCGGACGTACGAGGACAAGGAGAAGCAGACCCGCTACGTCACCGAGGTGAACGTCCGCGAGCTCGTGATGCTGTCGGGCCGCTCGGACGCGGGTTCGGGTGGGGAAGGGGGGGGCCGGCGTCCGGCGGCGGCGTCCGCCGCC
>Ga0207932_1000582_pt1 | contig 12357 bp, 12 predicted proteins | sample NGESurdeep092012_FD_184480 | JGI IMG/M metagenome (GOLD analysis project Ga0207932, IMG submission 184480) | Arctic peat soil microbial communities from Barrow, Alaska - NGEE Surface sample 415-2 deep-092012 (SPAdes) | ecosystem: Environmental > Terrestrial > Soil > Wetlands > Peat ...
CTTCCACCTTGTCTGTCAGACCCAACCTTGCGATGTTGTCGCGGGCGCAGCTTAATGCTCTGGCGTCCCGGTCCGTCGCCACGATGCGCTTAACGCCGCGCTTGGCCAGCACTGCGGCCAGCACGCCGGTACCGGTACCGATGTCGAAGGCTGATTCCAGTGAGGGTAACGGCGCTTCGGCCACCAGACTTACGTACTCACCGCGAACCGGCGAGAACACGCCGTAATGTGGATGAATACGATTAGCGAGCGCTGGAATCTCAACGCCTTTCTTGCGCCATTCATGCGCACCGACCAGGCCCAGCAGCTCTCGCAACGAGACTACAGAGGGCTCTTTAGCCTGGCCATAAGCCTCTGCACAAGCTTGCCGCAGATCCGGTGCGCGTCGCAGAGGGATGCTGTAATCAGCCGCCAACGGTATCAGCAGCATCGCCAGCGTACGTGCGCGTTGCGATTGCGCCTGGCGATACAAATGGAAAGCCTCGGCCGCTGACGGCTCAGGTTTGGGCGCCCTGCGTTCAGCGCGTCGCGGTTTACGATCCAAACGCCGTGAAAGTGCCTGCAACAATTGGCGCGCATTCTGAAAATCGCCGCGCCATAGCAGCGCGGTGCCTTCGCAAGCGAGACGATACGCTACATCCGCCGTAATGGTGTCGTCGGCTACGACTACGCGCTTGGGCGGCGGCGCACCGCCTTCCGAGCGCCAACGGGCAGAGCAGGTTGCGCCAGACTCTGTCCAGGTAATCACTGGGTATTCATTCACGGAATTGAACCGCCTTCAATGCAATTGCCGAAGATCAAGTTTACGCAACTTGGGCGAGAAATGCGCGGTTGTCGCCACCACCGTCAAGGTCATGATGCCGCCGAAGATCACCGAGGGCACCAGGCCCATCAGGCGCGCGGCCACCCCGGATTCAAAGGCGCCCAGCTCATTGGAGGAGCCGATGAAAATGCCGTTGATGGCAGACACACGCCCGCGCATGGCATCCGGCGTCACCAGTTGCATGATGGTGGTACGCAGCACCACCGATATCCCATCCAGCATGCCGGATAGCATCAGGAAAAATGCGGCCAGCCAGAACTGCGCGCTGAGCGCGAAGCCAATAATACAAACGCCAAACCCCGCAACCGCTACAAGCAAATAGCGCCCGGCGTGTTTGTTCAACGGGTGGCGCGCCAGCATGATGCCGGTCAGGATGGCGCCGATGGCGGGTGCGGCGCGCAGGATGCCCAGGCCTTCCGGCCCGTAATGGAAAACATCGTGGACGAATGCAGGTAGCATGGCGACCGCGCCGCCGAACAGTACGGCAAACATATCCAATACCTGCGCTCCAAGGATGATCTGGTTGCTGAACACAAAGCGCAGGCCTTCTGCAATACTGGAGAACACCGGAGAGGCTTCGGCAGGCGGCGGCTCCACGATGCGTAATGTCAGCAAAGTCGATGTAGCACTCAAGGCAAGCACGGCGGACACTGCGTAAGCGGCGGTAATGCTGGCCCAGCCCACCAGTGCACCACCCAGCGCCGGGCCGACAATAAGCCCCAACTGAAATGCGGAACTGCCTATGCCGGAGGCGCGCGCATATTGATCGCGCGGCAATATCAGTGCGAATAACGCACTGTAGGAAGGGCCAATAAATGCACGCGCCAGCCCCACAAAAGCGATTGATCCATAAATCCATAGCGACGGGTTGCCAGATACTACCCCGGCGGCAACCAGCGCCAGAACCAGCGCGTTCAGACATACCGCCGCAGAGGCCAGCACGCCAAACATGCGCCGCGAATGATGATCCACCGCGTACCCGGCAAACAGCGCACAGCAGAAATAGGGGATGACCTCAGCCAGCCCGATCAAGCCTAGCGCCAGCGGGTCGCGCGTGAGTTCATAGATATGCCAGCCAACCACCACCGCCATGATCTGGTAAGCCAGAACGATCTGCACCCGAAAAACCATCAGCTTGAGAAAACCGGGATTGCGCAAGGTAAATGTCAATGAGGTAGGAAGGGCTGGCTGCATAAAATTCAGGTGAAACATTCCAAAAAAACCGTGCCGGATAAAAAACCGGCACCTGTCAGGGTGCCGGGCCAGACCACATATTAACGCAATTATCGGCAGCGACTAATTGGCGGCTACCTCGCCGCTATCCAGGCTCTCCAGGCTCTCCAGGCTTGCCAAGCTCTCCAGGCTTGCCAGGTCAATCACGAAACGATATTTCACATCACTCTTCAACATGCGTTCAAAAGCGACGTTGATTTGCTGGATCGGGATTATTTCGATGTCCGAAGTAATGTTGTGTTCGGCGCAAAAATCCAGCATTTCCTGAGTCTCCTTCAGACCGCCAATCAAGGAGCCGGCAAGGCTGCGGCGCTTGAAGATGAGGTTGCCTATGCTCGGCGAAGGATGCGGACTACCCGGCACGCCAACCAGGCACATGGTGCCGTCGCGCTTGAGCAAGGCGGTGTATTGATCCAGGTCATGCGCGGCGGCGACGGTATTCAGGATGAAATCAAGGCTCTTCAAATGCTGCTTCATTTCATCCGGATTCTTTGAGATCACTACTTCGTCTGCGCCCAGGCGTTTGGCATCCTCGGTCTTGCCGGGAGACGTGGTAAACAGCACCACGTGCGCACCAAAGGCATGGGCGAACTTCACCGCCATGTGCCCCAGCCCGCCCAGCCCGACTATGCCTACCTTATCGCCTTTGCCGACATTCCAGTGACGCAGCGGTGAATAGGTGGTGATGCCGGCGCACAGCAACGGCGCGGTGGCGGCCAGGTCAAGCCGGTGGGAAATTCTCAGCACAAAACGCTTATCTACCACGATCTGGTTGGAGTATCCGCCGTAAGTCATCTTGCCGGTATGCTTGTCTGGGCTGTTGTAGGTGAATACGGCACTGTCGCAGAACTGTTCCAGGTGCTCATTGCATTCCGTACATAACCGGCATGAATCAACCAGGCAGCCAACGCCCGCGAGGTCGCCAGACTTGAATTCATCAACTTCGTTACCCACTTTGAGCACACGGCCGACAATTTCGTGTCCGGGGACTATCGGGTAAGTGCTGCCTGCCCAATCATCACGCACCTGGTGCAGATCGCTATGGCAAACGCCGCAATACTGAATTTCAATCAATACATCCTGTGCGCCAACTTCGCGCCGCTCGAAATTGAAAGGCGCCAACAACGTCTTTGAGTCATGTGCTGCATATCCGATATTTTTTAACATATTTATTACTCCTGATTATTGCCCTTCCGAGGTTTAGTCCAGCAGTCCTTCAGCCTTGAGCGCGGCCTGCACCAATGGTCTGGAGGCTACGCGTTTAAGATACCCGGTAATCTGTGGTACGGATGTGAGATCAAGCCCCACGTGATTTGCCCAACTCAGTACCGTGAACAGGTAGGCGTCAGCCACAGTAAAATCTGTGCCCATTAACCAGTTCTTGCCTTCCAGTTGCTGGCCAACATAGTTGATGCGGGTTAACAACTGCGCTTTAACGACAGTTTTCCACTCATCGGGCGCATTTGCATTGAACAATGGCCCAAAACCTTTGTGCAGCTCGGTTGAAATAAAATTGAGCCATTCCATCACACGATAACGTTCCATGCTGCCGGCAGCAGGAATGAGTTTCTTTTCCGGCACGCTGTCGGCCAGATACTGAATAATCGCCGGCCCCTCAGTCAGTACCTGGCCGTCGTTAAGCACCAGAGCGGGCACATAACCCTTGGGATTGATCGCGGTGAAATCGGCGCCCCTTTCAGTTTTCTTGCTGACCAGGTCAACCTTTTCCATTCCAAAACTGAACCCACCTTCGTTCAGAACGATATGCGGTGAAAGAGAGCAGGCGCCGGGGCTGTAATAAAGTTTCATGGTCATTTTCTAAGTTAATAAAACATCTGAAGTTATATCAAAGGGTTTTAAGTTGTATGTTCGTTATCCAACATAACCCTAGGTCGGGCGTATATTGCAGGAGCCCGAATCAGTTCGACATTCCTGATCCTGAATAGTTGACAGCTTGTTCAGAAGTAATTCACATCGTCTCCGCTAACGGGTCAGCCGCAGATTTACCCAAATCCAGGTATTGCACCTTGCCGCCCCATCTTGCAGCACGGGTCAGCAGTTGCGGATAGCGTTTCAGCAGAGGAAACATGCAGTCCGCCAGCACCGGGCGCATTGCCACGTGTGCGAATAGGGCGGCAAGGCGGATACGCGGCGCAAAATTGCGCTGCCATGCGGCGGCATATCGCCGATGCAGCCGCATTTGTTTTTGTTTATCCAATATTGCTTGTTTGTTTCCCGCCAGATTATCAGCCAACAGCCATGCCGATTGAATCGCCATACTGATGCCTTCGCCTATGATCGGATGCGCTTCTCCCGCCGCATTTCCGATCAAGAATGCATGACCGCCTTGCTTTGGCATTCTTATGCCGGGGCGGATCGGGCCGACGCTGAGCCAGGACCCGTGTTGTTCAGCTTGCGACAGCATGGCCGCCACTCCATCGCAATCGCTTGCCAGGTAGGCAACCGCAGCCTCAGCCGCGCTATGTTTGGGCATTGCCAGCCGGCCTCTGGCCAAGGCATCCCTGCGTATGCAGAAGGCCAAAGTCGTGGTTGCGTGATCGCCAACCACCATGCCTCCATAGCCTCCGGAAAACGACAGCACCGGCAACAAGTCCGTGTCCAGGTTGGTATTTTTGAAATTTGCCTTGAAGGCGAACAAATCCGAATTGCGATGTGGGCGCTGTTTAAGGTCATTAGTCGGCGCTATTTCCCAGGAGCCGTGTGCAGCAATCAGCGCCGGCGCCGACAAGGTCAGGTTTTCTGCCGAATGTGCTTGGGCAATGCTGCAATAAAAGCGACCGGGCTCGCCCTCGACCGTTTTTGCGGTCCATGGTTGAAATATCTCAACGCCGGATTTTCTTGCCTGCTCCAGCAGCAGGCTATCCAGATGCTCGCGGCCCAAGGCCTTACCCCAAGGGTGTTTCGCATCGGCAAGCTGCGGCAGCGCGGCATGAATCGTTTGATCGCGATACATCAGCGCGACGCGCCTTAACGGCGCTCCGGCCAGACTAGCCAGGGCCTCACCGATTCCCAGCGCATCCAGTAATGGCAGATTGCTTGCTGCAATGCACTCACCGCATACTTTGCGTCGAGGGAAGTCCAGTTTTTCCACCAGCGCCACGCGCCAGCCACTTCGCGCCAGCAGTATTGCAGCGCTGGCGCCCGCCGGACCAGCGCCTATGATGATGGCGTCGTAAGCCTTATCCATCTTTCAGCCAGCCTTGCGCCGCGCGATGAATCGGTGGCTGAATAATCTTGCGGCGCCTTCCTCCAAGCTCCATTCAGCCGTGTCAGATGGCCACAATGTTGACAACTCCTGGCCGTGAAAACCAGCCTGCACGCTGAGTACCGCATCTTTTCGGGTAACAGCGTTGGCCCCGATCAAGCCCACCAGCTTGCTCGCAAACAACGGCAACCGGCTGCGCCGCGGTTCGCAAGCGACGAACAAATCGGTATGTTGGCCAAGCGCTGCGAAAAGCGTTTGGATTTGCATGGAATCGAAGTGGTGAATGAACAGATTGGCTAATCCTATATCCCACTGACGGGTCATTGGAGATTCGGCCCATTCAAGCACATCGGCTTGCAGGATCTCTACCGTCCAGCCCAAGCGGTTGAATTCTCCAGAGGTTGCGCTGCTGACCAGATTCAGCCGATCCAGCAGGGTGACATGCACGCCAGGCCAATCTACGGCAAAGCGCTTCGCCAAGCCTAGCATCAGGCTGCCGTCACCCGTCCCCAGTTCGATGATACATTTCGGGGCATGCTGACTGCGCTTAAGCGCTTGGGCAATAATACCGACCGCACCCATGATGCGATTGATCCGCTGCAAATCGCGGCGCGAGCGCATTGCTCGGGGATCATCTTCAGGCAACTCATCCAGCATTTCTTCTTGCAGCACTCTGGGAAACGAAGTGTGCATGCTCGATTACTCGACCTGCAACAGCGCGCCATGGCAGCTGAAACCGGCGCCGAATGACGACATCCACCAGGCGCCACCTTGCGCCTTGTCTTTCAGGGCCGTCTGCAATACGAAATAAACAAATGCGCTGCTCAGGTTGCCATATTCGAGCAGCATGGCGGCGCTATAGCGAAAACATTCCTTGGGGATACCGAATTTCTTTTCCATTGCCAGCAGCACATCGCGTCCGCCGGCATGCATGATCCAGCATTTGATGTCGGCGATATTGATATCCGTACGATTCAATACAGTTTTCAGCACCTGATGCGCGTGTTCGGCGGCCAGACGCGGCACCTCCCGTTTCAGAATATTACGCAGCATGCCATTGCGCTGCTCAAATTGCAGTGCGTTGCGTTGTGATGGGTTAATCAGCGATTCGCAGCCGCGCCACTCGATACGTCTGGCATGCTTCTGTGGCAACCGGGACAGCACCGCTGCACCCGCGCCATCACCGAAAAGACAGGCGCTGATCATCACGCCCGGATCGTCGTCCAGGTACATGGCGGCGCTGCATACTTCGACACATATTGAGAGCACATGATCGCATTGTTGCGATGCCAGCAGCGCGCTCGACAATTGCCAGTTTGGCAGCGCCGCCGCGCAACCTTGACCAACGAGATCGTAGGCTTGTACATCGCGGCGTAATCCTAATTGTTCGATTACATAACTGCTCAGGCCCGGGCACAGATAGCCAGTGCAGGTGCTGACCACCACCGCGTCTATCTGCAATGGCTCCAATGCTGCTTGTTTAAGCGCCGCCTTGCCGGCTTTGCGTGCAAGTGCGGGAGCGTTTTCAAGAAACCGTGCATGCAATGTATCCGGATCGATTTGAAAAGCATGTTCCAGCGATTCTAAGGCCAGATGTCGCGCTTCGATGCCGTTGTCGTGCAATAACACGGTTTTGGCGACGGCGTGCGTTCTTGAGTTGAGGCGCTGAAACCAGTCTGATTGTTGAAATGCTTCCCAGCACTCGGACTTTAAATAGCGTTGCCTAGGTACTGCAGTACCAATTCCACTAACAAACATGAATGCTTCCAATACAAATTGAGATCAACTTCTGAATACGCACACTTTATCTGTTTATCAACAACTAACTACATATGTGGAGGAAAATTAACATGTCATTCAAACCCTATTGCCTTAGATACTCAATATTGCTCTGAAGTCGCGTAATCAAGGCCAGCAGGCACTGCCTTGAAAAATTCGACTGGAGTATTGACAATCATAACTAAATAACTAAACATTTAGTTATGAAAACAATTGGTGTAATTCCTGGCGAATTCAAGGATACCTCCGGGATGTTTGTTGCCTTGGGTGACGAGCAGCGCCAGCGCATCCTGCTGAGCTTTGAGCCGGGCGAGCGGCTGAACATCGGCCAGATTGTTTCTGCTTCTACCTTGAGCCGTACCTCAGTTTCGCATCATCTCAAGGTATTACGGCTGTGTGGAGCATTGCAAAGCGAGAAAATCGGCAAAGAGGTTTATTTCTGGATCAACAAAGAGGTCATGGCCGAAATTCTGCAACGTGTGCTTGATTACATTAATACCCGAACCTGATCGCTGGCAGACTGTGAAACATTTTAAAGGATAACTGAATGGCGCAGGCGACACAGGCAAATCTTTTCTCGCGCGGCATGCTTGCCGTACTGGTGGCGCAATTCGTTTCGGCGCTGGCCGATAACGCGTTGTTGTTTGCCGCGATTGCCCTGCTCAAATCGCAAATGGCAGTGGACTGGCAAATACCCATGTTGCAGGAGTTTTTTGTGGTCGCCTTCATCATTCTGGCGCCTTTTGTCGGCCCTTTTGCCGATACCTGGCCCAAAGGACGGGTGATGCTGGTGGCCAATGGCCTGAAATTTATTGGTGCTGCCGCGATGCTGGCCGGACTGCATCCTTTGTTGGCCTATGGCATGGTAGGCATAGGTGCTGCGGCTTACTCACCGGCCAAATATGGCATCCTGAGCGAGCTGGTCACCGCCGATAAACTGGTGCAAGCCAACAGCCTGATGGAAGGCTCCACCATCGTCGCCATTTTACTCGGCGCCGTGCTGGGTGGCCTGCTGGCAGATCACTCGGTTTCCGGCGCCCTCACTGCTGTTGCTGCTTGTTATTTACTGGCAGCGGCGGCTAATTTGCTGATTACACGTCTGGCTCCGGCGCATGTGTTGGAGCATTTTTCACCCAAAGTCCTGGTGAAAGATTTTATGCATGTCTTGCGTACCTTGTTCGGCAATGCAGACGCACGTTTCTCGCTGATCGGCACCGGCATATTCTGGGGCGCAGGCAGTACGCTGCGCTTTCTGCTGGTGGCTTGGGTGCCAGTCGCGTTACACATTACGGATAACAGCACGCCAGCCAATTTGAGCGGGGCCGTGGCTATCGGTATTGCCCTAGGCGCAGGCGCCGCAGCCAAATTCGTCAGCTTGCATACGGTCAATCGCGCCCTGCCGGCGGGTATACTGATTGGCGCTCTGATACTGGCTTTCGCCCATGCCAATTCCCTGCCCGCAGCAGTTCTCATGCTGATCATTACCGGCGCCTGCGGTGGTTTTTATGTGGTGCCCCTGAATGCATTATTACAAGAACGCGGCCACGAATCCGTCGGCGCCGGTCACGCGATCGCCGTGCAGAATTTCTTTGAGAATTTCTGCATGCTGCTGATGATAGGCTTTTACACCATCATGGCTAAAAGCGGCGCATCGGTGATTGCCTCGACCACTGCGGTAGGCGTGCTGGTATTCGTCTGCATTACTCTGCTGGCCTATTTAAGAATGGCTCGCAGCAACAACTAGGCTTTCACCTGGTTTGGGATGCCTGCAAACTGACACAATCTAATGGAAATCATTAGCCGCTTTTCATGACTTTAGGCAAAGCATAGTTGACTTGATGCAGGTACAGTTTGTCTCACGTTATGCAAGTGTTGTGAAGCACGGGCTGACCTAAACTTGATAAAGGAAATCACCATGTGGACCAAGCCAGAAGTTACCGAAATGCGTTTCGGTTTTGAAGTTACCATGTACGTTTGCAATCGTTAAGATTGCTAACATCGTAAGGCGCAATCGTTAATTTTTAACGTTGCAGCTACAAAAAAAACGGCAGCCTGGGCTGCCGTTTTTGTTTTACTGTCTACCCCTTCAATTACTCGCTGTTAATGGGAAGTTCCTCGGCAGCAACACCCAGATCTTGCCGCGCTGTTTCATTGCCCCGGCTTGACGTCCGGCTTCAAGCCCTGCGCCCCAGAAGAAGTCCGCGCGCACCCCGCCCTTGATGGCGCCGCCGGTATCCTGCGCCATCATCAGCCGCTGTAGCGGCTTGCTGCTGTTAGGATAGGTTGCTGAGAGTAGCACCGGCGCACCTAGCGGGATATAGCGCGGGTCTATCGCCACACTGCGCTCCCCTAAAATCGGCACGCCCAGCGCCCCTAGCGGACCCGACAATCCGGCGGGCAACTCGCGGAAAAACACATAGCTGGGGTTGCTGTTGAGCAAATCACGTAATCTATCCGGATTGCCACGCGCCCAGTCCTTGATGCCCTGCATCGAAGCCTTGTCGGCACTTAATTCACCGCGATCAATCAACAAACGGCCGATAGACTGATAGGATTGGCCATTCTGGTCGGCATAGCCGACATGCAAGCGTTCGCCATTGTCGAGTTGGATAAGACCCGAGCCCTGAATCTGCAGAAAGAACAGATCGATGATGTCATCTATCCAGAGCAGTTCCTTGCCCTGCAGCGGTGATTGCGCAAGGTCGATCTCGCCGCGGCTGTAATAAGGCACCAGCTTGTTGTTGATCAGTCTGCCGCGCACGCGCTTGTTGGCCAGTTCAGGGTAAAGACTGCCTAATTCAACCGCAATCAAATCATCAGGCTGGGCATACAACGGGTAACGATAGCGTTCGCTCCTGACACGACTACCTTTGAGCAGAGGCTCGTAGTAACCGGTAATGAGGCCGGTGTCCGTGCCATCCGTATTAGTGGCGCGATAAGCACTGAAATATTGCTTGTAATAAGCACGTACCGCCTCGCTGGAGGGGGAGTTCAGCGCCAGGGCAGCATTACAGACGGATTGCCAGGGCTGCTTGTTTTTCAGGGTTGAGCAGCTTTGCAGCCAGGCAGGCCAGGCGGCGCTGAGATCATCCTGCTCGAATCCTTCCAGCTCTTCCCAGGCCGCAGGCTTTAACAGGCTGTAGTCCGGACCTTTGATTGGCTCATCGGGCTTGATCATAGCCGGTGGAGCGTATTTTTGCGCATCCGGGATCTGGATCGGCGGCAGCTCTCTGGGCGCCTCAGGCGGCGGGCAATTGCAAACCGGTTTGACTGCCGGGCTAACGGCGGGAGCAGGGGGCGCGGGCGCTTTGGCTGGCGGCTTGAGCGGCTGATTACTGCAGGCGCTTGCCGAAAGAATCAGCAGCAAGAAAAATAAACGCGCTGTCATGTTGCTAGTGCAGAACGCGCGGCATGGACAAGGTAAAAGGCTCAATCGCGGCATCAAACTGCGTGCCGTCCTCAGCTGTCATGTGATAGCTGCCATGCATGGTGCCCACCGGCGTGGCAATCACCGTGCCGCTGGTGTACTGGAAATGCTCACCCGGCTGCAACAAAGGCTGCACGCCAACCACGCCGAGGCCGCGCACTTGTTGCACGTTATCAGTGGCGTCGGTAATCACCCAATGGCGGCTAATGAGTTGCGCTGCTACGCTACCGGTATTGGTAATGGTAATGCTGTAGGAAAACACGTAGCGATTTTGCTCGACGTCCGATTGATCAGGCACAAACGCCGTTTCTACCGTGACCGAAAATTCGTAGCGTTTGTGCGTGGTCATGCTGATGCGCCTCAGGAAATCAATCCGATGGTGGGGGAACTGGCGGAGGCCGAGTACAATTTTTTTGGCATGCGTCCGGCGAGATAAGCATCCCGACCCGCTTCGATGGCCTTTTTCATGGCGCCGGCCATCAAAATCGGATCGCGCGCAGCGGCAATTGCGGTATTCATCAACACGCCGTCGCAACCAAGTTCCATCGCGATCGCCGCGTCTGAAGCGGTGCCCACGCCCGCATCCACCAGTACCGGCACCTTGGCGTTATCAATAATAATCTGCAGATTCCACGGGTTGAGGATACCCATGCCGGAGCCAATCAGCGAGGCCAGGGGCATCACCGCGCAACAGCCAGTTTGTTCCAGCTGCTTGGCAATAATAGGGTCGTCCGAGCAATACACCATCACATCAAAACCGTCTTTGACCAGTATTTCTGCGGCTTTGAGGGTTTCCAGCATATTTGGATACAGCGTTTTTGGGTCACCCAGCACTTCCAGCTTGACCAGCTTGTGGCCATCCAGCAGCTCACGCGCCAGGCGCAAGGTGCGAATCGCGTCATCCGCCGTATAACAGCCGGCCGTATTGGGCAGATAGGTAAATTCCTCTGGCGGCAAAAACTCCAGCAGTGAAGGTTCGCCTGCGTTCTGGCCAATGTTGGTGCGGCGTATCGCCACCGTAATGATTTCCGCGCCGCTGGCATCAATCGCCGCGCGCGTCTCGGCAAAATCCTTGTATTTACCGGTACCCACCAGCAAACGCGAGTTATAGGATTTACCTGCAATATTTAATGTATTCATAAATTATTCAATAATTTCTTAACCGCCGCCCACCGCGCCGACGATTTCCAGCTTATCGCCTGATTTCAGCGGGGTTTGCGTAAATACTCCGCGCGGCACAATTTCACCATTGCACTCAATGGCCAGGCGCTTGCCTTCCAAGCCCAGCTTGGCCACGAGCTGGCTCATGGTGAGTGTGGCATCCTCAAAGTTGCGTTGATTTCCGTTAATGATAAGTTGAATCAAGATGATAAATGCCGAATGCGCCATAGTGCGCTAACAATCCAAGGACACATTTTACTGTAGCTTTGCGCTTCAATGTATAAACCTAAAGTAAAATGCGCGTGTTGTAAGCTGATGCGGGTGTAGTTAGCTTAAGAATAATTGCCGCAAGATAGTTACCACAGTCTTCTACAGTGCCGCTTCCAGACTGTTACCACAGTTGTCTGATTCATCGTTTTCCAAAAGTGGTATTTGTCCTGTTATGACTGTGGGGATGATGGAGCTACTTTTTTAAATGTACGTATTCCAGTAACTTCCGCCAGCCATACCGAAGTCGGCTTGCGTTCCATGAGGCACCCCTTTCAGAGATAGTATGCCCTCTTCAGTGTGTCTACCAAACGTGGGTAGGACCATATCGACCTAAAGCCGACATACAAGACTCTCTAAAGCAGATCTTCGGCATCACATTTCAATTGGCATGTCGGTGAGCAGTCACAGCCCACGATGGCTCGAGCTTCTGAATGAAAT
>Ga0207932_1000583_pt1 | contig 12347 bp, 9 predicted proteins | sample NGESurdeep092012_FD_184480 | JGI IMG/M metagenome (GOLD analysis project Ga0207932, IMG submission 184480) | Arctic peat soil microbial communities from Barrow, Alaska - NGEE Surface sample 415-2 deep-092012 (SPAdes) | ecosystem: Environmental > Terrestrial > Soil > Wetlands > Peat ...
TGCGCAGTTCGTCGATCGCCTGCTCGATGTCGCCGTTTGTGGCAGCCAGAGCCTTCTTGCAGTCCATCATGCCCGCCCCGCTCTTCTCGCGGAGCTCCTTGACCAGGGCGGCGGTGATCTCAGCCACTACGCATCACTCGCTTTTGGGTTCGTCGGTTGCCGCCTTGGCGGCCTTCTTCGCCGGCTTCTTGGCGGCCGCGGGCTTCTCCGCCTTCGCGGCCTTCTCGGGCTTGGCGGGCTTCTCCGCCTTCGCGGGCTTGGCGGCCTTCGCCGGCTTCTTGTCGGCCGCGGGCTTCTCCGCCGTCGCGGCCTTCTCGGCCTTCTCGGGCTTGGCGGCCTTCGCCGGCTTGTCGGCGGCCTGCGTCGTCGGCTTCACTTCGACCTTCGCCAACGGCTCCGCCTTCGGTTTCGCCTCCGCCTTCGGCTTGGCCTCTCCCTTCGGCTCGGATTCTGCCTTCGGCTTGGCGTCGGCCTTCGGCTCCGCTACGGCTTTGGGTTCCGGCTCGGCCTTGACCTCGGCCTTGGCCTTCGGCTGCGGCTCGGGCGTAGCCTCGACAGTCGGCTCCACCTTTGGCGCCGGCTCGACCTTGACCTTCGGCTCAGCGTCGGCCTTCGGCTCGGCCGCAGGCTCGACAGTCGGCTCCACCTTTGGCGCCGGCGTCGCGGGTGCCGGGGCCGGAGTCACGGCCGCGGGCGTAGGGGCGACCTTCGCGGCCACCGCGGGCGCTGGCGTCGCGGGCGCAGGAGTGACCTTCGCGGCCACCGCAGGTGCTGGAGCGACCTTCGCCGGCGCCGGGGCCGGAGTCACGGCCGCGGGCGCAGGGGCGACTCTCGCGGCCACCCCGGCCGCAGGCGCTTGGGCGGGCGCCGCGGCCGCTTCGGCGGCGGCCTTCTCGGCGGCGACGGCTTCGGCGGCGACGGCCTCCGCTTCGGCCTTGGCAGCGGCCTCAGCCGCGGCTTCGGCCGCTAGCTTCTCGGCCGCGGCGCGCTCCTGCGCCGCCTTGAACTCGGCCTCGGCGACCATCTGACGGCCCTCGGCGACGGCGTCGGCGATCACGCGCACGATGAGCCCGCACGAGCGGATCGCGTCGTCGTTGCCGGGGATCACGTAGTCGATCTCGTCCGGGTCGCAGTTGGTGTCGACCAGGCCGATGATCGGAATGTGGAGCTTGCGCGCCTCCTTGACGACGATCGCCTCCTTGCGGGGGTCGACGACGAAGACGGCGGCGGGCAGACGCTCCATCTCGGCGACGCCGCCGAGATTAGTCTCCAGCTTTTGCAGGTCGCCCTTGAGGCCGATCGCCTCGCGCGTCGGCAGCAAATCGATGGAGCCGTCCTCGACGAGCTTGCGCAGCTCGTGCAACCGCTTGATGCGCTTGCTCAATGTGGCGAAGTTGGTGAGCAAGCCGCCGAGCCAGCGGTTGCACACATACGGCATGCCGACGCGCTCGGCCTCGGCCTTGACCGCGTCCTGGCACTGCTTCTTGGTGCCGACAAAGAGCACGTTGCCGCCGCGACCGGTGAGGTTCTTGACTAAGGCATACGCCTCGTCGATGAGGACGGTCGTCTGCTGCAGGTCGATGATGTAGATGCCGCCGCGCTCGCCGAAGATGTACGACTTCATCTTCGGGTTCCAGCGCCGGGTCTGATGGCCGAAGTGGACGCCGCTCGTGAGCAGGTCCTTCATGCTGACCGTGGGTGTGATCGCAGCCAAAGCTGCCTCCTTCTGAAACGGTTATCTGGCGCGCCCCGCCCTGCGGGCGGCGCCCTCTACTGCCGGCGGTTGGACTCGTGGAATCCCTTGCGGGACACCGCCACGAGACCGTGGTCCACCGGGTCGCGGTGTACAAAACAGCGATGGATTCTACCACAGGATGCGCAGGCGGCGCGCCGCGAGCGCGGCGCGGGGGGCCGCCGCCGGCGTCAGCCGATCGCGGCGGGCTCGATCTCGTCGCGCAGGCGGCCCTTGAGACGCAGGATCGCCTTGGTGTGCAGCTGCGAGACGCGCGACTCGGTGACGCCGAGCACCTCGCCGATCTCGCGCAGAGTCAGGCTCTCGTAGTAGTAGAGCGCGATGACGATCTTCTCGCGATTAGGCAGCGCGTCGATCGCCGCCGCCAGCCGCCCCTTCATCTCGCTCAGGTCGAGCATCCGCGAGGGATCGTGGCTCTTGGGGTCTTCGATCGTGTCGATCAGCGAGGCCGTGTCGCCGTCCGACCCCGAGATCGCCCAGAGCTCGTCGAGGGCGATGATCGACGTGTTGGAGATCTGCGTCAGCACTTGCTGGAACTCCGCCACAGTGACCTTCAGCTCCGCCGCGATCTCCTCGTCGGTGGGCGCACGCTGCAGCCGGTTCTCGAGCAGCGTGCACGCTTTTTCGATCTCGCGCGCCTTGCTGCGCACGGAGCGCGGCACCCAGTCGAGCGAGCGCAATTCGTCGATGATCGAACCCTTGATGCGCGAGACCGCGTACGTCTCGAACTTGATCTCGCGCTCCGGATCGAAACGCTCGAGCGCGCCGATCAGGCCGAGCAGGCCGTAGCTGATCAGGTCGGCCTCCTCGATGTGCGACGGCAGGCCGTTGCTCATGCGGCCGGCGACGTACTTGACGAGCGGCGCGTAGGCCAGGATCAGCCGATCGCGAGCCGACTGGTCGCCGCCATCCTTGTAGCGGTGCCAGAGGTAGCGCACCAGCTCTTCGCTCATGCGCGCCATCAGGCGCGAGGGTGATGCAGGTCGTAGGTCCGGCGCAGGTGAGCGCCGCTGACGTGCGTGTACACCTGGGTCGTGGAGACCGACGAATGGCCAAGGAGCTCCTGGATCGCGCGCAAGTCGGCACCCCGCTCGAGCATATGTGTGGCATAGGCGTGTCGCAGCATATGCGGTGACGCCTGATCAATCCCTGCTAACCGGCAGTATTTTACCACCATGCGACGGATGTCCGAAGTGAGCAGCGGACGGCCGCTGCGCGACAGGAGCAGGCTGCCGTGCGCCCCGGCGGGCGACGACGGTCCGGCGAGCAAACCGCGGCCGCGTTCGAGATAGCGTTGCGCCGCCGCGGCGGCCTCGTCGCCGATCGGCACGATCCGCGTCTTGCCGCCCTTGCCGCGGACGCGCATCTCCTGCTCGCCGAGACGCAGGTCGCCGAGCTCGAGGTCGACGAGCTCCTGGCTGCGCACCCCGCAACCGTAGAGGAGCTCGAAGATCAGCCGGTCGCGTAGCGGCCGCGGCTCGGTTCCGTCGACGACCTCGAACAGCGCCGCGACCTCGTCGATGCGCAGCACGCGCGGCAGGCGGCGGCGCCGACGGGGGCCCGGCAACAGCCGGGCCGGGTCGGCGCCGAGCACGCCGCGCTCAGTCAGGAACCGACAGAGTGTGCGCAAGCTCGACAGCTTGCGCGCCAGCGTCGCCGGCGCATAGCCGCGGTGCCCGAGTTCCGCGGCGAAGCCGCGCACCGTGCGGCGATCGAGGCCGGCGAGCAGCGCGTCACGCTCGCCGGCCGCGCCTTCGCCCGCCTCGCGGCTCGCGAGCCACTCCAGCAGTTGCCCGATGTCGGAGGAGTAGGAGCGCCGCGTCGCCGGGGACATGCCGCGCACGTCGAGCGTGCGCAGGAAGTCTCTGACAAACTCGTCTGGCATGCTCGTTCACTTCGTCGGCGCGCGAGCCTAGTCCTGCACCCCTTGCCCCGGCGCCCGCGGCGACGGAGAATCCCAGCATGACGACGGCGGCCGAACACCTGCGCCCTCTGATCGAACTGCTCATCGGCGGCGAGACGCCGCTGAACATCCGTTTCTGGGACGGCAGCGCGCTCGGCCCTGCCGCTTCGCCCGCGATCATCGGCGTGCGTTCGCCGAGAGCCTTGCGCCGCCTGCTCTGGTCGCCCAACGAGCTCGGCCTCGCGCGCGGCTACGTCGCCGGCGACATCGACATCGACGGCGACGTCTACGCGCCCTTCCGACTGGACCGCCTGCTCGTCGCCGAAGACCGGCCGCGACAGCTGGCGCCGCGACTGCGCATCGGCGCCAGCCTGCTCAAGGCGGTGGCGGCGGTCGGCGCCCTCGGGTGGCCGCTGCCGCCGCCGCCGGAGGAGGCGCGCCTGCACGGCCGCCTGCATTCGCGCGAGCGTGACGCCGCGGCGATATCTCACCACTACGACGTCTCCAGCGACTTCTACCGGCTCGTCCTCGGCGAGACGATGACCTATTCGTGCGCCTACTTCGCCGACGGTCTGCCCGCCGACCCTGGGGCACGCCGCCGTGCACTCGACGAAGCGCAAACGGCGAAGTACGACCTCATCTGCCGCAAGCTCGGTCTTCGACCCGGCATGCGCCTGCTCGACGTCGGTTGCGGCTGGGGCGGCATGGTCATGCACGCCGCGCGGGAGTACGGCGTCGAGGCGGTCGGCATCACGCTCTCGCGGGATCAAGTCGATCGCGCCCGACAGCGAGTCGCCGAAGCCGCGCTTGGCGACCGCGTCGAGATCAGGCTTCAGGACTACCGCGAGATCGCCGACGGCCCCTTCGACGCGATCTCGAGCATCGGCATGTTCGAACACGTCGGGCTCGATCGCATGGGCGAGTACTGCGCCGCGTTGCATCGGCTCCTGCGCCCCGGCGGACGTCTGCTCAACCACGGCATCTGCCGGCCCCACGGCACCTCCGGTCTGGGCAGGCGCTCGTTCGCCGGCAGCTACGTCTTCCCCGACGGGGAGCTGCACGAGGTCGGCATCGTCGCGATCAAGATGCAGGAGGCCGGCTTCGAGGTGCGCGATGTCGAGTCGCTGCGCGAGCACTACGCGCTGACCCTGCGCTGCTGGGTCGCCAACCTCGAGGAGAGCTGGGACGACGCGCTGAAGCTCGTCTCGCCCGGCCGCGCACGTGTGTGGCGTCTCTACATGGCCGGCTCGGCGGCTAACTTCGAAGCCGGCCGCATGAGCGTGCACCAGGTGCTCGGTGTGAAGATCGCTGCGGACGGCGCCAGCGGCATGCCGCTGCGACGCGACGACCTGCTGCGCGGCGCCTAAGGCGACGACCCGCGCCGCAGGCGACAACGGCCGGCGCCGACGCTGACGATCCCCTCGACTTCGAGCGCGCTGACGACGGCCGCCACTTCGGCGCTCGGACTGCCCGTGCGCGCCGCCAACTCGTCGATCGTCCGCTCGGCTCCGTCGAGCTCGGCGACGATCGCCTCGGCGACGCGGCCGGCGGCGCCGGCAAGCAGGCCCGTGCGGGTCGGCGCCGCGGCGTTCGGCGCCGCGCCGACCTGCCTGCCCAGCGTGCCGCTCATGCCGACGCCGAGCGCCGCCAGCACGTCGCCCGCCGACTCGCACAGCGCCGCGCCCTGGCGGAGCAGCTTGTGCGGGCCGGCCGAAAGGCGCCGGCCCGCCTCACCCGGCACAGCAAACACATCGCGGCCGATCTCCAGCGCGTAGTCGGCGGTGATCAGCGACCCGCTGCGCTCCGACCCCTCGACGATGACGACGGCCGCCGCGAGACCGGCGATCACCCGGTTGCGCGCCGGGAACCGCCACGCCCGCGCCGGCACGCCGAACCAGAACTCAGAGACCAGCAGTCCGCAGCGACGCACAGCCGCGAACAGCCACTCGTTGCTGCGCGGGTAGACGACGTCGACGCCGCAGCCGAGAACGCCGACGGTCGCCGGCGTGAGCACGCCTTCGGCTTCGGCCACAGCCGCGGCATGCGCCGTCGCATCGAGACCCAGCGCCATGCCGCTGACGACGATCGCGCCGGCGCGCGCCAGGTCGCGCGCCAGCGCCGCCGTCATCTCCGCGCCGTACGGTGAGGGCGAACGCGAACCGACGACCGCGACCACGGGACGTTCGTCGAGGATCGCCAACGACGCCGGCGCGCAGCACCCGCCGACGAACAGCGCCGGCGGCGGGTCGTACAGGCCGCGTAACGCCGGCGGATACAGCTCGTCGCACCAGGTGACGACGCTCGCCGACAACTTATCCTCGTCGATCGCTTGATCGCCGGCGGCGAGCAGCGCCGCGAACTCCGCCTCGTCGGTCATCCGCTCGACCGGCGCCGCGTCGCGCCCGCGCCCCCGCTTGTCTTCGTGGCGACGACGAGCTGCGACCTCTCCTTCGAGGGCGAGACGAGGCTGGTGGCCGTCCTCCTCGCCACCGGACTCACCGCTCACGCCAAGTTTGCCGCGGCGCGACAGCGTCAGCGCGCGGCGGATGTCCGCCTCCGCGCACGACACCGCCGCCTCGATGCTGCCGAGAACGTCGACGAGACGGGCGATGACGCCGCTCCGATACGAAGCGAGCTGTGCCAGCCACAGGCAGCGCGCGCGGCGCTCGGCCGCGGTCGGCGTACGCGCGCGCGTGTCGCCGGCCACTCTAGCGACGCTCGATGCCGCGGGCACGATAGGAGAGACTCTCGGCGACGTGCGCGACGGCGATCGTCGCCGCGCCTTCGAGATCGGCGATCGTCTGCGCCACCTTGACGACCCGGTCGCAGCCGCGCGCACTGAGGCGCAGCCGTTCGTAGGCGCGATCGAGCAGACTCACGGCGTCGCGGTCGAGCACGCACTGCCGGCGCACCTGACGCGCGCTCATGTGCGCGTTCGCGTAGGCGCCGCTGCCGGCGAGCCGCCGCACCTGCCGCGCGCGCGCTCCGGCGACGCGCTCGCGGACGCTCGCCGAAGGCTCGCCCTCGTGCGGCGCGCGCCGTTCGCGCGCGGCCACCCGAGGCACGTCGATGCGCAGGTCGATGCGGTCGATCAGGGGCCCGCTCAGCTTCGCGACGTACTGGGCGACGCGATGCGACGGACAGCGGCACTCCTGCTCGCGGTCGCCGAGAAAGCCACAGGGGCACGGGTTCATCGCGGCGACGAGCATGATCCGTGCCGGATAAGTGACCGAGCTCAGCGCGCGGGAGATCGTCACCTCGCCGTCTTCGAGCGGTTGGCGCAGGCCCTCGAGCGCCGCCAGCCGGAACTCCGGAAACTCGTCGAGGAAGAGCACGCCGAGGTGGGCGAGGCTCACCTCGCCCGGCCGCGGCGTGCCGCCGCCACCGACCAGACCGGCGCTCGAGATCGTGTGGTGCGGCGCCCGAAAAGGCCGCCCGGCGACCAGCGCGACGCCGGGCGGCAGCAACCCGGCGACGCTGTACACCCGCGTCACATCGATCGCCTCTTGCACGGCGAGCGGCGGCAGAATCGTCGGCAGCCGCCGCGCGAGCATCGTCTTGCCGGAGCCCGGCGGCCCGATCATCAGCACGTTGTGCGCGCCCGCGGCGGCGACCTCGAGGGCGCGCTTGGCCTGCTCCTGCCCGAGAATGTCGGCCATGTCGGCGTCGCCGCAGCCGTTGCCGGCGACAAGATCGGCGGCGGCCACGGGCTGTGCCCGCTCCCCGCCGCCGGCCTCGATCACCGCTACCGCCGCGCGCAAGCTGTCGACCGGGTACACCTCGAGACCGGAAACGAGCGCCGCCTCGGCGGCATTGCCGCGCGGGAGCAGCAGGCCACGCAGGCCGCGGCGATGCACGCTCTCGGCCACCGCCAGCGCGCCGCTCACCGGCCGCAACCCACCATCGAGGCCGAGCTCGCCGATCGCGGCGAGGCCGTCGCCGCCGCGTTTGGCCTGCCCCGTCGCGAGCAGGAACGCGAGTGCGATCGGCAGGTCGAACGAAGGGCCCTCCTTGCGCAGGTCGGCCGGCGCCAGGTTGACGGTGATGCGCCGCGACGGGAACTCGTACGACGAGTTGACGATCGCCGCGCGCACACGCTCGCGGCTCTCCTGCACGGCGGCATCGGGGAGGCCGACGATCGTGAACGCCGGCGCCGCGGCGACGACGTCGGCCTCGACCTCCACGGCGCGGCCCTCGAGGCCGTGCAGGGCTTCGCTGGAGACTCGTGCGAGCACGCGGACGCCGCGGCCTCAGCGTCCGCCGTCGAAGGCTGCCGGCAGGTGCCGGAGCTGTGGCGGCCGGCAGCTCAGGTCGACGGCGATGATGTCGAAGCGCACGTCGGTGATGCCGCGCATGACGGCGGGACGCGCCCCCATCCAGAGCTCGGCGAGGCGCGCGATCTGGCGCCGCTTGCGCGGCGTCACGGCGTCTTCGGGGGCGCCGCAGCGCCGTGAGCGGCGCGCCTTGACCTCGACGAAGGCGAGCACTCCGCCGCGGCGCGCGATGATGTCGATCTCGCCGCGCGCCACCCGCTGATTGACGGCGAGGACGCGCCAGGCGCGCCGCTCGAGGTACGCCGCGGCGTACCGTTCGGCGGCGCGCGCGAACTGCAGGCGACGCTCGCCATATGTTGCATCGCCCGTCAGCGGCTTCTGCAGGCGCTCTGCGCGCTTTTCGTCGCTCATTGTGGAACATCACCCAATCCGCACGCTAACACGCCGCAGAATCGCTCTGAACGGCGCGCATCCACCGGACGGATGACATTCCCGCGTTGTCCACCGGCACGCCTGCTCCCAAAGCGCGGGTCGGCGGCAATCCGTCGCCAAAGGGCGATATGATGCGGCAATGACGAGCTTCCGCTTCGTGCACGCCGCCGACCTTCACCTCGACACACCCTTCGCAGGCGTCGCTCAGCCGGCTCCTCACGTCGCCGCGGCGCTTCGCGACGCCTCCCTCGCCGCCTGGGACGCACTGGTCGAGCTCACGCTCGCCGAGCACGCCGCCTTCCTGCTGCTCGCCGGCGACATTTACGACGGCGCCGACCGCGGCGTCCGCGCGCAACTTCGCTTCCTCAAAGGCCTCCGGCGACTGTCCGACGCCGGCGTCCGCGTGTTCATCGTGCACGGCAACCACGACCCACTCGACCGCCGGTCGGCCGTCGTCGACTATCCGGCCAACGCCAAGCTGTTTCCGGCAGGTGAGGTCGAGTCGGTACCCGTGACGATCGACGGCGAGCAGATCGCCATCGTCCACGGCATCAGCTACGACCGCAGCGATACCAAAGAGAACCTTGCCCTTCACTTCCACCGCGCGCCCGGCGACGGCCTGCAGGTCGGTCTCCTGCACGCCAACGTCGGCGCCAACGCCGAGCACGGCGCATACGCCCCGTGCACGCTTGGCGACCTCGAGGCCGCGGACCTCGACTACTGGGCGCTCGGCCACGTGCACAAGCGCGCGGTCCTGCGCGAGAACGACCCGTGGGTCGTCTACCCCGGCGACACCCAGGGTCGCAGTCCCAAACCGAGCGAGCGAGGCGAAAAGGGCGCGCTGGTCGTCGATGTCAGCGGCTCGAAGGTGACAAACGTACGCTTCGCGGCGCTCGACGTCGCGCGCTTCGTCGCCTGCGGTATCGACATCGCCGATGCGACTGACCTGTCGCAGGTCCAGGCGCGCCTCATCGAGACGCTCGCACGGTTGCGCGACGAGCATGCCGGCCGCCACCTTCTCGTGCGCGCGACGCTCGAGGGCCGCGGCCCCGTCGCTCCCGAGCTCCACCGGCAAGGCGCCATCGCCGACATGCTCGTTGAGACGCGCAACGAGCTTGCGACGAGCAGGCCGTTCCTCTGGGTCGAGTCGATCGTCGACCGCTCGCGCTCGATCGTCGACCTCGACACGTTGCGCGAGCGCACGGACTTGTCGGGAGAGCTGGTCCGGCTCGCCGACGGTGTCCGCGGCGACTCCACCGCTCTCGCCGCCTTCATCGCCGAGCGATCCAGGCTGCTCGATCAGGGAGCGGTCGGCACGGCTTTGCGCCGGCTCGCCCAGGAGGAGGACGCCGACCTCTTCGCCGACGAGGCCGGCGACATCCTCGACGATGCGCTCGCACTCGCCCTCGACCGGCTCGAACAGGCCGGCGGTCAATGAAGATCACCGGCTGGCACGTCGACGGCTTCGGCACGCTCAAGGACTACCCCGTCGACGGCCTCGGCGACGGCGTCACGCTTATCGTCGGCGAGAACGAAGCCGGCAAGAGCACGCTTCTCGCTTTCTTGCGGGCGATGCTCTTCGGCTTTCCCAAGAAGAGCACGAGCGCCCGCCAGTATCCACCGCTGCGCGGCGGCGGCCATGGCGGGCGCATCGTCGTCACCGACGACGGCGGCCGAGGGTGGACGATCGAGCGCTACGCCGACCGCAAGGAGCGTCTGCGCATCACCGACTCCGCCGGCGGCGTCGCCGACGAATCCCAGCTCCGCGACCTGCTCGGCGGCGCCGATGCGAAGTTGTTCGCGTCGGTGTTCGCCTTCGACCTGACCGAGCTCACCGGTATCGAGACGCTCGACGCCGCCGGCGTACGCGAGCGCATCTTCGCCGCCGGCATCACCGGCGCCGGGCAGTCGGCCCGCCAGGCCCTGGACCAGCTCGACAAGGGCGCCGACGCCCTGCTCAAACAGAGGGCCGGCCAGGCGCAGATCAACAACCTGAGCCGCGAGCTCGACGATATCGACGCGAAGCTGCGCGCGGCGCGCGCTCACGACCAGGAGTACGCACAGCTCACCGAACAGGAACGAGACACGGTCGCCAAGCTCGAGCAGCTGGCGCCGGAGCTCGACCGGCTCCGTCAGAGAAAGGCGCGCGTCGAAGCGCTCGTGCAGTCAAGACCCGAGTGGGACGAGCGCGAGCAGCTCCGCGGCGAGCTCGACCGCCTCCCGCAGGCCGCCGACGACGCGCTGCCGCAGCGCGTCGACGAGCTCGCCACCGAGCTCACGCGGCAGCGCACGCGCGAGGAGCGCGTGAGCGAGCTCGAGATGCGTGCGGCGCGCGGCCGTGACCGGCGCGCCGAGGCGCTGCAGCGATTGGGCGCCAGCTGGACGACCGAGCGCGTCCTTGCCTTCGACGATTCGATCGGCGTGCGCGACGAGGTGCGGTCGTGGAACCAGCGTCTCACCCTGCTCGACGCGCCGGCGGCCGGCACCGCCTTCGGCCGGCGGCCGGTGACCGTCGCCGTGGCCCTCGCCGGCGCCTGCGCCGCGGCCGCCCTGGCGACGTTCGTCGCCGGCTACTCTCAACTGGGCGCCGGCCTGCTCGCCGCGGCGGCACTGCTGGCGCTCGTCGCCATCGTCGCCGCCCGTTCGCGGCACGCCGGCGCCGCCGATGCCGGCGAGCAGACCCGCGCCGGGTGGCGCGCCTGGCTCACGGGTCACGGGCTTCCCGAACTGACGCCGCCGGGCGTCGACGAGATGCTGGCCGCGATCGCGGACGCGAGCAGCGCGGACGGCGAGGTCGGCGGCGCCCGGCGGGAGCTCGAAGGTATCCGGGGCCGGGCCGCCGAGTGGGATCTGGCCGCACACCAGGCACTGGCCGATGTCGGGCGTCCGGCCGAGGCGCTCGCTCAGGAGGACCTGCGCGCGGCGTTGCTGACGCTCGACGAGCGGCTAAAGCACCGCACGCAGCTCGACCAGCGCCTCTCGGCGATCGACACCGTACTCAGGCAGCAGCTCGCCGGCGACGCGGAGGCGATGACGGAGCTCGCCAGTGGCAACGTCTCCGCCTGGCGCGTCGAGGCCGGGAGATTGGCGGAGGATACGCACGCACTCGAGGTAGAACGTGACGCCGCCAACACAGAGATCGGCCGCCTGCGCAAGGAGCTCGACGATCTCGCCACATCGGAGGAGATCGCACGGCTGCAGACCGAACGCGAGTCGCTCAAAGCTGCGTTCGCCGCCAAGGTCCGCGAGTATCGCGTGCTGGTCATTGCGCACGGCCTCATCCGCGACACGCTGCGCAGCTTCGTCCGCGAGCACCAGCCCGACGTCCTGCGCGGCGCCGGTGACATGTTCGCGACGATCACCGGCGGCCGCTACGAGAACGTCGAGGCCACCGAAGGCGAGGACGGTGACGCGGCGGAGAGCGTGGTCGTCGTCTCACGCGAGGGCAAGCGGCACACTCCCGACCAGCTCAGCCGGGGCACCGCGGAGCAGCTCTACATCGCCGTCCGCCTGGCGTTCGCCGCCGACTTCGCCGGCCGCAGCACGCCGCTGCCGGTCATCATCGACGACTGCCTGGTCAACTTCGACCCCCAGCGCCAGCGCGGCATCGCCAAAGCGATGGGCGAGTACGGAGCCGAGCACCAGCTCCTCCTCTTCACGTGTCACCCCGAGACCGAGCAGATCTTCCGCGAGGCACTCGGCGACCGGCTGGCCGTGCGCCGCCTGCCGCCGGTCGCCGATTGACCACGGCCTAGGGGACCTCCGCCTTCGTCTCCGTGGCGGATTCGCCACCCAGCCCCAGCTGCTGGAACGCCACGCTCTGGAACGACATCCTGTGGATCGCGCAGACGCCGTGCTCGGCGATGAGCTGCTGATGCGTCGCCGTGGCGTAGCCGACGTGTTCGTCGAAGGCCCACAGCGGATACCGCTCGTGCAGGCGCCGCATCAGCCGGTCGCGCGTGACCTTGGCGACGACCGAGGCGGC
>Ga0207932_1000584_pt1 | contig 12333 bp, 10 predicted proteins | sample NGESurdeep092012_FD_184480 | JGI IMG/M metagenome (GOLD analysis project Ga0207932, IMG submission 184480) | Arctic peat soil microbial communities from Barrow, Alaska - NGEE Surface sample 415-2 deep-092012 (SPAdes) | ecosystem: Environmental > Terrestrial > Soil > Wetlands > Peat ...
CACGCCGTGCATCGTGAACAGCTTGTTGTACGTCTCGTCCGACACCAGGTCGCCGGGCGGCGTCACCAGCTCGAGCCGGATGAGCACCGCGAACGACCCGCCGAGGAAGAAGAAGAACGTGATGGCGGCCAGGTACAGAAGCGCGATCCGTTTGTGATCGCGCGTCAGCAGCCACGACTTGATGCCGTAGCCGTCGTTCAGATAATGGTGAGGCGGCAGGACGAGGGTGCGCATGGGTTATTTTGCCGGCGACTGTTGCGTGTTCAACGATTTTATGTACTCGACGAGCTCCAGCAGCTGTTCTTCGCTGATGAGCCCCTGAAAGGTCGGCATGATCGGCTGATAGCCGGCGGTGATCTTCGCGGCCGGGTGCAAAATCGATTCGCGGATGTACGCTTCGTCGGCCACGACCGTTTCGCCGCCCTGCAACTGCACGGTCTTTCCGAAGAGTCCCTGGAGCACCGGCCCGCGGCCCTGCGTATCGGCGCGATGGCACGTGATGCAGGCCAGATCCTGAAAGAGCTTCTCGCCGGTCGACGCCAGCGAGCCCTCAACGCGGCTGCCGCTCAGCCACGCCTCGTAATCGCTGGGCTCCATCACGATCACTTCTCCGATCATTCCTGAGTGGCGCGTGCCGCAGTACTCGGCGCAAAAGAGGTGATAGCGCCCGGGCTTGGTCGCCTGAAACCAGATGTTCGTGTAGCGCCCAGGCAGCACGTCGGCCTTCACGCGAAACGCCGGCACGAAGACGTCGTGGATGACGTCCTCCGAGGTCATGATGAGCTTCACCGCGCGGCCGACCGGCACGTGCAGCTCGTTGATCTCGCGCTGGCCGTCGAGATGCTGGAATTTCCACATCCACTGTTTGCCGACGACGTAGATGTTGAGCGTCTCGTCGGGTGGGCGCGACATCGCAAAGAAGACGCTCGCGCCCCAGACGAAGATCACGGCCGCGATGAGCGCCGGAATGACGGTCCACGCAATCTCGAGCAGGAGGCCGCCGTGGATGTTCACGCCAACGCCTTCCGGCGTGCGGCGGCGGTACCGCACCGCGAAATACACGATGAGGCCGGCGATCAGCACCGAGAAGAACACCGCGACCGCGATCAGGAAGAAATACAGCGCGTCCACGCGCGGCGCCATCGTCGAGGCGCTTTCAGGGAAGAGCGCGGGCATCAGGCGCCTCCCGCGGCGGCTGGTGGCTGGCGACCGGGGTCTGGGGGCTGGTGTCGTTCTCTCCGCACCATGACGACGATGAATGCTGCGAGCGCGAGAACGGTGGCGGCGCCGGCCAGACGGATCATGCGCATGATCACGAAGCCGTAGCGTCCCGTCTCCGGGTCGTAGTGATAGCAGTAGAGCAGCACTTGATCGACGGGGTTGCCGACTTTGCCGGCGGACGCGTCGACGATGGCGAAGCGCAGGTCGCGAGGGCCGTACTCGACGCCGAACAGATACCGCGACAGCCGGCCTTGCGGCGTCAGCACCGTGATGCCCGTCGGATGCGCGAACTGCTTCAGATCTTCATCCCACACGTAGCGGAAACCGACGGCTTTGGTGAGCCGGTCAATCGAGGGCTGCGCGCCGGTCAGAAAGTGCCAGCCGGCTTCCGTGCCGGGCCGCTTGTAGCGCGCGAGGTAGGTCGCCTTCTTTGCCGCGGCGAGCGCCGGCTTTTCCCGCGGATCGAAGCTGACGACGACGATGTCGAAGTCCTTGCCGGGATCGAGCGAGAGAAGTTTCAGCGAGCTCGTGAGGCTGTTGAGCACGGTCGTGCACAACATCGGGCAGTCGAAATAGACGAGCGCGAGCACGACCGGACGGGTGCCCCCGGCATCGAAGTAGTCGCCGAAGCGGACCGCGCGGCCTTGTTCGTCGACGAATGGAATGTCGAGAGGGACGGACCGGCCGAGATTCTGATCGAAGCCGATCTCCCGCAGGATCTTCGGGACGGCAGATGCCGGCAGCCCCGGATCCTGTTTGTAGCCCGGGGTGACAGCGCCGCCGGCCATCTGGGCGAAGAGCGGCGTCTGGCCCACCACGAATAGCGGCGCTGAATTCACCACCAAGGACACCAAGGCCACCAAGAACAATAACCGTCTTGACCTTTGTGTCCCTTGTGTCCTCTGTGGTGAATCGGCGCGGGTCATTGCTTCTCCTGTTGCGCTGGGCGTGTCGGCAATCCTCTTTCCACTGCGAGCTTCATCGCGTCGCCGATCGGAATCCGCACGACGCCCGTGCTCTTGTCCACCCAGCCGTAGTGGTCGAGGATGGCGTCCTCTGCCGCGCGCAGATCCTTCAGATCCTGGCGCGGGTTCGTTTGCAGCCGCGGCTCCGGCGGCAGCTGGCTCTCCCGGCCGACGGCGAGCGGGAACTCCGGCGCGCCTTGGTGTGCTTCGCGGCTCGCGAACGCCGTGAAGAGCAGCCAGATCCCGACGTGCAGGACGAAGGCGACGACGATCAGACCGAGGCCGAAGCCGAGCACGACGCGGATGTCGATGTCGTTCGTTTCGTGCCGAACCTTCGGGTCGCCGGGGCGGTCCATCATATCGCTCACGGCCGTTCACCGGCCCGTTCGAGAATCCGGCCGAGCGCCTCGTCGAATTGCGGATCGTGCATCGGAAGAATCGCGCGGCCGCGAAGCTGCCAGACAAAGTAGCCGAGCCAGATGGCGGTGAGCGACAAGGGCAGTACGACGTCGAGCCAGCTCACCCAGACGCCCGCGGTGTGAAACTCCGGAGCGATCAGCCAAAACAAATCGACGAGGCGGACGATCAGCACCCCGAGGGCCACTTTGACGATCATCTGCGCCTCGCGCTTCACGGCGCGCGAGAGGAGCAGACAGAAGGGCGCCACAAAATGAAAGAGCACGAGCGAGAGGCCGACAAAGCGCCAGCCGGTCTGGAGCCGGTGCAGATACCACGCGATCTCCTCCGGCAGATTGCCCGACCAGATGATCAGGTACTGCGAGAACGCGAAGTACGCCCACAGCATCACGAAGGCGAGCATCAGGTTGCCGAGATCGTGAAAGTGCTCGGGCGCGATGATGTCGTCGAGCGGCGGGCGCCGGCTGAGCCAGACGAGCACGGCGATGAGGAACGCCAACGCGGAGAGGCCCTGGCCGCCGAGGATGAGGACGCCGTAGATCGTCGAGAACCAGTGCGGCTCGAGCGACATCAGCCAATCGAATGACGCGAAGGTGATCGTCAGGCCATAGGCCAGCAGCCCGCCCGCGCTCAGCCTCTGCATGCGCCGTGCGATGCGTGGATCGCCGGTCTCGTCCTGTTCGAGCGACCAGGCATTCAGGAAATAGCTGAGCGCGTTCCACACCGCGAAGTAGATCGCGGCTCGAATCAGGAAGAACGGCACGTTGAGGTAGACGTGCTTGTGCTGCAGCACTTCGTCGTGCGCGACGAGGCTCGCGTCGGTCCAGACGTAGAGATGCCGCATGCCGAGCGCGATCGGCAGGAAGAGCAGCGTCAGGAGCGGCAGCGTCCGCGCCGCCGCCCCGATCGGCCGGCGGATGACAACGCCCCACGCACCGCCCGAAAGCTGATGCACCATGCCGAGCGCGAGGCATCCGAGTGCGATGCCGAGCACGAACATGTAGGCCATCAAATACGACTGAAGGAACTGCGTCGGATTGAAGAACAGGCCGACGAGCGACACGGCGAGCCCCACCCCGCCCGCCGTCAGCAATTGCCGCTGGCGTGGCGCCAGCTCGGGAATCAGTTGGTCGGCCGTTTGGCGCAGCGACGTCATTTGAGCGTGCCTCTTTCGGCGGGCGGCACGTCCGCGATCGTGGCGTGCTCGCTCAACTGCAGCGCGCGGATATAGGCGGCGATGGCCCAGCGATCGTCGACGCTGATCTGCGCGGCGTAGTCGGGCATCGCGCCGAAGCCGTTGGTCATCACGTCGAAGAAATGTCCGACCGGCGCGTTCCGGAGCCGATCCTGGTGATAGGTCGGCGGGCGCCGGTAGCCGCGGCGGACGACCATGCCGTCGCCCTGGCCCGTGCGGCCGTGGCACGGCGAGCAGTGGATGTCGTAGCGCTCGCGGCCGCGCGCCATCATCGCGGCGTCCACCGGAAAGGGAAAGACGTCGGCGTCCGCGCCATTCACCTTGCCGGTATAGCGTTGAGGGTCATCGCGCAGCTGGCCGCGGGCGACGGTGCCCGCCACCACCGGTCGCGCGGAGCGGCTGTCGGCGAAGAAGGTCGACTCGCGGAGCGGGATGTACTTCGGCTGGTCGTGCATGTCTTGACGGCAACCCGCCACAGAGACACAGAGAACACCGAGCAGGAATAGCCACAAAGGCACAGAGACACGGAGATATTCCTGGCTCTGTGCCTTCGTGCCGAGGTTTCTCTGTGTCTCTCTACTCGGCAACGGTCGAGACCTCCCGCGGCTCCAGCGTTTCGAGGAATCGTCTCGTGCTCTCGAGTTCGAATTTCCGATCCTTCACCTCGATGCAGAGGAAGAACCGGTTGCGGCTCGCCAGCGCGAAGCGCGGGACGTTGAACACCGGGTGATGCGGCATGGGCAGGCCGTTCAACGCGAGCATGCCGAGCACCGCCGACAGCGCCGCGACCAGAATCGTGCACTCGAAAGTCACGGGAATGAACGAAGGCCAGCTGTTGAACGGCCGGCCGCCGACGTTGAGCGGATACGCGATCGCGGCCGCCCAGTACTGCAGCGCATACCCGCCGACGCAGCCGCAGAGACCGCCGATGAGCACGATGAGCGGCAGCCGCGAATGATGGCTCCCGAGCGCTTCGTGCAGCTCCTCGATCGGAAACGGCGAGTACGCGTCCATCTGGCGATACCCCTCGTCGTGCGCGCGCCGCGTCGCCGCGACGAGCGCATTGGCATCGTCGAACTCAGCCATGAGTCCGTAGAGCGTGGACGCGCTCGTCAAATCACCCTCAGATCTTCGTCGACCTTCGCCTCTGGCAGAATCGCGCGCATTTCAGCGATCGAGATCATCGGGAGGAAGCGCAGGAACAGGAACAGCAGCGTCAAAAACAACCCGATCGTGCCGACAAAGGTGGCCCAGTCCCAGATCGTCGGGTTGTACATGCCCCACGACGAGGGCAGGAAGTCGCGGTGCAGGCTCGTGACGACGATGATGAATCGCTCGAGCCACATGCCGATGTTCACGATGATCGCGATGACGAAAAGCGCCTTCGTGTTCGTCCGCACGCGCCTGGACCACAACGCCTGCGGGATGACGATGTTGCAGCAAATCAGCAACCAGTAGACCGGCGCGTACGGTCCGGTCATCCGGTTCCACATCATGAACCCTTCGTACTTGTTGCCGCCGTACCAGGCGATGAATGCCTCGATCGTATAACCGTACGCGACGATGAGGCCGGTGACGAGCATCACCTTCGCCATGTTCTCCAGGTGGCGCAGCGTGATGAAATCCTCGAGCTTGTAGATTGCGCGGATCGGAATCGCCAGCGTCAGCACCATCGCGAACCCCGAATAGATCGCACCGGCGACGAAATACGGCGGGAAGATCGTCGTGTGCCAGCCGGGCACGATCGCGACCGCGAAGTCGAAGCTCACCACAGTATGTACCGACACGACGAGCGGCGTCGCGAGGCCGGCGAGCAGGAGGTACGCGGTCTCGTAGCGATGCCAGTGGCGCGCCGACCCGCGCCATCCCATCGCGAGCATGCCGTAGACCACACGGCCGATCGGCGACTGCGATCGATCGCGCAGTGTCGCGAGATCCGGAATCAGGCCGACGTACCAGAAGAGCAGCGAGACGGTGGCGTAGGTCGACACCGCGAACACGTCCCAGACGAGCGGGCTTCTGAACTGCGGCCACACGCCCATCGTGTTGGGATACGGGAACAGCCAATAGGCGAGCCAGGGGCGGCCGGTGTGAATGATGGGGAAGATGCCGGCGCACGCCACGGCGAAGAGCGTCATCGCTTCCGCGAACCTGTTGATCGATGTGCGCCACGTCTGCTTGAGGAGCAGCAGAATCGCCGAGATGAGCGTGCCGGCATGGCCGATCCCGATCCACCAGACGAAATTGACGATGGCGAAGCCCCAGCCGACGGGAATGTTGATGCCCCAGATGCCGGTGCCTTTCACAAACAGATACGTGATGGCGACCATCATCACGTTCATGAGCGCGAAGGCGATCAGAAAACCGAACCACCAGCCCCTCGGCGTCTTCCGCGTCAGGACGATCGCGCTGATCTTGTCGGTGACGGAGCCAAAGGTATGCCCGGGCGCGATCACGGGCGGCGTGCCGGAGCCGACGCCGGCGCGGTTGGGATCTTGGTCCGCCGGGGTCATTCTCCCAACTCCGGGTTGACGTTCCGCACGGCCGCCAGATAGGTCGTCCTCGGCCGCGTGTTGAGATCGCCGAGGAGCGAGTAGTTGCGCGTCTCGGCCTGCAGCTGCGCGACGCGGCTCTTCGGGTCGTTCAGATCGCCGAAGACGATCGCGTCGGCGGGGCAGACCTGCTGGCACGCGGTCTTGATGTCGCCGTCCGCGACCCGACGGTCCTGCTTCTCGGCGTCAATCTTCGCTTCGTTGATCCGCTGGACGCAGTACGTGCACTTCTCCATGACGCCGCGGCTTCGCACGGTGACGTCCGGGTTGCGTCCGAGCTTGAGGCTCGGCGTATTCCAGTCCTGATAGAGCAGGAAATTGAACCGGCGAACCTTGTACGGACAGTTGTTCGAGCAGTACCGCGTGCCGACGCACCGGTTGTAGACCATGTCGTTCAGCCCTTCGGCGCTGTGCACCGTGGCCTCGACCGGACAGACAACCTCGCACGGCGCGTTCTCGCACTGCATGCACGGCACGGGCTGAAAATAGGTCTCGGGATGGTCGATCGGGCCGCGGTAGTACGTGTCGATGCGAATCCAATGCATCTCGCGTCCGCGCAGCACTTGATCTTTGCCGACGATCGCGATGTTGTTCTCCGCCTGGCAGCCGACGACGCACGCGTTGCAGCCGATGCACGAGTTGACGTCGATGGCCATCCCCCACTTGTAGCCTTCGTACTTGACCTCGGGATAGAGGGTGATGATCTTCGGCGGCGTCTCGTCTCCCTCGTGCACCGACTTCGGATCGCGGATGAATTCGTCGCGCGTGACGGCGCGCACCATCCCGCGCCCTTCCATCAGATGGTGATACTGGGTGCACGCCAGCGAGTAAGTCTCGCCCGTCGCGGCGATCTCGAGCCCGCCGCTGAACCACGGCGCGTCGGACGTGCGAATCGCGTTGGCATTGAAGCCGGGCCCGGTGCCGAGATGGCCGGCCCGCGTGCGCCCGTAGCCGGCGTGAACGGTGACGCAGTCGTCTGGATGGCCGACGACGGCGAAGAGCGCGCCGCGAATGGCGCGGCCGCGGTAGCGCACGTCGACGAGGTCGCTGATGATCTCGCCGTGCTCGCCGCCACGAATCGACGGTGAGTTGCGGCCGTTGAGACGCGACATGGTCGCCGGGCTCACGAAAACGGCGTTGTCCCACGTGAGCCGCGTGATCGGCTTCGGCAGCTCCTGCAGCCAGCCGTTGTTCGCAAAACGGCCGTCGAGCACGCACGGGTCGTTGCGGAAGACGATTTCAAGCCCGGACGCGGCGGCGGGGTTCGCGGCGGCCGCCGGAAATGTGGCGGCGACCTCGCGCGGCGGGAACGCGGTCCCCGCGATGACGCCGTCGTGCAGCCAGCGGCGCCAGCTCGACTCGAAGTCCACCTGTGGTGTCGGGCCCGACCCCACGGAATTCATCCAGAATTCGCGCACGATGTCGTATCCCGAACGCTCCGGACGATCGCTCATCACCGCCAGCAGCTCGTGCGCCGATTTGCCGCCGTAGAGCGGCGCGATGAGCGGCTGGACGATGGACGCCGTGCCGTCGTAGCCGCGCGCGTCGCTCCACGCTTCGAGAAAGTGCGCTTCCGGAATCTGCCAATGGCACAGCGCCGACGTCTCATCGTCGGACAGACTGAGGTGGACGCGGAGCGGCACCTTGCTCATCGCGCCGCCGAAGTCGAGGTCGGCTGGCGCGGTGTAGACCGGATTGCCGCCGACGATGACGAGGACGTCGACCGTGCCGGCGGCCATGTCGGCGGCGAGCTCGTGCAGCGATCGGAATTGATCGACCGGCTCCGCTTCCACCGGATCGGTATAGACGACCGTCTTGCCGACGTTGCCGAGCGCCTGGTTGATGGCGTGCGCGAGCGCGTGAACGGCCGGCGGTTGGCCGTCTCCAGCGACGACGAGGCTCGAGCCGAGGTGGGCCTGGAGGTCCCTGGCGACGGCGGTGGCCCAGCGCGCAGCGGCGGTGTCGAGGGCAGGAAAGGCGGGAGCGGCGGAAAGGGCGGGGCCGGCAGAGCCTGATCCGGCGATCGCGGCGGCGATGTGGCGAGCGATGCCCTCGACCTGGCTCGCGCGGCGCGCAAGGCGGTGATCCGCGCGCGAACCGGTGGACGTTGGCATCGACTCGACCGCGTAGAGCCGGTTCATGCGGTCGGCCTGTTCCGGCCGCCGGCGCGCGGCGAAGTCGCGTGCGTAGCGCAGGCCTCCCGGTCCGGAGCCGAGCACGTCGGCGTCGAGCGCGAGGATGACGTCCGCCCGATCGAACCGGTACTGCGTATCGACGTACTCGCCGAACGCAAGCTTCGCGCCGGCCCGTGCACCTTCGCGGCTCGCGGGATCCCACTGATGCCATTTCGCCGATGGGAAGCGCTTCAGCAGATCGCGCAGCTGCCACGCGAGCGTCGGAGAGCTGACCGACTCGGTCAGGATGCGGAGCCCGGCGCCTTTCAGCGACTGCTGCGCCGACAGCACCGCGCGCATCTCGCTGAGAAACGACGGCCACGGACGGATCTCGCCGACGCGGGTGAGCGTCTGCGATCGGTCCGGATCATAGAGGCCGAGCACGGCCGCTTGTCCGAAGACGTCGGTCGAGCCGAGGCTGCCCGGATGCAGCGGGTTGCCTTCGATCTTGGTCGGCCGTCCCTCGTGGCTTTCGACGAGTAATCCTGTCGCGACGCCGCCGAGCGCCATCGCGGTGGCGTAAAAGAGCGGCTTGCCGGGGATGATCTCTTCCGGCTGACGCACGTACGGCAGGATCTTTTCGGTCGGCTGACGCGTGCAGGCGGTCACACCGGCGAGAGCGAGCGACGCGCCCATCAACTTGAGGAACGTCCGCCGCGCGACGGGATCGGTGATGGCCTCGATCTCGGACGGGAACTCGTTGTACAGCCGCTCGCGAAATGCGGGATCGTCGATCTGCTCGTCCAACGTGCGCCAGAAGGTGTTCGACGTGTTCATCGGTGGCACGTCGAACAGCTCGTCAGCTTTTGAATCTGATATTCGGCGACGAGCCGGCGTCCCAGCTCCAGTTGATTGGCGGGCGGCACGTAGTCGACGCGGAAGAGCGCGTCGCGCGGCCGTACGTAGCGCTCCGGGTTGCGGTGGCAGTCGAGGCACCATTCCATTTGCAGCGATTGTTCCTGCCACATGAGCGGCATGCGATCGACCTGGCCGTGGCACGTCGTGCAGCCGACGCCCTTGTGCAGGTGAATGCTGTGGTTGAAATACACGAAGTCCGGAAGATCGTGCACGCGCGTCCACTGAATCGACTGATCGGAGCGGAAGCTCTGCCGCACGGGCTCGAGAAACGCGCTGTTCGAGAAGATCTGCGAGTGGCAGTTCATGCACGTCTTGGTCGGCGGGATGCCGGCGAACGCGGAATCCTCGACCGAGGTGTGGCAGTAACGGCAGTCGATGCCGTTGCCGGCGACGTGGCGTTCGTGGCTGAACTGGATCGGCTGTTCGCGCGGGACGCGCGCCTCGGTCACCCAAGGCGAGCGGTTGATGGCGCCCAAAAGTGCAAGGAGGCCCGCCACCACAAAAATGGCGCCGAAGATGCTGACGCGGGAGATCGTGTTGGCGGAGCGATGAAAGATCTGCGACATGGAGAAGCGCCGAACCTGTCGAGCCGAGTCTACTCTGCCGGCGCCTTCTCCGTCACGTAGGCGCGGCCGGTCACGTACCGCTCGAACCATTCCAGCTCGACATTGGCCTTATTGAGCTGATGACGAAGCTCGATCCAGTTATGTCCTTCACGCGGCGCGACATACAGCTTGGTGGGGACGCCGTTCGCCTTGAGCGCCCGATACATTTCAACCGACTGCGGCATCGGCACCCGCTGATCGTCCTGGCCGACGATGAAGAGCGTGGGCGTTTTGACGTTGGCGACATACTTCAGCGGCGACTGATTCCAGTAGGTGTCGATCGGGGCGTTCGGCTGGTACGGCGTCCCGCCAAACCAGGCGGCGCGCCACGGCGCGCGCTGATCGGTCTGCGCGTACATCGACGTCCAGTCCGCCGCCCCGGCGCCAGCCGAAGCGGCCTTGAACCGATCGGTGAACGTGATCAACTTGTTGACGAGGTGTCCGCCCGCGCTCCATCCCATCACGGCGAGCCGATCGGGATCCGCGATGCCTTGCGTGACGAGCGCGTCGACGCCCGCGATCACGTCGAGGTGCATGTTCTTGAAATCCCCGCCGATCGGATCGCGCAGGAACGCATTGCCGTAGCCGCTGCTGCCGCGGTAATTCGGGCGCAGGATCGCATAGCCTTTCGCGGTCAGCACCTGCACGTACTCGTTCCAGCCGCTGCTGCCGACGGCAAATCCAAAGCGGTCGGACGTCTGCGGCCCGCCGTGGAGCTGCACGACGAGCGGGTAGCGCTTCCCGGCTTCGTACTCGAGCGGATAGATCAGCAGCCCCTCGATGGCGACCCCGTCGGCGCCCTTCCACGCAATCTTTTCCTGCCGCGGCAGGCGGAAGTCGCGATCGAGCGAGTCGTAGACATCCGTCACGCGCACCGGCGTCCCACCCGACAGCGGCAGCGTCCACACGTCGCCAAAGCGTGTGGGCTCGTCGAACTGAAACACGATCCGCGACGCGGCGGCGACGAGCGTCCATCCGCCCGGAGGAATCGAGTGCCGTCCGTCGGTGAGCTGCTTCGGACGGCCGTTGAGGTCGATCTGGAAGATCTCGGAGTGGACGCCCATGTTGACGACCGCGAAGATCGAGCGGCCATCAGACGCCCAGGCGGCATGTTCGATCTCGTACGGAAAATCCGGCACGAGCAGCCGCGGCGCGCCCCCGGCGGCGGGCTCCAGGAAGATCGTCTGGTTGTAATACGACTCGAGCTGCTGGTTGGCCTCGGCGAGAAACATCACCTGGCTGTTGTCGGGCGAGAGCTGGGCTTCGTTCTCACTGATCTCGTTGTGCGTCAAGGCGCGCGCGTTCTCGCCGTTCGCGTCCATCATCCACACTTCGCCGCGATACGCGTCGCTCGGCGACGTCGACGGCGCGCGCTGCAGCATCACCCGGCGTCCATCCCGCGAGAGGTGGAAGTCGAGCACGGAGAGATCGCCGTCGGTCAGCTTCTGCTCGGCGCCGGTCGCGACGGTCGCTTTCCACAACTGACGCTGCTTGGGATTGTCTTCGAAAGAAAACAGGTCGTCCTTGAGGCGATCGTGCTCCTTCTCCTCGTTGGTCTTGGGGTCGAGCGCGAGGAAGTAGACCGCCGATCCATCGGGGGCCCAGGCCGGCGACGAGACGCCGGTGGCGTGCTTGGTCAGCGGCCGCGCTTCGCCGCCGTCGGCCGGGAGCAGTTGGATCTGGCCGTCGCGCACGAAGAGAATGGTCTTGCCGTCGGGCGCCCAGCGCGGAAATGTCTCGCCGTTTTCGCCGAAGGTCAATTGCACCGGCGCGCCGCCGGTGACGCGCTTGGTCCAGATGTGGCCAACGCGCCGATCGGCTTTCCAGTCGGCGTGATTCAGCTGATACATCACGCGCGTGCCGTCGGCCGAGAGTTGCGGATCGACGAGCCGCTCCATCGCCATGAGATCGAGCAACGTCATCGGCCGGCGGGTCTGCGCGTGTCCGAACGGTGCGCCGAGCACGGCCAGCAGCGCCGCTGCCGAGACGAACGAGGTCCGACGAAGAAGCCTCATGGGTGCTCCTTTTATAATAGTATGTCTGAAACGTATGAGCACCCTGCTGCGGGCCCTGCTTCTCGCGTGCCTCGTCGTCGTCGCTGGCACGGTGGCCGCGGCGGATTTTCCCGCGCCGGTCGAAGGCGATTTCGTGGTGCACGGCTTCACGTTCACGACCGGCGAGACGCTGCCCGAACTCACGCTGCACTACCGCACGATCGGAACGCCTCGGCGCGACGCGTCCGGCGTCGTCGGCAACGCCGTCCTGATCCTGCACGGCACGGGCGGCGCCGGTTCCGGCTTTCTGGCCCAATCGTTCGGCGGACAGCTCTTCGGCGCCGGCCAGCTT
>Ga0207932_1000585_pt1 | contig 12314 bp, 8 predicted proteins | sample NGESurdeep092012_FD_184480 | JGI IMG/M metagenome (GOLD analysis project Ga0207932, IMG submission 184480) | Arctic peat soil microbial communities from Barrow, Alaska - NGEE Surface sample 415-2 deep-092012 (SPAdes) | ecosystem: Environmental > Terrestrial > Soil > Wetlands > Peat ...
CTTTATTGAAGTTGGCCATAAAATTCCTCGGTTGGATTTATTTCGCGGGTTTCGGCTCCGGCGCGAGCGTGAACAGCACGCGGAACACTTCTTCGTTGAGCGCGAATTTTTTCTGCAACTGCGCGATCATGGCCGGCGCAGCGGAGAAAATGACATTGGCGTAGAAGCCGGAGTTGAACTTCTTGTCCGCGATGCGGGCAAAAGCCTTCTTTTCCATTTTCTGCACCGTCTCAACCGTGGCGCCAGCGGCGGAGATTTCCGAGGAAATCTTGTCGAGCGCGTCTTTCACGCCTTCTTCACGCCCGGCCAGATTCAGAATAAACAGACCTTCGTATCGTTTCATTTTTCTTCGTTCGTGGGGCTGATTGCCCCGTTAAATTGACTCATTGCCTTCTGCAAACCCGCGTTCAACCAGCAATCAACCTGGCCAACCGCCCGGGCCAAAACTTTTTCCAGCAACCCGTTCTCGTCAGCATCAAACTTGCCGAGAACATAATTGACAATTTCCCGCGCGCCGTCTTTGCGGCCAATCCCAATCCGCAACCGCGCAAACCCGCGCGAACCCAGATGCTGCGCCACGGAATCCAGTCCATGATGACCGCCGCTGCCACCGCCGCCCGGTCGCAACCGGATTTCGCCCAACGGCAGATCCGCATCGTCCACCACCACCAAAAAATCCGGCAACGGCACCTGATAAAATTTCACCAGCGCCCCGACCGCTTCGCCGCTCAAGTTCATGAACGTCTGCGGCTCGCACAGCAAAACTCGTTTGCCACCGCTTTCGCCGCGGGCAATCCGGGCATTGAACTTTCGTTCGTTGCTCCAATTTGCCCGCCACTGTTCCGCCAGTTTTTCGACGAGCAAAAACCCGGCGTTGTGCCGTGTTTTCGCGTATTCCGCGCCGGGATTGCCCAACCCCACAATGAGGTGCAAAGTCTCCATGCGCAAACGCGTCGGCTTTCGCCGCAAAAATTATTTCTTCTTTTCCGCCTTGGCTTCGGGCTTGGCCTCGGCTTTTTTGTCGCCAGCGGCGGCGGCTTTCGCATCGCCCTTGGCTGGAGCCGCGCCTTTGGCCGGAGCCGCGCCGTCTTCGTCTTTCTTTTCCTTGGTCATTTCCACGTCGCCCGCAGCCGGAGCCGCAGCGTCGGCCACAATGGCAACTTCCTCGGTGCGCGGCGCGGCCACGGAGACGACGGCGATGTGCTTGTCGCCCAAAATTTCCACGCCGGCCGGCGGAACGATTTCGCCGATGTGGATCGCTTTGTTGATTTCCAACGCCGTCACGTCAATGGTGATCTGATCCGGCAAATCTTTCGGCAGGCAACGCACCTTGAGCTTGAAGAGGACGTGTTCCAAAACGCCGCCGGCGTTCTTGACGCCAGCCGCTTCACCGGTCGTTTCGACGGGAACCTGGACGATGACTTTTTCGTTTTCGGCGACTTCGTGAAAATCAACGTGCAGCACCTTGCTGTCGAGCGGGTGATGCTGGACTTCCTGCACGAGCGCGAGGCGCTTGGAGCGGGGGTCGTTTTCGACGGTCAAATCCACCAGCAGATTTTCGGAAGCCGAGTGGTTCAGGAGGTCGGCAATTTCCTTGGAGTTGACCTCAAGGTTCTGCGGCTGGGCGAGGCGGCCATAAATGGTCGCGGGCACGCGGCCGGCCGCACGGAGTTTTTTTACTTCACCACGCCGCACTTGTGAGCGTTGAAAGGCTTTTAATGGAACTGATTTCATTTTTTCTTAAATTATTTTTTTGGCGGCGCTCAACTGGTGCGTCCGCCCTTAAATTCAAAGAGCGAGTTCACCGACGAATTACTGTGAATCCGCTTGATGGCTTCGCCCAAAAGCCCCGCCACCGACAGCGTGGTTATCTTCAAACCGTCAATCGCAGGGCGTTGGACTGTATCAGTCGTAATCAATTCGTCAATCACGGAATTGCGCAATCTTTCGATGCCGGTGTCGTTCAAAATCGCGTGCGAAACACAGGCCAGAATCTGCCTGGCGCCTTTGGTTTTCAACACCGACGCCGCCGAGATCAGCGTGCCCGCCGTCTCGGTCAGGTCGTCCACAAGTAAAACATTTTTTCCCTCGATCTCGCCGATGACCGCCATGCTCTCCACTTCCGTCGCGCTCTTGCGGCGTTTGGCGACAATCGCCAGTTCTGTCTCCAGCGTCTGCGAATAGGCGTGCGCCATTTTGATGCCGCCCGCGTCCGGGCTGACCACGACGAGGTTCGTCAGATTTTTTTTCTTCAGATAATCATACATCACCGGCGCGGCGTAGAGATGATCCACCGGGATGTCAAAAAATCCCTGGATCTGCTGCGCGTGCAAATCCATCGCCAGAATCCGGTTCACGCCGGACGCCACGAGCAGGTTCGCCACGAGCTTGGCGGTAATCGGAACGCGCGGCTGGTCTTTGCGGTCTTGCCGCGCGTAACCGTAAAACGGCAGCACCGCCGTGATGCGCATCGCGCTCGCGCGGCGCAACGCATCAATGATGATGAACAACTCCATCAGATTGTGGTTCGTCGGTGGCGAGGTCGGCTGGATAATGAAAATATCTTCGCCGCGCACATTCTCCTCGATCTTCACAAACGTCTCGCCGTCCGGGAACGGCGTGATGGTAATCTGGCCGAGTTCGATGCCAATGTATTTGCCGATGGCGCGGGCCAGAGGCTCATTGGCAGTTCCGCTAAAAACTTTCACAGGTAAAAATAATTGCTGAAATGATTTCTGGTTAAAAAAGGAAAATCTGCCGCAGTCCGGCGGACGAATTGTGACCGAATCGTAACAGCCGACCTGCCCCGCGCAAGTGGAAATTTATCTGGCCAGCAAAGTGGATTTCCGACCATTAAAAAATCGGCGGCGCTAAAAACAAAACGGACGTCCGACTTTTGATCGGACGCCCGGTGTGATTATTTTTTGCGTCAGGCCAGCAGCGGATTTTCGGATTCCTCCGCCTCGGCGTTTTCTTCCGCTTCGGGTTCATCCGGCACTTTCACCAGCGGCTTGAGCGTGACTTTGCGATAACGGTCAAAGCCCGTGCCCGCCGGAATGATGTGACCCATGATGACGTTTTCCTTGAAGCCGCGCAGACTGTCAATCTTGGAACGCGTCGCGGCCTCGGTGAGGACGCGGGTCGTGTCTTGGAACGACGCCGCGCTCAAGAAGCTGTCGGTTTCGAGCGAAGCCTTGGTGATGCCGAGCAACACCGGCGAGGCTTCGGCGGGCTTGCCGCCCTTCTTCTCGACCGCCTCGTTTTCCGCCTCGAACTCCAGCTTGTCAACCTGTTCGCCCCAGAGGAACTGGGTGTCGCCGGCTTCGGTGACGCGAATCTTGCGGAGCATCTGGCGCACAATGATCTCGATGTGTTTGTCGTTGATCGTCACGCCTTGCAGACGATAAACTTCCTGCACTTCGTTGACCAAGTGTTCCTGCAATTCCTGCGGTCCGCAGACGTCGAGAATTTCGTGCGGGTCCATCGGGCCTTCGGTGAACTGCTGGCCTTTCTTGACCAGGTCGCCCTTGAAGACGATGACGTGTTTGCCGATCGGAATGAGATGTTCCACTTCCAAGCCGGTTTGCACGTCCTTGATGAGAACGCAGCGTTTGCCGCGAACGCTTGGTCCGAAGTCAACGATGCCGTCAATCTTGGAGATTTCCGACGCGTCTTTCGGACGGCGCGCTTCAAACAATTCCGCCACCCGCGGCAGACCGCCGGTGATGTCGCGGGTCTTGGCCTGTTTACGCGGCGTCTTGGCGATGAGCGTGCCGGGAACAATCTTGTCGCCTTCGTTCACGACGATGTGGGCGCCGGAAGGAATCGGATAGTTCGCCACGACTTCACCCTTGCCGTCGCTCATGATGATCTGCGGATGCAAATCTTCCTTGTGGTCAATGATGACCATGGATTCTTCGCCGGTGGCTTCGTCCATTTCCCGTTTCATCGTCACCCCTTCGATGATGTCATGGAATTTAACTTTGCCGGCCTTCTCGGAAAGAATCGGCACATTGTGCGGATCCCATTGGACGAACGTGTCGCCCTTCTTGACCTTCGCGCCGTCTTTCGCGGAAATGACTGCGCCGATGACAATGGTATGGCTTTCCAATTCGTGACCATCTTCATTGAGAATCGAGATGGAACCGTTCTTGTTCAGAACAATGTTGTTGCCGTCCTCGAGTTTGACCGAGCGCAATTCGTTGTAACGAATGAGACCGTCGTGCTTGGCCTTGATCTGCGGCTGCTTGAACACGCCCGCCGCCACACCGCCGGTGTGGAACGTGCGCATCGTGAGCTGCGTGCCGGGTTCGCCGATGGACTGCGCGGCGATGATGCCGACCGCTTCGCCGAGTTTCACCAGCGAGCCGGTCGCCAGGTTGCGGCCGTAGCAGTGCATGCAAATGCCATGCTTGCTTTCGCAGGTCAGCACCGAGCGGATGCGAACACGGTCAACGCCCGCAGTGTCAATCGCCTTGGCCTTGATCTCGTCAATTTCTTCATTGGCGTGAATCAAGAATTCCTTCGGGCTGGTCGGGTTCACGATGTCGTCGCAAGCGAAGCGACCCACCAAACGGTCGGCCAGCTTGACCACTTCGTCTTCGCCTTCGAACACGGCGGAAACCCAGATGCCGTTGGTCGTGCCGCAATCCTGTTCCTGGATGATGACATCCTGCGACACGTCCACGAGCTTGCGCGTCATGTAACCGGAGTCGGCGGTCTTGAGCGCGGTGTCGGCCAGACCTTTGCGCGCACCGTGGGTGGAAATAAAGTATTCCAACACCGACAGACCTTCGCGGAAGTTCGCCAAAATCGGCTTCTCGATGATTTCGCCGCTCGGCTTGGCCATGAGGCCGCGCAAACCGGCAAGCTGACGCACCTGCTGCTTGTTGCCGCGCGCGCCGGAATCCACCATCAAGTAAACTGGATTGTATTCCTTCTTGCCTTGGTTCTGTTCGAGGGTCTTGAACATCACGCTGGAAATCTGGTCGGTGCAATGCGTCCAGACGTCAACGATCTTGTTGTAGCGTTCGCCGGACGTGATGACGCCCTTGCGGTATTGCTTCTCAACTTCCTTGATCTGCTTGTGCGCGTTCTCAATCTGCTCGTCGCGTTCCTTCGGAACGATCATGTCGTCAATGCCGATGGACACGCCGGACTTCGTCGCTTCGCGGAAGCCGATTTCTTTCAGCTTGTCGAGCATCACAACCGTCTTTTCGTGACCGGCAAACTTGTAGCATTTCCAGATCAAATCACCGAGGTCGGATTTTTTGACCGGCTTGTTGTGGAAACCGAGTTCATTCGGCCAGATTTCGCTGAACAACACGCGGCCCACCGTCGTTTCAATGACCTTCTTGTCGGCGTTGCCAAAAGCGGTTTTCTTGCCGAAATCAGGATTCGCCAGACGGATGCGATCGTGCGTTTTCACGCCATTGTCGCTGTAGGCAAAAATGACTTCTTCCTTCGAGCCAAACAACGGCAGTTCGCGCGAGTCCGCCGGCGCCGCCTTGCGCGGTTCAGCGGTGACGTAATAACAACCAAGCGTGATGTCCTGCGTCGGCGTGATGATTGGTTTGCCGGATGACGGACTGAAAATGTTGTTCGTGGCCATCATCAATAAACGACATTCCAACTGCGCCTCGACTGACAGCGGAACGTGAACGGCCATTTGGTCGCCGTCGAAGTCCGCGTTGTAGGCGGTGCAAACCAGCGGATGAATGCGAATGGCTTCGCCTTCAATCAGCATCGGCTCGAACGCCTGAACGGACAAACGATGCAACGTCGGCGCGCGGTTGAGCAGCACCGGATGCCCCTTCGTCACTTCTTCCAAAACGTCCCAGACTTCTTTCGTCTGGCGCTCGATCATTTTCTTCGCGCTGCGAACGGTGTGAACGTAGCCGAGTTCTTTCAAACGGCGGATGATGAACGGCTCGAACAAAACGAGCGCCATCTTCTTCGGCAAACCGCATTGATGCAGCTTGAGTTCCGGACCAATGACGATGACCGAGCGGCCGGAATAATCCACGCGTTTGCCGAGCAAGTTCTGACGGAAACGACCGCCTTTGCCCTTGAGCATGTCGCTCAAAGATTTCAATGAGCGGTTGCCCGCGCCGGTGACTGGACGACCATGACGGCCGTTGTCGAACAACGCGTCCACGGCTTCCTGCAACATGCGCTTCTCGTTGCGGATGATGACTTCCGGCGTCTTGAGCTGGAGCAACGTCTTGAGACGGTTGTTCCGGTTGATGACGCGGCGGTAAAGATCGTTCAAATCGGACGTCGCAAAACGTCCGCCTTCGAGCGGAACCAGCGGGCGCAAATCCGGCGGAATCACCGGCAGCACCGTGAGAATCATCCATTCGGGCCGGCTCTTGGACGAATGCAAACCTTGCAGCAGCTTGATGCGCTTGCCGAGTTTCTTGCGGATCTGTTTGCTCTTGGTCTCGGTCATCGCCACGGCCAGTTCTTCCGCCTGCTTGACCAGGTCCACACGCGTCATGGCTTCGCGCACGGCTTCCGCGCCCATCTTGGCGACGAACGCCTCGGCACCGTAAGTTTCACGCGCTTCGCGGCATTCATTTTCCGTGAGCAATTGATGCTGCTTGAGCGGCGTGCTGCCCGGATCAATCACGAGGTAATCCTCGTAATAAATCACGCGTTCCAAATGGCGCGCCGTCATGTCCAGCGCCAGGCCGATGCGTGAAGGCATGCACTTGAAGAACCAGATATGGCACGTCGGCACGGCAAGTTCGATGTGGCCCATGCGTTCCCGGCGGACGCGGGACAAGGTCACTTCCACGCCGCAACGGTCGCAGACGATGCCGCGATGCTTGATGCGTTTATACTTGCCGCAGGAACATTCCCAGTCCTTGACCGGACCGAAAATGCGTTCGCAGAAAAGGCCGCCCTTTTCCGGCTTGAACGTGCGGTAATTGATGGTTTCAGGATTCTTGACTTCACCCTTGCTCCATGAGCGGATTGCCTCCGGCGAGGCGAGGGTGATGCCGACATAATCAACCTGATTAACCTTGTCCAAGCCCAGGATTTCACGGGCGTTTTCTTTGGAGCTAGTCATACGATTTTATTTCAGCAAATTTCAGTTTCAGGATTCCGTCGTCGCGAGCGTGGCAACGGCATTGGCCGAGGCATTGTCGCCCGTATGTTCAAGCGGATTGGTATAGCCAACCTTGACGTCCAGGCCGAGCGACTGCATTTCCTTGACGAGCACGTTGAACGATTCCGGGATGCCCGCTTCCAGCGCGTTGTCGCCCTTGACGATGGCTTCGTAAATCCGCGTGCGACCTTGCACGTCGTCGGATTTGACCGTGAGCAATTCTTGCAGCGTGTAGGCCGCGCCGTAGGCCTCCATCGCCCACACTTCCATTTCGCCGAAGCGCTGGCCGCCGTATTGCGCCTTGCCGCCCAGCGGTTGCTGGGTGACGAGCGAATACGGACCAACCGCGCGGGCATGAATCTTGTCTGCAACCAAATGGCCGAGCTTCATCATGTAAATGTAGCCGACGACAATTTCCTGGTCGAACTGCTCGCCGGTGCGCCCGTCATAAAGATGCGTCTTGGCGTGTTCGGGCAGACCGGCCTGTTTCAAATAGCCGCGAATGTCCTTTTCCTTCATGCCATCAAACACCGGCGTGGCAAACTTCAAGCCGAGCAATTTCGCCGCCCAGCCCAAGTGCGTTTCGAGAACCTGGCCGACGTTCATACGGCTCGGCACGCCCAACGGATTCAACACAATTTCCACCGGCGTTCCGTCCGCAAGGAACGGCATGTCTTCTTCCGGCACGATGCGCGCCACGACACCTTTGTTGCCGTGACGACCGGCCATCTTGTCACCGACGGAGAGTTTCCGTTTCGACGCGATATAGACTTTCACCGACTTGACGATGCCGGCTTCCACGCCTTCGCCCGACTCGGCACGTTCCATTTCCTCGTCGTATTGCATCTGCAAATCGTCGAAGCGTTTTTTGAACTGGCCGATGATTTCGCTGATCTTGTTGCGGATCGGCGACGGATCAATTTCAATGCGGTCATAAACCGTCGCGAGCTTGCGCAACAAGGTTTTGGTGATCTTGCGGTTCGCGGGAATGATGATCTCGCCGGTCTCGCTGTTGACCACGTCGAGCGGAATTTTTTCGCCGAGCAGAATGTTGCTCAACGCTTCCGTCAACTGGTCCTGCAATTCGCCGGTCTTCTTCTTGTGATCTTCCTCAATCTGCTTCGCGTGGCGTTTTTCCTCGCTCGAAGTGGAACGGACCACATGGTCGGCTTCCTTCTTCGCGGAAACTTTCACGTCCATCACGATGCCGTAGGTTCCCGACGGAACTTTCAGTGAAGTGTCTTTCACGTCCGCCGCCTTCTCACCAAAGATGGCGCGAAGCAAACGTTCTTCCGGCGCAAGTTCGGTTTCGGATTTCGGCGTGATTTTGCCGACGAGAATGTCGCCCGGCTTCACTTCCGCGCCGACGCGGATGACGCCGTCGGGTGCAAGATTTTTCAACGCTTCATCGCCGAGGTTCGGGATGTCGCGCGTGATTTCTTCGGGTCCGAGCTTCGTGTCGCGCGCCGCCACTTCAAATTCATCAATGTGAATGCTCGTGAAAATATCTTCTTTTACGATGCGTTCGCTGATGAGGATCGCGTCCTCGAAGTTGTAACCGTTCCACGGCATGAACGCCACGAGCGAGTTGCGACCGAGCGCGAGTTCACCGCCCTGCGTGCAGGGACCGTCGGCCAGGATCTGACCTTTTTTGATCGCGTCGCCCTTCTCCACCAGGATTTTCTGGTTGATGCAGGTCGCCGCGTTGGAACGCATGAATTTGCGCACCGGATAAACATGAACGCCGTTTGCCGGGTCGTGTTTGATTTTCTTTTTCGTCTCCGGCAGATGACCGCTTTCGGTGACGATGATCTGATTGCCGGTGACGGAAGCAACTTTGCCCGCTTCATCGGAAACCAAAACCGCCCGCGAGTCGCGGGCGACGCGGTATTCCATACCGGTCGCGACGAGTGGCGCTTCGGTGACGAGCAACGGCACCGCCTGGCGTTGCATGTTCGAACCCATCAACGCGCGGTTCGCGTCATCGTGTTCGAGGAACGGAATCAGCGACGCCGCAATGGAAACAAGCTGCTTCGGCGAAACGTCCATGTAATGCACGGCGTTCGGTTCCACGTCCACGAATTCGCCACGCTGGCGGCAGACGACGCGGTCGGTGGTGAAATGACCTTTTTCATCCATCACCGAGTTCGCCTGCGCGACGGTGAACTGTTCTTCACGGTCGGCGGTGAGATACTCAACTTCAGTGGTCACGCGACCATCCTTGACCTTGCGGTAAGGCGTTTCGAGGAAGCCGAATTCATTGATGCGCGCAAACGTCGCGAGCGATGCGATGAGGCCGATGTTCGGGCCTTCCGGCGTTTCAATCGGACAAATACGGCCATAGTGCGACGGATGCACGTCGCGGACTTCAAAGCCCGCGCGATCACGGCTCAAGCCCCCCGGCCCGAGCGCCGATAAGCGCCGTTTGTGCGTGAGTTCCGCGAGCGGATTGATTTGATCCATGAACTGCGACAACTGGCTGCGGCCAAAGAAATCGCGGATGACCGCCGAAAGCGCTTTCGGATTGATGAGCTTCTGCGGCGTCATCGCCTCGACCGTCTGATCGAACAACGTCATGCGTTCCTTGACGAGACGTTCGGTGCGCGAGAGGCCGACGCGGCACTGGTTGGCGAGCAATTCACCAACGGTGCGAATGCGGCGGCTGCCCAGATGATCAATGTCGTCAAGCGAGCCTTCGCCCTTCTTGAGCTTTAAAAGATATTTCGTCGCGGCCACCAGATCGTTCTTGGTCAAAATGCGGCCTTCCGCCTTCATGCCCAATTTTTGATTGATCTTGTAGCGGCCAACGCGACCGAGGTCATAGCGTTTTTCGTCGAAGAACAAACGCAGGAGCAACGCGCGCGAATTCGCCGCCGTGGGCGGATCGCCAGGGCGCAGGCGACGGTAAATGTCCTTCAGCGCTTCTTCTTCGTTCTTGGCCGGATCTTTCTTGAGGCATTTGATGATGATGCCGTCGTCCACCGACGTGTCCACGACCTTGATCTTGCTGATGCCGAGTTCGGCGATCTGCTTGACGACGGCCTTCGAGAGCGGCTCAAACGCGCGCGCCACGACGAGGCCTTTTTCCTCGTCCGCCACGTCATTCACGAGCACGCGGTTCTGCAAATCTTCAATTTTTTCCGCTTCCTTCACCGTCAATTCTTCGATGGTGTAGAACAGCTTCAAAATTTCTTCGTCCGTGCCGCGCGTGGTGCCGCCGGTGTCCTTGGACTTGGACTTGGAAGCGGTCTTGTCGCGATGATCCAAAAATGAAAGCGCGCGGAAGAATGTCGTCGTCAAAAATTTCCGGCGGCGTTTTTTTCGGTCGAGATAAATATAAAGCAGATCGCTCGTGTCGAACTGCGCTTCATACCAGGAACCACGGTCCGGAATAACGCGGAAGCTGTGGAGCGTCTTGCCGTTGGGATGTTGCGTGGCCTCGAACGCGATGCCCGGCGAGCGGTGCAACTGCGAGACGACGACGCGTTCCGCGCCATTGATGACAAACGTGCCTTGCGGCGTCATCAGCGGGAGTTCGCCCATGAAAACTTTTTCCTGTTTGCCACCGTTGCCCTCGTCCTTGAGCATGAACGTGACGTAAAGCGGCGCGCCGTAGGTCAGGCCTTCGCGCAGACATTCGAGCCAGTCTATCTTCGGCGCGCCGATTTCGTAGGAATCGTAACTCAGCTCACATTTATCATCGTAGCTCTTGATGGGAAACACTTCGCGGAATACGGATTCCAGCCCGACATCTTTCTGGCGCTTGGACGAAGTCAGATCGGCCTGCAAAAATTCCGCGTAGGAATTCGTCTGCAACTCGATCATGTTCGGCGGGACGATGATTTCCTTGATTTTGCCGAAATTGATACGTTCTGTGGCTCGCGATGGCATTTTAAACTTTCTGTTGGGCACGGCAACACGCCGCACCGGGATTTCTATTCAACGACACAAGGCAAGCCCGCCGTGTTCAAACGGCCAGCTTGCCAACCTGCAACCAGCTACTGTTCTACCGATTCTAAAATTATCAAATTATCCCGCATATCGCGGGTGGAAAAGGGGCGACGGCCTGAAGCCGCCGCCCAAAAAAGACCGAATTACTTGATTTCGACCTTGGCACCCGCTTCTTCGAGCCTCTTCTTGGCCGCGTCGGTGTCCGCCTTGTTGGCTCCTTCGAGCACCGGCTTCGGAGCGCCTTCAACCAAAGCTTTCGCTTCGGCAAGACCCAAACCGGGCTTCACTTCGCGAACAGCTTTGATCGCCGCGATCTTCTTGTCCGCCGGAACGGAAACGAGAATCACGTCAAAAGTGTCTTTCGCCGCGTCGGGAGCAGCCCCGGCAGCCGGAGCGCCAGCAGCCGCAGCCGCGACGGGTGCAGCGGCAGAAACGCCCCATTTGGTTTCCAGTTGTTTCACCAAGTCAGCGGCTTCGATAACCGTCAGCTTGCTCAATTCTTCCACTAAGTTTGCAATGTCAGCCATATTGTTTTTCTTTCGGTCGTCTCGTCGTCCGCCTCGGCCTCGGCGCATTTCAGTTCACGGCCCGTGAACCGACGATTTACGTTGTTTGTTGTTGGTTGTTGGTTTGTTTCTCCGATTTAAAATCTCAAATCGGAAATTGTCATTCGGCCTTTTCGGCCTTCGCTTTGATGACCTGCGCGAGCTGCGTCGCCGGCGTGTTGATCAAGGTCACGAGCTGCGTCGCCGGCGCGTTGAACAGGCCCAGCAGCTTAGCGCGCAACACATCGAGGCTCGGCAAATCTGCGAGCGCGATGATGGACGCCACTTCTAGCCGCTGGTTGTTCAGATAGCCGAACTTCAGTTTCAGTTTGTCGAATTCCGCCGCGAAGTTTTTTAACGTCTTCGCCGCCGCAGAAATATCTTTCTGCCCGGTCACGACGGCGACTTGTCCGGTCAGCGAACCGTTCAAATCCGTCACGCCCGCTTCCTGGGCGGCGACCCGGAAGATGGTGTTTTTCACCACATGAACTTCCGCGCCCACACCGGTCAGACGTTTGCGCAGTTCGGTGAAGTGCGAAACCTTCAAACCTTGATAACCAATCACGATGAAGAACGGCGAGGCGTTCAACCGGGCGACGTATTCGTTCGTCAATAATTTTTTTTCAGCACGCATGGCTCAAATCCTTTTTAGTTGGTTGAAAATTCACGGACATCCACGCGGACAGGCGGACTCATCGTCGCCG
>Ga0207932_1000587_pt1 | contig 12300 bp, 17 predicted proteins | sample NGESurdeep092012_FD_184480 | JGI IMG/M metagenome (GOLD analysis project Ga0207932, IMG submission 184480) | Arctic peat soil microbial communities from Barrow, Alaska - NGEE Surface sample 415-2 deep-092012 (SPAdes) | ecosystem: Environmental > Terrestrial > Soil > Wetlands > Peat ...
ATCAGCCGAGCAACATTCTTGTCAGTTGCCCAAGCCAGGTCAGCACCGGAAACGGCGTCAACACCTGAAGCGCAACGGCGATGGCCAGCACCACCGCCACATTGCTGATCACGGCGAGCAGCATGCGGTGCGCGAGCGGCGGGTAGGGTGGTTCGTTATTGGCGGGCCAGGCAAAGGCCTCTTCCCATGCTGACTGCGGAATCTCGGCCGGCCTGATTCGCTCGAATGGCAGCCAGGCGCGGTAAGCCGCAATGCCGCGCTCGCGCGCAATGGCGTTGCGCAACCAGAACGCATTGTGCCGCCCGATAAAATCGACCGCAATTCGGATGATGACGCGCGCCAGGAACAGGATCAGCAGACAGGCGAGGTAGACATAGGCAATCCAGAAGCCCGAGTTGAGCCATGATTTGGTGAAGGACTTCACGGTGAAAGCAGCCGCAAATAATCGCACGGTCGTGTCGACGAGAACGTCCAGAGCAGCAAAGATTTGACCCGTTGCCGATTTTTCATCGGCGGCCTGCAGCCACAGAATCACGGCGACCACGACCGCGAGCTGAAACAGCGGGAATCGCACCAGGCTCCGGATCGGAGCGGTCATATGCTTGATCAGGCCCATGGTTACTCCCGGGGGTGGCTAGGCCACCCTATAAGCTGTTGCATAAGTGGCCGATGCTACGCTAGGCACAAGTCCGTTCAACAGCAGTGTGTGAGCCATGCGTAAGCCTCCCAGCCAAAATCTTGTGCCCCAACAAGACCTCTCCAGCCCTGCGCGGGGCCACCTGCTCAGCAGGCGTGCGATCCTCGCCGGACTGCCGCTGTTACTCGCCGGCTGCGGCGGCGGCTACGGCGGCATGCAGGATGGCGGTTTCACCGTCGCGCCGGTCGACATCACTACCATGGACCGGGACCTGATGCGCCAGGAGGTCGCCTGGCGCGGCAATGAGAAGCCGGGCAGCATCGTCGTCAACGTGCCGGAGCGCCGGCTTTATCTGGTGCTGGCCGGTGGCCGCGCGCTGCGCTACGGCGTCGGCGTCGGCCGTACCGAGGGGATGAATTTTCGCGGAACCGCGGTGATCGGCCGCAAGGAGAAGTGGCCGCGCTGGACGCCGACCTCGAACATGATGGCGGCGATGCCGCGCTACAAGCCATACGCCGGCGGCGTGACTGGCGGTCCCGATAATCCGCTCGGGCCGCGCGCGCTCTATCTTTATCGCGACGGTCGCGACACGTTTTTCCGCCTGCACGGCACCACCGAGCCGGAGACCATCGGCCAGGCGGTCTCCAGCGGCTGCATCCGCCTGTTCAATCAGGACATCATCGATCTCTATAACCGCGTGCCGCTCGGCACTCATGTGACGGTAGTGCAGGGCTAACGAAGCTCTCAATGAGCGCCGCGAAGATGCCAAAAATCGTCGACGCATAAAAAAGAGGGTCAGCGCATAGGCTGACCCGAAGTGGGGGATGTTGGCAGTCTTCGGCATTGCAACCCGACATTCGCTCAGGCGTAATTGTCGCAACAGATCGCGTTGGCTGATGTCGGCTGGACTTGCGGCACTGTGGGCGAACTGGTTTCGCGCGTAACGCCGCTGCTGCGGCGCGCCTCGACAAACGCGCTGAGGAGGGCCAACGGCAACACCTCGTGCCTGGCGTCCACGGTGTCGTCGAGAGTCACGGGTAGATGAGGCTGCCTGGAGAGGGAGCAGAACCATTCGCCATCTTCATAGACGAGGCGACGAAGCTTCCATGCCGGCAGTTCGATCTCGATCAGGGCGAGCGCCAGGTCACTCCAGGCGTCGGCCGCGATCAACTGATCTATGCGGGCGGCCGTGTCAGCCTTCTTGAGCATCGCAAATCGTGGGCAGGCATCCAAGACGACGCTAGAGACGAGGTCGCGGGTGACCGCCGGGGCAAACCGAAGCGGTGCTGTCAGCCGGTCGAGGCGGCGCTGGTGTTTCGGGTCGGACAACATGACACGGTCTCATTATTGTTGTTTTTGTTGCGTAGACCAAACCTGTCAGCGCTATGAAACGATCCGGTTCGCGCCGTCGATCCGCATCGGTGGCTCGCCCTGCATGGCGTGCTTTTCATGCCACTTGGGACCCGGGCCGCGCATATAGTGCCGTTCAGGATTATACGCTGTCCACACTTGCCAGAGCTGCGAGATCTCCGACTTGAAAAATGCCAGCACGTGCACCATCGCTACCTCCCCTGCGTCATGTTCAGTTCGAATGTGCCCGGCACCATCACGACCGCGTGCGGACTTCCATTTTCAAACATCGCGAACCGCAGGGCTCTCGCGCGGTTGACGAAAAGTCCGCCAAAGCGTCCGTGCGGTCCCTGGACCACCCAGTTGCCTTTGCTGTCTTTGCCGATCATGCACATCGACCGCAGCGTTGAGTGGATCGCGTTAGCTTGTCCCATGACACGAACTCCTTGATCCGATAACGCCTAATGTGCGTATCGGTGCGTAGGGATTCGATTGGGAAATCGCCGCGGTTTTATAAGGGCGGTATAAAGATCGCGCCGCGCCACCGAACCGGGGACCATCGGCCAGACAGTCTCGAGCGGCCGTAGTGGGCGCAGGGTTACTGAAAGCTTAAAAGAAAAACTCAAATTCCAAATGAAAAATGCCCGTGCTTTCAAGATATGCCCATTAAAAAGGCTGTGAAACGCGGGGGGCGTTTTGCGCGTTTATGGGGCGGTCGTGTCAACGGCACATATTCCGAAGCTTAAATACGTGCCGACCAAGCGGCTGATCGCGCTTGGCGTCGGCATTACGGTGGCCTATTCCGCCATTTGCGCCGGATTTCTGTGGGACACGGCGCGCAGGGACTATGAGAATGCGCTGGTGTCGGCCACCAATCTGACCAAATCGATTCAATCCGAAATCGCTCGCAATATCGAACTGTATGATCTGTCCTTGCAGGCGGTAGCGGATGGCTTGCAATTGCCGGGCTTCGACCGCATCGATCCGGCATTGCGCCAGATCATTCTCTTCGACCGCGCCGCAAGCGCTCGGGATCTCGGCTCGATCCTGGTGCTCAATGAGCAGGGCGATCTCACGGTGGAATCTCGAACGCTGTCCCCGCGAACCCAAAACTACGCCGGTCGCGAATATTTTCAGTTTTACAAAAACAATGCGAGCGCTGGCCATTACATTAGCGGCCCCTTCGTGACCAAAAAGGGCGAATACATTCTTGCCATTACCCGGCGATTGAACAAGCCGGATGGCTCCTTTCAGGGTGTCGTTGTCGGCAACATGAAGCTCAGTTACTTCCACCGTCTGTTCAATAACATGAAATTAGGTCCACATGACTCGCTGACGTTGCTGCGGTCCAACGGCGTGATTCTGATGCGCTCGCCATTCGACATCGACACGATCGGACATAGTTTCGGCAAATCGTCTTTCTCGGAACATATTCTTGCTTCGCAATCTGGCTCGGTCGATGCCAAGTCGAAGCTCGACGGCATGGATCGGCTTTTCGTCTATCATCAAGTAGACAACGACCCATTGCATATCGTGGCCGGTCTGGCGCATGAGACGATTTACGCCGAGTGGAGACGAGAGGTCTGGGTGATCGGTTCGCTCAACCTCGCGCTCTGTGTCGTCACCATGAGCCTGATCGTGTTTCTGGCCAATGCCTTGAAGCGGCGCACGATCGCCGAGCACGATCGCGCGATCATGGCGACCACCGACGGCTTGACGAGCATTTGCAACCGGCAGCGGTTCGATGAATTGCTCGAGAATGAGTGGCGCCGGTCGCAACGGACGCAAACTCCGATCGCGCTGATCATGATCGACGCCGACAATTTCAAGGCCTTCAACGACAAGCATGGACATCAGGCCGGCGACGCAGCCCTCGCTTCCCTCGCGCAATGCATTGCTGGCGGCGCCATGCGCGCCGCCGATCTCGCCGCGCGCTACGGCGGTGAAGAATTTGCCGTGCTGCTGCCCGGAGAGTCGGTCGAAGGCGCCTTGATTGTGGCTGAGAAAATTCGTGCAACCGTGCTGACGTTGCGCGATCAGCAGCAGGGACGCTCAGATATGAGCCCAACCATCAGTGTGGGCGTGGCATCGATGATTCCGCAGGCCGGGCTATCATCGCGCGACCTCGTCAAATCCGCCGATGCGGCCTTGTACAAAGCCAAACAGCAGGGACGCAATTGCTGTGTCACGGCGGCTGCGGTGCGGCTCGTGCACAATGCGAATCTGGCGGCCTGATCAAGGCGTCTGTCTCCTCCCTATGGGTCAACAGCTCTAAAAGTCGCGCCGCATGCCGCAGCCGGCGCCCTGCTCCTGAGCGGGGGAGGGGGTATGTTCTCGTCGCTCCTCTTCGCCTATATCTCCTTGTTCAAGGAGGCCCATGTCATGACCACCCCCGCCCCCGCCAAAATCCCCGTCAGCGTGCTCGCCCGCCGTCTCGGCGCCACCAAGACCACGATATCGCGCCTGCGCGGCGTTGTTGCCGCCGTTCTGCTCGGGCTGACAGTGGCCGGCTGCGGCTACAACACCATCCCGACCTACGAGGAGCAGGCCAAGGCGAAATGGGCGGACGTGCAGAACAACTATCAGCGGCGTGCCGATCTCATCCCGAACCTGGTCGCCACCGTGCAGGGCTTCGCCAAACAAGAACAGACCGTCCTGACCGCGGTGGTCGAGGCGCGCGCCAAGGCGACGCAAGTTAAGATCGACGTCTCGCAGCTCACCGATCCGGATAAGCTCAAGCAGTTCCAGGACGCGCAGAACCAGCTGTCCGGTGCGCTCGGCCGGCTGCTGGCGGTGAGCGAGCGCTATCCCGACCTCAAATCCAACCAGAACTTCCTGGCACTGCAGTCGCAGCTCGAGGGCACCGAGAACCGCATCGCGGTGGCGCGGCGCGACTACATCGAGGCGGTGCGCCTCTACAACACCGAGCTGCGCACATTCCCCGGCGTCTTGTGGGCCGCGACTTTCTTCCGTTCCAACAAGCCGATGGCAGGCTTCACGGCATCCGAGAATTCGCAGACGCCGCCGCAAGTGAAATTCTAAACGCGCTGCGACTTGAAGGCATCGGCATGAACACGGGCCGCATTGCATCTGCCTTCGCGAGCGGGGCTGGGCGGCTGGCCATCGCCGCTATTGCTCTGCTGTGCGGAATCGTTGCGGCCTTCACCCTGAATCTGCCGGCGCTCTCGGGCCGCGTGGTCGATCAGGCGAATATCATACCGGCCGAAACGCGCAACGCGCTGACCAGCAAGCTCGCCGAGCTGGAAGCCAAGTCCGGAATCCAACTGGTCGTCGCCACCGTCGGTTCGCTCGAAGGTCAGGAAATCGAGCCCTACGCCAACCAGCTATTCCGCAGCTGGAAGCTCGGCGAGAAGACCAAGAACAATGGCGTGCTGCTGCTGGTGGCGCCGAACCAGCGCAAAGTGCGCATCGAAGTCGGCTATGGGCTGGAGGGCACGCTCACCGACGCGCTGTCGAAAGTCATCATCACCAACGCCATCACGCCGCGCTTCAAGGCCAGCGACTTCGGCGGCGGCATTGCGCGCGGCGTCGACGACATCATCACGGTGCTGACCACCGATGCCTCGGAATGGCAGAAGCGTCCGGCGCTGCGGCTCGACAATCCGCAGACTCGCGATCCAACGGACTGGCTGCTGTTTTTGGCAGCGTGTGTTTTCATTGTCTTGCTCATCGTTTGGCCCGGATTCCGCTGGTTTGTGCTGGGCATGGCGGTGAATATCCTGACCAGTTCGGGCGGATCGAGTAGCGGCGGGTTTTCAAGCGGCGGATCGTCGGGCGGAGGCTTTTCCGGCGGCGGCGGCGACTCCGGCGGCGGCGGGGCTTCGGGGAGCTGGTGATGAGCATTTCGGCACAAGAGCGCACCCGCATCGCCAACGCCATCCGGTCCGCCGAGACAAAAACTTCGGGCGAAATCGTCTGCGTGCTGGCGCGCAGCTCCTCCCACGCCACGGCCTTGCCGGTGCTGTTGGCGGCCGCGATCGCGCTTGCGTTGCCTTGGCTGCTGGTCGCTTGCACCGCGCTGACGGTTGAGCGGATATTATTGCTGCAGGTCGCGGTATTTCTTGTGCTGTTGCTGCTGCTGAGCGTGCCGCGCGTGCGGACCGCACTGATGCCGCGCAAGACGCGCCGCGCCATCGCGCATCGTGCCGCCATGGAGCAGTTCGCCATGCGCGGTCTCGCGCACAAGAAGGATCGCTCCGGGATTTTGATTTTCGTCTCGCTGGCGGAGCGTTATGCGCGCATCATCGCCGACGATGGAATTGCGGCGCGCGTGCCGCAAGCGGAATGGCAGGCCGCCATCGATGCGCTGATCGCGCATATGCGCGATGGCCGCATCGCCGATGGTTTCGTGACGGCGATCGATCTGTGCGGCGAAAAGCTGGCGGCGCACTTCCCGCGCACCACGACCGGCGTCGACGAACTGCCGGACCGGATTTATGTGATCTGATCGACTGACTGGTCATTGCCGGGCTTGCTGGAAGTTGCGGCAAAAGCGCACACCGCGTCATCCGCGACGGCATTATTCTCGAGCGTGACGGCCACTGCTCATGCCCACGTTTTAGGCTTCCACGGTTCTATGCCGCGTCATTGCAATAGGCTATCCTACAACCTCGTGGAGAACAGTAATTCTGCTCCGGCAAGGCAACTAGGCAGAGGAAAAAGATGTTCACCCCATTCAGTCGTCGCGCGCTCTTCATTGCGGCCCAGCTAGTGATGCTCATCCTCACAGCACCGGTTCAGGCACAGACAAGACCCGATCCGTCCGTGCTCAACTCTGTAAACTGGGATCAGCTGCAGTGGGTTCAGGACGCAAGATCAACCAACCCCGGCTCATGGTACACGGTCTTGTCCGGCAATCCGTCAACCGGGCCTTGGCTGATCATCAACAAGGTGCTGGCAGGCTATTTCGACTGGCCGCACACCCATCCCTATGATCGCTATATCTACGTGATCAAGGGCACTTGGTGGAGGGGCGCCGGGGCGACGCAGAATCCCGACAGTAGCGTGCCCACCCCGCCGGGCTCTTACGTGAAGCATTCCGTCAACGAGCTGCATTGGGACGGGGCCAAGAATGAGGAGGTCCTGCTGTTGATCTCCGGCGACGGTCCGATACCAGACGAGACTTTTATCAAGTAACCTCGGGCCGGCGGGTGGTGGAGCGGGAGGGGTTGGACATTGAAGGCGTCATAACCTTCGGCTGGTGCAACATCGGGCCTCCCACACTACACGGCATGCGGGTCCGCAGCGGGCGGCGCTTTGCGCCAGCCCGTTGGCTAATCTGCCCTACGAGCTCTCAATTTTCGTGGCCACTTAGTCAGCCTTGACAGAATGCTCGGGTGAGTCCGAGTATGAGCATTGCAAGTGAGACACGGAGGTTTGCATGGCACCACCGGGTCAGAGTGCCGCGACGATTGCGATCGCAAACGTTCGGGCGATCGCATAGCGGCAAATCTGCGAACGGCACGCCGGGAGCGGCTGTCGTGGGTCGCATCAGTTGGGCAAGACCCCAATTCGGCCGTTCCCGACGCGCAGCTATTTTGTGAAATCTCGACATCGTCAATATGAGCTGGCGCCGCTTGCGCGGCGGCGATCGTAGGGTGAGCTAAGACGCGCAGGCGGCTTCATCTGACATGAAAATCTGGTTTTCCGCTCGGCACGTCGGCGTCCTCAATCAGTGATCTAGATCAAGGCGCGCGCCGCAATAGTGTGCCGGTTTTATCCCTGTCGGATCAAGGAAGCGCCGCGGCGCGTGCTCGCCATCAGCCCTTCGCCACGACACCTCCTCGGGCCGCGCTGAAATGCGTGAGGGAGGCAACCATGTCCGATCTCCTGTCCCGGCGAATGTTGGTCCTGCAGCTCGATCAGGATGAGATCGCCCGCCTTGAGCCCGTGACATTCGGCGAACTTCAGTGGCGTTGCTTGTTCTGTGAAGACCGCGAAGAATGCGCGGCGGGCCTGGCGGACGATTTCGCCGACGTGGCGTGGGGCGCTTATTGCCCGAACGCCGCCCTGCTGAATGCGTTCGACGAATTGCCTTGGTTCAGACTCGCGGCGGTCTGATGGTGGATGCCGGCCCGTTGGCTCATCCGCCCGAGTCTGCTTTCGCTAGCGGGTGAGCACGACGAAGTCGGTGTCGATGCCGGTCTCATCGCTGAGTGCATTGTCCGACACGATCAGCGAAGCGCCGGGCGAGAGCAGGGCGGAAATCCGCTCGATCGCCTCCGCTGGCAGCGTGAGCCGATCGAGCGCCTCGGCGGCGGTCGACACCGGCTGCGGCGTCGTCACGGCAACCGGCGGTTCGCGCCGGTCATGGGAATTCTTCTTGGCCCGCTTGCCGGCGTGATCCGTCTGCTGCGGAGTGCCGCTCGGGATCGACACCACCGTCCAACGCATCGCTGCCCCATCGTCCTGCACCGCCATGGCGGTGAAAACGTGGGTGCCGAGCGGGCGATCCGGCGCGGCGATGGTCAGCGGCAGGTCGAACAGCGGCATGAAGCCCTGGCGCACGAACAGCCGGTTCTGCTTGCGGCTCGCGAACACCGATACCGGGCCCTTCTGGCGCGGCGGCTCGCTTGCCGGCCTTGCCTCCGTCGGCGTCACGGCGATGCTGCCGGTCACCTGAGTCATCGCCATGGCCGCAGCTGGCCGGGCGGCGCCGGGGAGATCGGCGGCAAGGGGTGTGGCGGGGTTTGTTGGTTCCGCCGCGGCAGCTCCCGGCAGGACCTTCTCCTCCGGCTTTTTCGGCACGAACAGGTTGCGATGCGCGATCTCAACCGGCGCCGCCGGCTCCCGCGTCACGATCACCCGGGCGCCGACTTTGGTGGTGCCCCACAGCCGGATGGCAAAATCCTGCGGCAGCCGAATGCAGCCGTGCGAGGCCGGATAGCCGGGCAGCGGCCCGGCATGCAGCGCGATGCCCGACCAGGTGATCCGCTGCATGTAGGGCATCGGCGCGCCGCTGTAGATGTTGGACTGGTGCCACTTGTGTTTCGAGATGACGGTAAAGACCCCTAGCGGCGTCGGATGCCCCGGCACCCCGGTGGAAACCGCCGCCCGCGCGATCGGGCCATTTTGGCCGTAGAGTATGACCTGTTGCCGGGCGGTGGCGACGACGATCTGGAAAGGCCCCTGGGCGAGCGCCTGCTTCGCTTCGCGGTCATGCCGCTTCGCCTTGTTGCGATGCGACGTGCTGCGATACGTTTTGGCGGCGGGCGCTGCTACAGCGCCGGCCTCCTCGCTGCGCGGCTGCTCCGGGATGTCGAACAAGAAGGCGGCCGCCGGCGCGCTCGACGCCAGCAAGAGGGCAAGCCCGGCGGCCAGCGCCGGGTCGAAGAGCCAACGCTTGCGGCTGGCGGATCTCGGCAAACCATTCCTCAGCACAGGGCCAATCATCCGACATTCTACCGCAAGCGTAAAGTGGGTTAGTGCGTAGGGCGGGTCAGTGGCGTAACCCGCCGAGTTTTTCGCACAATGGCGGATTACGCGAAGCTGATCCGCCCTACGGTCTGATGGCGGGTGCCGGCGGTGTCGGGGTGAGGCAAATACCGAACCAAAACGTGGGGGCGGCGTTCTTTTATGAAAACCGAACGGGACACTAGCGATGAAAAACATACTTTGCACGGCCCTCGTCTTGGCGTCGTTGCCGCTGGCGACTGCCGCCGTGGCCCAGCCGCTCGATCGCAGCAATTATCTGTACTATTCCTATCGCGATCACAACCGCGCTTACGGCATATATTCGCTGACCGACGGCTTCCTGCCGCCCGACGAAGTTTACATCGACCCCTGCTATCGGTGGGTGAGCACCCCGCGCGGCGTGAGGAAAAAGTTTGTGTGCCGGTCGTAGGCGTAACCCGCCGGTCTGTCGGATATTGGCGGATGACGCTGCGCTAACCCGCCCGAGCTCTAGCCGGTCTTCATTCGCAGTGGCCGATTTTGATTGCAACCATTTGAGGAGGTTAGGCGTTTTCTACGTATCAGACGAACGCCTATGGAGATGTCCGATGACGATGACAATGCATAGCGATCATTATGACGGTAGGCTATTCGACAACCTCGGAGCACACTTGGTATTGCTGGCTATTGTGGCAATCGGCGTCGCGGTTCCCGCATTCTTGTTCTATGTCTTGTGATGACGGATAAAGACGGAACCCGGTCCGCGCCGGGGTTCGTCTATTTGGTGGCCGCCTCAGCTGGCGGCCTCTTTCATTTCAACCAGGCGTGCGATGTCGCCGATTGGCAGCGCGGTGGGCGGAACTCTCGCAATTCTTGATTGAACTATCGCCGACCTCGCGCGTTTTACTTAATGGAAATTCTGCCACGGAGGAGCGTCGCTCCCATCAGCCGGAGGCAGCTAGAGAGGCCGGATCAGCGTCCAGGGCGGCGTACGGAGGCTCTCAATAGCAACCGCCCCAAGGAGAAGTTCCATGACAGACACCAACATCACTGCCGCTGGCACGAAGTCCGCTGGCGCACCGAAGATGGGAACCCCGCAGGCCATCCGTGAGATGGCCGACAAAGGCACCGCGCAAGCCAAAGCGTCCTACGACAAGATGAGTGCGGCCACGGCAGAAGCGTCCAGCGTTCTTAAGAACGTCGGTGCGACAGCCGCGCAAGGGATCAAGGACAGCAACGCCAAGGTCATCGAGTTCGCGCGCACCAACAGCAACGCCGCCTTCGACTTTGCCAACAAGCTGCTGGGCGTGAAGTCGCCGTCGGAGTTCATTGAACTGTCGACCGAACAAGCGCGCAAGCAGTTCGAAGTGCTCTCCGCGCAGGCCAAGGAACTCACCGCGCTCAACCAAAAGGTGATGCTTGAGACGGCGGAGCCGCTCAAGGCCGGCGCCGCCAAGGCGTTTGCAGCTCACACCTGAGGTGCTGAGCTGAGCTGACGCCAGCTTCAAATCGCTACAAAGCCCGGGCCGGCGCGCCCGGGCTTTGTGTTGTTTGCGGCCGCGCGGGCACCGCACGCATGATACGCGGCGGAACAGCCCGATGCGCTCTCGCCGGTCTTCATTCTCAGGGACCGATTTTGATTGCAACCATTTGAGAAGGTGAGGCGTTTCCTAAGTATGAGACGAATATCCATGGAGATGTCCGATGACAATGCATAGCGATCATTATGACGGTAGGCTATTCGACAACTTCGGAGCACACCTGACATTGCTGGCTGTCGTGGCAATCGGCGTCGCGGTTCCCGCATTCTTGTTCTTTGTCTTTTGATGAGCCGATCAAGACGGAGCCCGGTCCGCACCGGGGTTGTTCTATGTGGAGGCCGCCGCAACTGGCGGCCTCTTTCATGCGGAGCGTGCCGCTACGCCCGCTTGTGCGCGAGATAGACCGTCTGCGTGAACGGCTTGTTTTGCAGCGGATTGTGAAATGTCACGGGCTCGGCGCGCGCATCCGCGAACACGCGCGCCAGCCGCGCGGTGAAGGCGTCGTCGGCCAGCTCATTCGACCACAGACCGAACACGCCGCCGGGCTTTAGATGCGCGGCCAGCCGGGTGAGGCCCGCCTCGCCGTAGAATGCGGCGTTGCCCGCAGCGAGCAGCGCGTCCGGCGAATGGTCGATGTCCACCAGCACGGCGTCGAAGGCGCGCCCGGGCGATGCCGGATCGAAACCCGCATCGGACGCCGCCAGCGCGAAGAAATCGCCGAGCACCAAGCGGCAGCGCGCATCGTCGGTCAACGCGCGGCCGAGCGGCACCAGGCCCGCAACGTGCCAGTCGATGACCGGTTGCAGCGCCTCGACGACGACCAGCGATGACACCGTCTGGTGCTCCAGCACGGCTTGCGCCGTGTAGCCCAACCCCAGCCCGCCGACCACGACAGCGAGGGCTTCGTTGGGTTTATGGCGGACCAGCGCGGCCAATCCCAGCCGCGCCAGCGCGATCTCGGAGGCGGTGAACAGGCTCGACATCAGGAATTCATCGCCGAGCTTGATCTCGAACACGTCGACGCCGAGGCTCGGCTCGCGCCGCCGGCGCAGGCTCAGGGTGCCGATCGGCGTCGGGCGATAGTCGAGTTCTTCGAACAAGCGGCTCATGGGACGCACTCTCTACGCTTGTTTCGGCCGGACGGCTTGCCGCGGCCTGCTCCCTCCCCAGCTTGCGGGGGAGGGAACGTTAGAGCCGAGAGCGCCGCCCTTTTGCACCCACGCCCCAGACCCCCTATATCTCCCCCCAACGGAGCCCCTGTCCCCAATGACCACCCAGCCTGCCCCCGCCAAAATCCCCGTCACCGTGCTCACCGGCTATCTCGGCGCCGGCAAGACCACGCTGTTGAACCGCATCCTG
>Ga0207932_1000589_pt1 | contig 12277 bp, 6 predicted proteins | sample NGESurdeep092012_FD_184480 | JGI IMG/M metagenome (GOLD analysis project Ga0207932, IMG submission 184480) | Arctic peat soil microbial communities from Barrow, Alaska - NGEE Surface sample 415-2 deep-092012 (SPAdes) | ecosystem: Environmental > Terrestrial > Soil > Wetlands > Peat ...
CCAGCCATAAAGACACATGGCCGCCGAAGAGCAGCGGCAGGACATCCTTCAGGAAGTTGAGCAGCAGCACGACGAAGGCGAACACCGCGACGGTGAGCAGCAGCGAGGCCAGCACCTGGCCAGTAAGATATTTATGGAGCGTTTTCAACGGTTAATCCGGCGGTAAAGTGACGGATTTGCCGCATCCTCGCCAGTTAATTTCACCGCTGGAAAAAAAGCCGCCGCACCACGATAATTATTTCAACCCGAAAACTTCCGCGACCGTCTCTAAAATCAACGCGCCGGCTGGATGCGCGGCACGCCGGCATGAAAAATCAGCCACGCGACGACATACGCGCAGCCGCAGATCAGCATGATGGTTCCGTAGGTGTGATAGTCGGATGATAATCCGGCAGCGCCGTCTTGCGCCGCCAGATTTCGTTGCTCGCAAACCAGAAGAACGCCGTCGAAACTACGCCCGCCAGCATCCCGCCAAAACCGACGACGGAGACGACGGCACCTTTCGGAAAAATGTCGGCGACGACCGAATACATTGTGGCCGACCAGCCTTGATGCGCCGCGCCCGCCAGCGCAAACAAACTTGCCGCCAGCCACGGACTCGGGCAAGCCGGCGATCAAGGGCAACCCTGTCCACCAAATCGAGGCAAGGCCAGTTTTTACTGATGCACAACGCCAATTACTGCGGCGAATGTGGATTTGGGTTTGTAATCGCGGCCGAACAAAAGCGGATAGGCCGTGCGGCCTTTCACCGGCCAGTTGTTCAGCCATGAGTCGGCGTCCGTCACGCCCCAGAACGTCACGCGACTGATGCTGTCGCGATGCTGCACGAATACTGAAAACAAATCGGCGTAACGTTGCGCCAATTGCTGCTGCACGGAATCCGGCAGGCCATTCGTATAAGGATTCAACTTGGCCTGCAACGCAAAATTCATCGCAACTTCCGCGCCTTGATTGCGCGTTGGAGCAGGCAGAACATCCAGATCCAGTTCCGTGATCATCACCTTCACACCGAGCTTGGAGAAGGCGGTGATGGTTTCGTCCACTTGATTTGTTGTCGGCCAGTCCATTTTGTAATGTCCCTGCAAACCGACGGCGGCGACAGGGACGCCCTGCGCCTGAAGTTTTTTTACCAGCGCAATCGCGCCGTTTTGTTTCGGCAAATTTTCCAGCGAAAAGTCGTTGTAATAAAGTTCCGCCGCCGGATCGGCCTCCTGCGCGAATTGATACGCTTTGAGCAGATAATCTTCGCCGATGATTTTTTCCCATTGCGATTCGCGCAACGTGCCGTCCTCATTGACCGCTTCATTGACCACGTCCCAGCCGTTGATTTTTCCCTTGTAGCGGCCGACGACGGTGAAAATATGTTCGCGCATCCGCGCCAGCAAGGCGTCGCGGCCAAGGGGGTTTCCCTTGTCGTCCTGAAAAACCCAGCGCGGCGTCTGATTGGGCCAGATTAAATTGTGGCCGATGATGAACATTTTATTTTTCTCGCCGAACTCGACGTAACGGTCCGCCGCCGTGAAATCAAATTCACCTGGTCGCGGGTGGACGGATTCCCACTTCAAAACATTTTCGGGACTGATGGTGTTGAACTGCGTTTTGATGATCGCGACGGCGTTGGAATTTTGGCCGGTGAACTCGCTTTCGTTCAGCGCCGCGCCGATAAGAAAGTCATTTTTGCAGGCGTCCTTGAGCGTGGTCTGCGCGCCCGCGCCCGTCGTCAAAAGGATTCCGAACATGGCAAGAGCGTTGAAAATTTTCATGGTTGTTTTTTATGCGGTGGTGATTTTCTTCCGGCGTTCGGCCAGTTCATCGGCCATCTGGATCGTCATGCGTTTGTTGATCTGGTAGGCGATCAACAAAATTGTGCAGACGCCAAAGAGGATGCCGACGACGATGCTGCTGCACGCGCGGTAGCCTTCCACGGCCTGCGGCAGGTCGGATTGCCTGGGGTCGTAATTGAAAAAGCCGGCCATGATCCAGAGGAATGAAGATGAGCCAAGCGCCAAGCCCAATTTCAACGCGAAGCCTATGGTCGCGAATACAATGCCGGTGAAGCGGCGGCCCGTTTTCCATTCGGAATAATCCGCCACGTCCGCGTAAATCGCCCAGACCAGCGGAATGGTGGGCGCATAAACAATCGCAATTAAAACGGTCAGGGCAATCATGCCGGCGATATTGGTCGGACTTAATAAATAAAACGCGAGCGAACCGATGCTGGCGAGCGCGAAGCCGCCAACCGCGATGGCCTTCTTCCCAAATTTTCTCGAAAGCGCGGGCGAAAGCAGAATGACGATGATGGTGATGCCGGTGCCGATCATGTTGATGAGGCTGTTGGCCACGTCGGCGACATTTGAATTCGCCAGATCGGATTTGTCGGCGTGAACGATGTAGCCCAGCCATTCCAAAATGCCGCCGGGCGCGGGTGCGCCGGCAACCAACGGCGCCGCCGTCAGATGCAGCGACGCCACCCAGTCGAAGAGCGCAGCCTTGTCCGCATAGTGGTGATAGTAATTGTAAAGTGCGCCGCCGCGAAAAGAGAGAATGGCGAAATGCACCAGCGTCATAAAAAACATGACCTTCCACGGATTGTTTTTCAGCAGCGCGGCAAAATCCTGTTTCGGCGATGATTTTTCCTGGGTGACGGGCTGGATGCGTTCCTTGGTCGTGGCGAATGTGATGAAGAACAGGACAAGACACAGCACCGCCCAGATGCCCATCGTCATTTGCCAGCCGTATTGCCGGTCGTGGCCGGCGGCGAATTTGGCCACCAACGGCAGCGTGAAACCGCCCACAATGAATTGCGCGATGTTGACGGCGACGAAACGGAACGAATTGAGTTTTGCACGCTCATTGACATCGCCGGTCATGACGCCGCCAAGTGCCGAGTAAGGCATGTTGTTCATCGAATAAAGCGTCATCAGCAAAATATTCGTGATGGCGGCGTAGGCGATCATCGCACCCATGCCCCAGCCTTTGGGCGTTGTGTAGGCCAGCACCATGACGACGGCCCACGGAAACGCCGTCCACAAAACCCACGGACGAAACCGGCCCCAACGCGTCTGCGTGCGATCCGCCATGAGACCCATGATCGGATCAAAGAACGCGTCCCATAGTCGTGCCGCCATGAGAATGGCCGCCGCCGCACCCGCGCTGATGCCAAAAACGTCCGTGTAGAAGCTTGTCTGAAAAAGAATCATCGTCATGAAGACGAAGTTCGCCGCCGCGTCGCCGCCGCTGTAACCGGCCTTCTCGAGAAACGAAAGTTTTTGGGTGTTGGCACTCATGATTTATTTCACTACCGTCAAAATTATTTTCTGCAGATCGGCGGCGCGCGAAGAGTTGCCGACCATGATTTCAAATTCGCCGGGTTCGACGACATATTTCATCTTCACATCATAAAACGCCAATGAATCTGGCGTGATTATGAATGAAACCGTTTTTGTTTCGCCCGGTTGCAGCGAAATTTTCTGAAAGCCTTTCAGCTCTTTGACCGGCCGCGTCACCGAACTCACACAGTCGCGGATGTAAAGTTGCACCGTTTCCGTGCCCGCGCGTTTGCCGGTATTTTTCACGTCCACCAAAACTTGAGTTGAATCTTTCAAGCCGATTTTCTTTTTCTTCAGCCGGACATTTTTGATTTCAAAATTCGTGTAGCTCAAGCCGAAGCCAAAAGCGAACAGCGGCGAAACGTCGTCGAACAAATAGCCGCGCCGCGCCGACGGCTTGTAATTGTAAAAAACCGGCAAGTGTCCGACCGAACGCGGAAATGAAATCGGCAGTTTGCCGCCCGGATTGAAATCACCAAATAAAACATCCGCCACCGCGTGGCCGGTTTCCTGGCCGAGATACCAGCACTCAAAAATCACCGGCACATTTTCGGCGACATAATTGATCGAGAGCGGACGACCATTGAACAGAAACACGATGACTGGCTTGTCCGTCGCGAGCATTGCCTGGACGAGTTCTTCCTGCCGGCCAATCAAATCCAGACTCGTGCGATCGCCCATGTGTTTCAGATTCCACGCCTCGCGCGAAGTCTGCTCGTTGCCGCCAATCGCCAGCACAATCACGTCCGCCTGCTGCGCGACTTTGACGGCCTCGGCAATTTGTTTTCTGTCTTCAACCGGATTGCTGGGCGTCACGTCATCCTGATTCCACGAGCCGCCGACGGTGATTTTGCAGCCTTCGCTGTGCAGCACTTTCACGCGATTGCCGACTTTGGCCTTGATGCCGTCCAGCACGGTGACATTGTGTTTCGGCACGCCGCTGTAACCGCCGAGCAGGCTGCGGTGCGCATTCGGCCCAATGACCGCAATGGTTTTCAGCTTCTCGGGATCGAGCGGCGCAAGATTTTTTTCGTTCTTGAGCAAGGTGATGGTTTCGCGTGCCGCCTGCAAAGCGAGCTTGCGGTTCGCATCGCAGCCGACAATCCGTTCCGCCTCGTCGGGATCAACATAAGGGTCATCGAACAATCCCATCTTGAATTTCCAGAACAACATCGGCGCGATGAGTTCGTCGAGCTGCGCTTCTTTCAACACGCCTTGGCGGACCAGTTCGACGAGGTGCAAGTAACAATCCGGTTCGGGGAACTCAATGTTCACGCCCGCTTTGACGGCCAGTGCGCACGCTTCTTTTTTATCTTTCGCGACGAAGTGACCGTGAGTGTCGGGACGATGATGCAATTCCCAGATCGAATAATAATCCGAGACCACAAATCCTTTGAAGCCCCACTCTTTGCGGAGAACATCGCGCAGCAGCCATTCGCTCGCGTGCGACGGCACGCCGTCAATCTCGTTGTAAGAGGCCATCACGCTGATCGCGCCGCCCTTTTGAATCGCGTCCCTGAACGGATGCAGAAAAGTTTCGCGCAGCACGCGCTCCGAAACATTTACCGGCGCGCAGTTCATGCCGGATTCCGGCTGCCCGTGCGCCGCAAAATGTTTCAATGTGGCGATGACGCGCTTTTTGTCCTGGAACGAAGCGTCGCCCTGAAATCCGCGCACGGCGGCGATGCCAAGCTGCGTGTTCAAAAACGGATCTTCGCCGTAAGTTTCCTCGACGCGCCCCCAGCGCGGGTCGCGCGCCACGTCCACGACCGGCGTGAGTGCCTGATGTGCGCCGCGCGCGCGCGCCTCCTCGGCGGTCATCGTGTAAAGTTTTTCGACCAGATCGGGATTGAAGGTCGCGCCGAGTCCGATCGGCTGTGGAAAACTTGTCGCGCCAATCGCCGCATGGCCGTGCAGACATTCCTCGTGAAAAATCACCGGAATTCCGAGCCGTGAATGTTCGATGAAAAACTTCTGAATCGCGTTGGCCAACTCCGCCGTTTCGCGCGCATTTTTTCCAACTCCTGCGTCGCTGGGACGACCAACTTGTCCGAGACCGTGTCCTTTTTTGAAAGCGGCCTTGGCTTTTTTGAAATCAAAATTACCGGCAGCGTCCAAAAGCTTCGTGTTTTTTTCCTGCCAGAGGCACATCATCTGCGCGGCCTTTTCCTCCAGCGTCATGCGCGATAGCAAATCTTTCACGCGACTGGCGGCGGCTGCGGCAGATTTTTTATAAGCGGGAAGCGGGGTGGCGGATTTTTTCTTCATGCGGCGTTTCATCAAAGCTGAGTCAGACAAATTTCAATCACGTTCCGAAATGGCGGGCCGCATTTCAATCGCAAACGCATGGAGAATTCTACAAATCCATCTTCCTGGGTGGCAGCCGGGGTAACGAGGCTCAAACTGCCGTGAGAATAATCAATGATTCAGAGCCTCCTCACGTCGGCTGCTGCTTCTTTAATTTTTTCCGTGATAACTCTCCGGCGGGCCGAGATAACTTTGTTTTACACCGCCCAGGTCCACCACAATTTTTTGCAGCACGACGCCGGGATCCACCATCCAAAATTTCAGCGTATGCTGGCCGGATTTCGCCAGCGTGTGCGGGGAGCGGGCATAGCGCGCATTGTCGGCGACGGATTTTTCCCAGTCACGGTTTCCGTTTTGGGCGCTATAATTTCCGGGCACGAGCGTGATGATTTGCGGCGCTTCATCGTCAAATGAAACGGCAAAGCGCAGTCCCCGGCCAGACACGAAGTTCAAGGTGGGCGCGGTGATGGTGGCCACTTCCACCGCGCCGGTGCTGAACAAATATATCTGGTATTCCAGACACGGCGAATCTGTTCCCGGCGTCGCGCTCGGTGCATCCACGGGCTGCGTCGCGCGCATGCCCGACAGCGTGCGTCCGTAATTTTGAATTTTAATCCAGCGATTCGCACCGGCGTCCGTTTTTTTGGTGAAGTGTTCCGGCTCGATGGAAACAAAACCTTCGCCTTCCACAAAACCTTGCAGCGAATCGCGTGTCGGCTCGGTTGGATTGAAGGCATTCACTTTTACGACGATGTCGTTGGTCGTGCCCGTGAGTTTCACCGTGCCGCTGGCCGCGCCTTTCGGGGCTTTGGTCCAATCCACGCTGACCCACAGGCGTTGATCTTTTTCAATCGTGCCTGTGATTTTATTGATCACAATCCACGGTTCGCTGGCCGTGGCGGTGAATTCAAAAGCCGCTTTGCCCTTGTTGAAGACGTCAATGTAATGGCGCTGCCGATTGAAAACGTCGAACGTCGGCAGCCCCGCTTCGTTCGTTGCGCCGGGCCATGCGAATTCAGAACCTTCCACAGCCACGCCCATTGCCGCCGCGTGCGGCACTTCAATTTCCGCGAGCGGGATGGCGCGCAAACTGTTCTGCGGCGGATCCTGCCAGGTGGTGTAACCCAGATGCGTCTGATCCATGAAGTGATTCCATTTGCCGCCGGCAAACGTGTGGTTGTAATAAGCCATCAGGTTCGTGTCCGCTTGAAACAAGGTCCGCGTCTCGGCGGCGAAGTCGTTGGCGCTCGCCCGACCCTGCTTCGCGAACAACGCATTTTTTCCGGCGGCGAGATACAGTTCATTCACCAGCGCGCTGGCCTTGGTGGGAAACAACACCAGTTGGTAAAACGCATCGCACCGGTCTGCCGGCAGTTTTTTGTAAATCGCGTCCGCTTTGTCCGTGATGGTTTTGAAATCCGCCACCACGGTTTCGGCTTCCTGATAATTGACCAAACTGTAAGTGTCGGGAGCGAGCAGCTCGGGTTTGCGCCGGCCATTGTATTTGGTGTATTTGGAAAGGATGCTGGCGATGTCGCCGGCAAACACCGGGCCAAATTCGCGTTCGGCCCACAGCCGCGTGAATTCGTCAATGTTGTCGTTGGTCCAGCGGTCTGAATTCCACGCGAGGTTCATAAAATATTCCAACGGGAATTCGCAACCTTTGAAGTGGCCGACGTTCACGATCCAAATCCGGTCCGCGCCATATTGTTTGGCGAGCGACATTTGATCCCAAATTTTCGCAATCGGACTGGTGTTGAGCCATTGGTAATTTCGCGGCCCGCCGTGGTAATCGAAATGATAATAAACTCCCGCGCCGCCGCTGCGCTGGCGTTCTTCAGCGGTCGGCAGACGGCGGACATTGCCCCAATTATCCTCGGCCCACAACAGCGTCACATCGTCCGGCGCCCGCATCCCGGCGTTGTAAAAATCCAGCACTTCCTTGTAGAGACACCAGAGTTGGGGCACTTTGGTCACGTCGGGATTGACTTCCTCGGCGATCATTTTCCGTTGAACGGCCACGATTTTTTCCAGCAAAGCCATGTTCGCCTCCGGTCCGCCTTCGGCCATCGGCGTATCATTCGCGCCGCGCAAACCAATGGTGATGATGCTTTCAAAATTCTTGTTCCGCCGGATGCCCTCGCGCCAAAAATTTTCGACGGCCTCCGGGTTTTTGGCGTAGTTCCAACTGCCCAGCGTTTTTTGATAACGGCGATCCCATTCCTTCTGCGCCCGCAGCATCGGCTCCTGATGTGAACTGCCCATCACGATGCCATATTCATCCGCCAGCACCGGGTTGTTGGGATCGTCTTCGTTGAAGGCGTTGTTCCACATCGCCGGCCAGAGATAGTTGCCCTTCAGCCGCAGAATCAGCTCGAACAAATTCGTGTAAAACTGGCGGTTGTAATTGGCCACGCCCGGCGGCACCGGCGGATTGGTGCCGGTCGCGACCGTGCCGAATTTCTCCGTGATCCAATTGCTCAAATCCGGCGCTTCGTCATTCAAAAAAATGCCGCGATATTTTACGGCGGGCGAACCTTGCACAAATTTCCCGGCCTTCACGAACAGGGAATCTTTATGCTGCACCGGAACATCCGCCCACCAATACCACGGCGACACGCCCATCTCTTCGGACAAATCGTAGATGCCGTAAATCGTTCCGCGCTTGTCACTGCCGCAAATGACCAGCGCGCTTGCTACTCCCGGCAAAGGTTTCGGCACAACTTGAATCAGAAACGATTCCCACTTGCCGGTGATTTGAGTGACATCAATTTTTCCTTCACGAATTAGCCGGTCAATGATTTGACTCTTCCCGATTGTGCCGACGAGGATCACATTCGCTCCAAGACTTTTTTCCTCGTGAGAGATCACCGGAGAAAAACTTGTGACGCGAGCAACGTCCGCTTGCAAATCATTGGCCGCGCGCACAACACCCACATGGTCGCTGGAATCCACATAGATTGTTGCACCAGCATTTCCTTGGACGAGGGGGAAACTGCCCCGGCTCGGAACACCTTCGACGTATCTCTTCTGACCGATGGCGAGGCTGTCGCGAGGCGCAAGCAACACAGAAACGAGCAGCAGCGCAAGGACTTTACTCATCGTAACGATTGGTGACTTCATAAAAGCATTCGGTTTCATTGTGGCGTCCAGACCCGGAATTCACCACCGCAATGCAATTGCGCCAGAAGATACAACATGCCGTCGTAGTAGCGCCATGATCCGGTCGGAACGGGCGTATTCCACAGCGCCTCGACGAATTTTTGCGAGCGCGGGTTTGTGGCAGCGAGGCTGGCGACCGCATTCATGGCCACCAGTCCGGTTGTGTGGTCGTTGCCAAACTGATTTCCGTCCACAGTGAACCGGCTGCCATAGTTGGCCAAACCTTTGGATTCAAAAAATGCCTGGATGCGATCGCTCAATTCTTTTTCCCGAACGTCTTTGGCCCACCACGCCCAATCCACCGACCAATTCATCGCGGTGCGCCACGAGTCATATTGAAAATCCGCGCTGTGTGGATTCCACGGCGCAGCCCACGGCGTCCCGTCGAAGTTGGCGTAGTCCGGCGCGAGACCGGTGACGGGATTGGCCGCGTGTTGGAAAAAATCGCGGCTGGCCGTTGCGGCCTGCGCCCAGAACTCACGATCCGCCGCCGGCCCGCAAATGGCCCACAATTCATAGAAAGCCGGCAATTGATAAGAAGGATCGGTGTGATTCCAGTTCGCCACATCGGGTGTGAAGCGGACTAATTTGTTTTTCGGTTCAAAGATCGCGCCGGCGGTCATGGTGCCTTTGACTGTGGAACCGGTGAGGAGTTGACGGTGGCGCAGGTCACCCAGCAAGCGGTCCGCCTCGGCACGATAATTGCAGATGCCAGCACCGCTGCCCCAACGCGCGGCGGCGAAATAAAGCGACGTCACGAAATATTGCTCGCCATCGGGAGCGGGCATTTCGTCATTGGCCACGCCGTTGGTCGTCATGGACCACGAGAAATATCCGCAGGTGGGATGATTGGTGGACGCGTGATACATGAACGTCTTCGCCCAGTTCCAAATCGCGTCAAACTCCGTCTTCTTGTCCAGTTGCACCGCGATCATCATGCCGTAGGACATTCCCTCGGAACGCACGTCCCCGCTGCCGAGGTCGTGAATGTAGGCGAGCGCACCGTTGGCATTCGTTCCCGCCGGAAAATAAACCGCCTGCGTATTGGGATCGCCATGAAACAACTGCTGGAAGGCGGCATCGATTTTCGCCGTCACCTCCGGCGCTGAATGGCCGGCTTCGACAAACAAGTTGCGATACCGGCCAGTGGCAACGGCCCCGGCCGGTGGGGCAAGCGGACTACCACACGCCGTAAAGAGCGGGGAGATGAGGGCAAGGCTGAGTCCAACAAAAACGATCGCATTCTTTTTCATGGCTGTGATAGTCCGCTATTTCTCCATATCCGTGTTGCTGACAAACGCGATCCGTTGGCTGTCCGGCGACCAGGACGGGACATTGATCGTGCCCTGTCCGCCATAAACATAAGCAATCACTTTTGGTTTGCCGCCTTCGATGGGCAACAGGCGAAGATAGCACTGTTTATAGTAGGGATGGTCCGTCGGGTTGATGTCTTCCGGGAAGCTGATGATGACGATCCATTTCCCGTCCGGCGAGATGTGCGGAAACCAGTTGTTGTATTCGTCGTTCGTGATTTGTTCCTGATCGGTGCCATCGGGTTTCATCCGCCAGACCTGCATTTTCCCGGTGCGGCTGGAATTGAAGTAAATGAATTTCCCGTCCGGCGTGAATTCCGGTCCGTCATTCAAACCTTCCGAGTCGGTCAGCCGGATTTCTGGCCCACTGCCGTCGGATGGAATTTTGTAAATATCAAACTTGTTGGTCCGATCGCCGGTATAGACCAGAAATTTTCCGTCCGGCGACCAGCCGTGAAGATACGAGGGTGTCAACGGCGTGATCTGCTTGGGTGTCCCGCCTTGAACCGGCAAGGTGAATATGCGCGATGAACCGCCGTGGCTCGCACTCTGGTCGCTGATGCCAAGCATCGTTCCGTCGAACGACAGCACATGGTCGTTGTTGTTCTGATTGGCCGGATCGGTGTTGAGCGGCGACGGCTTTCTTGTGGCCAGATCAAATCGGTTCAGGCGCCCCCAGCCTTCCGCGCGACCGCTGAGGTTGTAGATCAAGGCGCGTCCGTCCGTCGTCCAGTTCGGCGCTTCAAACGGCCGTGCAGAGGCGTAAATTTTTTCGAGCTTGCCGCTGTGGACATCAAGGATTTCCAAAACACTCCCGATGTAATCACGATACGGAACAAATCCCGCTTTGACCGGGCGAATCATCCGCACGTCGCGGAAAATTGCCTTTTCAATCACGTCGCCGCTGTGCGAGCAAACGAATAATCCTGCGTAAACGTCATCGCCCAGATTCAAATCCGGAAGTTCGGCGCTGACAAAAGGCTGGCCAGAATGTGCCGCTGAAAAGGTGTAGGTGTTTCCTTTCCGTTCCAATTGGAGGACGTCCGCGTTGGTGATGGACAAGGTGATTTGCTCCGTATTCGTCCCTTTGGACCGCCGAAACTGGAGCGAGGTAAGGCCGTTGCCGTGCTCCGCGCAATCCGCATAAGCCGCGTCCGCCTCAAGATTCGGGCGCACCATCCAGCCGGCTTTGCGATGCTCCACCGCGCCCTTGCCAATGAACTCGATCATGGTTCGCAGAATGAAATCGCCCTTCATCTTCTTCCAGACGAAGTGACATTGATCGCTGGTGAACCACATGTTGGTTCCTGCGCCGGAGACCGTGTAATCCTGATTCGCGGCGGCGTAGCTGGCCGCGCCGGAAAGTTTTGGCGAACCGATATCCGTCTGGCCTGCAAATTCGCCCAGCGGATTTCCTTGCGACAAGGCCGGAATGACTCCGGCGGCAATTAGGTAAGACATGGTAATAAATTTTCGCAGACTGGTTTTGGTTTTCATGTTTCAAATTTACTTTGATCCTGCCGGCGCGGACGCTGCCTTGATGTATCTCCCGGCGAATTTCAGAAAAGTCGGCCAGTTCGGCGCGTCCGTGTGTCCGCCGCTGTGCTGGCGAAAAGCAATCTCACCGGCAACCAAAGCTGTTTCCATCGGTGGAAAATTAGTTGTGCCCAAATCTTTTTTGCCCAGCAGCGTGTAGACCGGACCGGCGGCGGCGGCGGCCATGAACATTCCTTTGGCGTCCACCCAGCCATCGCCTTGCGTTGCGCCGCCGCTGATGAAAACCGGACGCGGCGCGCACAGCGCGATCAATTCATGGGCGTCCACCGGCAGATCGTTCCAGTTCAGCGGGCCGGCGTATTTGAGAAAGTTTCCGGCCATCCAATGATATTCCCCGCTGCCAGCGACGTTTTCCACGGTCTCGCCCCAGTTGCGGCGATGCAATTTCGCGCCGCCTTCGCCGGAGGAACTGACATAAGCGATGGCGAAGCGCGGATCATACGCCATCGCGACGAGGGCGGCTTTGCCGTAACGCGAATGACCTTCAAGCCCGACTTGCTTGGCGTCCACCGCCGGATCGGTTTCAAAATAATCCAGCGCGCGGCTCGCGCCCCAGGCCCACGCGCGCAGCGCGCCCCAGTCTTCCGGCTTGCGATTTTCTCCTTTGTT
>Ga0207932_1000590_pt1 | contig 12267 bp, 14 predicted proteins | sample NGESurdeep092012_FD_184480 | JGI IMG/M metagenome (GOLD analysis project Ga0207932, IMG submission 184480) | Arctic peat soil microbial communities from Barrow, Alaska - NGEE Surface sample 415-2 deep-092012 (SPAdes) | ecosystem: Environmental > Terrestrial > Soil > Wetlands > Peat ...
GGCGTAGGCGGTTCCCGCGACGCACTCGCCCTTGTTGTCGTTCTTCATCGTGCGGTCGTTGTTCAGGTGGATGTACTCGTACATCGTGCCGCTCTTTCCGTGCAGGTAGAGCATGCAGCCGGCGCTGGCGGAGCTCGTCCAGAAGGTGACCTTGCCGTCTTCCACGGCCACCGCGGGCGACTTTTTCACCGCCACGATGTCGTTGCCCTGATGGGACGATCGTCCGCGCGGATCGCCGAAGTCGTTCGTGTAGGTGACGGGCCCGACGACCGGGAAGATGAGTCGGGGCACGGCCCTACTGCCGCCGGATGCGAGCGGGGCCAGCGACAACGCGGCGACCGCCAAAACGAGTGTTTTAAGAACTCGAATCAAGAAGAAGCACTCCACCGCGTGACCGCGCTCGGAGGCGCGCTGCGTTGTCCTCGGTCGCATCCGTAGCCTCCGGCTACGAACGCGACACTGCGTCCTAGCATCGCATCCACCGATCGCACCCAATCGGCGGGTGTTCATCTTGTTCCGAGTTCTGAAAGCTCGAAGCAAGCGCCGAACCCTATCAAGAGGAGTGGCTCTAAAAGGTAATTCCGCACCGTCAGCGAATCTGCCTAACGGTTGACTAGCTACGATCAGCTCATGAGCGGCGAACTGAGGAAGATCGGCATCGATGAAGTGCTCGCGGCGCGCGAGGCGATCGGCGACCGCCTGCACCACACGCCGACTTTCAGCTCGGCCCAGCTGAGCGAGCTAACAGGCGCGAATGTCCTGCTCAAGGCCGAGCTCTTCCAGCGCACGGGCGCCTTCAAGGTCCGGGGCGTCCTCTCCAAGCTGGCCACGCTCACTCCAGAGGAAAAGGCCCGTGGCGTGATCGGCGTCTCGGCCGGGAACCACGCCCAGGCGGTTGCCTACGGCGCCTCGCTGGAGGGCATCAAGAGCAAGGTCGTGATGTGGAAGACGGCCAGCCCGCAGAAGATCACGGCCACGCGCGCCTACGGCGCCGAGGTCGACCTGCAGGCCGAAGATCCGAACGAAGCCTTCGATTTGGCCGACGAATTGGCCGAGCAATCCGGAATGGTCATGGTGCACCCCTTCGACGACCCCTTCATCATCGCCGGCCAGGGCACGCTGGGGCTGGAGATGCTCGAAGACAACCCCGAGGTGGGCGCGATCCTCGTGCCGGTCGGCGGTGGCGGACTGGTCGCCGGCATCGCTGTTGCCGTCAAGGCGCTCAGGCCTGACGTCAAGGTAATCGGCGTAGAGCCCGAGCAGTCGGCGGCTCTATACGCAGGCCTGGCCGGTGGCCAGTGGGTTCGCGTCGAGCCTGACTCGATCGCCGACGGCCTCGCGGCACCCTTCGCCGGCCATCACTGCATGGCCATCGCCAAGGACAAGGTCGACGAGGTCGTACTCGTCAGCGAGCAGCAGATTCGCGAGGGCATGCGCTTCCTCTACCAGCGCTCCAAGCTGGCCTGTGAGGCGGCCGGCGCCGTCTCGACTGCGGCGCTCCTCACCGGCGCCTACAAGCCCGAGCCGGGCTCGACCGTGATCGCTGTTGTCTCCGGTGGCAACGTGGCGCCCCGTACCGCCTCTGGTATCCTCGATCCAGATGAAGGCTGATATACACCCCGAATACGTGCGCACGATTGTTCGCTGCGCCTGCGGTAACGAGTTCGAGACGCGCTCGGTTAAGCCCGAGCTCCACGTCGAGATCTGCTCGGCTTGCCATCCTTTCTACACGGGCAAGCAGAAGCTCGTAGATACCGGCGGTCGTGTCGAGCGCTTCCAGCGCCGGCTCGAGAAGGCCGAAAAGGCAGCTCGCGCCAAGAAGGCGTGAGTCTCCGGGGCCGAAGATGCTCTTTCGGTCGCGCAAGCTAGGCGTCCGCGTTGCGGAAGTAACAGCGAAGAGAAAGCGGCTACGCCGCTTCCTCCATCTTCCTCTGCTCGCTAAGCAGTCGGTGCCGATGTACGGCGGGCAGGCCGTGATCGAGGGCGTGATGATGCGCAGTCCCTCCTACTGGTCGGTGGCGGTGCGCAGGCCGAACGGCGAGCTGGCCGAGGTCTGGCATCCGATCGACTCCTTGATGAAAAAGCACTGGATCTTCCGGCTGCCGGTAATCAGGGGCATCATGGCGCTGGGCGAGTCGCTGGCCATCGGCTTTCGTGCGCTCGCCATCTCGACCGAGTACGCGGGCGAGGGCGAGACCGAGGAAGAGAGCGTCGAGATCGGCCGCTGGGCAATCGCTCTGATGTTCCTGTTCGCGATCGTCTTCGCGCTGGCGTTGTTCAAGGTCGGGCCGGCGGCCGTCACGCGCCTGGCGCTGCCCCATGCCTCGAACGGCGTGTTCGTGCTGGCCGAGGGATTTCTCAGGGTGGCTGTGCTGATCGGCTACATGGCGCTGGTCTCGCTGATGCCCGATATTCGCCGCCTCTGGGCCTATCACGGGGCCGAGCACAAGGTCATCAACGCCTTCGAGGCGAACGAGGAGCTGACGCCCGAGAAGGTCGAGCCCTACAGCGTCATCCATCCCCGCTGCGGCACCGCCTTCATGCTCTGGGTGATGGTCATAGCCATCTTCGTCTACTGGCTTCTCGGCGTGGCCGTCGGTCACCTCAGCCTGCCTTGGTTGATAGTCAGCCGGATCGTGATGCTCTTCCCGATCGCCGGCCTGGCCTACGAGCTGATCCGCTTTGCCGGCAAGCACCGCTCGAACCGGATCTTGAAGGTGCTGCTGGCGCCGGGCCTTTGGCTGCAGCGGCTAACCACTCGCGAGCCCGAGCGAGATCAGCTCGAGGTTTCGATCGCCGCCTTCACGCGCGTCTACGAGCTCGAGGCTGCCCGCGCCGCCGAGCCTAAGACCGCCGCGACGGCGCGTGTGGTCGACGTCGTCGCCTAGATCTTCGGCTCCGGCGCGGTTAGGACTCGCCGGGCGGGGAAAGCTCCTAGCGACAGGCGTTGTCGTCGAGCTGGGAGGGAGAGCGATATGGCCAAGAGAACTGCAGCCGCCAGCTGGAAAGGCGGGTTGTTCGACGGCACGGGGATGATCGAGTCGAGCGGCAGTGGAGCGCTCGCCGAGCTGCCGGTCACCTGGCTCTCCAGGGCCGAGGCCTCGGACGGCAAGACGAGCCCCGAGGAGCTGATTGCCGCCGCGCACGCCTCCTGTTTCGCGATGGCCTTCTCGCTGCTTCTCGCCGAGGGCGGCACGCCGCCGGAGCAGCTCGACGTGCAGGCGACGGTCACTTTCGTTCCAGGCACCGGCATCACCAAGTCGGAGCTCGAGCTGGGCGGTCGCGTGCCCGGTCTCAGCGAGGATGCTTTCCGCGCCAAGGCCGAGCAGGCAAAGACCAACTGCCCGGTCTCCCAGGCGCTCAAGGGCCTAGAAATCACGCTCTCGGTGAAGTCGTTCGAGCCGGCGGCCGGCTAGCTGTCGCTGTCCTCTGGCGCCCGCTTATCCCTTCGCCGGTCCAAACTGCTCGACCAGCTTGGTCAGCTCGAGCGGGAAGAAGAACTTCGAGCCCGGGCCTTCGGCCAGCTTCTTGATTGCGTCTAGGTACTGCAGGCCCATCGTGTTCGTGTCGACCTTCTTGGCCTCGGCCGAAATAGTCGTCAGCGCCTTGGCAAGACCCTCGGCGTTAAGGATCGCGGCCTGGCGCATGCCCTCGGCGCGCAGGATGGCGGCCTGCTTCTCGCCCTCGGCGACGGTGATGTTCGCCTGCTTGGTCCCGTCAGCCTCGAGTACTACGGCTCGGCGCACGCGTTCCGCCGACATCTGCCGGTTCATCGCCTCCTGGATCTCGGGCGGGACTGTCAGCTCGCGGATCTCGACGTTGGTGACCTTGACGCCCCAGCGCTCGGTCTCGTGGTCGAGCCGGGTGCGGATCAGCTCGTTGATCTTGTCGCGCTGTGAGAGGACGTCATCGAGGATGATGTCGCCGACGACCGCGCGTAGTGTCGTCGTCGCGAGGCCGACCACGGCCAGGTGGTAGTCCTCGACCTCGAGCACCGACTTCTCGGCCTGGTTGAGGTCGATTCGCATGTAGACGAGGAAGTCGATGTCGATCGCGACGTTGTCCTTGGTGATGTTCGTCTGCTTCGGGATGTCGAGCACCTCGGTGCGCGTGTCGACCTTCCTGATCTGATGCAGGATCGGGATCTTGAAGACGACGCCCGGCCCCTTCATGCCCTCGAAGCGTCCGAGGCGGAAGCGCGCGACACGCTCGTAATCGCGCACGAAGTTGATGATCGGCATCTTTCTCTCCTAGCTCTTCTTGAGGTTTTTAGTACTGGGTTTCTTATTGCTCAGCGGTTCCACGATCATCCGAAGTCCGTCGACCGCGACTACCTTTAAACGCTCGCCCGGCTCGGCCGTGCCGCCACCCTTCAGCTCGGCCTGCCAGGACTCGCCGCCCACGAGCACCTCTCCCTTTGGCTCCAGGCGCGAGCTGGCCTCGGCGACCGCACCGACCAGCGCCGCCGTCTCCAGCGGGCTCACGTAGCGCTTACCGTGGTGCGACATGTGTACCTCGCGCGCCATCAGCAGCACGAGCAGCCCGACGATCAGGCCGAGTGAGATGAGTACCCAGTAGCTCACACTGGGGTTATATCCCGGCAGCCCCGGACTGCCGAAGTAGCCGAGCAGGAAAATGCCGCCGAGGATCATCGAAGCCGTGCCGGAAGCGCCGAAGAAAACGTGGCCGGGCGCGTGTAGCTCGAAGCCGAGCAGCACGATTCCGAACAGGATCAGCGCCAGCCCGGCCCAGGAGAAGGGCAGCACGCTCAGCCCGGCAAAGGCCGCGAGCAGGAAGATGACGCCGAGCGATCCGGGGATCCAGGAGTTTCCTCCCGTCCAGAGCTCGACGACCAGGCCCAGCCCACCCAGGCTGAGCAGCAGGAAGACGAGGTTGGGATCGGAGAGGAAGCTGAGCAGTCGCTCCCAAAGATTCGGGTTTACCTGCTTGATCGGTACGCCGGCCGTGTGCACGACTTTCGGCCCAGCGCTCGAGGCGAGCGTCTGCCCGTCGAGCTTGCTGATGAGTGCGCTCAGGCTGGAGACCTCCGCGTTCGCGATCCCGAGTCGGACGGCCTCCTCGGCCGAGTAGGCGCGTGCCTTGAAGATCGTCTCCCGAAGCGCCGCGACCGGGCGATGGCGCTTCTCGGCGATCGACGACATCAGAGCGGCGTCGAACTGGTTCGTCTTCTTTGCCTCGGTCGAGGACAGATTCCCGCCCTGCGAGTTGACAGCCGCCGCAGCACCGATATTGGTCACCGGCGCCATCGCGAGATAGGACGCAGCGGCGCTGATGAAAGTCCCTGCCGAGGCGGCGCCGGCGCCGGACGGGCCGATCCAGACAACCACCGGGACCGGCGAGGCGAAGATGTCGTGAACCATCGACTGCATCGAGGTGATCAGGCCGCCCAGCGTGTTGAACTGGATGATCACGACTTGGGCGTGCTCGCTCGCGGCGTGATGGAGCGCTCCCCTCAGGTAGATCTTGCCCAGCTCGTTGATGTCCGCGTTGTAGTGGACGACGACCACGGGACCGTTGACGGTGGCGGCGGCCGCACTGTGTGACGGACCGAGCGCGAGCCCGGCCAAACTGGCGATCAAGCAGACGGCGACGAGCAGGCGGCGAAACATCACAAGCCGATCCTAGTAGCTGCGGGCCCGGAAACGAAGAAGTTCGGTTACCAATCGACGAACATCTTGAGCTAAGCCCGCTAGCATCGGAGTATGGCCGGAATCGAACATCTCGTCGAAGAGCTGGAGCACTCCTACAACGAGGCGCAGGAACGGATGTCCGATCCAACCGTCTACAACGACCACAAAAAGGCGGCCGAGGCAGGCAGGCGGCTGAAGGAACTGGAAGGCCCCTACAAGCTGGCGCAGGAGTGGCGCCAGGCGCAGGCCGATCTGGCCGACGCCCGCTCGGACTCTGAGCTGGCCTCGATGGCCGCGGAATCCGAGCAGGAGCTGGAGCGGCTCGAGCAGGAGCTTCGCTTGGCCCTGGTCGAGCGCGATCCGGCCGACTCCAGAGGCGTGATCATCGAGATTCGCCAGGGAGTCGGCGGCGACGAGGCGGCGCTTTGGGCCGGCGACGTAATGCGCATGCTCACGCGCTATGCCGAGCAGCGCGGTTTTCGCTGGGAGGAGCTTTCCTCGAGCCTCAACGAGGCCGGCGGCGTCAAGGACGTGCGCTTTGCCATCAAGGGCGACGGCGCCTACTCGATCTTCAAGTGGGAGGGCGGCACGCACCGCGTGCAGCGTGTGCCCGCGACCGAGTCGCAGGGCCGCACCCACACCTCCACCGCGACCGTCGCGGTGATGCCTGAGGCCGACGAGGTCGAGGTGGAGCTGGACGATCAGGACCTGAAGATCGACGTCTATCACTCGGGCGGTCCCGGTGGTCAATCGGTCAACACGACCGACTCTGCGGTGCGCATCACCCACCTTCCCAGCGGCCTGGTCGTCGCCATGCAGGACGAGCGCTCGCAGCTTCAGAACAAGGCGAAGGCGATGCGCATCCTGCGCGCCCTGCTCTACGAGCAAGAGCGCCTACGCCAGCAGGCCGAGCAAGCGGCGGCCAGGAGATCACAGATCGGCTCGGGCGAGCGGGCGGAGAAGATCCGCACTTACAACTACTCGGAGAGCCGTGTCACCGACCACCGCCTCAAGCTGACGCTGCACCGGCTCGAGCAGATCCTGGACGGCGATCTGAGCGAGCTCACCGACGCGCTCTCGGCCGAGGAGCAGCGCCGAGCGCTCGAGGCCGCCTCGGCGTGAGCGAAGTCGAAGGTTCCGTCACGCTGCGCCGGGCGCTCGCCGGCGCCGAGGAATACCTGGACCGGCGCGGCATCGAGCGGGCCCGCTTCGAGGCCGAGCTGATCTTCTCGCAGGCGCTCGGGCTGAGCAGGATCCAGCTCTACATGGATCTCGATCGCCCGCTCACCCCCGGGGAGCGCGAACGCGCGCTAGCGCTGGTCACGCGCCGCGGCAAGCGCGAGCCGCTGGCCTACGTGCTCGGCGAGTGGGGCTTCAGGCGTCTCACGCTCAAGACCGACGCCCGGGCGCTGGTGCCCCGGCCCGAGACGGAGATACTGGTCGAGCGGGCGCTGGCGCTGATCGAAGATCTGGAAGAGCCCCGCGTTCTCGATGCCGGAACCGGTTCGGGCGCAATTGCCCTGGCGATCGCCGACGAGCACCCCGGCGCCTGCGTCGTGGCTCTCGATGTCTCGGCCGAGGCACTCGAGTTGGCGCGCGAGAACGTCGAGGCTTGCGGGCTCGCGGTCGAGCTTCGTCTCGGTGACATCAGCCGCCCGATCGAGGGCCCGTTCGATTTGGTCGTCTCCAATCCGCCCTACGTCCTGCCCGAAGAGATCGAGGCGCTGGAGCCGGAGGTGCGGGACTGGGAGCCAAGAGAGGCGCTGGTTGGAGTCGGCGTGCCCGAAGCGCTGGCAGGTCGCGCCCGCGAGTTGCTCGTGTCGGGCGGCTGGCTGGCAGTCGAGCTGGGGGAGGGCCAGCAGGCGGCCTACTCGGCTCTTCTCCGCGATCTCGGCTTCGAGGGAGTTACGATCACTGCTGACCTGACCGGAAGAGAAAGAGTAGTGGAGGCGAGATGGCCGTAGAAGGATTTCCAACCGATCGCTATTCGGGGCGCGGGCTGATTGTCGGACGCTCGGCCGACGGAGAGAACTGGCTGCAAATCTACTGGCTGAGTGGCCGCAGCGACAACTCGCGCAACCGTGTGCTGATCGAAGAGGAGGGGCAGATTCGCACCATCACCGCCGACCGCTCCAAGGAGGTGGACGGCGCCAACACGCTCTACACGGCGCTCTGCTCCGTGGAAGGCGCCCATATAGTCGGTAACGGCGACCAGGTCACGACCGTGACCGAGGCGCTCACTACCGGCGGCTCCTTTGAGCAGGCACTGAGGACACGCTCGGTCGAGGATGATCCGCCGATCTGGACTCCGCGCATCACCGCCATGCTGAGCGGCGACGAAGTCTGCTTCTCCAAGATTGCCAGGAACGGTCACGCCTTCTTCGAGGCGGCGCCGCTCGAGCCCGGTAACGGTTTGTGCATGCACACCTACACCGGCGACGGCGATCCGATCCGGCGCTTCCACGGAGATCCGCACCGGGTGCGCTTCGAGGGCAGCCCCGAGGAGCTGGCGAAGTCGAGCTGGCAGAAGCTAGACGAGATCCTCAGGGTGGCGCTGGTGGTCAAGGAGATTCACGCCGACGGCTCCTTCCGGCATGTGATCGTCAACCGGCTGCACGTGCCGGATCGCTAGCGCCGGGCGAGTAATGGCTGCCGGCTCGGATGCGCTCACGGTGCTCGAGGCGGGCGGCCTCGTCGTTCTTCCCACCGATACCGTCTACGGGCTTTGCGCCGCGCCGAAAAGTGCGGCGGCGGTGGCCCGCATCAACGAGCTGAAGGGCAGGGCGGAGCAGCCGATCGCGCTGGTCGCCGCCTCGACCGGGGCGCTGCTGGAATGCATTCCGGAGTTAGCCAGCCGCTGGCGGAAGCTGCTCGAGGAGCTTCTCCCCGGTCCTTACACGCTCGTGCTTCCCAATCCAGAGCGGCGCCTGCCCTGGCTCTCGCCCGGGCGGGAGGAGACGATCGGGGTCCGCATCCCGGAGCTGCCGATCGCGGTGCGCGAGCTACTCGAGCAGTTCGGTGCCGTGGCGGCGACGAGTGCCAACCGCCATGGAGGGCCCGATCCACGCTCGCTGGAGCAGATTCCCGAACAGATCCGCGCCGCGGCGGGAGCGGAGCTCGACGCGGGAGAACTGCCGGGAGTCGCCTCGACGGTGATCGATCTCAGCGGCTCGGAGCCGCTGGTGCTGCGTGAAGGCGCCGGCGATCCTGAGCGGGTGGTTGCGTTAATCGGATCGCCAGATTCTTCCGAGTAGCGCTAGCGCGGAAAGCGCCGCTCTCCGCTCAGACGGAGTTCGCCGCCGCTCCAGATGTAGGTCTCGACCGTGACCCGGTCTTGCTCGAAACCGTAGAGCTGGAGCCCGTGCGCCTCGCCTTGACGGCGCGGTCTGGGGCGACCGAAGCCGGGCGCCGTCGCAACGATCAGCGGTCGCTTGCCGGCGCCGACGTCGAAGTCCTGCTGCGCGACGACCGAGCCCTGATGGATGTGCCCCGAGGCGATCAAGTCAACGCCGCTTGCGGCCAGTTGCTCGACTACGTGGCGCCGGCCCGAGAGCGGGCGCTTGCGCGCTCGCCAGGGCGCGCAGGTGATGTGGTGGTGCAAGAAGACGAGCCGGAAGACGTCCGGCGGCGCCTCCTCGAGCAGGCGAACCGCTCGCTCGAGCGCGCCGCGCTGCAGTTTCCCGGACTGCTGGCGCCAGGGGCAGGCGGAGTTGAGCCCGAGCGCGATCAGCCGCTCAGAGCGGTAGATGGGCTCTGTCGTCTGCCATTGCCGCTCGAACTCGCGCCGCGGATGGCTGAAGCGGCCGGGGAGGGAGCAGGGGAGATCGTGATTGCCCGGCACCGCTATGACCTGCGGCCCGAGCGAGCGCAGCAGCTCCGTGGCCGCCTCGATTTGCGCGCGGCGGCCGCGGTTGGCCAGATCGCCGCTGACCACGATCAGCTCGGGGCCGGCTCGCTCGATCAGCTCTTCGAGGCCCGGGCCGCCGACCTCGTCGCCTCGCGAGCCGAGGTGCAGGTCGGACAGATGAAGAACACGCACGGGCACCTCCGCGGCACCCTATACACTCCCGCCTATGGCCGACGAGTCAGCCGAAGTCTTCGACGATGTGTATCTGGGTCTCCGTGCCGGCGGCGCGGCGCGCAAGCTGCGCCGGGGCGAGGAACTGACACCCGAGGAAGAGGAAGCGCTCAGTCGCTGGCAGCGTCTATCAACGGCGCGCAAGGTGCTCGCGATCGGCTCGTTCTCGCTCGGAACATTCGGGCTTGGCTTCGCCGCCGGCGGCGTGATCTTTCACCGGCGCAAGAAGTAGCGGCGCGTCCAACTCGGCGGCTAGAGCTTCTCGCAGAGGAGCTGCGATCCCATCGATTGATCGATCGGTATCGCTCCTCGCTCCAAGATGATCGCCACCCTGTTTCCCTCCGCGCTCGCAACGGCGAGCGTGCGGAAGTCGAGAATCAAGCCCTCGTGACCCCAACCGGTCCCACATTCGTAGGGGTACGAGAACACTCCGGCTCCGTCCCGGGCGCCGACCCCGATCATCGACGACATCGGGTCGATGGTCTGCTTCAACTCCGCTTGGGCAGAAGCGGGAAGAAGCCGACCGCCTAGCAGCGCCGAGTAGAAGCGCGCGAGATCCTCTGCATCGGAGACAATCCCACCGGCCGACCACACAACGTTGGGGTTGTAGCCGCTGGCATCAGGGATGTCCGTCAGTTGCGACGCGGTTGGTAACTCCGTCCGCCGGAGTCCGAGCGGGCGAATAATGCGGTGCTCGAGTTCGTACCTGTATGGGTGCCCGCTCACGCGCTCGACGATCAATCCGAGCGCGATGTAGTTCGTGTTCGAGTAACTCCAGCTCTTACCCGGCGCGAACAGCCGGGGCTTCCTCACGGCGAAGCGCAGGACGTCTATTGGACGTAGGCTCGGGTTGGAGGCCGCCGCAATCAGCCAGTCTGTGTAATCGGTGACGTTGGCGAGCCCGGACTGGTGCCGAAGTAGGTCCCAGATCGTGATCTTGTCGCCTCCCTTCACTACCCCGGGCAGGTAGCTCTCGAGTGTGTCGTTCAGGCGGAGCTTTCCTTTCGCGGCGAGCTGAAGCACGATCGTGGCTGTGAAGGTTTTAGTCACGCTACCGACAGCAAAAAGCTGATCAGGCTTTGGAACCGGGAGCCCCTCGATAGCCGCGGTAGATTCGTAGCGCCTGCTTCCGTCGGCCACGAAGACGATCGCACTGCTGGCGCCCTTCTCGTCGATTAACTCGCGCGCAATCCGTGCAGTGAGCGGGCTGGAACGAAGCTGTTCGGAGCCGCCGAGCGTCAATACCAGGCTGAGCGCGATCGCGACTGCGAGGGCCGTACCTGCTAGCGCCACGGCGAGCTTCCGTCGCATGAGGCGGCAAAGGTAATCAAATCCCCGGATCGAACGCAGGTTCATGCGTCTGTCATCACATGAGCGGGTGCTGCTAGAGACGCGCCAGCACGGGATCGTGCTCGGCGGTAGCGTCGCCAAGGCGCTCGCCCTGGCCTGCGCGGGCGCGGCTCTGCTGGTACTTGGCTGGCCCTGGTCGGCAGGCGGCGTCGTTGTCATGGCACTGGCCGCATCGGTGGCCTTGCGCGCGGCCTGGCGCTGGGATCGCACCAAGATCGTGCTCACGAATGAACGGCTCAGTGTTCTTACCGGCGTGGTGCGCCGGCGCGCGGCGAGCGTGCGCCTCTCCAGCTTCGGCACGCTGGAGATCGAGCAGTCACTTCCCGGGCGCCTGCTCCGTTACGGCACGCTGATCGCCGGTGAGCTAGAGCTCGACTACGTGCCCGACCCGGCCGAACTGCAGGAGCTGATCACGGAGTTAGCCGAGTCGCGGCAAGCGGCCTAGCAGCCGAATTCACGGGCCCTAAGCCGAGAACTCCTTTTCGCCAAGGTCACGAACGGCCCTGCTCCGCTCGTACGCCGTAGCTCAGTTTCGGTACAAAATCAGCACGTTCGCGAGTCGCTTTGTTCGGTCCCGTTTCACGCCTCGTGGGTGGGTTTGTTTGAGCGCGAAGCGAAACGAAGCACTCCACCGCCTAGCCGCGCTCGGCGGCGCGATACGTCGTCCTCGGTCGCGCCCGTAGCCGCAGGCTACGAACGCGACGCTGCGTCCTAGCCTCGCACTCACCGATCGCACCCGGTCGGCGGGTCTTCATTCCGCTCCGCGCTCTGGGGTGGAGAGGTGGGCAAAGGCGCCCGAACTCCGAGAATCCCAGATAGGACACCTCGATCGCACGTCCGCCGATAAGGTGATACTCTCCCACACGAACACGCGTTCGCCTCGAGGCCCAGGGCTAGACTGGAATTGAGATGGATATGAGGAAGATCGGCGAAGAGCTAGTCGTCCACGGCGCGAAGGAGCACAACCTCAAGGACGTCACGCTCCGGCTGCCGCGCTACAAGCTGATCTGCATCACCGGGCTGTCCGGCTCGGGTAAGTCCTCTCTGGCCTTCGACACCATCTACGCCGAAGGGCAGCGCCGTTACGTCGAGTCGCTCTCGGCCTACGCGCGCCAGTTCCTGCAGATGATGCAGAAGCCGGAAGTGGAGTCGATCGAAGGCCTCTCGCCGGCGATCTCGATCGACCAG
>Ga0207932_1000592_pt1 | contig 12245 bp, 12 predicted proteins | sample NGESurdeep092012_FD_184480 | JGI IMG/M metagenome (GOLD analysis project Ga0207932, IMG submission 184480) | Arctic peat soil microbial communities from Barrow, Alaska - NGEE Surface sample 415-2 deep-092012 (SPAdes) | ecosystem: Environmental > Terrestrial > Soil > Wetlands > Peat ...
AGAACGACGAGGGCGGGCAGAGTCACTGTGCGCATCACGAAAATGATACCGCAGGAAATGATAGCGCACGAGCCGTCAGCGCGGCTGCTTGAGGTATTGCTGGATGGCGGCAATGTTCTTCCGGGCAATGGAGGCTTCGTCCATGTCTGGGTTGAGATCGAGCATCTGCTGGAAGTGCTTGAGGGCGGGATCGAGCTCGGCGACGCTGCCGGTGTTGACGGCCTTGGTCATGAAGGCGAGTCCAAGGGTGTAGTGGGCGAAGGGGTCTTTGGCATCGTAGGTGAGCGCCTTCTGGCAATCGGCGATGGCGGTATCGAGATTGGCGGCCTTGCGCTCGCATTCGCACATGCCGTACCAGGCCATGTTGTGGTAGTCGTTCCAGATGTCGCGTTCGGCGACGCGCTTCTTGCGGCCCATGCCGACCAGCGAGCCGAGCACATAGTAATTTAACTTACCGGCGAACTTACTGTCGAAATCGCTGAGCTTGAGGTATTCGTCGTACACCGGGCGGGCTTCGGCGAACTTACCGCTGAGGCGCAAGCTATCGGCCAGCCAGAGATGCGGTTCGGCGGTTTTGGGGTTGATCCCGATGGCAAGCCGAGCGGCCTCGATGGATTGGGGATAGAGCGCCTTGAAGCGATAGGCCTCGGCGATCAGGGTAAGGGCGACGGGGTGGGCGGGCTCGCGCTGCAGGACGGTATTCAACTGGCGGACGGCTTCATCGACGTCGCCGGTATCGAGCAGGATGCCGCCATAGTTGGCGTGGGCCTCCAGATAGTCCGGGTCCAATTGGATGGCACGCTTATAGGAGCGGCCGGCGCTGTCGTAATCGAAGAGCGCGCTGTAAGTGCGGCCCAGATAGAAGGCCGCCTGGCTGTAAGTGGGGTCGGCGGCGAGGGCGCGCTCGAAGGAGGCCACGGCTTTCTTGTAGTCCAGCTCGTCGCCCTTGTGGTAATACTTCATGCCTTCCTGAAGCAGGTCGGCCGCGGCCTTGTTGCGGCGGCGGGGAATCAGGATGCGGATGCGGACGGGAGATTCCTGGCCGGGGTAGACCATCTCCTGGCGCGGTCCATCGGGCTCGTACCCCATCTTGACGCCCTGCACGGTGTGCTCGCCCGGAGCGAGCCCGGGAGCGTTGACCGGCTTGCCTTTTTCGAGCACGCCGATGGTCTTGCCATCGACGAACACCTCGACGCCATCCATGTTGGAATCGAAGATGAGGGTACCGAACTTGGGCGCGGGGGCGGCGGCTGGCCTGGCTCTCGACGGAACATAGGCCAGCAGCATTTCGGGATCGTAGTTGGCCTTGTCGGAGGTGGGGTTCTGCCGGTTTTCGGTGTACTCGCGCACCTGGGTGTGGACGTACTCGGCGAGTTCATCGGCGGTGACCACGCCATCGCCGGAAGTATCGGCCTCGCCTGCCATGCCCTGGACGACGTAGTAGGTGAAGACGCCGTGGCCGCCTTTGAGATCGGGGCTTTCGAAGGAGCTCTCGCGGGCGCGGCTGGCGGTGAGGGAGAAGAGGCTCTTGCTGAGATCGCCGAGGGTGTGATTGATGTTCTCGGTATCCTCGGGAGTGATGGCGCCGGAGTGGCAGGCGTCGGTGAGGAGGATTTTGGATTTGGCCTTGATCTTGCCACCGATCACGTTGCCGAGTTCGTCCATGGGATAGCCGGTATCGGCGATGCGGTCGCGGTCGATATCAAAGGGCGCGAGGTAGCCCTTGCCCTGGTGCATGAAACCGTGGCCGGCGAAGTAGATGAGGACGCGGTCATCCTGCTTGGCGACGCTGGGGAGCCAGGTATCGATCTCGCGGCGGAGTCCGGCGAGGGTGGCCTTATCGTTGGTGAGCATGTGCACGTTTTCGACGCGGAAGTTGCCGCCTTCGGGGCTGATGAGCGAGGTGAAGATGGCTTGGGCGTCGCGTTCGGCGAACTGGAGCTGCTCCTTATCCGCCAGGTTGCGGTAGCGCGAGATGCCGACGATGACGGCGTAGCTGACCGGAATCCGCAGAGGTTTGGCGGTGGGAGCGGGGGCGGTATCGAGCTTCTCGACTTTGAGATCGCGCTGCTGGTTCTGGGGGGGCTGCTGGGCGAAGGCCAGTGAGGCGCAGAGTAGAAGGAGCGGCAGTGGGATTCGCATGGCGATCACCTGTGGGCTAGCCGGTACTCGTAGATCACCGGGCCGGCGAGAGGCACGGGGGACGAGATCACGGCGGTGTTATTCTGGCGCAGGAAAAGGAGGTCGCGTTGTTCGCGTCCGATGCCGGGACCGGTAAGATTCTGCGGGAGCGCCTCCCCGCGCGGCACCAGTTTGGGGCCGGCCGAGGGATCCACGCAATCGCCGCGCGATTTCAGAATGGTATCGTCGCAGCGTGGGATGAGGGTGGGCGGCGCGCCTTTGGTAGCGGGTGGCGGTTGGGAGCGCGAGGCGGTATCGGTGAGGCGCCCTGGCGTCACCAGCCAGTAGACGATCTCATGGCCCGGGGGGCCGGCGATGCGGAAGGCGGCGCTGGTGGCCGGGACCTGGTATTCCTTCGAGGCGTCGATGCGGTTGTCCTGGCCGGTTTCCGCGCGCGGGAAGAGCTGCTCGTAGGTTCCGCTGGTGCTCTGGTTCATAACGTAGAGGTAGCCATCGAAGTTGGTGCGGAATTTGAAGCGGACGCGGTCCCCCTGGGCCAGCACGAGCCCGGGATCGATGGCGCGCCAGGTATCGCGATCGAGGCGTTCCAGCACGAGCTCCATGCGGTGCGAGCCCTCCGTCATGGTACGGGTCGGGGCGGGAGGCACGTTACCGGGCTGCGCGGACGCGAGCGCCGCGGCCAGGCAGAGCGCCGGCGCGAGGCGGATCATTGGTGCACCAGGTGGAGATCGGCGACCACGCGCGAATCGGCGCTGCCCGTGGGGTTGACGACATAGACGGCGGTTTCCTTCTTATCGCCGGGGGTGTTGGGGTCCACCTTCTCGATGATGAGGTCGCGGGCGTAGACGGCGCGCATGCGATCGACGGCGGTGCCGGAGATGTTGGCGGCCATGATCAACTCTTTGGAAGATTGGACGGGCGCTTCGGGGGTTGAGGCGGGCGCCGCGGCCGCGGCCTTCTTCTTGCCCTGGAGCGAGTAGATCATGCTTTCGAGGTCGCTCTCGGGCTGGAGCGAGAGAACGATGAAGAGGTTCTCGGTGCCGACGGTGCTATCGAAAGCGAGGCGCGATCCGGGCGGCATGGTGTAGGGATGCCAGCCTTCGATGCGATTGTTGCCGTCCTCGATTTCGGCGGAGGGGAACATGGGTTTCCAGTTGCCGCTGGAGCCCTGATTGACGATGTAGAGATAGCCGGGGGCGTTGGCTTCGACGCTGAAGCGTATGCGGTCGCCGGCATGGAAGACGGTGTCGTTGGGGACTTCCGTGGGGGTATTGTCGGCGGCGAGTTTGAGGACGGTGTAGCGCAGTCCGAGGGGCGGCGCGCCGCTGGCGGGCATGGGCGCGGTAGTGGGCGCGGGCCGCGGAGTTACGGGTGGCGCAGTAGGGAGAGGGGCGGGCGGCCGGGTATCGGCGCGCGCGATCTCGACGGGTTTGGGGGGCGTGGCGGTGGGGCGCTTGGCTGGCGGCCGCGCGGTGGCGGGTTTGGCCGCGGCGGGAGCTTGCGCGGCGGCGTAGAAAAGCTCGCGGGCGCTGAGTTGTTTCCGGGGAGCGGCCTGGGCAAAGATCAGGCCGGCAGTACAGCAGGACAGCAGGAATCCCCGACTGGATCTCATCTTTAGGTTATCCGGTCCGGGTGGACCGGCCTCCTCTTGTTATTACGATATCACCGGCAGCAACGGATTCAGCGGGGTGGGGGCAGCGATTTCGTAACGTGAGTTCGGAGGAGGGGCGATCCGACTGCTTTTGTGGAGTTTACGGGTTGAGTGAAGGACGGACCATTTTTGAATTGGGGTTTTGAGGGTCGGCAGAGGCAATTCCAGGCGCGGAGAGGTTGACGGAGGCAGGGATACCTTGGCTGGGGGCAATGGAGAGCATGGCACCTGGCGATCGGGCGCGGAATGGAGGAGCAGGCAGTTACGGCCGGACGGTCATGCGCAGATTAACTGGTGTCGGCGCCAGGCGTGAACAACGCCAGCGCCAAGGATCTGGCTAGCTCACAAAAACTGGGCGGCGCCTTCCGGCAGTGGCTTCGAATCTGGCGATGATAAAAGACCATCATCAAGGTATAGGCCAGAACCCGAATCATCGTCAGCACTACCAGTGCGACGTCTTGATGGACGGAGGGCTGCTTGAGATGGCACTGGGTAGAGAGGGTTTGGAATGCGGCGGCGTCAATGGTCCAGCGGCTTCGGCCCAACTGCTGAATGAACTGCGGAGGGATGGCGCCGAGGTTCACGTTGGTAGCATAGAAGTTGGTGCTGTCTACCGAGACCTCTTCTTGTCTCTTCGCGCGAAGTCCGCCGATTTTCTCAATCTTGACGCGCTTGACTCTTTGAACCCGGACGGTTTTGACGACACGCACCATGCGGCCGGCCACCGGCCAGTCAACTTCCGGCAAATGCCAAAGAGAAAAGTCGTCCTTACCGGCAGACCACTGGCAATCGGCGGGGACCGCGGTGAGGCGCTCCGCCTCGGCCAGCAAAGTCGGTTGATTGTCCTTCAGCGTAATGACCCATTCCAAGCCCAACAATTCGATCGCACGGACGAACGGCGTCTGCAGATAGATGGCGTCAGCGACTAGCACGTCGATGAACCGGCGCCCGAGTTGGTTAACCAGTTGTTGCAGCAAGTCCAGAGAGGCAGCCACTTCGGTTTCGCCGGGTTTCTGAAAGCGGATTCCCAGGAATACCGGAAAAGGCGTGCTGACCAGCGTGACGGCCGAGACGCGGTGGTAATACTGAATGCACTCGAGGATTTCGCCGTCTACCTTCCTTTCGACCTTCCGCTCCAGGCAAGTTTCACAACAGCGCACGTAGGAGTTGCAGATCTCTATGCCATCGACGGCGGCGACCACGCGCCCCCGTGCCCACTCCGAACCGAGGACGCCGTTCCTCTTCAAGCGTTTGGCTACCGTGCAACCCAACTCAAATATCGACTGAGGGGACTGAAGCTGCATGGCGTAGCCGAGAGTGTCTTCGCTCAATGGTCCGATGCGCTTGGAAAGGACGCCGGCACGGCACTCGAATTCAATGCGATGCGCTGTCGCTAACTGGCAGGCCGATCCCAGGAACACGGTGTCGAAGACTTTTCTCCAAGGATGGAGGGGGTAGGTTCTGCCCTCGGGTAGGGCGGCTACCAGATCGGCGAAACCAAACACCTTGTCGAGATAGGACTCAAACTGGCGGCGAACCACGGCGGTGCTTCTCCTTCTGGCGGAGAAACCGGCGGAGGTTCAAATGGGCGATCTTGCCTGCGGCCTCATCAAAGCGCTCGCGCATTTCGACCTTGAGACGCGCTTCCTCGACCAGAGCGGCGGGCAGATGAACGGTTTGCGGCTTACCCTCGAACACTACCGAGAGGAGAAACTCGCGATGGAGCTGTTTGCCATCGGCGCAGCGGCAGTTGGGCTTGCCGCACTTACGGGTGCGCTCGACAAAGGAACCGGGCAACATCTCGCGCAAGGCGCCCAAACTACGAATGAGCCTGCCGCGGAGGTCGAGTTCAGGGTCGGTCGGCATCTGCCACTAATAATAGTGTCAGAATCGACGGAAGTCAAGGCCCTTCGAAGATTTGCAAGAATGACCGGGGGAGTTCAGCGGGCACTTACGGGCACGTACTTCTTCCAATTCAATGGGTTGGAATCACGATAGAAGTAACGTTACGAAAACGCTGGCGCGACGGAGCATCGTTCGATTTCGAATGCCCCGCTGGCGAACCACATGCCGTCAATCCCGTAATCCAGGCGCATTCCCACGCGTCTACCATAAGGAATATGAAGTTGTGGCTGATTTTCCTCTTGCTCTCCGGGGCGGGGTTCGCGCAGACGGCGCCCAAGCGCGTGCCGGCCAAGAAGGCCGGCGTGCCCAAGAAAGCGGCGCCCGCCGAGGCGGCGCCCTCCAAGTGGCCGGTGGAGACGCTCACCGTCGAGGGCAACCACAACTACACCCGCGAGCAGGTGCTGGCGGTGGCCGGACTCAAGGTCGGGCAACTGGCGGGCAAGGCGGAGTTCGAGGCCGCGCGCGACCGGCTGACCGCCACCGGAGTGTTCGAGATGGTGGGTTACAAGTTCGAGGCGGGACCGAATAAGATAGGCTTCGTCGCGAGCTTTCAGGTGACCGAGGTCGAACCCGCCTATCCGATGCGCTTCGAGGAATTGGGCGTACCCGACAAGGAAATCGAGAGCCTGCTGCGCGCGAAGGACTCCCTCTACTCGTCGGCCAAACTCCCCGCCACCAAGCCGGTGATCGATCGCTACACCAACTGGATCCAGGAATTCCTGGCGTCGAAGGGGCTCACCGAAAAGATCGTGGGCAAGGTGACCCAGCTCGCCGGCGAACAGTTCGCCATCGTTTTCCGTCCGGCGCGCAATCTGCCGGCGGTGGCGCAGGTGACCTTCCAGGGCAATCAGGTCGTGCCGCAGGGCGTATTGCGCGAAGCCGTCCACGGCACCGCGATCGGCTCGCCTTACACCGAGAGCGGATTCCGCGAACTGCTGAACCACGCGGTGCGTCCGGTGTACGAACAGCGCGGCCGCGTGAACGTGTCGTTCCCCGAGGTGCGCGCCGAGTCGGCGAGCGATGTCGAAGGTGTAAACGTCTTCGTCAAGATCGACGAAGGCCAGAGCTACGAACTGGGCAAGGTCGCGATCGTGGGGCCGAGCCCGGTGGACGAAGCCGTGCTGATCAAGGCCGGCGATTTCAAAACCGGCGACGTAGCCAATTTCGAACGCGTGAACGAGGGGCTGGAGAAAATTCGCAAGGCCGTGCGGCGCGCCGGATACCTGGACGCGAAGGTGACGTCGGAGCGCCGCATCGACGATGCGAAGAAGGCCGTGGACGTGGCGGTGCACATCGAGCCCGGCGCGCCGTATACGATGGGCAAGCTGACCATCGTGGGGCTGGATCTGAACGGCGAGGCGGAGATCACGCGCATCTGGACTTTGAAGGAAGGCAAGACGCTGAACCCGGAATATCCCGACTATTTCCTCAATCGGATCAAGGAAGAGGGGCTTTTCGAGGGGCTGGGGGCGACCAAAGCGGACCTGAAGGTGGATGAGAAGAAGCACACGGCGGACGTCACGCTGACGTTTACGGGGGAAGACCCCACGAAGCAGCCCGGACGTCGCGGGGGGCGCGGGGGCGGGGATTAAGCATGCCCCCACGAATGGGGGCGGCCCAGAGGGCACCCCAGCCTGAAAGGCTACGCTACGGTGCGCCCAGCTTCCAGAGAATCTGGCGGAGCATGCCGAGGATCACGGGGACGTCGCGGGCGGGGATTTCCAGGCGGCGGATGAGCCGCCTGACTTTTTCGCCGGTGGAGACGGCGGTGACGGGGTTCACGTAGCCGCTCTTTCCCAGGGCATCCAGGAGCCGCAAGGCGATCTGCTCGGTTTGGGCAGCGGTGGCGGAGCGAATCTTCCCCGGGCGCGCCGCGGCCGCCTTGGGATCGCGCGCCATCTCGCACAGGCACAGCGCGACTGCCTGGCCCAGGTTCATGGAAAGATCCTGGCCTACCGTCGGGATGCGCACCAGCCATTGACAGTGGCTCAGATCTTCGTTGGAGAGGCCGAACTTCTCGCTGCCGAAGACCAGCGCGGCCGGCGACGTGGGTAGCGCCCGCAGCATCAGCCGCGCGCCATATTCCAGGCGGCGGATGGGGTGCTGCAACTCGCGGTGTCCCACGCTGGTAGTGCCCACTACCAACCGGCAATCGGCGACCGCCTCGGCGAGGCTGGCGAATTCCTCCGCCTTTTCGAGCAGCGGCGCCGCGCCCACCGCGGAGCGCGCCTCGCGGAAAGCCACATCGTAGGGGCTGACCACGCACAGGCGCGGGAAGCCGAAGTTGGCCATGGCGCGCGCGGCGGCGCCGATGTTGAGCGGGTTGCGCGTCGCGACCAGGACCACGCGCAGATTATTCTTCCAGTTGGCGGCGATGTTTCGATCGTAGCTTATATCGAAGCCAGGAAATCTGCTACTCTGCTGAAGGAAGCGCGCCGCGCGCGCCGATCAGGGGTAGTGTGTGGCCGTTCACAAATCCGTCGGAATCTGTAACCCGATTTGACAACGAAACCCCAAACCCCCTAAACTAAATACTTTGCAACCGCGAATAGCTGGAGACGTGTGTCAATGAGTACCGAGTTCCCCACAAAGAATGGGATTATCCGCCAGTGGCATCTGATCGATGCCCAGGATGTAGTGCTGGGCAAGCTGGCTAGCAAGGCCGCCATGGTGTTGATGGGTAAGACGAAACCCAGCTACACCCCGTTCATCGATGCGGGCGATCACGTGATCGTGATCAACGCCGCCAAGGTGAAGGTAACGGGCCGCAAGGAAGAGGACAAGCTTTACCGCCATTTCACCGGATATCCCGGTGGGCTGGTGGAAAAGAGTTTGAAGCGGGTACGCGCCGAAAAGCCCACCCGCATTATTGAGGATGCGATCGCTGGCATGCTCCCCAAGAACAAGCTCGGCAAGCAGATGTTCCGGAAACTGAATGTTTACGCGGGTGACCAGCATCCGCACGCGGCGCAGCAACCCGTCGCGTTGACGATCAAATAGCGAGCAGGAAGGTAACGGTTAGTGGCAGCTACTTTAGTTCAATATTTGGGTACGGGCCGCCGGAAGAGATCGGTGGCTAGAGTGTTCTTACGGCCCGGTACGGGCGAGATCAAGGTCAATAACCGCGCGTTCGAGAATTACTTCCCCACGGAAAGTACGCGCGCCGTGGTCCGGCAGGCGCTGGCGGCCACCGAAACCACGGACAAGTTCGATCTGCTGATACTCGCCAATGGCGGAGGCGTCGCCGGTCAGGCGGGCGCATGCCGTCTGGGAATTTCCCGGGCTTTAGTGGAGTTCAACGCGGAACTGCGGGGACGGTTGAAGAAGCTGGGCTTCTTGACCCGCGACCCGCGGCAACACGAGCGCAAGAAGTACGGCCAAAAGGGCGCCCGCAAGCGGTTCCAGTTCTCCAAACGTTAAGTCCCCGCGAGGTCTGGAAGGCGGTTGGTTCGCCTTCCCGGCCTGGCAATCTTTCAACCGACATCCGGCTCCAGACGCCCGCGTAAATCTCGCTTTGGACCGCGCGGATCGCGATAGAGCACGTAAACTTAGGAGTTATTTTGCCCGCAATCTCAATGAAGGAGTTGCTCGAAGCTGGCGTTCACTTCGGGCACCAGACCAAGCGCTGGAATCCGAAGATGAAAGAATACATTTTCGGCGAACGCAACGGCATTTATATCATTGACCTTCAGAAAACCCTGAAGATGTTCAAGGACGCCGCCCGGTTTGTGGGCGAAATGGCCGCACAGGGCAAGAATGTGCTCTTCGTGGGCACCAAGCGTCAGGCGCAGGAAGCCATCGCCGAAGAGGCCAACCGCTGCCAGATGTATTACGTCAACCAGCGCTGGTTGGGCGGACTGCTGACCAACATGCTGACGGTGCAGAAATCCATCAAGCGCCTCAAGGAACTGGAAGGTATGGCTTCGGTGGAAGGCGGCTATGCCGGGCGTCCCAAGAAGGAAGTCATCCGCCTGGAACGCGAGCGCAAACACCTGGATACGAACCTTTCCGGGATCAAGGACATGCCCGGCCTGCCGGACGTGCTCTTCGTCATCGATTCCAACAAGGAAGCCATCGCGGTAAAGGAAGCGCGCCGCCTGGGGATTCCGGTGGTAGCCATCGTAGACACCAATTGCGACCCCGATGAAGTGGATTGGGTGATCCCGGGCAACGACGACGCGCTGCGCGCCATCCGCCTGTTCGCCAGCAAGATTGCCGATGCCGTAGTGGAAGGCCGCGCGCTGGCTACGGAACACGATTTCACCGGCGACAAGATCGTCAGCGACGAGGCCCCTGCCGAGGAAGGCATGGTGGAGTACACCGAGTACGTGGATCCCAAGTATGCCGAGAAGATCATGGGGGAGAGCCTGAGCATGGCCGACGAGCCGGCTCCGGCTGCGCAGCGTAAGGGGCCCGCTTCGGAGACGGCCGAACCGGCTGCCGAGCCTGTGCTCACCGAAGGCGGCGTCTAACATTCCCCCCGTGGGGCGTCACCGTGGGGCGTCACTTTGGTGCACCCCGGGCTGATGCAGGTCCGGGCTACCACCTGCCCGGCTAAAGGAACCAGGAAATTATTATGGCGGAAATTACCGCGTCACTAGTCAAAGCACTCCGTGAGCGCACCGGCGCCGGAATGATGGAATGCAAGAGCGCCCTGGTGGAAGCCAAGGGCGATCTCGCCGAAGGGGAAGTGGTCCTGCGCAAGCGCGGCATCGCGTCGGCCGGCAAGAAGGCTTCGCGCGCCACTAAACAAGGTCTCATCGGCACCTACATTCACCACGGCGGTCAGCTCGGCGTGATGGTGGAAATCAATTGCGAGAGCGATTTCGTGGCGCGCACCGACGATTTCCAGGAACTCGTGCACGATATCGCGATGCACATTGCGGCGGCCGATCCGCGCTTCATCCGCAAGGAAGACGTCACTGCCGGCGTGCTGGAGAAAGAAAAGGAAATCCAGAAGGCGCGCGCACTGGCCGAGGGCAAGCCCGAGAAGATGATCGAGAAGATCACCGAGGGCCGCATGGCCAAGTTCTACGAAGAGATCTGCCTGCTCGAACAGCCGTTCGTGAAGGAAGCGACGCTCACCGTGGGACAACTGGTGAAGACCAAGATCGCCAAACTGGGCGAGAACATCAGCGTGGCGCGCTTCGTGCGTTTCAAAGTCGGCGATTCGCAGGTGGCGGAATCCGGCAGTGAAACCGCCGCAGCCGAGTAGGCTATGTCTGGCTATAAGCGCATCCTGCTGAAACTGAGCGGCGAGGCGTTGGCCGGCACGGCCACGTTCGGCATCGACGCGGACCGTGTGCGAGCCCTGGCGCGCGAAGTCGCCGACGTAGCGGCGGCCGGCGTTCAGCTAGGTGTGGTGGTGGGCGGCGGCAACATCTTTCGCGGTGTGGCCGCCGCTGCCCGCAGTATGGACCGGGTCACCGGCGACCATATGGGCATGCTGGCCACGGTGATCAATTCGCTCGCCCTCAGCGACGCCCTCGAGCAGATGGGAATTCCCACGCGCGTGATGAGCGCCATCGAAATGCACCAGGTGGCCGAGCCCTACATTCGCCGCCGCGCCATCCGTCACCTGGAAAAAGGGCGCATCGTCATCTTCGCGGCGGGCACTTCCAATCCTTACTTTTCCACCGATACCGCGGCCACCCTGCGGGCGCTCGAAATCAAGGCCGACGTGATCGCCAAGGCCACCCGCGTGGACGGCGTCTACGACAAGGACCCGCTCAAGTTCCCGGACGCCGTGAAATTCGCCGAAATTTCTTACCTGGAAGTGCTGTCGCGCGCCCTCGGGGTGATGGACGCTACCTCGATCGCCATGTGCCGCGACAATAAGCTGCCGATCATCGTTTTCAATCTGAACACGATAGGCAATATAATGCGTATGTCGATGGGTGAAACCATCGGTACCGTGATTCATTAGCCGTACCGCGTTACGGAGACACTTCGCTATGAAGACAGAACAGCATGCAGCACCCAGCGGTCCCGTGTTCGACTCGGTGAAAGAAGTCGAGGCGAGCCTCAAGACCAGAATGGAAAAGGCGCTCGCGGACCTGCAACACGACATGGCCACGATTCGCACCGGACGAGCGTCGTTGAGCATTCTCGACAACCTTCGGGTGGACTACTACGGTACGCCCACGCCTCTCAATCAGGTTGCCAACCTGCACGTTCCCGAAGCGAACCTGATCACCATCCAGCCGTGGGACGTCTCCCAGATCGGACTGATCGAGAGGGTGATCCGCACCAGCGATCTGGGCCTCAACCCGGCCAACGACGGCAAGATCATCCGGCTGCCGATACCGCCGCTGACCGAAGAGCGGCGCAAGGAGCTCGTCAAGAAGTTGCACGGCGTGGCCGAGCACCACCGCGTGGCCGTACGCAACGTTCGCCGCGACGGCAACGAAGCGGTGAAGAAGTTGGCCAAGGACAAGAAGATCACCGAAGACGACGACAAGAAGGCGCACGACGAAATCCAGAAGTTGACCGACACGTATATGGACAAGATCGACACGGCCTCCAAGACCAAGGAAAAGGACATCCT
>Ga0207932_1000593_pt1 | contig 12244 bp, 9 predicted proteins | sample NGESurdeep092012_FD_184480 | JGI IMG/M metagenome (GOLD analysis project Ga0207932, IMG submission 184480) | Arctic peat soil microbial communities from Barrow, Alaska - NGEE Surface sample 415-2 deep-092012 (SPAdes) | ecosystem: Environmental > Terrestrial > Soil > Wetlands > Peat ...
AGAATCGAGATTGACAGTGTCTGGAACGCAGGCTGCCCCCGAGGGCATCACCAACCCTCCCATTGACGACCTGCTCAAGGTGGCGGACTCCAAGTACGCCCTGGTCATCTACTCGGCAAAGCGCGCGCGTCAGATCAACGCGTACTACTCCCAGCTCTCCGAGGGCCTGCTTGAGTACGTCGGCCCGCTCGTGGAGACCAAGGTCAACGAGAAGCCGATGTCGATCGCGCTGCGTGAGATCAACGAGGGTCTGCTGACCTCTCAGCCAACCGAGGGCTGACCCGGCTCTGAAGGCCCGCGGGGGAGTGCTCGCGGTGACACAGGGGACACAGGTGACAGGACACGGTGACACGGTGACGCAACAGCGAGTCATCCTTGGGGTCAGCGGCGGGATCGCCGCTTACAAGGCCTGTTCGTTGCTGCGGTTGTTCACCGAGAGTGGGTATGACGTAACGGTCGTTCCCACCGCCGCCGCGCTGAAGTTCGTCGGCGCACCCACCTGGGCGGCGCTGTCGGGCAAACCGGTCTCGACCGACGTCTGGACCGATGTCCACGAGGTTCCCCACGTGCGCCTGGGCCAGCACGCTGATCTCGTCGTGGTGGCGCCCGCGACGGCAGACCTGATGGCCAGGGCAGCCCACGGACTGGCCGACGACCTGTTGACCAACATCCTCCTGACTGCTCACTGTCCAGTGGTTCTCGCCCCGGCCATGCACACCGAGATGTGGCAGCACCCGGCGACCGTTGCCAATCTGGCGACCCTTCGTTCGCGCGGCGTGCACGTGATCGAACCGGCTTCGGGGCGGCTGACTGGGGCCGACACCGGTACGGGCCGGTTGCCTGAGCCCGAGGACATCTTCTCCTTGTGTCGTGAGCTCCTGTCCGGGGTGGCCGGCAGCCCGTCACCGGGCGCGTTGGCCGGACCCGGCGACCTGGCAGGACGGCGCGTGGTCATCAGCGCGGGCGGCACGCGTGAACCGCTGGACCCGGTGCGCTTCCTGGGCAATCGTTCCTCGGGCAAGCAGGGTTACGCGCTCGCCAGGGTGGCGGTGGCCCGTGGCGCGGAGGTCACCCTGATCTCGGCCAACGTGGCTCTGCCGGTCCCGGCAGGCGTGCGGCTGGTGCCGGTCCAGACCGCAGTGGAGCTCGGCGAGGCGGTGGCCAAGGCGGCGCAGGACTGCGATGTCGTCGTGATGGCCGCCGCCGTAGCGGACTACCGGCCGGCGCACTACACCGACGTCAAGATCAAGAAATCCCATAACAACACTGCCGACGACTTCCCCGATGACGGCACCGGGGCCGGAGGCGACCAGTCGGCACCCACGATCCAGCTCGTCCGCAACCCCGATGTCCTGGCCGAGCTGGTGCGGTCCAGAGGCTCGGCCACCTCGCCGGTGATCGTGGGCTTCGCGGCCGAGACCGGCGATGCGGAGCACTCGGTTCTCGACCTGGCACGGGAGAAGTTCATGCGCAAGGGCTGTGACGTGCTGGTGGCCAACGAGGTGGGTGTGGACAAGACCTTCGGGCAGGACATCAATACCGTGCACATCCTGCGCCGCGGCGTCGATACCGTGACACACGTGGGCCCGGTACCCAAGGACACGGTGGCCGCTACGCTGTGGGACGTCGTACAGGATGTTCTGTCCTCGGGATAGTCTCTTACGGACCCAACAGCCAGCAGCCGCTGCAACCAAGGAGCACCCACGTGTCCGCACGCCTCTTCACCTCCGAGTCAGTCACCGAGGGTCACCCCGACAAGATCTGCGATCAGATCAGCGACGCGATCCTGGATGCGATGCTCGCCGAGGACAAGTCCAGCCGCGTGGCCGTGGAGACCATGGTCACCACCGGGCTGGTCCACGTCGCCGGCGAAGTGACCACGACTGGTTATGTGGACATCCCGCGGATCGTGCGCGACACGGTGCTGCGGATCGGCTACGACTCGTCCACCAAGGGCTTCGACGGCGAGTCCTGTGGTGTGTCGATCTCCATCGGCCAGCAGTCACCGGACATCGCCCAGGGCGTCGACACGGCCTACGAGAACCGCACCGGCGGCGTGGACCCGATGGACAAGCAGGGTGCTGGCGATCAGGGCCTGATGTTCGGCTATGCCTGCCTGGACACCCCCGAGCTGATGCCGCTGCCGATCCACCTGGCTCATCGTCTGGCAGAGCGACTGTCGGCCGTGCGCAAGTCCGGCGAGGTCGCCTACCTGCGTCCCGATGGCAAGACCCAGGTCACGATCTCCTACGACGGGGACAAGGCGATCAAGCTGGACACCGTGGTTCTGTCGACCCAGCACGCCGGTGACATCTCGTTGCAGGGCCTGCTCGAGCCGGACATCGCCAACCAGGTCATCAAGCCTGTCCTGGACGAGCTGGCCGCTGCCGGAACAGAGCTGGACATCTCCGACTACCGGATGCTGATCAACCCCACCGGTCGCTTCGAGATCGGTGGCCCGATGGGTGACGCCGGACTGACCGGACGCAAGATCATCGTTGATACCTACGGTGGCATGGCTCGTCATGGCGGCGGCGCGTTCTCCGGCAAGGACCCGAGCAAGGTGGACCGTTCTGCGGCCTACGCCATGCGCTGGGTGGCCAAGAACATCGTTGCTGCGGGCCTGGCCCGTCGCTGCGAGGTCCAGGTGGCCTATGCCATCGGCAAGGCCCAGCCCGTTGGCCTCTACGTCGAGACCTTCGGCACGGAGACCGTCTCGGCGGACAAGATCCAGAATGCGATCACCAAGGTGTTCGACCTGCGCCCCGCCGCGATCATTGAGGACCTCGACCTGCTGCGCCCGATCTACACCCCGACCGCCGCGTACGGCCACTTCGGCCGCACCAGCGCGCCGGGAATCGAGAACGCCTTCACCTGGGAGCGCACCGATCGGGTCGAGCAGCTCCTGGCCGCAGTCGCCGGCTGACCTTCGCTTCGCACGGCGTGCCCCTCGTCAGGGCGATGCGGTAGACCTTGGGCATGGGTAACGGGGCGACGGATGCTATGAGCGAGCAGCTCCCGCTCGTCCGTGCCGCGGCTTCGCCGCCTGGGCGTTCCCCGCGCCCAGCCACGACGGGCTCCAAGGTGATGCGCTCCAAGGTGCCGTCCGTGCTGCAGGAGGCCGCGGAGGTGGATCCGGTGGCCCTCGTTCTGGTGGACGTCGGCCTGCCTCATCTGGACCGCCCCTTCGAGTACTCCGTGCCCGCGCCGATGGCCGATCTTGCCGTGCCCGGAGTACGCGTGAAGGTGCGGTTCGCCGGACAGGACGTCGACGGATACGTCCTGGCCCGGGCTGCGACGGCCGACCACGTTGGCAAGCTCGCGCCCCTTCGCAAGGTGGTGAGCCCCGAGGCCGTGCTCACCCCAGAGGTGCTCGCGCTCTCGCGGGTGATCGCCTCCCGGTATGCCGGCACGCTGGGTGACGTGGTGCGGCTCGCCGTCCCGCCCCGGCATGCCACGGCCGAGAAGAACTTGCCGAAAGAGCCGCCGACCTCAGAAGGAGCTCAGGCGGATGGGGCGGCTGGAGGGGCTGGGAGGCTGCTGGGGGCACCGGAGCCCGGCCCGTGGGCGAACTACCCGGCCGGGACCTCATTCCTGCGACATATCGCATCGGGTGACGCCCCGGCAGCGTCGTGGCTGGCTCTTCCGGGTCAGCAGGAGGACGTCGACTGGCCTGCCGCCATGGCCGTGGCGGCTGCGACCTCGCTGGCCGCAGGACGGGGTGCTCTGATCGTGGTTCCCGACCACCGCGACGTCGACCGGGTCGATGCGGCTCTTCAGCTGTTGCTGGGAGCCGGGCGGCACGTCCGCCTTACTTCGGGGCAGGGTCCGCAGGCTCGTTACACCGCCTGGCTGAAGGTGCTGCGCGGCCATGTCCGGTGCGTTGTGGGGACGAGGGCGGCGATGTTCGCGCCGGTTCACGACCTGGGCCTGGTGGCCTGGTGGGATGACGGGGACGACGTGCTCGTCGAACCGCGCGCGCCGTACCCCCATGTCCGCGAGGTACTGCGCGCCCGGGCCAGGCTCGAGGGTGCAGCGTTGCTGACCGGAGGCTTCACGCGGACGACGTCGGTCCAGCAGTGGGTCGAGTCGGGTGAGGTGCGGTCGGTCTGCGCAGACCATGCCACCCGCCGGATGGCGGCTCCTCGTGTGGTCGTCGCCGGCGAGGGCTCGGACGCAGAACGTGATGGTGCCGCTGCCCATGGGCACCTTCCCTCGGCCGCGTGGCGAGCAGCCAAGAGCGCCCTGGAGCACGGGCCGGTGCTGATCCAGGTCCCTCGTCGGGGTTACCTCCCGTCTTTGTCCTGCCAGGCCTGCCGTGAGCCGGCGCGGTGTGCCCGCTGTCATGGGCCGTTGGCGTTGAACGCGGCCGATGCGGTTCCTACCTGCGGGTGGTGCGGGAAGGTCGCCGCAGCCTTCGAGTGCGGCAGCTGTGGTGGTCGTAAGGTCCGGTCCAATGTGGTGGGGGCCCGCCGAACGGCCGAAGAGCTGGGTCGCGCGTTCCCGGGCGTGACGGTCCACAGGTCCGGTGCCGGTGACGTGCTGACGTCGGTCTCCGGCAAGCCGAGCCTGGTCATTGCCACGCCAGGTGCCGAGCCCATCGCCGAGAACGGTTACGCCGCGACACTTTTGCTCGATGCCTGGGCATCCCTGGATCGACCCACCCTCGATGTGTCCGAGGAGGCACTGCGTCGCTGGCTGGCAGCCGCGGCGCTCACCCGGGGCGCATCGCAAGGGGGCGTCACAGTGCTCTGTGGTGCGCCGATGCACACAACGTTGCCGCTGGTCGAAGCGCTGGTGCGCTGGGACCCGGTCTGGTTCGCGGCCCGGGAGCTTGCCGAACGGGTCGAGCTCTCGTTGCCGCCTGCTGTGCGGATGGCCCAGCTCGTCGGCTCGCGGGTCGCTGTCCAGCGCGGCGTCGAGATGGCCGGCCTGGCCGACTCGGTTGAGCAGCTCGGCCCGTTGCCCTGGGTTCCGGCGGGTTCAGCGACCCCCGCCGCTGGTGTCGGTGCCGGCGCCTCAGACCCGGATGGCGAGAACGTCCACAAGATTCAGCTCCTGCTTCGCGTGGGCCTGGACGACGGTCCGGCGCTCACGGTCGCTCTGACCCACATGAAGGCCGTTCGCAGTGCACGCAAGGAACGAGAACCGGTCGGTGTTCGAGTTGACCCGATGGACGGGCTCGGCTGAGCATGACGATCATCGGGGTCTCGAGATGCGCTCGATGACCCTGGGCAACGCGGCGCGATCGAGAACCCTCGGCAACGAGGCCGCCATGGTGCCTGGTCGGTGTTCCAGTCACCCAGTAGGTGTTCTGCCCCCATCGCCGTCGTGGTGTTCCGGCGAACGACAAGCCACCGACCGTGGAACTAGCCGGCTTAGAGGGCGATCGAGTCGCCCGCGCCGACGCTCGCGCTGAAGGTGCCATCGGCAGCCACCGTGTAGGTCGGGCCGGAGCAGGCGCCGTTTGCGCCGGGGTCTCCGTGCTCGACATCGCAGCACGTTCTCGCGGGCAGCGAGGTCTGAAACGTCTGGGTGATCCCGTAGCCCTCATGGTTGATAACGATGTAGCCGGCGTTGCCCCGGCCGAAGGCGATGGCGTTGTTGCCGTCGGACCACCAGTTGGTCACCGAGGTACCTCGGACTGCATTGCGGAAGCCGACCATGTTCGCGATCTGCCGCCACGCGTGCTGGCATTTCCACCCGTCGCTGTAACAGGCGTTGACAGTCCCGCCGTTGGGCGGGCCTGCGTTCTGGTCGGTGAACGTGTATCCGGAGTACACGTTCGGAGAGCCGTACGGCCAGGCCAGCATGTAGACGTTGGCCAGCGTGTAGGTGTTGCCGTAGTTGTAGTTCAGGGTCGAGCCGTTGCGCTCGGTGTCCCAGTTGTCGACGAAGACCCGGGCGTCGTTGCTGGCCAGGTAGCCCCACGACTGTCCCCACGTACCCAGGTAGGTCAGCTTGTCCGCAGTGAACATGCGCTTGAGGTCGTACGCCGCCCGGAACTCGTCTACGTCGCCGGTCGGGGTGTACTCGCTGGGCTGCACAGCCTCACCCGCGCCGTAGATGACTTCCTGCGCCCAGTAGACGTTGGGATCGGTGAGCTTGGACTTGATCGCCGCAAGATCGGACTCGGCGATGTGCTTGGCGGCATCGACCCGGAAACCGTCGACACCGAGAGCGCTGAGGTGGTTGAGGTCCCAGTCCTGGTAGTAGCCCGGGTAGTTGTACTTGGAGTAGACGGTGCCGCCCGTGCCCGTGCCTGAGCCCGCGGTCATGTGGTTGATCACCGCGTCCGCCACCACCTTGACGCCCGCGGTGTGGCAAGTGCTCACCATGGCCGCGAACGAGGCCTCGTTGCCGAGGAGGCCGGCGATCTTGTAGCTCACCGGCTGGTACGACGTCCACCACTGCGTGCCCTGGATGTGTTCCTGGGCCGGCGAGACCTCGACGAAGCCGTAGCCCTTGGGGCCGAGCGTGTCGGTGCAGGCCTTGGCCACCGAGCTGTAGGACCACTCGAACAAAGTGGCGGTGACGTCTTTGGTACCGGGTGGGGTCGAGGCGGCGGTCGGCGCCTTCACGACCGATGCCCCGCGTCAACGGTTGCTACTTCCCGATCTGCGGGGTCCGCTGGGCGTGTCCGCGAAGATGCCCGGCTGAGCCTGTGGTGGCGCATGGCCCGGCGGCACCGGTCGGTAAACTCGAGGTCATGACTGCTCTGTCCCACGCCCGATCCGCCGATCCGGATCCCGTGGGGTCCACCGAGGTGTCCGCGGGCGACCTCGCGCCGGCACCCGTCGGGGCCGTGGTTTTCGATCTTGGCGGCGTCCTGATCGCCTGGGATCCCCATCCGGCGATCGCCAAGGAGGTGGGCCCGGAGGAGGCATCGCGCTTCCTGGCGGATCAGGGGTTCGACTTCCTGGCCTGGAACGAGAAGCAGGACGCCGGGCGCTCATGGGATGGGGGCGAGGATCTGGCGGTGAAGTCGCACCCGCACTGGGAGGGGGCCATCCGTGCCTACCGTGCGAACTTCGGGGAGTCCCTGGTCGGCGCGATCGAGGACACCGTGCAGATCCTGCGTGAGCTGCATGGGGCCGGCATACCGCTCTATGGTCTGACGAACTGGTCCGAAGAGCTGTTCCCGTTGGCTCGCAACCGTTTTGACTTCCTGCGGCTTTTCGAGGACATCATCGTCTCGGGCGAGGAGGGTGTCGCCAAGCCTGACCCCGAAATCTTCGATATTCTCCGGAAACGGATCGGCCACAGCCTGGACGGCTGCATCTTCATCGACGACAACCCGGCCAACATCGAGGCTGCGGGCGAGGCCGGACTGGACGCCATCCTGTTCACCGACACGGGACATCTTCGCGAAGATCTGATGGTGCGCGGACTGCCGCTGTCTCACGCATAGACTGATCTGACTCAGCGCACCCGACGGCAAGGAACCTGCTCGTGTCGATCATGGACATTCGGATCTTCGGTGACCCCGTGCTGCGCACGCCCGCCATCGAGGTCGTCGACTTCGACAAGGAGCTGCGCCAGCTGGTCAAAGACCTGACCGACACGATGGTGAATGCGCCTGGTGCCGGCCTGGCCGCCCCTCAGATCGGCGTGGGGCTGCGGGTCTTCACCTATCACGTGGATGACGAGCTGGGCCATCTGATCAACCCGAGCCTCGACCTGTCCTCGGAGATGCAGGAGGGCGAGGAGGGCTGCCTTTCCTTCCCGGGCATCTTCGTGGACACTCCCCGTGCGCTGCGCCTGGTGGCCAAGGGGTTCAACCAGCACGGTGAGCCGGTCGTGAAGGAAGGCACCGAGCTGATGGCTCGATGCATCCAGCACGAGACCGACCATCTCGACGGCATCCTCTTCATCGACCGGATGGACAAGGCACACCGCAAGCTGGCCATGAAGGCGATCCGCGACGCCGAGTGGGCCGGCCAGGAGGCGCCCATCATCAAGGTCAGCCCGCACGCAACTTTCGGAACGGGTCGCTGACCTAGTGCGGCTCGTTTTTGCCGGCACTCCGGACGTGGCTGTCCCCAGTCTCGATGCGTTGTCCAGCTCATCCCATGATGTGGTCGCGGTCGTGACGCGGCCGGACGCCCGAGCGGGCCGCGGTCGGTCCGTGGTTGCCTCGCCGGTCAAGGAACGGGCGTTGGAGCTGGGGCTCGAGGTCCTGACGCCGAGTCGTCCTGGTGATCCAGAGTTCCAGGCCCGGCTGCGTGAGCTGGCTCCCGAAGCCTGCCCGATGGTGGCCTATGGCGCTCTGATCCCCTCGTCCACCTTGACGATCCCCACGCATGGCTGGATCAACCTGCACTTCTCCCTCCTGCCCGCCTGGCGTGGCGCGGCACCGGTCCAGCACGCGATCATGGCCGGCGACGAGGTCACCGGCGCCACCACGTTCCTGGTCGAGCGGGGGCTCGACACCGGCCCGACCTTTGGCTTGATGACCGAGGCCATCAAGCCGGAAGACACCTCCGGAGACCTGCTCTGGCGACTCGCCCGAGCTGGCGCGGGTCTGCTGGTCGCCACCTTGGACGCACTCGAGGCCGGCGAGCTCCACGCGGTCGCCCAGCCCGCCGAGGGTGTGTCGCTGGCGCCGAAGATCAACGTCGAGGACGCCCGAATCTGCTGGGGCACACCGGCACTGGCTGTTGACCGCCACATCCGCGGCTGCATGCCTGCGCCAGGTGCCTGGACGACTTTCCGGGGCGACCGGCTCAAGATCCACCCCGTCACGCTTGCCCCGGATGCCCCGGATGCCCCGGATGCCCCGGATGCCCCGGATGGCCCGGTGATCAACGGCGATGAGGTCATCACTCCCCAGGTTCTTGCGGTCGGTGAGGTCGCCGCGACCAAGCGGGCAGTCCGCGTCGGCACCGCTTCTGGCGTGGTTCTGCTAGGCGCGGTTCAGCCACAGGGCAAGAAGCCCATGGAAGCCGCCGACTGGGCCCGAGGCGTGCGCATCGAGCCGGGAGAGAAGTTCGCCGATGAGTGACGAGAGCCCCGAGGCGGACCGTCCGGATCAGTCCGGAGAGCGGCGGCGCGACGCCGCGGGCCGGCAGCGGCCCGAGCGGAAACACGGCAACCTTGAGCGTTCGGTGACCCGCCCGGCTGAGAGGTCGCGTTCGACAGACCCCGCACGGCTTGCCGCGTACACAGTCATGCGGGCAGTGGCCGGCGGAGCCTACGCAAATCTTGAGCTGCCAAAGGAGCTGCGGGACAAAGGTATTCGGGGACGCGATGCCGCTTTCGCCACCGAGCTCACCTACGGTGCGACCCGACTTCGAGGTCTCTATGACCCGATCATCGCGTCTGCGGCCGGCCGGGCCGTGGCTCAGATCGACGAAAACGTGCTCGACACGCTGCGGCTCGGCGCGCACCAGCTGCTCGGGATGCGGGTCGCGCCACACGCCGCCGTCGACCAGACCGTCGGGTTGGCCCGGCTGGTCAACGGAGCCAGCGCCGGTGGGTTCGTCAACGCGGTGATGCGCCGGATCAGTGAGAAGGACCTCGACACCTGGATCGCACAGGTCGTCCCTGCCGGCGATCCGATAGCCGCCCTGGCGACCCGGCACAGCCACCCCGAGTGGATCGTCCGGGCGTTGCGCGCCGCTCTGATCGGACATGGCGCCTCGAGCGCCGAGACCCTTGACGCCGACCTGGAAGCCCTGCTCGTCAGCGACAACGCAGCAGCCAAGGTCACTCTGGTGGCGCGCCCCGGCCTGTGCGAGGTCGACGAGCTGACCCGGGCGGGTGCGGCTCCGGCCCTGTTGTCACGAGTGGGCGCTGTCCTCGACTCGGGTGACCCTGGCGCTATCTCGGCGGTCCGCTCCGGACGCGCCGCAGTCCAGGATGAGGGCTCGCAGCTTGTCGCCCTCGCTTTGGCAGGTGCCACCGTCAGCACCGGCGCAGAGCACGAGAAGTGGCTGGATCTGTGCGCCGGACCCGGTGGAAAGGCCGCACTGCTGGCGACTCTGGGCGCGCAGCAGGGGGCGACCCTTTTCGCCAACGAGATCAGCGAGCACCGAACCGACCTGGTGCGGCAGACCCTGGACGCGGCCATCGACTCTGGCATCGAGGTCATGATCGGCACGAGTGACGGTCGCGAGATCGGGGAGGACGAGCCCGAGACGTACGACAGGGTGCTGGTCGACGCACCGTGTACCGGTCTGGGCGCGTTGCGCCGACGGCCCGAAGCCCGCTGGCGTCGAACGACGGCGGATCTCGTCGAGCTCGGCAGCTTGCAGCGGGCGCTGCTCGTCTCGGCGATCGAGGCCACCAGACCTGGCGGCGTCATCGGCTATGCGACGTGCAGCCCACACCTTGCCGAGACCAGGTTCGTCGTCTCCGACGTCGCCAAGAGGCGCCGCGATGTGGAGATCGTTGACGCGCGGGACCTGTTCCGGGATGCCGATGGCCAGCCCGTTGAGCACCTCGGGGAAGGGCCTTTCGTCCAGTTATGGCCGCACGTGCATGGCACCGATGCCATGTTCTTCTCTCTGCTGCGCAAGCATTCGTAACTACGACACCTAAGGGCTGGCCATGCAGATCTCACCTAGCATCCTCGCCTCCGACTTCGCCAATCTCGAGCGCGAGCTCCAGCGGATTGCCAATGCCGACTGGGCCCATGTCGACGTGATGGATGCCCACTTCGTGCCCAACCTGACCCTTGGCCTTCCAGTGGTCGAGGCCCTGGCCCGGATCAGCCCCATCCCGCTGGACTGTCACCTGATGATTGAAGACCCCGACCGCTGGGCGCCGATGTACGCGGAGGCGGGTGCCACAAGCGTCACCTTCCACGTCGAGGCTGCCGGCGACCCCACGTCGCTGGCTCGCAACCTCCGTGCCCTCGGCGCGCGCGCAGGCATGGCGCTCAAGCCAGGCACGGCGTTCGCTCCCTATGCCGATCTGCTGCCCGAGCTGGACATGGTCCTTCTCATGACGGTCGAACCGGGATTTGGCGGGCAGTCGTTCATGGCCGACCAGATGTCCAAGGTGCGCGAGGTCCGTGACGCCGTGAACAGGTGCGGTGGCGAGATCTGGGTGCAGGTCGACGGGGGGGTGTCGGCCACGACAATTCAGGCATGCGCCGAGGCCGGGGCGGATGTCTTCGTCGCAGGGTCGGCCGTCTTTGGCGCGGAGGCTGCTGCGGCCGCGGTGGACCAGCTGCGCGACCTGGCCACGAGACACTCCCCACTGACCTTGAGAGCCACCCCGCGCGGGAGAGCGACCCAGCGGGCGGGAGATCCCCAGCACGGGTGAGATCCCCAGCACGGGTGAGATCCCCAGCACGGGTGAGATCCCCCGGCACGGGTGAGGCGCTCGCGCCTTCCGTGAGATTTCACTGCGGCGAGCGGGCTTGATACGGATTTGAGAGTCCGTTTGCATGGACCTTACATCAGCGATGGCATACTGAAGGCACGTGCTCCGTGATCGGTGTAATTCCGAACCGGCGGTTAAAGTCCGCGACCCGACCGTATCCAGCGGCCGGTGAACCAGGTGAAATTCCTGGGCCGACGGTGAAAGTCCGGATGAGAGGTAGCAACAGCGACGCCCGCTTTTCTGACCCTTGAGGTCGGCGGTGGGTCAGTCGTGGTGACTTAGGTCATTGGCGCTGTCTGGACCACCTGAGCGTGGATCAGCAGAGCGTGGACCGGCAAGCTTCTGCATCCGCAGGCTGTGCACCTGGCAGACTGGGACCCGCCGGTTGCGCTTCCTTTGCCATGACCCGAAGTCGCCGTTCGCGCCCCGGAGCTCGCCCGAACAGGAGTCGAGCGCGAAGGGCAGGACATGACCGACCGTGAGGTCAACACACCAGAGCGCGAGCTCGACGTCGCACTGATGCGACGAGCGCTCGAGCTTGCTGCGCGTGGACCTCTCGGCGACCCCAACCCACGCGTGGGGGCGGTCATCGTCGATTCAGGTGGCCTGGTCATAGGCGAAGGGTTCCACGAGGGCGCTGGTACTCCTCATGCAGAGGTCATGGCGTTGCGCCAGGCCGGCCCAGCGGCCCGTGCAGGCACCGCAGTGGTCACCCTCGAACCGTGCGCGCACACCGGGCGGACCGGCCCGTGTACCCAGGCGCTGATCGAGGCGGGCGCGACCGTGAGTGTCGTCGCCAGAACGGACCACATCCTTCGCAGGGTGTTCGACTCCGAGGTCGCGGACATGGTCCAGGCGCACCTGACCCTCAACGGGGTCCGATTCCTCAAGTGCTGCGATCTGGTCACCGTCG
>Ga0207932_1000596_pt1 | contig 12222 bp, 14 predicted proteins | sample NGESurdeep092012_FD_184480 | JGI IMG/M metagenome (GOLD analysis project Ga0207932, IMG submission 184480) | Arctic peat soil microbial communities from Barrow, Alaska - NGEE Surface sample 415-2 deep-092012 (SPAdes) | ecosystem: Environmental > Terrestrial > Soil > Wetlands > Peat ...
AGGGTCGGCGGTCGTGTGCACCACCGACCGGGACTTCTCCTCGTTCACCGTGAGACCGGCCAACCCCGCCTGCTGTTGTTCGCCTGCCCACCGGTAGTAGTACTCGGCCAGTCCCGTGCGGATCGCTTCGCGTCCCTCCAAGCGTCGCGGGAATGCCTGGCCAGCCCGGACGAGCGGCGACTGCAACACGCCGTCCACAGTGAACATCTCGGCCACCGCATCGGCATTCTGGCTCAGCGTGGCCCACAGGTACCGCTGATAGATCTCCTGCGGGGGTGCCGCCACCCTGACCCCTTTCCTTGGATGGCTCAGAAATCTATCGGCAACGCGGACCGTCGTGCACGCTGCTTATGACAGGTCCCTGCACGGCGGTCACCGGCGCGATCGACCCCATCGCATCGGGCGAACATCTCCATCGTTGCCGCCTGCGCCTTCGGCCACCTCATCATCGACCGACAAACTCTGGATTGCATTGGCGTCACCATCGGGCTCAGCAGCCGCGACAGGAGGCCCCACTTGTGGAATAGATCGGGACGCTGGGCTCGATTTCAGCGCTCTCCGCTTCCATGAACGTCAGCGTTCCGCCGGAGGATCCGCTCGCGGCACCCGGACTCATCGCAGCATCGATGTCAATCAGCAGCACCGGCCGTCCTGAGAAAGTCCCGCTCCCGTTCGACGGTCTGGCTGGCGGCTTGGTCGGCCGCGACACCACGCGATGCCAGTGATCCGCAGCTCGCCGACGGGATTGTAGGTCGAGTCCATCAGTTCGTGGGTGACTTCGGACGTCCACCACGCAGTCGCGCTGACTCTGGTCCCTAAGGGAGGCTGAGGATTGGGTTCTACCGCTAGGTACGACACTTCGCGGTCGAACCTCGCAGCCACTACTTGATTGTATCAAGTAGTGGGCTTAACCTAGGTGCATGACGCCGACCCATGACGCGCAACTGCTGAAGGGCCTGCTGTCGCTGTTATTGCTACAACTTCTCGCCGAGCGCGAGTCCTATGGCTACGAAGTGGTGCAGCGTCTGCACGAGATCGGCCTGAGCGACGTGCTCGAAGGCACGGTCTATCCCGCGCTGGCCAGACTCGAACGCGAAGGCCGAGTCAGCGCCCGCCTCGTCGCGTCCACTTACGGGCCGGCACGTAAGTACTACCGGCCGACACAGGCCGGCTACCAGGCCCTTGTCGAGGGCGCCTCAAGTTGGCGCTCACTGTCCGCCATCGTGGGCACGGTGCTCGATCGGCCGGTTCCCTGCGAACCCAGTGAAGGAGCTTGACCATGCCGCACAACGTTTCCTGGTTCGACCGCATGCGTATCGAGCGAGTCGTGTGGATGCTCGACCAACGCCTCTACGACCTGCCGCGTAGATCCCGCATCGATAAGCGCAGGGAGGTGCGCGCGAACCTTCGCGCGGCCGCGAGCGACATCGGCACCCGCGAGGCCCTCACGCGCCTCGGAAACAGCCGCGAACTCGCCACCGAATATCTCACCGCCGAGTTCGGTGACGGGCCCAGACCGTCCTGGATCGCTGCCAGCTTGTTCTTTTTTACTGGAGTGTTGGTGGGCACGTCGCTGTTCACCGACGCAGCCATCGCCTACAGCGACGGCATCCTTGCCGCCAACCCACACGCCACCGGCACATTCACCTGGAACGGCATCGACTACCTGCAGACGTCTGTGCAGTACACCTTCGTCGACGGCTCCAGCAATTTCGCCGGCGGCGCATTCAGTCCGCTCGCCTGGATGCTGTTGGTAATCGCGACCGTGCTCGTCGGCCGACTCTGGCGAATGCCGTCTTTGTGGCGTCGTCGACGCGCAGCAACTCCCACGAAATGAGCTGCCCGCATTCCTCGTGTGCGTACCGCGCACTTGCCCCAAGTCAGGGCCGGACGGACTCAACGCACGAATCTCGCAACCTACGGTGTTCCGTCGACCGCTCCGGGGCGGTCGATCGGGTTCCCGCAAACCGAATGGTGACCGGGCGCCACCGACGATCCGGCCTCTGCCGCATCACGCGACGCCGACGACGACCTTCCCGAGTGCGCGCCCTTCACCGACACGAGCGAGGGCGGCGGGCACCTCGTCGAGCGCGAAGAGGCGGTCGATGTGGATCTTCACCCTCCCGGCGACGCACATGTCGGCCAGCGGCTCGAAGTGGGCCGGGCCCTGCTTCACGGCGAGCACCCCGATCGATCGGCCGGTGAGTCGCCCGACCACCGGACCGACGGTGAGCACCCGGAGCAGCGTGCCCACCGACGCGCCCACGCACCGATACCTGCCACCGGGCGCCAGCGCCCGCCGGTAGGCGAACACCGACCGGTGCGCGACCATGTCCAGGATCAGGTCGTACGGTTGCGTGGTGCACGTGAAGTCCTCCCGGCTGTAGTCGATCACGTCGTCCGCGCCCACCGATCGCATGAACTCCTGCTTGGCGGCGTTGTCGACTCCGGTGACGTGAGCGCCCAGCTGCGCACAGAGCTGGATGGCGAAGGTTCCGGACCCGCCGCCGGCACCGTTGATCAGCACCCGGCTGCCCGCCACGGCCGTGCGGACTCCCTGCAGGGCGATCGCGCCCGCCTGCGGGATGGTCGATGCCTCGGCGAACGTGAGCCCGGCCGGCTTGTCCGCGAGCACCGATACCGGCGCGAGCGCAAATTCCGCGAAACCACCTTTGAGCGCCAAGTTGTCGCCGTACACCTGGTCCCCAGGACGGAACCGGGTGACCCCCGGCCCCACGTCGTCGACGACGCCCGCGATGTCCGACCCCAGGGTCCGACGAGCCGGGTGACGCAGCCCGCCGATCCGGGCGTGTGCCGGCGATCCGCGCAGGCACTCCCAGTCGCTGAGATTGACCGACGTCGCGGCCACCTTCACCCGCACCTGGCCCGCGGCGGGCGAGGGGATCGGGACGTCCGCGACTCGCAACACATCGGAGGCCCCGTACCGGTCGTAGACGACCGCCTTCACGCCCACCCCGTGCGACCCGTGGTCATGGCAGCAACCTACGGCCCGAACGGAGCGAGGCCGCAATCGGGTCCCGGCGCGTGCGGCCACTTGCAAGAACACGCCGCGGGAACGCCGCGCAAGCTCACCCCACGCAGGTCCGCCCGGTCACCCCGTGACACGTCCCGCTCCACCGCTGGTTGCCGCGTCTGCCGACTCGGTGCCCTCTCGCCCCGCCGTCTTGGCCGGTTCGACCAGCTCCCGGTGTGACGTCGCGATGTTTGCCCCGCCAGAAGGCCGACCGCTCCCGCAGCTGGTCACTACGAAATGGTGACGCGGACGCCGGTCGAGGTCGCCGCCAACTCGGGCCGCTTCGATCCACCGCCACACAGTCCCGCAGCGAGACACCCAAGCCCAGCTGTCACCAGCCGGGCATCATCGGTCGTCAGCTGGCCCTCACATCCAGCGCCATCAGCCGCCGCACCGCCTGGTCAGCCCGGCTTCGGTGTTCCGGCGCCGCAGGTATTCGTCGTTGACCGAACGCGGCCGCATCTCACGGTCGTCCGTGGATGACACTGTGACGGACACTGCGCGAGCCAGTCGCCTCGCCCGCCTAGATGCCGGTGCGCTTCTGACGCTCGACCCTGACAGCTGTTGTCTCGCAATCGATAAGCCCGCGGCACGGCGTCGAATGTCCGTCAGCACCGTGTTTCACGGCGAGTGGCGAGGTCCTGGACCGAGCGATGCAACCGGCGAAGTCCCGAACTGATCGGACAAAAAGGCAGATGCCGCCGACGATGCCCTGACCAGGGAACTGCCCCGGGTATCGACGACGGCGCCCGGGTCCCCGAGATCAGTTGCCCAAAACGTCTTCGGCGGCGTCCTTGACGCTGTCCCCGGCCTGCTTGACGCTGGCCTTGGCTTGCTCGGCCTCGCCTCGTGGCCTCGAGGTCCTCGTTGCCGGTGACCTTTCCGGTGACCTCCTTGACCTTGCCGACTGCTTCCTCGCCCGCGTGCTTGATCTTGTCGCCCATGCTCAAAACGTGGTCCCTTCTGTGCTGTCTGTCAGACGCCCGCCCTCAGATCTAGGCTTCTGACAGGGTCAGAGAGCGGTGCACGCACGTGTTCATCGTCTCCATCGGCAAAGGTCCTCGCCGTCACACCGGTGTTCGGGCCGGGGGATGTGGTCGCCGCGATCGAGCTCGCCGTCGAGTTCCCCGTGCCGGCGGTTGTGGTCAGGCCCTCACCATCACCGCGTAGGACCCGACGCCCAGCAGCCGGGCCGCGTCGATCGGTCCCTGCTCGAGTAGCAGCGCGGCGAGTCTGCCGATGGTGGGGTCGAAATCGACGTCCAGCACGGTGCCGAGCTGAACCCCGGAGGTTGTCAGCACCCGCTTGTGCAGCAGGGTGTGCGGCTTGCCCGCAAGCTCGGCCAGATACGGGTCCGGTTCCACGACGGCGGCGGCGCTGGGCACCGTCACCGCGTCGACCCCGAACGCGATGATGTTCGGCCATGGCAAGGCGCTGCCCTGGGACGAGGTTTTGGACAGGATCAGCGCGACGACTCCCGGCAGCCGTGGATCCACCACATAGTCGCTGACCCTGCCGACCGTCGACGCGGTGTCCGTCCTGACGACCGAGCGGCCCAACGCTTCGGAGAAGAGCATCAACGCTGTCCCCTCAGGTGGGCCCGGAAATCATCGACCGCGGCTCCGAACCCGGCCAGGTCGTCGGTGACGAACTCGCGGGCCGCGGCCGGCACCATCAGGTACTCACCGGACGCGGACATGGTGTCGGGCAACGGGATCAGCATCCGGTTGGTGCCCCGGCCCACCCCCTCGGCCGGGTCGATCTCGTATCCGACCACGTCGGCCTGCCCGCCACCCCCATCAGCGACCTCGATGACGACGTCGACGACGACGCCCAACGCGGCGCCGTCATCGGTCAGCACCTGCGAGCCAAGGATGTCACCCGACGGCCCGCCGGACTGCGTCGCGGCGCGCAAGGACTCGGTCGGGGTGAGCGCGCCCTCGTCCCTGATGACGACCGCGTCGGGACCCAGACCCACCACACTCTCCCAGGGCAACGCGGTCTTCAACGGCCCCGAGAACATGCCGCGCCCGTTGAGGGTGAACCCGCCGATCTGGCCACCGTGGGCGGCGTACATGATGTCTTTGACCTGTGCGATGTCCTCACCGGCGAAGGTGACGACCGGGAGTTTGTTGATCTCGCTGGAGCGCAGCAGAATGCTCACCTGGCGGCATCGTTCTCGTTGCGGTCATTGATGATGACCCCGCCGGTGCGGCGGCGGGCCTGGATCGCCAGGACTCCACCGATCACGACCACGATGATGATCACCACGATGACCAACCACACCCACCACTGCACCGCGCACCACCTCGGTTTCGGCCGGGAGCGGTACCGCCCAGGCCCGGGTCAGGACTTCCCCCCGACAATAGTCGTGCCACGGGAATAGTCGTGCCATGGGCGGGCACCGGCGCCAGCGGTTGTAGGAGCGGCTGATCCCTCCGGTGATCAGCGGTTCAATGCTCTGTCGCTGACATGGCCGAAGCCGGCGCCGACGGTATCGGCGGGCAGTCTCGCGGCTACGGTTCTCCGGTGACCGCCGAATCCGGCGGGAACGCGGCGACCGCCGCATGTGCACAATCTGTCATCATCGATGATTGATCCCCGGACACCCGAGACCGGCAGTGGTGCAACGGGTATCGGCGCGCTGCTAGGAGGCTCGGGTCGGAATGCCGGGAGCATCGTCGGTGAAGATGGTCGCCGCCGGCCGCGGGACCTACGTACCGAGACCTGCCGGCCGTGACCGCGCGAGCGGCGGCGTCCGCACCCTTTCGCCGCCGGACCTTCTGGTGAGTCAACGCGGGTGATATGGGCCTATTGTCGGAATAGGTACCCTGCCGGCGTAGAACCCTTCGGCGAATCGGCCGGGCGAGGGTGAGGCTCGCGTGGTGACGTCGACCAGTGAAGGTGTCGCGGTCGGGGATCCGTTTGCGGGACGGCTGTGTCCGAGGACGGTGTCGGCGTTGGGCGGGATCGGCGCGTACTGCAACTTCCAGTATTCGCTCCTACCGGGAACCCTCTCACGTGCGCCCGACAGAACGGTGGGGAGCGGGATCCTAATCCCGACCGGGATCGATCATTGCGTTGTTCCATTAGGCCGACGGTCGGCACACGGTAGCGGCTCGTGCCCATGACGACCGCCTCGGGACTTGGCAGGCAAGTGTCAGGGTCAGCGGAGTTGCTTCCCCGCCTGTGAGGCCAGCCACAACGTCGCGCCGGCCTCGGGCGACACGGCGAGAGTTGATGTGTGTGTCCGCGCTTCGCTCGGTCGCGTCCAACGTCTGACGTGTGACCCGAGCGCGCCGATTGAGGCCGCAGCCTCGCCTCCGCCGCAGTTCAGTCGCGGGCTACCTCTCGTGCTGGGTGAACGCGCGGAAGCCCGGGACGTCAAAATTACGATAAGACCGAGGAGGTCACGATGGGTGCTCACCCAGCGAACCACGAGGAAGAGAAGCCCGTCTTGAGGAAGCCCTACCGGGGTACGGCCATTGTGGTGGGGGTGTTGTTGATCGTGTGTTCGGTCGCCAGCATCCTGAGCGTGGCTCCGCTGGGTTCCCTGCTGGACAGCCCGGTCAACTTGGCGAAACTGGCGGCAAACGACAACGCGGTGGTTCTCGCGGCCCTGATCGAGTTCGTCGCGGCAGCCACCGGCGCTGGCATCGCGATAGCTCTCTATCCAGTGCTTCGTCACTACGGGCATGCCATGGCGTGGGGGGCGGCGGCCTCACGAGTCGTCGGGGCGGCGTTGGTTCTGGTGGGCACCCTGAGCCTGCTGGCGCTCCTCACCCTGGCCCAGGAATCGGTGGGCTCGACGTTGCCCAACAACGCCGCGACCGACGCCTCCGTGCAAGTGCTGCTGGCCGTGCGGGACTGGGTGTGGAACTTCATGGTCTCGCTGCCCTTCCTGCTCGGCGCCGGGCTGTACTACTACCTGATGTACCGCTCCAGCATCGTCCCGAGATGGTTGTCGGTCTGGGGCCTGCTCGCGGTCGCGCTGTCCCTGGTAGCGACTCTCTACTCCGGATTCACCCAGGACTTCGGGTTGACCACGTTCAGCACCGCCCTCAACGCCCCCATCGGCCTGCAGGAGATGGTGCTGGCCGTCTGGTTGATCGCCAAGGGCTTCCACCTGGAGCCGCAGCCCTCACCAGCGCAGAGCCGGCGGTAGAACCATGCAGGCGCACGCTCCTCGCCTGAAGCGGGCAGGCGGGTTCGCCTCGTTGTACGTCGCGGCCGCCTACCTGGCGGCGATCCCCTACTTCGTCTTCCTGGTGGACTATCCCAGCATCACCAACTCGGGCGACAAGGTCGCTCTCCTGGCCGAGCACCACACGAGCATGTACGTGATGCACGTGGTCTCCTTCGAGCTCGTCGCGCTCGCGCTGATCGTGGTGACCCTCGGGGTCTTCCAGCACCTCCAGGAGCATGCTCCCGCCACGAGCCAAGTGGCCTGCGCTGTCGGGCTGATCCGTGCCAGTCTCTTCCTGGCCAGCGTCATGGTCTTCGACCACGGCATGTCTGTGGTCGTGGACCAGCAGCCCACCGACCCCCAGCAGGCGGCGGCCACATGGCAAGTGATCGAGACCGTCGCAGACGCCCTAGGTGGAACCGGTGGCGACGTCCTGGGCGGCCTGTGGCTGCTACTGATCAGCTTGGTGGCGTTGCGAGCGAGGACGTTCCCGCGCGCGCTCAACTGGCTCGGCCTCACCGTCGGCGCTGCCGCGCTCCTCTCAGCAGTGCCCGGCCTGGGGGCCCTCGAAGTCGTCGTTGGCCTGCTCATGATCGTGTGGTTCCTCTGGTTCGGAATCGTCACGGCCTGGCCCAGATCAACAACCTCCCCGCCTTCGTGAACACCACCAGAGACACTCGCAGTGGAGAGGCCTGGCCACCCGGTACGACAAACTCGCTCTGACCTACCGCGGTCCTGTCGTTCTCGGCGCCATCATCACCTGGCTACGCGAACTGGGAGACACGCCCTTAGGGCTCGCGCAATATTGTGCTAGGTATGGCCGGTAGTTTGGGGTGGAGTTGTGGTATGAGCCTCGACACGGACGTGAAAGCCCTTGAAACCACAGCGATCTTGGACCGACATGCCTTCCAGGGCGACTGGATACCACACCATGTGCGCCCGCGACACGCCCAAACGACACCCACCTAAATATTCGGCGAGTCCTTAGCTAGCCCGAGGGGCGCTACGTGACCGACCCATCTGGACCGACTCTTCCCGAACTCCGTGAGCTAGCTGAAGAACTCCTAGCGAGCTGGGCGGCACCAAAGCCAGCGTCCATGCAGAATGAAACCTTGGCCCGCGACGTCACGGTCTTCGGGTATTCGCTCCATGCTCACAAGCTCGCTGAGAGCTACCTCAAATTGACTGATCCCGGAGATTGGCAAACGGCCTACCCAATCCTCCGCACTTGCTACGAACTGGCCGTGTCAGCTCAGTGGACATATGCCAGGGAGCATGCCCTACTGGCGTCCCTTCGTGAAGGTGAGAGGCAACGCAAGAACTTCATCGACTCGATAATCGCTACGGAGATCATTCCCAAAGATGAACTGCAAGACGATCTCGAACGGGCACGAGCAGCCTCCCAGGACCATGCAGGGGCCAAGGGTGTGCCAACGAAGTTCGAGGCTATATGCAGGGAGTTTGGCGCCCCGTTCCTCTATTTGGTCTACAGATCCTTGTCCCAGTTCTGTCACGCTGGGCCAGTGGTACCGAATCTATACGTGATGCTCGACGCTCAGAATCAGATCAAGGCATTCATACCAGAGGAGCTTGATGACGCGCACGACAACCACAAAGGCATCAGACTCACTGCCTGCTGGCTCCAGGAGTGAATGTTCGATTCAGATCTCATCTGCGCGCAACTCATATGCATCCAATACAGTGGGAGGAAACGACCTGGGCGACGCGGTGCTCGAGGAATGGTCAGGGTGGCGGCGCACCAGTCCTATGCTCTCTGTCAGACGCCGGTGGTCCCACAGACCGCCGCCGTGGGTGTCGATGTGGATCGGCTGGTGACCGGCGAGGAAGACTCCGGCCAGGATGCGCTGCCATACTCCTGGCAACCCGGCGGTCCCATCACGTTGGCAAGCGGCACGGGAGGGGCCAAGGCCGGAAACGTGAGGCAGGAGAAGCGCAACATGAAGAGCTTTCCTTATAAGGGGCGACTTGGGATCGCGGCGGCCGGCATGGCAAGCCTGTTGTTGGTTGGATGCGGCAGCGGGAGTGGTAGCAGTGGACCGGAGTCCTCAGCTGCGTTGATGACAGGCGATTCGACCGAGACGGCATCAACGGCGGTCTCCTACCAGGACGCGTCGTCAACGGTAACGGGCTCCATGGGGGCAGAGCCGGCTTCCTTCATAGCCGAAGCCGAACTGCACACTCCCGAGGGGGAACAGATTGGCACCGTGGACTTTGCGGTCGATGGGTCGGTGGTCACCGTCACTGCGAAAGTCAGCAACCTGCCACCGGGGTTCAAGGGGTTTCACCTGCACTCGATCGGAAAATGCGAACCCAACAGCGCCGATCCGAGCGACCCGAGCAAGACCGGTAACTTCCTCTCCGCGGGTGGACATCTCGGCGCGAATGACGCGGCGCATCCAGGTCATCAGGGTGACCTGACGTCGCTGCAGGTACGGAGCGACGGTTCCGCGGAGCTTGTCACGACGACGGATGCGTTCGACATGAATGCGGTGTTGGACGCCGATGGCAGCGCTGTCATCGTGCATGCCGGGCCGGACGACTTCGGCAACATACCGAGCCGTTATGCATCTGCCGGGCCCGATGCAAAGACCCAGGCGACGGGCGACGCCGGCGACCGAGCCGCATGCGGCGTCGTGAGGGCGCTCAACAGCTGATCCCGGAGCTGATTCCCTGCAGCTCGATGCCAACCTCCTTGTTTGTCAATCGTCGCGGTAAATGGCGTAGTTTGTGCGTTTGCGCGAGCACTTCCCGGCGTCATCGATTGGTGTCCCTGATTACTCGTCGGAGGGACCCGCGCTCAGCACCCCGCAGACTTCGGCGTTTCCCGGTTCTTCGGACTTGGTAGGGCTCGGGGCCTGATCCGCGCGGCGGCGTGTCGGACAGGTGAGGGGCCCGTGGCCTTCGAAACTGGTTGTTCTCACGCAATCAGATCGAAGAACCACGAGCCATGGACCAGGGTAGTTCGCTGCTGTTGGGGATCGAAGGATTGATCGTCGATCGGGTGCTGATCGACGACGCGGGCCAGCGGGTGGTGCACTGCTCGACCGGCCCCGAGTTGGCGGGGTGGTGCCCGGAGTGGGCGACGCCGCGAGATTCGTTGCCCACGATCACCTGGACGAATCGCCGACAGCCGGCTGAACAATCCGCGGAGGCGTTGCTTCCAAGTTGGGCCGGGGAGCGTCAGTGGCTCGGCGAACGGCAAGGGTGACGCTGGTCGAGAGGGTCAAAGGCGGGCCGCTGTCCGGAGGGAACTCCGGGCTGACGATCCTGGGCGGGAACACCTCGCCCGACACGAGAACGACGACCGACGCGACCACGGTGACGGTGACCCCGTCGGCGTCCAGTTCGGGCGCGACAGCCCCGACCGCGACGGTGACCCAGACCCTCACCCCGAGCACGACCCCGACCGCGGGCTCCAGTACCTCCGCCCCGCCGTCGAGTACCCGGTCCTCTGCCGGCACCGCGCAGTCCAGCCCCCCGGCGTCGACGTCCGCGGCCGGGCAGTCGGCGGCCACCGCGCCCGCGACAGCTCCGTGACCGCGGCTCGCGGCTGGCGGCGCCCGACCGGCCACCGCCCGGCGAGGGTCGCGTCGGCAACGGTCGCGGGCTGTACGGCGGTCGGTGCCGCACCCCGGCCCTGCGGGGGTTGGCCATCCCGACGAACGCAGGCGGTCCTCTCGGGTCCGCGCGGGTGGCCGCTGTGGCCGGCTGCCCGGTGATGGTGCTCTCGATCCGGGCGGCGCGGCGAGCCGCGCCGGCCACCGGCGCGTCCGGGTGGACAGTGATCGACGAGGCGATGCTGGGGGGAGTTGGCGGGATGATCGACACCGACGGGTGGCCGTTCGAGGGTGAACGGCCGGCTGACTGGGACAGGGCCGGCGAGATCAGCCGGGTGGCGATGCTGCTGGCCCGGCAGCAAGCACTGATGCAGCTGTGCCGACAGCGACATGACGCGGTGGACCGTCGCAAGGTCACCCTCCGCGCGGAGTTGACCGAGTCGCTGATCCGGATGTCGGGTCAGTTGACCGTCATGAGGGCCGTGGCAGAGCGGCCGGACCCGACCGTGGCCAAGGTGGCTGCCGCGCTGCGGGCCCGGTACACGCCGAACACCCCGACCTCAGCATGATCGGCCCCGCCAGTAGCGACGGCCGCTGGCCGACAGGGGCCGGGCCGGCATCTCACGCACAGCGGTCAGGGTGCCTCGACCAGTGCGACCCGGCTGGTGAGGCCGCACCGAACTGACGTAGCGGGGACTGGACGCCGCAGGTAGACCGGGAAGCAGGCACACGATCGGCGCGCCCCCAACCGATGGGTGAGCATGGGGACCACGAAGTACCCCTACGCGGGCATCAGCGACGGAGCACCGCGCGGGTCGGTCGTCAGGTCGAGGAGACAGAGAATGGGCGAGTTGTCGTGGTGGCACTGGATGATCATCATCGCAGCCTTTGTCATCCTGTTCGGTTACAAGAGGCTCCCGGACGCGGCGCGCGGGGTCGGTCGGTCGCTACGGATCCTCAAGTCCGAGGTCGCCGCGATGCACGTGGACGAGGACAAGGCCACGAAGCCCGCTGAGACCGACGCCACCGCCGCGGTCCCCACCCCTGCGCCGCAGACCACCGCGAGTCCGGTTGTCCCGGTCGCGCCGCCGACGCCCCCAGTGTCGACAACGTCGGTGCCGGTCGAGGAGCGCAACGCCTGACCGACATCGGACAGTGTGACACCGAGCAAGTCCCAGCACCCGAGCATGCGGTCACCGGGTGCCTGTACGAGGCCGGGTTCCACAGCCGGCGCCCACCCACAAGGGGTGCTGGTAACGGTGCTGTCACCAGCCCCAACGCTGGGCGGTGAGTGGTTGCTAGCGCGCAGGAATGATTGCGGTGCAGGAGCCGACCGCGTTTGACGTTGACGAGCTGATCGAGTTCTGGACCCTGTTGGATGAAGATCGAGCGCTGCTCGCCGGTAAGCGGGGCGCTACTGCGCT
>Ga0207932_1000598_pt1 | contig 12208 bp, 10 predicted proteins | sample NGESurdeep092012_FD_184480 | JGI IMG/M metagenome (GOLD analysis project Ga0207932, IMG submission 184480) | Arctic peat soil microbial communities from Barrow, Alaska - NGEE Surface sample 415-2 deep-092012 (SPAdes) | ecosystem: Environmental > Terrestrial > Soil > Wetlands > Peat ...
TGCCGCATACATCGCCTTCCCGCAGGCAGTGCCGAAGAAGGCCGTCATCCAGCGGGCCGGCACCTCACCCTGTATCGACACCTGCCCTGCAGGCATCAAGGCTCACGGCTACGTCTCCCTGATCCGCAGCGGCAAGTACGAGGAAGCGTTCCAGCTGATCCTGGAGGCAACGCCGCTGGTCGGCACACTGGGACGCGCGTGCTACGCGCCGTGCGAGAGCGAGTGCAGCCGCGGGGACCTTGAGGCGGCCATCCCGATCCGCCGCCTCAAGCGCTTCGTCGCCGACCGCCACTACGACGAGATGGGCGACGCTGGCATCGAACGCCCAGAGCCAAACGGCAAGAGCGTCGCGATCGTCGGCTCCGGGCCGGCCGGTCTGACTGCGGCCTGGCAGCTGGCCCGCCTCGGCTACCAGGTGCGGATCCTGGAGGCCGAGGCCCAGGCCGGCGGCTTCCTGCGCCATGCACTGCCCACCTACCGGCTTCCGCAGGAGGTCGTCGAGCAGGACATCGCCAACGTCACGGGGATCGGTGTCGAGATCGTCACCTCCACGACCGTGCATGACCTTGAGGCCCTCAAGGCCGAGGGCTACGACGCCGTGCTGCTCGCGACCGGCACCCCGCTCGCGACCTCGCTGGGCGTACCGGGCGAGGAGTCCGACGGCGTGCTCACCGGCCTGGAATATCTGCGGCAGGTGAGCCTCGGCGAGACCCCCGACCTGACCGGCAAGCGCGTCGTCATCGTCGGTGGCGGGAACGTCGCGATGGACACCGCCCGCACGGCTCGGCGTCGCGGCGCACTCGAGGTTCGGGTCGCCTACCGGCGCGGTCGCGAGCAGATGCCCGCCCACATCGCCGAGGTCGACGACGCCGAGAAGGAAGGCGTCACCTTCGAGTTCCTCGTGGCACCGGTATCTGTTGTCGCCGGCGCGGGCGGCAAAGTAACTGGCTTGCGCTGCCAGAAGATGCAGCTCGGCCAGCCCGACGAGTCCGGCCGTCGCCGCCCCGAGCCGGTCGCCGGCAGCGAGTTCGTGATCCCCTGCGATGCCGTGATCTCGGCGATCGGGATGGCGCCCGACCAGGCACCGTACGAGAGCCTGACGGGTGTCGCCAAGAGCAACCGGATCGCTGTTGACCCGACGACTCTGCAGACCGAGGTCCCGTACCTGTTCGCCGCAGGTGACGTCACCACTGGCGCGAGCGACATCACCCGGGCGGTCGGCGCCGGCCGGCGCGCCGCCGCCGCGATCGACAATTTCGTCCAGGGTCGCCCGCTCGGTGAGTTCCCGGCGCTGGACAGCCTGCTCGGGGTGGTGGACAAGACCGAGGTCATGGCCCGCCAGACGAACTACACCGAGCGGGAGCCCGTGGTCGCGGGCACCACCTTCTCACCCGCTCCTACGGACTTCGGCGAGCTCGAGCCCGCGATGAGCGAGGCAGAGGCGAGGGCAGGTGCCGGTGGCTGCATGGACTGCGGCGTCTGTTCGGAGTGCCAGGAGTGCGTCAAGGCGTGCCCAGCTGACGCCATCAACTTCGACCAGCGGGAGAAGACCACGGACTTCACGGTCGGCGCGGTCGTCGTCTCGACCGGCTACAAGCTCTTCGCAGCGGACCTGAAGCCTGAGTATGGCTACGGCACCTATGCGAACGTGATCACCGGCACGCAGATGGATCGCCTGCTCGCGCCGACGCGTCCGTTCAACACGATTCTTCGGCCCGGCGACGGGAAGGTGCCTGACCGCATCGCCTACGTCTCGTGCACCGGATCGCGCGACAAGACGTCCGGCAACCCGCTGTGCTCGAAGGTCTGCTGCATGTACTCGGTCAAGCAGAACCAGCTCATCATGGGCTCGCTGCCGCTGGCCGACGTGACCATGCACTACATGGACATCCGCGCAGCAGGCAAGCGCTACAACGAGTTCTATGAGCAGTCCAAGGACATGGGCGCCACCTACATCAAGGGGCGCGTGGCCAAGATCACCGAGAAGGACAACGGGGACCTCATCCTGCGCTACGAGGACATCGAGAACGGCGGCAAGATCGTCGAGGCCGAGTACGACCTCGTGGTGCTCGCCGTGGGAATCCAGCCGAACAGGGATGTGGAGCGTCTCTTCACCGGCGAGAAGCTGGGCCTGGACGAGTACTTCTACGTCGCCGAGCCCGATGGGGATCTCGACCCCGGCCGGACCGACATCCCCGGCGTCTTCGTCGCCGGAACGTCCGCGGGAGCCAAGGACATCGTCGACACAATCCTGCACGCGGGAGCCGCGGTCGCCCAGGTCGCTGCTCACCTCGAGGCTGCTCACATCAATGCAGTAAAGAGCAAGCAGCTCACCGAGACCCCCAAGATGACAGAGGCGCTGGTATGAGCGAGCAGGCAGGCACCGGAACCAGCGAACAGCGGCGCATCGGCGTCTTCATCTGTCACTGTGGCGGGAACATCTCCGACTACGTCGACGTGGCCAAGGTCCGAGATGCCCTGAAGGACGAACCGGACGTGGTGGTCTCCGAGACCACGTTGTTCGCGTGCTCCGACGGCACTCAGAAGGAGATGGTCCAGGCCATCAGGGACAAGGGGCTGGACGGCCTGGTCGTGGCGTCCTGCTCGCCCAAGCTTCACCAGATCACCTTCCAGGGTGTCTCGAAGCGAGCGGACCTCAACCCGTACTCCTACACCCAGGTGAACGTCCGTGAGCAGTGTTCCTGGGCTCACACGGACGACCACGAGGGCGCGACCGAAAAAGCGATCGGCCTGGTCAGGGCTGGTGTCGCCAAGACGAGGTTGTCCAGGCCGCTCGAGCCGCTCGTCGTCAAGACGCTTCCCAGGACCATGGTGGTCGGCGGCGGGGTCGCCGGCCTGCGGGCAGCCGTCGGGCTGGCCGACATCGGGCTCGGTGTCGTCATCGTCGAGCGTGCGTCCAAGCTCGGCGGGTGGGTCGGCGAGCTCGGTCCGATGTACCCGAACGAGCACAGCGGCCGCGAGCAGATCGACTTCCTCGTGGCGGAGGTCGCGAAGCGGCCGTCGATCACCGTCTTGACCGACGCCGAGCTCGTGTCCAAGTCGGGCAGCTTCGGCAACTACGTCACGGAGGTCCGCGTCAAGGGCGGTCAAGCCGACGTGGTCACGGCCGAGGTCGGGACCATCGTGGTCGCCACCGGGTTCGATACCTACCAGCCCGAGGTCGGCGAGTTCGGATACGGCATCGAGGGAGTTGTCACGCTGCCGGAGTTCACGAAGCTCGTCGATGGCTCCACAGGCCCGCTGATCTACAAGGGCAAGCCGGTCCGCACGATCGCGTACGTCTACTGCGTCGGCAACCGGCAGCCCGCCGGCGGCAACGAGTACTGCTCGAAGTTCTGCTGCGCGGCCACCGTGCACGCGTCGCTGAAGATCGCGGCACGAGACTCCACGCTGCGCCAGTACCACCTGCACCGCGACATCCGGACCTACGGCAAGTTCGAGCTCATGTACTCGGAGTCGCGCGAGCGTGGCTCGGTGTACATGAAGTTCCCGGACGAGACGCCACCCTCGGTGGCCAAGATGGCTGACGGACGCCTGGCAGTGACCGTCGTCGACACCCAGACCGGCAACGAGGAGCTCACGCTCCCGGCCGATCTGGTGGTGCTCGTCACCGGCATGGTGCCTCGCAAGAACCAGGACCTGACAAGCGTCCTGAAGCTCCCGGTCGGCGTCGACGGGTTCTACAACGAGATCCACCCCAAGCTGCGCCCGGTCGAGACCGTCGTGGCCGGCGTGATGATCGCGGGTGCCTGCCAGAGTCCGAAGACCCTGTCGGAGAGCGTCGCGTCCGGTCTGGCTGCGGTCACCCAGAGCGCGGGGATCCTCCTGAAGGGATTTGCCGAGCTCGACCCGCTGGTGGCCACCGTGGACACGGCGGCCTGCACGGGATGCACCGACAAGTGCCTGGCCAGCTGCCCGTACGACGCCATCACCGCGGTCGATACCGATGGGCGCAAGGTGGCGGAGATCAGTGCGGCCGTCTGCAAGGGGTGCGGTGGGTGCGTCCCGGTGTGCCCGGAGGACGCGATCGACCTGCTCGGATACACCGACGCCCAGATGCGGGCCTCGATCGACAGCCTGGCAAAGGAGCCGGTCTCATGAGTACCACGTTGAGGGACCCCCGCGAGATCATTCGCGAGGAGCCGATGATGCACAGCCCGATCCTCTGGGCACTGAGGGCGGGACCGCTCACCGTTCCCGAGATCGCCGAGCACCTCGGCCATCCGAGCAACGAGGTGCTCTTCTGGGTCATGGGCATGCGCCGCTACGGCCACGTCGTCGAGGTCCCGGACCCGACCGATGAGGGCTACTTCCGCTACGCAAGCGTTCGCCAGGAGGCGACCTCATGACCACCACGACACCCAGGCTCATTGACACCGAGCTCCTGTCCGATCTCAAGCGTTTTGGAGCGGCCGATGTCTCGGCCTGCTTCAGCTGTGGCACCTGTACGGCGATCTGTCCGTTGGTGGACAACGACAGCACGTTCCCCCGCCGCATCATCCGGTACGCACAGGTGGGCATGAGGGACGAGCTGCTCTCGAGCAAGGAGCTGTGGACGTGCTATCAGTGCGGTCTGTGCTCCGACAGCTGCCCGACCGAGGCGGATCCCAGTGAGTTCATGGCTGCCGCCCGGCGGTACGCCATCGCGAGCTACGAGCCGACCGGGCTCGCCAGGATCCTGTACACCCGACCGGTCATGGGGTCGCTGATCGCGACTGTGTTGGCAGCGTTCTTCGCCGTCTTCATGTACGCCTCCCACGGCCCGCAGGACGGAGCGTCACTCGCGCTCTTCACGTTCATCCCCGAGGGGCTGATCCACTGGACCGGCGTCGCTGTGATGGGTGTGCTGGCGCTGGCCGGGGTCTTCGGTGTCACCTCGATGGCTCGACGGGTCGCCCGAAGTGAAGGGGTCAGCCTCCCGACGATGTTCGGCGGCCGTGCCCACCTGTCCAGGACCGCCAAGGCACTCTGGGCGGCGCTCGGAGTCGAGTCGCTGGGCCAGCGCCGGTACCGCGAGGACTGTAAGGACGACAACCCGGTCGAGCCGTTGTACCGCCGGCGGTGGCTGATCCATGCGCTGACGATCTGGGGTTTCCTCGGCCTGTTCAGCGCGACGGTCCTCGACTGGGGCCTTGCCCTGATCGGGGTCAAGGAGACCGGGACACCGATCCCGCTGTGGTACCCATCTCGTCTGATCGGGACGGTCGCCGGGATGTGCTTGGTGTATGGCGTGAGCATGTTCATGGTCAACCGCGTGCGCCAGGTCAACCGCGCGGCGCAGTTCACCACGGCGTCGGACTGGCTCCTGCTCGTGCTTCTGTGGATCACCGGCGCAACCGGGTTCTTCATCGAGCTGGCGCTCTACCTTCCGGGTGCGCCGGCGTGGGGGTACTGGGTCTTCCTGTTCCACGTCGCCGTCGCCATGGAGCTCATGCTCCTGCTGCCGTTCACCAAGTTCGCCCACGCCATGTACCGGCCGGTGGCGCTGTTCTTCTACGCCCTGGCCTCAGACAAGTCGAGGCAAACAGCCTGACCGGGCCATTCCTTATGGACGATCCAAGAGTCATCGTCCTGCAGCACTGGTTTCCGGAAGCGGGTCGAGGGGCGTCCGGGCGCTCAGGGCCGAATGCGAAGCAGCCTCCACCCGGGAGGCTGCTTCGCATTCGCCGGGAGGCTCCTCTGCATTCGCACCTCTTCCGGCAGATCGCTCAGCCGTCCACCTCGTACCTCCGCATCCCGGCGCGACCTCCCCAAGGGCTGGAAGGGCACGCCACACAAGACCGATCCCAGCAATGCCGCCACGCAAGCGACCTTGGCAAAATGCGTGGGGGTGCGCAACACCTACCCCGACAAGGTGGCCTCGGCGCATTCCCGGGACTTCGCCCTCGGCGTCGCTGACGTTCACGCCTGGATCGGCTGGCGGGCCCGCGAACGTCGTCGCTACCGGCACCGGCACCATCAAGGTCACCGCCAACGGCAAGCAGGTGGCGATCTACCAGAACCTCACCTTCATCACCGGCCCGCTGATCCAGGCTCAGGTCGTCGCCGGGAGCTTCGGCACACCCGTCCCCCCATCCTTCATGAAACCCCTGGTCGCCGCGGTGGCCACCCGCGCCGCGAAGGGGTAACGCCGGGCGTTCCGCTCCCAGGGTTCTCGGCCCTGGCCGATCCCACCCGGCGTGACATGGTCGCCAGGCTCGCTGTCGGAGATGCCACCGTCAACGAGCTCGCCGAGCCGTACGACGTGAGTGTCCAGGCAGTCTCCAAGCACCTCAAGGTGCTGAAAGACGCTGGTCTGGTGAGCCGCAGCCGGGAGGCCCAGCGCCGTCCGGTGCACCTCGAGGCGGAGGTCCTCGACCTGATGACCAAGTGGATCGAGCGCTACCGCCGCCAGGCCGAGGAGCGCTACCGTCGCCTCGACGACATCCTGCGGTCGATGCCGGATGACGTCGAACCCAACCCCACCATCCGAACCACCCCACCACCCAAACACACCGGATAGGAGCACGAAGATGACCACGACCAGCACCCACCAGACCGAGATCGCTGTCGACGCCCACGTCCCCCTTGTGCGGATCACCCGAGAGTTCGACGCCCCGCCGGCAAAGGTGTTCCGGGCCCACACCGACCCCGAGCTCATCGTCCAGACCTTCACCTTCGAGGGAGTGCCCGACGGGGTGGCGCTCGAGAAGCTGACCTTGGAGGACCTTGGCGACGGCCGCACCCGACTGACCGCGACGTCGCTGGTCGACTCCTTCGAGGGCCGCGACGCCTTCGTCGCCAGCGGCATGGAGGATGGCGTCCGCGAAGGCGATGAGCGCCTTGACGAGCTGCTCGCCGGCTGACTCCCGGGCGTCATCCACACCCCGGACAACCCTGACTTCCATTGGGGCAACTGCATGTTCGTCACGGACGAAGCTGCCGTGGACGAAGCCGACAGGTGGGTGGCGACTTTCGAGTCAGCCTTTCCCGAAGCCAACTGGGTCGCGATCGGACTGTTCCACATGCCCGACAACCAGGACGCCTGGGTCGCGCAGGGGGTCGAACTGGAGCTGGATGACGTACTCACGACTCGCACTCTGCCCCGGCAGGCGCCGCCCCCTGAGGGGTATGCCGTACGCCGCCTGTGTGGCGAGGACTGGGCGCAGTCGGTGGCCCGCTCCGTGGCAGAGAACGATCGAACGAATGATCAGGATCCGCGGGGCTACGAGCGATTCGCCACAGCGCAGGCGCAGGCGCGACGTGTGCTCTCGGATCGGAACATGGGCGCCTCCTTCGGCGCGTTCTCCGACGGCGTGCTGGTCGCCGATCTGGGCATCGTCCGGTGCGGCACGACAGCGCGATACCAGAGCGTCGGCACCGACGAGGATCACCGCCGGCGCGGGCTAGCGTCCCACCTCCTCGGCGTTGCTGCGCGGTGGGCCGGCGACCACGCCTGCGACCAATGGGTCATCGTCACCGAGGCCACCAACCCAGCCGGACGCGTCTACCGCAGTGTTGGTTTCGCGCCGGACACCGGCAACGTTCAGGCGTATCGCAAGCCCGAGCAGCGGAGGTCTTGAGGTTGGGGTTCTACCTGAACCGCGAGGCCTGGCGGCCGCTGCACTGGGTCGTACTGGTGGCTTTTGTTGCGGAAGCCAAGGTAACCGATATCGCTTCCAACCACGGCTGGTGGTTCTTGGCGACACTCATCCCGCTGCTAATCCTGTGGAAGTGCCTCCCGCGCGACTTCGTAGGCCTAAGCCGAGCTGCTGCAACCCGCGAGCAGGACAACGCCGCATCCAACAGCGCAAGCCCGAACGAGATACCTCATGCTCATGATCGGGCACATTAGTCCAAGAGCAGTGGCAGCGGTGCCGGGAGGGTTTACCTCAGAACGGTCTTGGGGGATTGTTGCAGGATCTCACTCCCCAACCTTGCGACCGTTGGAGTTGAACCTATGACCGCACCGGACAACCTCGGTCCACGCCTCGCGTCCCCGCAAGACTCGGGCGACGTTGTCTCGATCCTGGTTGGCGCTTTCTATGACGATCCGACCTGGAGCTGGGCGTTTCGGGACCCATCCCGCAGGGCTGAGCAACACAGGCGGTTGTGGGGAATGTTCGTCGACGGGGCCATGCGCTTTCCCTGGGTCTGGCTGACCCAGGGAAACACCGCTACGTCGGTGTGGATCCCCCCGAACGAGACCGAGTTCTCGCAAGAGCAGGAAGTCGCCCTGGAGGCAACCATCGCCGAGATGCTTGGCGAGAAGGCTTCGCGGGTGCTGCACCTGCTCAAAGAGCTTGACCTGGCGCACCCGCGAGGTGTTCCGCACTTCTTTCTGACTCTGTTGGCCACGAGCACCGAACATCGGGGGCACGGCTATGGACTCAGGCTGTTGTCGGAGAACCTTCGACAGATCGACCAAACCGGGATGCCGTCGTACCTGGAGGCCACCAACCCGGCGAACGTTCCGTTGTACATGCGGCACGGATTCGAGGTGCTTGGTTCGTTCACCCTGCCGGAAGGCGGACCCGAGGTGTTCACGATGTGGCGGGACGCCAAGCCTCTCGAATGAGCACCCCTGACGACAGGGGAGTTCTCCCCATGTGCCTGATCCCCCTCGCCCGCTAGCGTCGGCTCCCCGGCCACACAGCCATTGGGAATGCACAGCGGATGGGGGGAGCGTGAGCGAGCTAATGGGCGCGAATACCGATGTCCTGGAACGAAACGCGGAGTCGCTGAGGACCGCCGCCCGAAGAGTCCAGGACATTCGCACCCTGGCCCAGCGCGCGGTGGCCGAGCTTCAAGCCAGCTGGAACGGGTCCGACCTGATGCGCCTCACCCATCAGTGGGAGCAGCAGGCTGCACCGCTGCTGGCCGGTGCGGCCGCATCCCTTGACTCCTGCGCAGCCCAGCTTCGCGGGCAGTCGGCCGCACAACGTGTTGCCAGCGGCAGGGACGGTGGCAGCAGCGCAATCAGGCCGATGCTGATAACACCACCCATGGCCCCGCCGACGCGAGGGTCCCCCGCAGACAACGCAACCTGGTGGGGGTCGCTGGGCACGTTGCAACAACAGCGGGTGATCAGGGAGCACCCGGAATGGATCGGTAGTCGCGACGGGGTCTCTTTCACCGACAGGGATCTCGCCAACCGTGCCCTGCTCACCGTTGACCGCGACCGCCTCTTAGTCGAGAGGAAGCGGCTCGAGACCGTTCTGGCTGACGACTGGTCCCTTGGCGCCCTCACCAACAATGACGCAGCACTGGACCAGGTCAAGGACAAGCTGGCTTCGATCAGCGTGATCGAGGCGAGCCTGGCCAGCCAGGGTGAGCGCCAGCTGCTCCTGCTGGACATGAGTCAGGTGCGCGCGCAGGCGGCGATCGCGAACGGCAACGTGCAGACCGCAGACAACGTGGCCGTGTTCGTACCAGGCATGACGAGCAACGTCACCGACACCATGAAGGACTACGACACAGCGATGAGCCATATGCAGCAACGAGCCCAACAGGAGAGCATTCGGGCCCACCCGACCCAAGCCTCAACGACAGCGACGGTCACCTGGATCGGCTACCAGACTCCTGAGCTGGGGCTGGACCTCATCAACCCCGACAAGTCGGTGGCCTCCATCAGCACGGCGAAGGACGGCGCCGCCAATCTGGTGCCCTTCCTGCGGGGGATCGGCGCATCCCGGGAGCATGACCCCCACCTGACCCTGCTCGGCCATTCCTACGGCTCGACCACTGCTGGGCTGGCGCTGCGGCAGGAGACCGGGGTGGACGACGCCGTGTTCTTCGGCTCCCCGGGGCTCGGCACGGATCACATCCAGGATCTGAAGCTGGCCCCGGGACATGCCTACTACGTCGAGGCCCGACGCGATCCGGTTGGCGACACAGGGGTCTTCGGCATCGACCCGTCACACCTGGGCGGGATGGAGCACGCTTCCGCACGGACGTCCACAGTGGTGGATCCGGTGACCGGCGAGATCCGCCACTTCACGGAATCGACCGGGCACAGCTCGTATCTGGTCGACAAGAGCACCAGTCAGTACAACATGTCGATCGTCGTGGCCGGGGTGCCAGATCGGCGGGTCTACGACAGCGGTGAGGGCATTGGGGATGTCCTCTCCTGGCCCATTCCGGGGACGTACTGATGAACACGGTTCCCGAAGCCACCAGGGCTTCTGGAGTCAGCGCGGTCAGAGTCATCGCAACCCTCCTGACCATGTTGATCATCACCGGATGCAGCAGCGCAGCAAAGGAGAACAGGATGAAGGATGCCTTCCACTCATTGATGAAGCGCCCGAACCTCACTGTGGTCGAGGCCGACTACCAGTCGATGTACGAGACCATCCGCAGTCGCCTGGTTGCCGAGGTGGGCGTTTCCGCGTGGCTTCCCGATGTTGAGCCGATCAGGGGGACTGCTTGCTCGGGGGAGATCTCGAACCTCGATGGCGGCCAGGAGCGCTTGTACAACGCCGGGAGCTCATCGGGGAACCTCCCGGATGCCAAGTGGGACCAGGCTGTCAGGATCGTTGCCGAGGTGGCCAAGGAACACGGGTTCGGAGCGCCGGAGGTGGTCGTCAGCGGTCCGAGCGATCACGAGGTCCAGTTCCAGGACACCTACCGCGGGTACCTGACGTTCGGCACCGGCTACAACACGATCCTCTATGGCGGCACAGGGTGTCATCTCACCGAAGAAGCTCACCAGCGCGGAACCTACCTCCCACCCAAGAAGTACTGACGGCAGATGCACCCGGTGCAACGACATCTCTCCCGTAGTCAGATGGGACTACTTGCGCTTTGTTACCCTTCGGTAGCATCATGGATGTTACCCGCCGGTAACGACGAGGCAATAGCGGCCGCCCCGGCCTCAACCCGAGCACGGAGGACCCCGATGGGCCACTACAAGAGCAATCTTCGCGACCTTGAGTTCAACCTGTTCGAGGTCTTCAACCGCCAGGAGATTCTGGGCAGCGACCCCTACTCCGAGGTCGACGAGGACACGGCCCGCGAGATCCTGCACGAGGTCGGTCGCCTCGCCGAGAACGAGCTCGCCGCGAGCCTGCTCGACTCCGACCGCAACCCGCCGGTGTTCGACCCGGCAACGAGCTCGGTCACGATCCCGGCGTCTTTCACCAAGTCGTACAAGGCTTACATCGACGCTGGGTGGTGGCGTCTCGATGTCCCCACAGAGCTGGGCGGAACGGTCATCCCGCCGTCGCTTCGCTGGGCCGTCGCGGAGCTGGTCCTGGGCTCGAACCCGGCCGTGCACATGTACTCGGCCGGCTTCGCCTTCTCCAAGATCCTCTACGGCCTGGGCACCGATGACCAGAAGAAGATGGCGCACCACATCGTCGACAACAAGTGGGGCGCCACCATGGTGCTCACCGAGCCCGACGCGGGCTCCGACGTGGGCGCCGGCCGCACCAAAGCCGTCCAGCAACCAGATGGCACCTGGCACATCACCGGCGTCAAGCGCTTCATCACCTCGGCCGAGGCCGACTTCTATGACAACGTCGTGCACTTCGTCCTGGCCCGGCCCGAGGGCGGGGCCGCCGGCACCAAGGGCCTGTCGCTGTTCGTCGTGCCCAAGTTCCACGTCGACCTCGAGACCGGCGAGCTCGGAGAACGCAACGGGGTATTCGTGACGAACCTCGAGCACAAGATGGGCCTGAAGGCTTCCACCACCTGCGAGTTGACCTTCGGCGAGAAGCAACCGGCGGTGGGCACCCTGCTCGGTGACACCCATGACGGCATCGCGCAGATGTTCCGGATCATCGAGTTCGCCCGGATGATGGTTGGCACCAAGGCAATCGCCACGCTGTCGACCGGCTACCTCAACGCCCTCGACTACGCCAAGCAACGCGTCCAGGGAGCCGACCTGACCCAGATGAGGAACAAGATCGCGGCACGCGTGAGCATCACGCACCACCCCGACGTACGGCGTTCCCTGATGTTGCAGAAAGCGTATGCCGAAGGCTTGCGAGCCCTTGTCATCTACACCGCCACACAGCAGGACATCGTCGACCAGGCGCAGCTGACCAGCGGCTCCGATGAGCTCGAGAAGGACTCTGATGCCGCGATGGCCGGCAGGGTCAACGACCTCCTGTTGCCGATCGTCAAGGGCGTCGGCTCCGAACGGGCCTGGGTGCTGCTCGGCACCGAGTCGTTGCAGACCCTCGGTGGCTCGGGGTTCCTGCAGGAC
>Ga0207932_1000599_pt1 | contig 12205 bp, 13 predicted proteins | sample NGESurdeep092012_FD_184480 | JGI IMG/M metagenome (GOLD analysis project Ga0207932, IMG submission 184480) | Arctic peat soil microbial communities from Barrow, Alaska - NGEE Surface sample 415-2 deep-092012 (SPAdes) | ecosystem: Environmental > Terrestrial > Soil > Wetlands > Peat ...
CGCCCGCCGCGCTTGACCAGGCGGATGATCACCAGCAGCAGGATGGCGCCGATGGTGGCGCTGAGGATCTCGCGCAGCAGGCCGGTGCCCAGGGCGATGCCGAGCCGCGGGAACAGCCAGCTGGCGATGAAGGCGCCGATGATGCCGATGACGATGTCGCCGATCAGGCCGAAGCCGGTGCCCTGTACGATCTTGCCGGCCAGCCAGCCGGCGATCAGGCCGACCACGAGAATGACGAGAATGCTTTCGCCTGACAGATACATGGCCGCGTTCTCCCGGTTGGTTCGAAGCCGCCATGATCGCGCGTTGGCGTGAATTGCGCAATACACGGCAAAGCCGTGCTAGGCTCATCGCGCCATGCTCAAGCGCGAGAATTTCCCGATCGACAAAATCTACGTGCCGACCGAGCGGCGCAAGACGCGCGACCAGACGCGCGTCGACGCGCTCGCCGAGAGCATGCTCAAGGACGGCCAGCAGACGCCGATCAAGGTGCGCGCCGACGGCGAACGTTTCGTGCTGATCGAGGGCCTGCACCGGCTGGAAGCCGCCAAGGCGCTGGGCGAGCTCACCATCGTCGGCTACCGCGTCGACGCCAGGAAGCATTGAGGGCGCGTGTCCCGGGCGCAGCGCAGCGTGCAGCGAAGCGAAACGGTGCGCTGCAGAACCGGGACCCAGCTATTTGCAATGTCGCCCCTGGACCCCGGATCTGCCGTGCACCGCTAACGCGCTGCACCGCGTCCGGGGAACGGACCGACAAGCGCCGGCTTTCACGCCTACTTCAACTCGCTGAGCATCTTGGCGCAGGCTTCCGCCACGTTGCGGTTGGGCTCGCTGCCCGGGAAGGTCGACCAGCCGCCGTCGGCGACGAAGGTGTCCTGCTTCCAGCTGTCGGTCGCCTTCAGCTTGACCAAAGTCGCCGGAGCGCCGGCCGCGTGCTGGAATTTGTCGGCGCAGATCGGCGCCAGCACCGCGACCACCGCGGCGTTGGCTTTGTCTTGCGCCATCTTCTGCGCCTTGCTGTGCAGCTGCCAGCCGCCCCAGCCAAAACCGAGCACCAGCGTGATCGCGCAGCCGGCGGCCGCGCCCTGCAGGAGGCGGGTGAGTGAATCGCCTTGCAGCATGGGTGGTAAATTCATGTGACGTCCTTTCGCCCGACCTTAAGGTTCGGGACGCGAGGGTGACGGACACCCGGATGGGTTCCGGTCGGTTGAGTTGGTTGGGAGGCCCGGCCGCTTTGCGCTGGCGTTTCGGTCGCCGGCAGCGTGCGCCCTTTTGCGGCGAATGTCGATGACGGCGGTTATGAAGCATTCACCACGGCGCCGGGCGCGCGCGGGTATTTTGCCTCAGATCACACGACAAGGCCGCGCCGACCGCGTAAGCTCGCGCCCTCACACTTTGGTTACGGTCACCAGCCGGGGGCCGTCGAGGGAGGACTGAGAATGAAACGACTTTGCACCGCGAAAAGACTTGCATTGTTACTGTGCGCGCTGCTGCTCGGCGTCGCGCTGAGCGGAACGACCGCGTCCGCGCATGGCTGGGGTCATCACCACGGCTTGTTCGGTCACGGCCTGTTCGGTCACGGCTGGCACCATGGCGGCTGGCATCACGGCTTCCGCCAGCATGCCGCCGGCGGTCCGACCCGCCTGGGCCCGCACTGCTGGGTCGATACCGACAGCGCACGCGGGTACGGCTATTTCAAATGGTGCGACGGCCCCCGCCCGGCGCATCGCGGCAAGCACCGCCACCATCATCGTCACCATCGCTAGCTGAGCCGAAATACGGGAAATATGGAGGCCGCCGTCACCGGCGGCCTCTTCGTTTGCGGGTGCCGCCGTGCTAGGCTTGAGCCATTCGCTTCAGGGCTGGAGGGATCGCATGCGTCTCAGCCGCCTGTTGCCGGCGCTCGCCATCGCGCTGCTGGCCGCCATGCCCGCCGCGCGCGCCGATGTGCTCATCACTATCGACAAGTCCAAACAGCAGATGACCGTCACGGTCGACGGCGAGGCGCGCCACGTCTGGCCGGTGTCCACCGGCAAGGATCTCTACGACACGCCGGCCGGCGAATTCCAACCGTTCCGCATGGAGCGCCACCATTTCTCGCGCGAGTGGGACGACGCGCCGATGCCGCATTCGATCTTCTTCACCCAGGAAGGCCACGCCATCCACGGCAGCTACCAGGTGCGCCGCTTGGGCAGGCCGGCCTCGCACGGCTGCGTGCGGCTGGCGCCGGAAAACGCCGCCACGCTGTTCGCGCTGGTCAAGCAGCAAGGCGTCAAAAACGCCCGCGTCGTCCTCAATGGCGATCTGCCCAGCGCCACCGAGCTGGCCGCGCGCAACAGCGATAACAATGAGGACGCCCCGGCGCCGCGCCCGCGCAAGTCGCGCGTCACGCGGGATTACGGCTACGACACCGGGAGCTCTTATTATTACCGCGAGCGGCCGTATGACGCGCGCCGCAGTTACGGCTTGCCCTTCCCGTTCGGCTGGTAGGCGCAGCCTTTGCGTGAGATCAATGCGGCGCGCGGCGGGTTCTGCTCGGCTGCATCATTCACAACACGGAGCGTCACGCCATGCGCACAGCCAGCAAAGGCGGCACGCGGCGCCGCAGCAAGAAGCGCCGCGCCAGACCGGGCGCGCGCGGCACCGGCGGTTTCTTCCACATCCAGGTGCGGCCGAAGAGCGAATTCGTCAGCTTCCGCAATCAGGATGTCGGCGGTCGCGGCGGCATCGAGCGCCTGGCCGGCCAGCGCGCCAACGGCTCCTGGGATACGCAGAGATGGCTGGTCGGCAAAGCGCTGGCGCATATCGATGGCAAGCGGCTGGTGGCCGACAGCCTGGCGGCGGAAAAAGTGCTGGCACAGCTCGGCTCGACCCCGCGTCATCTCGGCGGCGACCGCTTCATCGCCAAGCCGCGCCGCAAGATCCCCGCAGCCGAGAAGCCGACGCCGGCCATGCGCCGCGCAACGGGCCAACATCAAGAAGGCGCAGACGGCCGTACGCAAGCGACGCGCAACCAAAGCCTGAGTTCGCATCGTGTGGCGCGGAGGAAATCGATGATCCGCAAACTTGGCCGCGGCAAATACCGGCTCTACTCGCGCAAGAAAAATCCGCCGACCGGCAAGCTGCGTAACTTAGGAACCTTCACCAGCCGGGCAGCCGCCCAGCAGCACGAGCGCGACATCCAGTATTTCATGCGGCATTGAAGTCCGGCAAAGGCAAAGCCGACATGCGGCGGTCATCGCAAGACGGTCGCGTGCGAAACTCATCACCGCTTAAGGCTGAGGATATAGTCGATTAAGTTGTCGGAATCCGGTTCGGAGACGATCAGGTCGGGCATTCCCTTGTGGTTGGACCGAAGGAACACCTTCAGGGAAAGGGCGGTGGTTGACGGCAAATTGGCGATAGCAAAAAAGCTCGCGGCGTTCTGACGGGGGCGGGACTGTCCCGCCGTCACCCGATGACAGGAACTGCAAAGCTCGATCGCGACCTGGCGTCCCAGAGAATGTCTGTTATCAGGCTGAGCGAGCGCCTCGACGGGTCCCGCTAATGCTGCGGCGATGAAGAGGCTTAAGAATAATGCTGTATGGCGCATGTGATCCCCGCAGGGCGAATGGATACATTATATAAGCGTGACGGCTTCCACGCGTAAATGACATAGGTCAATTGGAAGCCGATTGATAATGTTCCCTCGTGTGAACTGCAGGCCGTCTTCAATTGAGCGCTCGCTTTGCCGCCATCGTGGCCTGCTGCGTCGGCGGCCGATATCCTTGCAGGGACGGCCACGGCCGTTAATGGCACCATCACGATTGATGCGGACGCGTCCTCGTTATCCGTGATGCGCCACGCCGAGCGCCGCTTCGCCGCGCTCGAGGATCAGCGGTACGATCAGATCCTCCTCGTCGTCGAGATGCCGGAGCAGCCCCTTGAGCAGCGCGCCGCTCGCGCCCGCGTAATCGTCACCGCAGCGCGTCAGCGCATCGGGATTGCCGGCAAGACTCCCAGAAAGCGCTTGCAACAGCGCATTGGCGGTCTCGGCGGTCGCCGCCATGTCGGCATGGATGGCGTGGTGATCGCCTTCCAGCACGTCGAAGCCGCGCGCCAGCCGCGCATCGGCGGCTCGGAAAATGGGGAAATAATGCCGATCCTCGATCTGGTGATGCACGTCGAGCTGCGACAGCATGAATTGCAGCCGCGGCACCAGCTGGCGCGGGAATTCGGCGGCCGACAGCGTCCCCGCGCGAAACCCAGCCTCGATCGCCTCAAGCATGCTCGCCAGTTCGCGAAACATCGCGTGGCGCGACAGCCAGAAGCGCGCCATCGCGCCGAGATTGGCGTGGCCCTGCCATTGCTCGCGCGGAAAACGCGCGAGCAGCACGCGCAAGCTCTCCGGCCAGCCGCCGCGGCGGGCCAGCGCGAGCGTCTCGGTGTCGGCGGCGCTGGGGGATTCGATGGTCATCGCGCCCTTACATAGTGCTAAGTTTTGCCAATGACCACCGTCGTCGCCCGCCTCATCTGCGAAGAGCCGACCGCCCGCCGGCTCGCCAGCTATCTGGCGGAAAGTCTCGAGCCTAACGACTGTGTCTGCTCGGCTTTCGAGGGCGACGGCGGCCAATGGCAGCTGGCCGTGCATTTCCGCCTTGCCCCGGAGGAAGCGGGCCTGCGCGCCCTGGTCGCGCTCGCGGCGGGCGATGCGGCGGCGGCCGCGCTCAGCCTCGAGCCGGTGGCGCCGGCCGACTGGGTGGCGACAAGCCTCGCCGGTCTGCGGCCGGTGCGCGCCGGCCGCTTCCTCGTGCATGGCGCGCACGACCGCGCGCGCGTCAAGCCCAATGACATCGGCATCGAGATCGAGGCGGCGCTGGCGTTCGGCACCGGCCACCACGGCACCACGCTCGGCTGTCTGCTGGCGCTGGATGATTTGGCGAAGCGGCGCCCCGCCCGGCGCGTGCTCGACATCGGCACCGGCTCGGGCGTGCTGGCGATCGCGGCGGCGCAAATCCTAAGCGCGCGCGTCATCGCCGGCGACATCGATCGCGTCGCAGTCGAGGCGGCGCGCGCCAATGCACGGCTCAATGGCACGCCGGCGATCACATTCGTCCGCGCCGCCGGCGCCCAGGCGCGCGCTATTGTGGCGCAGGCGCCTTACGATCTGATCTTCGCCAATATTCTGCTGGGGCCGCTGCTGCGGCTGGCAGTGCCGATCCGCGCGCTCACGGCTACGCATGCGCGCATCGTGCTGTCCGGCCTGTTGCCAAGCCATGCCAACGCGGTGCTGGCAATCTACCGCGCGCAGGGCCTGACACTCGAGCGGCGCATCCAGATCGACGGCTGGACGACGCTGGTGCTACGGCGCAGCTAGCCGCGACAGCCTGTCGGTGCGAAGCGCCGATTACCAGCCGCCGAACGGCTCGGTCTCGCTGTCGCGCTCCAAAGTGGATTTCTGCGCCATCAGATGTTCCTGACGGACGAATTCACGCTCGGCCCGCTGTATCTGCGAGTCGGCGATCACCTCAAGGGTGAGAGCGAAAACGCCCTTGTCAGCCGGTTTGCTGCCAGCAAAGCCGTAATTCCTCGCATTCATGGGTCTCTCCTTCTCAAAAACGAAGACTCAGCGAATGTCTCGACAAGGCCCTTAACTATTGCATTGCGATATAATTCTGTTCGCGTTGCGAAGAACCGATGACAATGCATGGAAGACCCGTAAACACGGCATGAACTGACTATTAACGAGCAAGTTCGGCGCGATTTATGCAGCAGGCATTCCGCGAGCATAGTGCGGCGCACAAAGCTCAGCCAAAGAGCCAATTCCGTGCCGAATGAAGCGCCAGCGCGGCCCTAAAATTTCGCCGGCGGTGGCATGCGACGGCCTCCCGCGCGAGGCGCGCATGTCTGCGTTGCTCAGGCTACGCAGCAACTTTGAGTGCCGGCCATGTTCGAGGCCTGCTGCCAGTGCTTCGACGAAGTAAGCGAGCGCGCGGCGCGGAATGACGAAAAAATCAAAACCGCCCCGGGCGAGGATGACACCGGGGCGGCTTGTCGCTGCGAAGCCCCGATTACCAGCCGCCGAATGGCTCGTCTTCGTTTTCCTGCGCCATCAGATGCCGGTAGCGGGCGAGTTCGCGCTCGGCCCGCTTCATCTGCGAGGCGGCGATCGCCTCGTATACGATCGTAAAAAAGCCCTTGCTCTTGCTGGCCGTGGCGGTGTCGGCAATGGCAGGGGTGGCAACGCCATATGTAACGGCAACCATGATGTCTCTCCTTCTCAGAAACCAAGCGTCAGCGAACGTCCCGACTCACGCTCCTGACTACCGCAACGCAACATAGATTATCTCGCAATTGCGAAGAAGCCATGACAATGCATGGAAGCCCTGTAATTACAACATTAACTGAGTAACTTTCCGGTGAGATCGATGTCATTTTTGCAGCAATTTTATTGCACTGCACAAATTTGAGTCATGCAGCTGATTCATTGCCGAATTGATTGCCAAAGCAGTGCGAATTTTTCGCCATCGCGCCTCCACTTGGGCCGCATCGGCCTCGTTCGACGCATCCCGCATGCCCGCGTTGCTCAAGCTACGCAGCACGTTAGAGTGCCGGCCATGTTCGAGGCTCGCTTCCAGTCTTTCGACGATGCGAACGAACGCGCGGCGGTGCCGGCGCGCATCGCTGCCTTGCGCGCCGAGCTTAAGCGGCACGGGCTGGATGGTTTTGTCGTGCCGCGCGCCGATCGCCAGCAGAACGAATATCTGCCGGCCAGCGAAGAGCGGCTGGCCTGGCTCACCGGCTTCAGCGGCTCGGCCGGGGCGGCGATCGTGCTCGACGAGCGCGCTGCGTTGTTCGTCGATGGCCGCTACACCGTGCAGGCGGGCAGCCAAGTCGACGCCAAGATTTTTGCCATCGCGCATCTGGTCGACAACCCGCCGGACAAATGGCTCGAACAGAATCTCAAGCGCGGCGCCCGGCTCGGCTACGATCCCTGGCTGCACACAACCGAGAATGCCGACAGACTGCGACGCGCCTGCACCACGGTGGGCGCCGAACTGGTGGCGGTCGACGGCAATCCGATCGATGCGCTGTGGAGCGACCGCCCGGCGCCGCCGGCGGGACGCGTGGCGCTGCGCGACCTCAACTTCGCCGGCGAGAGCGCCGCCGACAAGCTCAAGCGTATCCGCGCCGAGCTCGGCAAGCTGCGCGCCGATGTGCTGGTGGTGTCGGATCCGCAGAACGTGGCCTGGGCCTGCAACATCCGCGGCGCCGATATGGCGCATACGCCGCTGGTCCTTGCGTTTGCCATCGTGCCGCGCGAGGGCCGCCCGGCGCTCTATGTCGAGGCCGCCAAGCTCGACAACAAAACGCGCCATGCGCTGGAGGCGTTCACCGATGTGCGCGCGCCCGACGATCTCGCCCGCGACCTGGGCGCGCTCAAGGACAAAGTGGTGCGGCTCGATCAGGCCAGCGCCGCCGATGCGCTGACGCGGCTGCTGACGGAGTCCGGCGGCAAACCGGCGCGTGGCGCCGACCCGATCGCGCTGATGAAAGCGGTGAAGAACCAGGCCGAGATCGTTGGTGCGCGCGCCGCGCATCTGCGCGACGGCGTGGCGATGGCGCGCTTCCTGGCCTGGCTCGACGCGCAAGCGCCGTCGGGGAAATTGACCGAGATCGAGGCCGTGCAGGCGCTGGAAAGCTTCCGCCGCGACAGCGGCCTGCTCAAGGATATTTCGTTCCCCACCATCGCCGGCTCCGGGCCGAATGGCGCCATCGTGCATTACCGCGTCACCCGCGCCTCTAATCGCGCGATCGGCCTGAACGAATTGTTCCTGGTCGATTCCGGCGCGCAATACGAGGACGGCACCACCGACATCACCCGCACGATTGCGGTCGGCACGCCGTCCGACGAGATGCGCGACCGTTTCACCCGCGTGCTGAAAGGCCATATCGCCATCGCCAACGCGCTGTTCCCGGAAAACACCAGCGGCGCCCAGCTCGATCCGCTGGCGCGCACCGCGCTGTGGCAGGCCGGGCTCGACTTCGATCACGGCACCGGCCACGGCGTCGGCAGCTATCTGTCGGTGCACGAGGGCCCGGCGCGCATTTCCAAATTGGGCACGGTGGCGCTGCAGCGCGGCATGATCCTGTCGAACGAGCCCGGCTATTACAAAACCGGCGGCTACGGCATCCGCATCGAGAACCTGCTGCTGGTGGTGGCTCACCCCGCGCCACCGGGCGCCGAGAAGGCGCTCAATGCGTTCGAGACGCTGACGCTGGCGCCGATCGACCGCCGGCTGATCGACACCCGCCTGCTCACCGGCAAGGAGCGCGGCTGGATCGACAGCTATCATGGCCACGTCGCCGAGCTGATCGGCCCCCTGCTCGATGCGCCGACGAAAACCTGGCTCGACGTGGCGACACGGCCGCTGAGTAACGCGTGAATCTGCTTGTCGAATTGACCCCCACCCCAACCCTCCCCCTTTCAGGGGGAGGGAGAAGACTGCCGCTTGCTCTTTCCTCCCCCTGAAAGGGGGAGGAATAAGGAGGGGGTCCATCAAGGTCGCATCACCGCCGGGATTTTCGTGCACAACAATCCAGCCAAGACGGACGGAGCAGGAACCACCCCCTGGCGCCTGCTGGCGCTGCTGATGGCGATGACCGCCATCGGCCCGGCCACGCTCAACATCCTGGTGCCGGCGCTGCCCGGCCTGGTCACGCGGCTGGCCACCGACGCCGGCACGGTGCAGCTCACGCTCTCGCTCTATCTGTTGAGCCTCGCCGCCGCCCAGCTGCTGCTCGGTCCGCTGTCCGACCGCTTCGGCCGCCGCCCGGTGGTGCTGGCCGGGCTGACGCTGAACGTGCTGGCCTCGCTCGCCGCCATCGCCGCCTCCTCGATCGGCGCGCTGATCGCCGCCCGCATCGTGCAGGCGATCGGCGCCTCGACCGGCATCGTGATCGGGCGCGCCATCATCCGCGATCTCTACGAGCGCGACCGCGCCGCCTCCATGATCGGCCTGGTCACCACCGCCATGGTGATCGCGCCGATGATCGCGCCGCTGGTCGGCGGCATTCTCGACACCGCCTTCGGTTGGGAAGCGATCTTCATGTTCATCTCGCTGTTTTCCGCCACGGTGCTGCTGTGGGCGCTGCTGGTGCTGCCGGAGACGCGACCGCAAGGCGCCGCGCATAGCGCCGGACGGATGTGGCAGGAGGCGCGCGCGCTCATCGGCAATGCCAAGTTCCAAGGTTACGTGCTGTGCGGTGCGCTCGGCTCGGCGCCGTTCTTCACGTTTCTCGGCGGCGGCCCGCATGTGGTGGTGACGCTGATGGGCCGCACCTCGGCCGAATTCGGCATGTGGTTCGCCTTGACCTCGCTCGGCTATATGAGCGGCAACTTCACCGTCTCGCGGCTGTCGCAGCGTTTCGGCGTCGACGCCATGATCATGGCCGGCATCGCGTTCGAACTCATCGGCGCCAGCCTGACCTGCGTGCTGGTCGCCAGCATACCGGAGGCAGGACCGGCGATCATCTTCCTGCCGCAACTCGTCATCTCCTACGGCAACGGGCTGCTGCTGCCGAACTGCATCGCCGGCGCGGTCAGCGTGCGGCCGCAGGCGGCCGGCACCGCCTCCGGCATGACCGGCTTCACGCAGATGGCGATCGGCGCGGCCGCGACGCAAATGGTCTCGATTCTGCTCGCCGGCGCGAGCAGCGCCATGCCGATGGCCTGGCAGATGCTGGCCGTGGCGGTGGCGGCGGGCGTGGCCTATGGGGTGTTGGTGCGGCGGTAGTTGCTGCTGTCGTCGCGGCGAACACCTCTCTCGGTCCTCATGCTGAGGAGCGGCCGAAGGCCGCGTCTCGAAGCATGAGGCCGCCCCATCCTTCGAGACGGGCGCTACGCGCCCTCCTCAGGATGAGGCGGATATTACGAAATCAGCTTCAGCCACTCGTCCTCGGAGAGCACCTTAACGCCATGCTTCTTGGCTTCGGCCAGTTTCGAGCCGGCGCCCGGGCCGGCGACCACGAAATCGGTCTTCTTCGACACCGAGCCGGCGGCCTTGGCGCCCAGCCGTTCGGCCATCGCCTTGGCCTCCTCGCGCGTCATCTTCTCCAGGCTGCCTGTAAACACCACGGTCTTGCCGGCGATCGCGCTGTCGGTCTTCGGCTTTTCGGCATCGAGGATTTTCACTTCGCGGGTCAAACGCTCGACGATGCCTTTGTTGTGGCTCTCGCCGAAATAGGCGGCGATGGCGGCGATCACCGTGTCGCCGATCTGATCGAGCGCATCCATCTCGGCGATGGTCTCCTCGTCGCCCTTGGCGACTTTCAGGCAGGCGTCGTGGAACGCCTTCCATGAGCCGTAGCCGCGCGCCAGCGCCAGCGCCGTGGTCTCGCCGACCTGGCGGATGCCGAGCGCAAAGATGAAGCGCTCGAGCGCAATCTCGCGCCGCTGTTCGATTGAATCAAACAGATTGCGCACCGAGGTCTCGCCGTAACCTTCCTGTTCGAGCAGCTCCTTCTTGTGCTTCTTTTCGAGCGTGAAAATATCGGCCGGCTCCTTCACCCATTCCTGCTCGAAAAACAATTCGATCTGCTTCTCGCCCAGTCCTTCGATGTCGAAAGCGCGGCGCGAGGCGAACAGCTTGAGGTGCTCGATCTTCTGATAGGGGCAGGCAAACTCGCCGGTGCAGCGGGTGCGCGCGCCCTCCTCGCCGGTGGCGGTTTCCTCGCGCACCACGTCGGTGTGCAGGTGGCACGGACATTTTTTCGGAAAGTGATACGGCTTGGCGTCGCGCGGCCGCTTGTCGAGCACCACGTCGACCACCTGCGGGATGACGTCGCCGGCGCGCTGGATGATGACGGTGTCGCCGATGCGAATGTCGCGGCCGTCGCGCAGCGCTTCGCCGCCGCCGCCGATGCCCTTGATGTAGTCCTCGTTGTGCAGCGTGGCGTTCGACACCACCACGCCGCCGACGCCGACCGGCTCGAGCTTGGCTACCGGCGTGAGAACGCCGGTGCGGCCGACCTGGATCTCGATGTCCTTGAGCACGGTGGTGGCGCGCTCGGCCGGGAACTTGTGCGCGATCGCCCAGCGTGGGCTGCGCGAGACGAAGCCGAGCCGCTCCTGCCAGTCGAGACGGTCGATTTTGTAGACGACGCCGTCGATGTCGTAGTCGAGTTTTGAGCGGCCCTGTTCGATCTTGCGATGGAAGGCGATCAGTTCCTCGGTCGAGCGGCAGATTTTAGTGAGCGGATTGGTCTTGAAGCCGCAGGCCTCGAACCACTTGATCATGCCGGACTGCGTCGCTTCCGGCAGCTCGCTCATCTGCCCCCAGGCATAGGCGAAGAAGCCGAGCGGGCGCGAAGCGGTGACGCTCGCGTCCTTCTGGCGCAGCGAGCCGGCCGCCGAATTGCGCGGATTGGCGAAGATCGGCTCGTCCGCGGCCTTCTGGCGTTCGTTGAGCGCAAGAAAATCGGCCTTGGTCATGTAGACCTCGCCGCGCACTTCCGTGATCTTCGGCACGTGCTTGCCCTTGAGCTCAAGCGGCACATCTTTCAACGTGCGGATATTGGCGGTGACGTCCTCGCCTTCGCTGCCGTCGCCGCGGGTAGCGGCGGTGGTAAGCTGGCCGTTCTCGTAGCGCAGCGACATCGACAGCCCATCGATCTTGGGCTCGGCGGAAAAGGCGATGGTCTCGTCGTCGCTTAATTTCAGGAATTTTCGGATGCGGGCGACGAACTCAACGACGTCCTGCTCGGCAAAGGCGTTGTCGAGCGATAGCATCGGTATTGCGTGACGAACCTTTTGGAAACCCCGCGTGGGCGCCGCGCCCACTTTCAGCGACAGCGATTCCAGCGTGCGCAGATCGGGGAAGCGCGCCTCGATGGCGTTGTAGCGTGCGCGCAGCGCGTCGTATTCGGCGTCCGATATGGTCGGCCGGTCGTGCTGATAATAGCGCTTGTCGTGTTGGGAGATTTCCACCGTCAGCCGCGCATGCTCGGCCGTCGCCTGTTTGGCGGTGAGCAGTTCGACAGGGGTTTTGTCGGTTTTGACTTTGGCCATATTATTTAATCGTCATTCCAGCGCGCGCAGACACAAGTAACCATGGAAAAGCCGCGCACCCGTTAACCTTACGATTTCATGACCTCCGTGGCCGCCGGCGGGGATGCTAACCTTCACGCCGATCCTTGGCCATCAGGGAAAGGTCGGTTCGGAAGG
>Ga0207932_1000601_pt1 | contig 12198 bp, 10 predicted proteins | sample NGESurdeep092012_FD_184480 | JGI IMG/M metagenome (GOLD analysis project Ga0207932, IMG submission 184480) | Arctic peat soil microbial communities from Barrow, Alaska - NGEE Surface sample 415-2 deep-092012 (SPAdes) | ecosystem: Environmental > Terrestrial > Soil > Wetlands > Peat ...
CAGATGGTAGAAGGAGCAGAAGTAGTTGGCGGCGCAAGTCCCAATTCAATTGCAGTAGGAAATAAATATGCTTATGTTACCAATGCTACCAATGATAATATTTCAATTATCGATTATCATGCACATAAAATTATTGGTGAAATAGATATTAAAGTAGATACACTTATTGATCATTACCGGGGTTTATTGCCTTTCGGAATTTCGTTGAGTAAAGATGAAAAAACACTGTATGTTGCTTTACTGGGTTTCAATGCTGTTGCAGTAATTGATGTAGATACAAAAAAGGTCAAAGGTCTTATTCCAACCGGTTGGGGACCAGCCAGGGTAATGCCTTCAAAAGATGAAAAATATTTGTATCTAATAAGTTGCAGGGGTTATGGTGCGGGGCCAAATGGCGGTAAAGATTTTATAGCACCGGTGCAGGGAACTTATATCAGCGATATTCAACTGGCAACTTTTCAAAAAATTCCCATGCCGGATGCCCAACAGTTAGCGGCTTATACCAAACAGGCAATTGAAAATACATTTATTAAAATGGATGTAAGAGACGATGGAAAAAATCCTTTACCTCCTTTGCAAAATATAAGGGAAAGCCCAATCAAATATATTGTTTACATCACCAAAGAAAACAGGACCTACGATGAAGTGCTTGGCCAGTTGAAAACAGGAATAGGTGATCCTACACTGGCACGCTTTGGTGTTGATGTAAATTTAATTGTAAAAGATAAAACGTTGCTGCGTCACGTAAATGTTGCTCCCAATCATTTAAAAATTGCAAAGCAGTTTTCTTTTAGTGATAATTATTATTGCGACAGCGATGCCTCAATTCATGGCCACCACTGGATGCTTGGAGTAATACCCAATGAATGGGTTGAAACAAATGCAAGTGTTAGTAAAACTGCCATACTATTTTCCAAAGCTTCGGGAAGAAGATTTCCTGGTTCTACCGGAAGTATGGACCCGGAAGATTATGCGGAAAGAGGCGGACTGTGGGAAGCCCTGGATAGGAGTAATGTTTCATTTTATAATTTTGGCGAAGCCAATGAAACAGCTCATAACCGCGAAGAATGGTCCGACACGGCAACCGGCTCAGGCCACGGTGTTATGGTGCCAATGCAAAAAGCATTGTATCTACGCACCAGCCATAATTATGCAGGCTTCAACACCAATATTCCTGATCAATTCCGGATGGAACAATTTGAATCGGAGTTCACTAAAATGTGGTTGAAAGGAAAAAGCAAAATGCCTCAACTTATCACCATGCAGGTTCCAAACGATCATACCGCATCGCCACGTCCTGAATACGGTTATCCTTATTATCATTCTTATGTTGCAGATAACGATCTTGCTGTAGGAAGAATATTGCAGTTTCTTTCAAGAACTCCTTACTGGAAAAATATGCTCGTAATTATTACAGAAGATGATCCCCAGGGTGGCGTGGATCATATAGATGCGCACCGCAGTATATTGATGTTGGCCGGCCCTTATGTAAAGCATGGATATGTTTCTCATACACATGCCAACTTCGGATCTATATTAAAAACAATTTATACCATATTGAATGTTCCTTATGTAAACCAGTATGATGCTACCGCTACATTGCTACAGGATTTTTTTACTAACGTTCCCGACTACACGCCGTACAACCTGGTGTTTCCTTCAAAATCAGTATTTGATCCGCAATTAGCCATGAAGCGTTATAACCGAAAAATTGACTGGCGTAAGATAATGAAAGGCCCAGAGATGGATGATGAAGATGAATTAAGAATTGAACATTATAAACAGCAAGGTGTAATTATAAAAGAGAAGGACTAAAAAAAACTTTTAAAACAATGGGCAGAAAATGATAAGGACATTTGTTATCATAAAAAAAATATTCTTTCAATAAAAATTATCAACGATCACACCAGTTCATATTCTTATAAAATAAGACAGTGCTATAATAATCAATTTTAATTTCAGGCAAGCTTTCTGTATAGTTTTATGCGAAGCCAGGCAATAGCATTTTTACTTTACACAACAGTACGGAAAAGGGCCCCTGGTATGGACGCAGACTTTTCTAATATTGAAGTATCAAAGGCCTTGAGTTTAAATTTTTTGAATTTTAAAAGCATAGCCTGCATTCATTTATTTTACCTGGCACATTTATTAACCTTAACAAAATAATAATTTTTGCTATAATATTCCCCTGATACCTTTGACTTTTAAATTCCTTTTTAACTATTACACACAAAAAAAAAGTTTCATGAAAAATTTTCTCCTTTTATTTATTGCAGCACCTGTACTGCTATTTTCCTGCGTAAGCAGTAGAAAATTCAAAGCCACCAAGGCAGAATATGACCAACTACAGGTAAGGTACAAAACTGATCTTGGCAGTTGCAACGATGCTAAAACTGAACTGGACCACCAGAAATCATCTTTGGAATCGGATAATGCAAATCTTAACAAGCGCCTTGCCGACAAGGATAAGCAAATTGATTTCCTCAAAGAAAATAGCACTACTGCACTTAATCAACTGCAGGCTTTATCAGTAGTTACTTCTGCACAGGCAGAAAGTATAAAAAAATCGTTGGATAATCTTGGCGCTAAAGATGCCTACATACAGAACCTTCAAGAAACGCTTGCACGCAAAGATTCACTCAACATGGCGTTGGTGATGAACCTGAAAGGTGCTATTGGTGATCTACAGGATGATGATATAAATATTAAAGTTGATAAAGATGTTGTTTACATTGATATTTCAGACAAACTTCTTTTCAAATCCGGAAAGTATGAAGTAACCGCGAAAGCAAAAAAAGTTCTAGGTAAAGTTGCCGCAGTATTGAAGAACCAGCCTGATATTGAATTTATGGTAGAAGGTAATACCGATAATGTTCCATACAGAGATGGTGTACTTCTTGATAACTGGGATCTCAGTGTAAAAAGAGCGACTTCAGTTGTACGCATTTTGCAAAACCAATATGGCCTTGATCCTGCAAAAATGACTGCAGCAGGTCGTAGTGAATATCACCCGCTTATGGATAACAGCGCTTCTAAAGACCGTGCAGTTAACCGCAGAACAAGAATTGTTATTCTTCCACAATTGGATCAGTTTTTTAAATTACTTGAACCAAAAAAATAGTAATCAACAGGTATAAAAAAAAAAGCTCTCCTCATAAGGGAGGGGTTTTTTTTGAAAAAAATCAACTTTTTTTTAATTAAATTGTATACAGAAGACAGGGATTATCAGGATAGTTTAATCACATTTAAAAAAAATATTTATGTCAGACATTAAAGACACCTTCAACGAAAAAACAGGAGAATTTAAAGAGCAGGCTTCAGAAAAACTCGATCAACTTAAAAAACAGGCCAGCATTCTTGGAAATGAAATAAAAGAAAAAGCAGAAGAAGTTTTGGACAAAGTAAAATCGGGTGAAGCAAAAGAAGAACTGAACCATCTTAAAGATGAAGCAGAAGAAAAAATTCAGGAGCTTGCAGATAAAGCCAAAGGCCTTTGGAATAAATTTACCGGGACTGAAAAAAAAGAAGAAGAGAAAGATACTTCAGAAAATACATAACGGTGTAGCATACCTGCAATTTTATTTAAATAAAATCAGGCCGATAATATTTACTTTTCTTTTGCGGAGCTCTTATAATTTTTTAGGAAGACTTTCTGTTCCTTAAAATGTGCTGAAAGGGTATCTAATGCATTTTCCACGCCACTTGCGTTTAAAGTCAATATTGCTTTTGATTGGTTTACTTCTTCCAGTTTGCTTCGGGCCGAGGAGATAAGTTTTTCTATCCTATCAAATGTCGCCTGTACTTCAGAGCCGGTTTTTGAAGGTTTAAAATCGTTGTTGCGATAAGTAATGAAACCATTGAACAGCTTTATTGCAGCATTATAATCTGCAATTGCACCATTATACATTACCGAATCTTTATCCTGGTAAATGATTTCAATTTCCATTTTAAGTTGACTCAGTTTCGTATTGACTTTTGCATCAGGTGTTCCGTTCTTTTCTATCCGGGAAACTGCTCCTAAATACTTATACAGTGGATCAAGTTTTTCATATACATAGATGGAATCGATAAAATTAAAATAAGGTGAACGGGTATTCATTTGAGTGTTTCCTCTATTAAAATCATTGTAGCTTATTGGGTAATCCAGGAACTGGAATATAGGATCGAAAGGCATATGGGAATGTATAAAATCAGAAGGAGATATTTGGAAATAGTTAGTTCTTAAAGGTTCCGAATATCGCCCCCGACTTATATTATCAGCGTCCCATGTAGGATCGTATAAAAACCATTTCTTATCAATGAACGCAGCACACCAGGCATGAGTTGACCGGTCAACTGAGCCGTTTTGCCTTGTATAACCTTCAATTACAAAAGACCGGAGACCGCTTTTCGCGCAGATATCATTGAAGATGGAAGCAAAGTTTTCGCAAACTCCTCTTCTCCTTTTGAGTGCAGTGGTTATTAATTTTTCGCGGTCTTCATTCAGAATTATCCGGTGCAAACTATCTGAGTCATACTTTATATTTGCCGCCACCCATACATAAATGGCGCGCACTTTTTTATTATCTGCATCAAAATGCTTGTTTATATAAGAGGCAATATCTTCAGTAGTACCGGTTTGTGCAGCAGGGATATCCAGGGCTGTTCTATCTGTCTCCCGGTATTCGTTTTCATCCTGTGCATTGGCTTCAATTGAATAGCAAAAAAGCCATAATAAAACCATTAAAGATTTCATATACTAAAGTTAGAATATGATTTTGAAAAGAATATTTTAAAATTTTTACGTAAATACGCATTGATTCAAAATGAGAATGGGCGCACGTTTGCAGCTCATGAAACTATGCTTGAAATTTCCTTTGGCTAAATAAAATCTGGAGTTCAGGACTCATCTTTCTATTTTATAAACAAACTTTCCTATCAATAAGAATGGATAAAAATAAAATTATGATTCTCCATTTTTGAAACGCTTCAGCCTAATAAATATCATCGTAAAAAATGCATCAACACACAGTATAACGGTCAGGCTTACCTGCAATATCTTTCAACCAATTTTGATTTTCATTTTAAAATTTTAATACCCTCTTCTCAACATAGCAGCATATTCATTGGGCAAAGGACTTTCCTCTACAGCTTTGGCTGCTTTTTCAATATCATAATCAAATCGCATAAATTCAACCTGCACAGCGTCCTTGTTTTGTATAGAACTTTCTGCGTTGATAGTAAGCATTACATAACAACCCATGGGATTTCCGTCTTTTGGTTTACCTACTGAACCAATATTAATGGCATGACGATAATGCGGATTTTCTTCTGGCTTTGTTGGCACTATTCTGTGGTAAGGTTTGTGAGTATGACCGAAACACATAATATCTGCATCGGCCTGTTCCATGATTCTTAATAAACTTTTTTCATCCCTGTCTTCAAATAAATATTCATTTATCTTTCTTGGGCTTCCATGTACTAATAATAAATTGAGCTTATCCTTGTTGAGCTGAAACTCTACTTTGATATGAGCAGGTAATGTTCTCAGGTACTTTCTTTCTGCAGGCTTTACGACCGAGTTGGTATAGGAAATAGATATTTTACCCATGTCTTTTTCAGGTTCTGTTTTGTAGGCACAACCGCATTCGTCACTCATTAAGCCAATGCCCTGATCGTAATTGCCGGCAATAGTTGGAATTCCTCTGCGTCTTATTTCGTTAATCACTTCATTCGGCCAAATGTTATAACCTACAAGGTCACCAAGGCAATAGACCGCATCGGGCTTTTGTTTTTCAATACTTTCCAGGCAGGCCTCCAGAGCTGGAAGGTTGGCGTGGATGTCGGAAAATAACGCGATTCTCATTTTTAATAATTATGCTGATAAAGGTTTTGTATAATATTTATTGCGCAACCAAAATGCTACATTCACCAATATTATCAGTGCAGGTACTTCAACCAATGGGCCAATCACACCTGTAAAAGCCTCGCCGCTATTGATACCAAATACACCAATGGCAACGGCTATGGCCAATTCGAAATTATTACCCGCGGCAGTAAATGCAATAGATGTATTGGTGGAATAATCTGCCCCCATTTTCTTACCAATAAAGAAACTGATAAAAAACATGATAGCAAAGTAGATCACTAATGGAATAGCAATTCTTATTACATCAAGAGGTATTTGCACAATCAATTCGCCTTTCAAACTAAACATAACGACTATTGTAAAAAGCAATGCTATAAGTGTAATAGGAGAAACAAAAGGGATGAACTTTTTTTGATACCACACTTCTCCTTTCAGTTTTAATAAAATATATCTTGATAAAAATCCTGCTGCAAAAGGAATACCCAGGTAAATGGCTACACTCCTTGCAATTTGACCAATAGTGATATCTACTTCTGAACCGGAAATACCAAACAATGGCGGAAGCAAGGTAATAAAAACATAAGCATACACACTGTAAAATAGTACCTGGAAAATGCTGTTCAATGCAACCAAACCAGCAGCATATTCACGACTGCCCTCTGCCAGCTCGTTCCACACAACTACCATGGCAATACATCGGGCAAGGCCGATAAGAATTAAACCAATCATATATGCCGGATGGCCATGTAAAAAAACAATCGCCAAAAAGAACATGAGAATAGGACCAATGACCCAATTCAGCAATAAGGAAACACCCAATACCCGGGTGTTTTTAAAAACCTCTTTTAGTTTATCGTACCTCACTTTTGTAAAGGGAGGATACATCATTAATATTAATCCAACTGCCAGGGGAATATTGGTTGTGCCGGAAGAAAAAGAATTGATGAAGGTGGATGATGATGGAATGAAATATCCAATTGCTACACCCACAGCCATCGCAATAAATATCCATAAAGTCAGGTACCTGTCAAGGAAACTTAACTTCTTTCTTTCGTTTGCCGGGGCGCAGTTATTTGCTGACATATTATTTAAATAAATATTGTAATACTTTTATTGTTGCTCTCATCTAAAATATTGTTGGACGGATCATTTGCATTTTATTAGCTTACCGTCCGATGGCTTCGTATATCCTATCCTGCATCCAGTAATCCAGATTGCTTGCTTCTTCGATAAATTCTATCACTTTTTGTTTGATTTCATCTCTTACTACACGAACCTTTACAAGTATTTCTTCATCAGTCCCTGTGAATTTAGAAAGATCCGGAAAAGACCAGGTAATTCTTTTTACCATACCAGGAAAAATGGGACATTTTTCTGCTGCTTCCTTCTCACAAACGGTTATTACAGCCTGGTATAATCTGCCTTGTGTAAATAAATCAAATACCTCTTTAGTTTCGTTATTACTAATATCTATTCCAACTTCTTTCATTGCCAGGACAGCATAAGGATTCAATTTACCTTTTTCAATACCGGCGCTTTCTGCTTTGAATTTTCCATTATCTAGCTGATTCAGAAATGCTTCAGCCATCTGACTCCTGGCTGAATTATGGATACAGACAAATAAAATATTATACATGTTGTTGATTTTATAATTGTGGTTTATTAGTTACAACAATCAGGACCACAACAAACAGCTTTTTCTGCTAATGGCTTTTCAGCATACACTGTTATACTACGTATACCCGTTACTGATAGTTTAAAAGTTTCAATTTGCTCCGGTGATAAATAACTGCTTAATATATCGTCTGGTATAATAATTGTCTTGTCTTTCTGAATGGTAATATTCTTAAATCCATTGGCTTCTATCAATTCTAAATACACTTGTTTTTGAATAGCACCTGCAACACATCCTGCATACATTTCTGTAGCTTCTCTTATCTGTTTTGGCAATTCACCTTCTAATACAATATCTGAAATGGAGAAGTGCCCACCTGGCTTTAGCACTCTGTATATTTCTTTTATTACGCCGTCTTTGTTGGGAACAAGATTTAATACACAGTTGCTGACAATAACATCTGCAGTATTTGCAGTAACAGGCATCTTTTCTATGTCTCCCTGCCTGAACTCAACATTATTGAAACCTCTTACTTCGTTATTTTGTCTTGCCCTTTCAATCATAGCTGGCGTAAAGTCTATTCCTATTACTTTACCTGTTTCACCTGTTTCATGCCTTGCTATGAATGCATCATTACCTGCACCACTTCCAAGGTCTATCACTACATCACCTTTCTTAATCTTTGCAAACTGTGTTGGCAAGCCACATCCCAATCCTAAATCAGCATCAGGATTATACCCTTCAAGCGTATTATAATCATCTGCCATGATGTTATAAATTTCAGTACTGCAGCCACCTGAACCGCAGCAGGAAGATTGATTTGTTTCTTTATCCTGTAAAGCAATCTCTGAATATTTTTGTCTTACCAGTTCCTTTAGTTGATTTTGTGTTTCCATTTTATTTATATTTTTAAATTATCACAATAAACTCTTGCTGTAAGCAAAAACGTTAGCAACAATTGTTTTTCTTTTTCTCTAATTTGTTTGAGATGTTGGTGAAATAATTTTGAAGACTTGCAATAGCTTTTTCATCAATACAATAACAAATTGCATTGCCTTCAATACTTCCTTTAATAAGGCCTGCATTTTTCAATTCTTTCAAATGCTGCGATACAGTGGGCTGAGCCAAGGGCAATTCACTTACAATGTCGCCGCAAATGCAGGCATCCACCGAAAGCAGATACTCAATGATGGCAACCCTTGCAGGATGCCCCAAAGCCTTTGCCAGTGTGGCAATGGTGTTATGTTTTTTAGTAAAGTGTTCTGTTTTTGTTGCGCCCATTTTTTTATTACTGTATTGCAATATTACGATATACTATTTTAAAATAGACAATTTTTCCCAAAATGATTTTGTCTTATTTTGCATGGATAATGTGTCTGAGCATTTTATCAGGGAATGGAATTTCTGCCCTTCAACAAATTAATTTTATGTGAAGGATATTCGTATTAGTTTTATTTAAGCCTGTATTTCTTATTTACTTTAGGGTTGTTAAAATACTCATCGAGTTCTTTACTGTCGGTGCTGTCTTCAACAACAGGCACATCAATAAGCTGTAGCTGAACCTGGGTAAGTCCATCTTTCAGTCGTTGACTTTTAGAAATAATATCGGGATCTTTTTCCCCGGTCAGCATGTCATCTGTGAGTAAATATTCCAATCTTTTAATGTCACTTCTAACAAGCGATGCAGAATTTTGCACATCATTTTTTGACGGGGCTACCGCTTCTTTCACCGGAACTAAAGCCACGCCTACGCTGGGTAATATTTGACCTGCAGTTTTAGAGCCCTGACCCGGCAATGATGAAAAGATTGTTCCACTTAGAGCAGTAGATGCAGAGGTTAGATCGAAAGTGACACGGGTATTTTTCGTACGTCTTATTTTTTGATCCAATATCCTAAAAGTACTTTTTAATTGAACAATGTAAGTTTGAACATTGCTGGTAATTTTGTTGAACTGCATTAACTGCTGTGGGTAATTGATTACCTTATTTACCGTTATCTTCACTGTCGCTGTATCATAATTAAAAAATTTATCGCTGCCAATAAATTTTAAAACAAGTAACTTTTGTTTATTGGGATCATCTTTTTTAATAAAATCATAAGGAGCAACCCAGGAAAAATCATCTCCGCAATGTGCTATAGGTGTATATGACCGGATGGGGTAATTGCTGAAGTAAGTTATGGATTGGATCGGGAAACTTCCTTCTGCACATTGGAGTTTAAAATTAAGAGTATCCCCTTCATCAATAATCAAGTCACTGCTAACGGTAGGCTTTATTCTTGAAGGAACAATATCGGTATTATAAAACAAAATGGTAAAAACCGTATCCACCTTTTCTTCAGGGTTATTAAGATTTTGCAGGCCCAACTCCACTTTGTATTCATTATCAAATTTCAATTTACCGGAGAGGAAATAGGACTTTGCTGCTTTGAAATGCAAAACACCATTGTAATTATTAATTTTTAGTCCAACAGGAGAATGTTTTAAATACCAGTAATATTGTTGAGGATCCTTGTTTATTTCAAAATGATAATCAAGGGTAGAATCCACATCTAAAGTAAAATAAGGAGTGAAGTTTTTAATGCGTAAAGAAGTATCTTCTTTTTTAACAATGACACTGTCAGTTATCATTTTGAAAACTGTACTATCGGTTTTTATTTTTAGACCAACACTATCCGTTTTTATTCTTACACCAACACTATCGGTTTTTAGTTTGGAATTTGCACTACTGGAAATTACCTGGCAGCCTGCATACAGTGGAAAAAGAAAAAAAGCGGGCAGAAATAAGTATTGTATAATTCTTTTGGTTACAGGATGTTTCAGCATGGGGGTAAAATTATTGACTTCATTTTAATCTTTTAAAAAAATAATATTAATTTTTATCAAATATTATATAAACTCACTCCCTTTTTCCTTCATAATAATTGCATTGTTGTACTGAACCCAGCCTGAAACGCAATGGAATCCTGGTAGCTTTTTCTATTACCAGTTCTTCTCTACAAAAAAAACCAAAGTTTCGAGTAGAAAAATTTGCAGAAATCGGTTGCTTTACAAGCGACAAGCCTGTAAATACTGCATTTGACGAGATATAATGAATACAGGAATCAGTTGTATTTAATTTATTATTAAGAAGAAAAGTAGCGTCTTTTAGCTTTATAAATGATGCATTTTGAGCATTAGCATAAAGTCCGGAAATCATCAAAAACAAAACGAAACCACAAATTTTATTCCAAAAAATCATATCATTCATTTTGTGTGTGTAAATTTACAACTTTAATAAAAGAGAAAAGTTAATGTCTTTAAGCCAACGCTTACAACAAAAGCTATTACAGAAATTATCACCTCAGCAGATTCAGCTAATGAAATTGTTGCAGGTACCCACTGCCCACCTGGAAGAAAGAATAAAAGAAGAACTGGAAGAAAACCCTGCACTGGAAGGAGGGGAAGATGGCCAGGATGAAAATTTTGAAGGTGTTAAAGAAGAATTCGAAACTACTGATGATGAATATGAGAATGACGGCAATGAAGATGATTATGATAAAATTGATATTAGTGAATATGTGAATGATGGTGATGATGAGGTAGGAGACTATAAACTACGAGACGATAATTATGGCGACCCCGAAGAAACCAAAGTAATTCCACATAAGATAGAAACTTCATTTTTTGATACGCTAAAGACCCAGTTACTGATGCTGGATCTTGACGACCGCCAGAAGAAAATTGCGGAGCAAATTGTTGGAAGCATTGATGACGATGGTTACCTACGCAGGGAAATTTCTTCTATTGCAGACGATCTGGCCTTCAGGCAGAATATTAGTAGTACGGATGAAGAAATTGAAGAAATAATAATGCTTATTCAACAATTTGACCCGCCGGGTGTAGCCGCTAGAGACCTCCGTGAATGTTTGCTATTACAACTGAAAAGGAAAGATGGAAATGGCAAATCCGTAAAGATGGCGATTGATGTAATTGAAAATTTTTTCGATGAGTTTACCAAGAAACATTATGAAAAAATACAGCGTGGATTAAGCCTTGATGACGATGGAATTAAAGACGTCATCAATCAAATTATAAAGCTGAATCCAAAACCGGGTGGTCAGGTAGGCGAAACCAATAAGCTGCAGAGTTACGTGATTCCTGATTTTTTTGTATTGAATACCAATGGAAACCTTGAGGTTACACTTAACTCAAAAAACGCACCTGACCTTCGTATCAGTGAGGGTTATAGGGAAATGCTCAGGGATTATGACCGCGGTACCAAAAAAGATAAACGCCAGAAAGAAGCGGTGGTTTTTATCAAGCAAAAAATTGACTCCGCCAAATGGTTTATAGATGCAATCAAACAAAGGCAGCATACACTATTAAGCACCATGCAAACGATCATGGAATATCAGAAAGCATTTTTTCTGACAGGTGATGACACAGATTTACGCCCAATGATTTTAAAAGATATTGCTGAAAGAACTTCACTGGATATTTCCACAGTTAGCCGGGTGGCTAATAGCAAATTTGTACAAACAGAATTTGGAACCTATCGCCTGAAATTTTTCTTTAGCGAAAGCCTGGTTACTGATAGTGGTGAAGAAGTAAGTACACGGGAAGTTAAAAAAATATTGAACAATTTTATTGACGATGAAAACAAGCAACATCCGCTGAGTGATGAAAAATTAACCGAACTGCTTCAGGAAAAAGGATATAATATTGCCCGCCGAACTGTAGCCAAATATCGTGAG
>Ga0207932_1000602_pt1 | contig 12181 bp, 14 predicted proteins | sample NGESurdeep092012_FD_184480 | JGI IMG/M metagenome (GOLD analysis project Ga0207932, IMG submission 184480) | Arctic peat soil microbial communities from Barrow, Alaska - NGEE Surface sample 415-2 deep-092012 (SPAdes) | ecosystem: Environmental > Terrestrial > Soil > Wetlands > Peat ...
TTCGTTCCTGCCGATGAAGCGGCGCGTGGTGGTGGAGTAGCGGCGCGGCATACGGCCAGTGGCGCGAGAAGCGATCGGCGCTGACCGATGTGACCAAAGGTTTGACGCCCCGACCCGGCGGCTCGAGCTGGCCGGTCGAGACCGGGATCGTCGCCCGCCCGCGGAGCGGGGCCACGCCCAGGCTGCCCTTCTCCTTTATCTGCGACTCACGTATGGTCGGCATGCTCAAGCACGATGGCAACATCGTGCCGCCCCGGACCGGGACGGCTGTCAGGCGGCGTATTTCCGCCGCGCCGCGCGGCACCTGGGGAACGGCGGGCGACGTGCGATCGTCGAGACGCGGTCGATCGGTTGGCTGACGCGGATCTTCGTCCACGCAACCGACCCAGGGACGATCAAGGCCGAGACGGTCGCGGCGGGCTATGAGCTCGTCGAGAGCCACGACTTTCTGCGCCTGCAGAGCTTCCTCGTGTTCCGCCCATCAGCGAACCCGTCTGCCTGACAGGATTGCGCAACATGGCGCGGGCGGCCGAGCCCCGAGCGGCCGGATCGAGGAAGCGATCGAGCGGGTCGCGATCGCGTTGACCGTCTGGCGCGAGGCGCGCAGCTCCTGGGCGGTCCGGCCGCGGCGGGAAACCACCCACCGCGCGGACGGTAGGAATGGCTCTGCCAACCGCGTGCGGCGTCTGGGAGACTGGCGCGAAGGTTGAGGCTCAACGGGGGCAAATGAGACTGGCTTCCGTGCCCCCTGCGAAAGCGAGTGCCGATGCCGCTCAAGTCCGATCCGCGGCAACTGCCGCCCCAGCGAAGGAGACGCCAGATGCGCGCCGACGAGATCGAGGTCCGCAACCCGTCCGGGCTTCACGCCAGGCCCGCCGCCCTGTTCGTCAAGGCCGCGGCCCGCTTCGTCTCGAAGGTCACGGTCCAGAACGTGACGACCGGCGCGGCACCGGCGGACGCGAAGAGCATCCTCGCCGTGATGGGCAGCGGCGCCGCCAAGGGTCATACCGTGCGGCTCACCGCCGACGGACCGGACGAGGAGCAGGCGATCGCCGTCCTCCACGACCTGTTTGCGAGTGGCCTCGGAGAGGAGCTGGAGGCATGACCAGCACGGTCAGGCTCATGGGCGTCGCGGGAGCGCCCGGGATCGCCGTCGGTCCAATATGGCGGTTCGGCGCCACCGAGCCGGTCCTGCCGGCCACCACCAGCCGCCAGGTCCCGGGTCAGCGTCCGGACGACGCGATCCGGGCGGCCGCTGCCGAGACGGCGCGCCAGCTCGACGCCCTTGCCGGCCGCATCCGCGACCTGGGGCGTGAGCAGGAGGCCGCGATCTTTGACGCGCAGTCGCTGATGGCCCTGGATCCCACCCTCGTCGATGACGCCGTCCAGCGCGCCGGCGAGGCCGGCGATCCGGCCGATGCCGTCCGGGCGGCAGCAGGGGCCGCAGCCGAGCTTCTTGCCTCCCTTGATGACGAGATCCTGTCCGCCCGGGCAGCCGATGTCCGCGACGTGGGTGCCCGGATCTGCCGCGTCCTGCGGGGCGAGGTCCTCCACCTGCCGGCCGTCCCCTCCATCGCCGTCTCCGACGATCTGCCCCCGTCGGTCACCGCCGAGATCCCGCCCGGGTTCCTCCTTGGGATCGCCCTGGCCGGCGGCTCCAAGACGGCCCACGCGGTGATCCTCGCGAGGAGCCTGGGCATCCCGGCCATCGTCGGAATCTCCGGCCTCATCGTCGCGGTCGATGCGCGCGCGACTCCGTCGGCGCCGCCCGTCGCGATGGCCATGGACGGCGAGCGCGGCGAAGTCATTGTCGATCCGGGTACTCTCGAAGCCGCGGAGTTCCGCCAACGGGAGGCGGATCTCGCCCTGCGCCGCGCCGATGCCGCCGGCCTCCGCGAGCGGCCGACCGCCACCGCGGATGGCGAGCGAGTGCTCCTCGTCGCCAATATCGGGACGCCGGACGACGCCCCGAGGGCGCTCGCGGTCCGGGCGGAGGGCGTCGGCCTGTTCCGCACCGAGTTCCTCTTCATGAGCCGGCAGACCGCGCCGACCGAGACCGAGCAGGCCGAGGCCTACTGCCGAGTCCTGGAGGCGTTCGGGCCCGAACGCCCCGTGGTCATCCGCCTCGCCGACATCGGCGGCGACAAGGCCATCCCGTACCTGCAGCTCGCGCCCGAGCAGAACCCCTTCCTCGGCGTGCGCGCGATCCGCCTCGCCTACGCCAACCCCGATCTGCTTCTCACCCAGCTCCGGGCAATCTGGCGGGCCGGCGCTGCCGCGAACGTTGTCCCCCACGTCATGGCGCCGATGGTCGCCACGATTGCCGACGTGGAGCTGCTCATGTCGCTGCGTGACCAGGCCCGCGAGTCGCTCGTCGGCAACGGCCTGCCGGCGGCCGAGCGGATGGTGACCGGGATCATGGTCGAAGTGCCATCGGCCGCCTTTCTCGCCCCCGAGCTGGCCCGGCGCGTCGACTTCTTCAGCATCGGGACGAACGACCTGACGCAGTACATCCTCGCCGCGGATCGCGGGAACGCCGCCCTCGCCGCGTTCCAGGACGCGCTCCATCCGGCCGTCCTGAGGGCAATCGCAGGGGTCGTTGCCGGCGCCGATGCCGCCGGCATCCCGGTCGCGGTCTGCGGCGAACTGGCCGGCGACCCGGCAGGCGCCCTCATCCTCGTCGGCCTGGGCGTTGACGAGCTATCCGCCGATGCCGGTTCCCTCGACGGCGTCCGGGCGGCCCTCGCCCGCGTGACCCGCCCGCAGCTCGACGCCCTTGCCCGTTCCGCCCTCGACGCGTCCGACGCCGAGACTGTCCGCGAAATGGCCGGCGCGCTCCTCGCGCCAGCGGGGTAGCTGGCCTGGCCCGAGCCCGGCCGGGTGTTCCGGAGGGTCAGGCCGGCCTTCGTATCGCCCGGTCTGCGTGCCGCAGCGGGGCCGTCGGTCAACGCGTCAGGGTGATCTTGCTGAGGCTCCGAGGCGTCTCCGGATCGCCGCCCCGGGCGAGCGCGAGGTGATAGGTGAAGAGCTGCGCCGGGATGATGCTGACGATCGGCATGAGCCAGTCGGGCAGGCCTGCGATCGCGTCATCGCGCCGGTCACCGGAGCCCCGGTCCGTCGACAAGCCGAGCACGTCGGCCCCGGCGGGCAGCCCGTCGAAGCGATCCGCGACCACCAGGAGGGTCGCCCCGAGCTCATCGTGGAGCCGGACGAGCAGCCTGAGCATGTCCGCACGGGCTCTCCCGGACGGCGCGACGGCGAGGACCGGCAGGCCCGGCTCCGCAACCGCGATCGGCCCGTGCTGGAAGTCGGCCGCGGAGTACGCGTCAGCGAAGAGGTAGGTGAGCTCCTTGAGCTTGAGCGCCCATTCGAGCGCGGTCGCGTACTCGTAGCCGCGCCCGAGCACGATGCACGCGCGCATCTCCCGGAAGCGGGCCGCCGCCCGCTCCGCATCCGCCTCGACGCCCAGCGCGTCGCGCATCGCCGTGGGAACTCGGGCCAGTGTCTGGCGGGCACCAGCGGCTCCGTCACGGAGCACGGTCGACAGGAGGGCGAGCGCGAGGAGCTCGGCCGTGTACGTCTTGGTGGCGGCGATCGCGCGCTCGGGCCCGGCGGCACTGTCGATCACCCACTCGGCGGCGGCGGCCAGCGGCGAGGATCGGTCGTTCGTTACGGCGAGGGTCAGCGCACCCTGACGACGACCCTCTTCGACGACGCCAACGACATCGGGGGAGCGGCCCGACTGTGAGATCCCGATCACGAGCGCGTGCCGCAGTCGTGGTCGTGCCCCGTAGATCGAGAGGAGCGATGGCGCCGCCAGCGCGACCGGGAGGTCGTTCCGCGTCCCGAAGATGTACTGAGCGTAGACGCCGGCGTGATCAGATGTTCCCCGTCCGGCGATCAGGACGAACTCGATCTCCCGCGACTGGATCGCCCTCGCGATCGCCTCGATCACCGGCAGACCCTTCTCCAGCAACCCGGCCGCGACGGCGGGCTGTTCGAGGATCTCATCCCTCATCCCCATCGGTCTGGCCTCATCTCGGGTCCGTGTGGTCGTGGAATCCAGCCAAGTCGCTCCAGCCGACGATCCAGTCAGGACCCGTGTAGTTCATGACGCCGGCGTCTTCCCCTTGGTGCAGCAGTTGCGGCATGGTCGCTCCATGGCGCGGGTCAGGCGCCCTGGACCTCCTTCCACTCCGACCGAACGGCGGGCGGGACGCGATTGCGGAGCAGCCTGGTGAGGCGGGCGTAGTCGCTGATGGTGCTTCGGATGTACACCGGCCGGCGGCGGCCGGCGGCGCGGACGTCGAGCTCGACGTGACCGCGCAGGAAGGTCCGCGGCCGCTCCGCGACGCGCACGATGCGGTCGTAGGGGACCCGGACGGTCGAGCCGATCAGGGGCGTGGCGACGAGGGCATCGGGCGCGAGGCTGATCCGGAAGGGCTCGGTCCAGCGGGCGACGAGGGCGGCCGCGAACCCGACAGCCAGCGCGGCGCTGAGGATCAGCCCGGCCTGGTGCGACCGCTCGTCGACCACGCCCGTCCACAGGAGCGAGGGATCGAGGAGCAGGATGGCGAAGACGACGACCAGGAAGCCGATCGTCGGCAGGAACGCGTATCGGTGGCGAAGCCCATAGGTGAAGGTCGGAGTTCGTTCTGAACGACCCATCTAGGCCTCCCGGGTCGCGGGCCCGGCCGCGACAGCGAGCGGCGCCAGGCTGGGATAGAACCGATCGAGGGCCTCCAGGGCGCCTTCTTCGCTGTTGCTCGGCACCACCAGGTCGGCCGCCTCGCGAACCTCGGGCCGGGCATGGGCCATCGCCGCCGATCGACCGGCGAGGCGGAGCATCGGGATGTCGTTGCGCGCGTCGCCGATCGCGGCGACCTCGGCCAGCGGGATCCCGAGGTGGGCGGCAAGCGTCCGAAGCGCCTCGCCCTTGCTCGCGCCGGGGGGGAGGAGCTCGACCGAATGCTCGTCGCCCGAGGTGACGGTCGCGCGGCCGGCAAAGGCGCGGTTGGCCGCCTCCCAGATCCGCTCGTGCGTTCCTGGCGGCGTGTAGAGGAAGGTCTTGATCGGCCGCTCCTCAGCGAGTGGCTCGAGGTGCGGGACGATCAGCGGAAGAGGTTCCTCGAACGGCGCGAAGAGGGCCTCGACCTCAGGGGTGAGGACCTCACCCCTGAATCCATCCGCGAAGCAGAGGAGCGGCACGGCACCGGCCCGGCGGGCGAATGCGATATGGGCGCGCGCCTCGGCCGGCTCGAGCCGCCAGGCGGCCAGGACTGAGCCAGTGAGGGGCGACACGATCAAGGCGCCCTGCATCGTGATCTGTGGATCGTCGAGCCCCAGCTCCTGGCAGAGTCGGCGCATACCGGCCGGCGCGCGCCCCGAGGCCAGCACGACGTGGACGCCGCCGGCCCGCAGGCGCTCGATGGCCGCCCGCGTCCGGGGCGGCACGTGGCCGTCCGGCCCGAGCAGCGTGCCGTCCAGGTCGAAAGCCAGCAGGCGCGGCTCGCCGGGAGCGATCACGGCATCTTCCCCGCGGCCGCCCCGGCGGCCTGATCCGCGCGGCCGAGGGCCGAGCCGGGCGGCCGCGCCTCGGCCCGGACCCGCCGCAGCAGGCCGATGGACGCCCTCGCCAGGCGGCGACCGGCGGCCGCATCGAACAGGCTGGCCGAGGCCTCGTAGACGCCCGCCTCGTGGGCTGCCCGGTCCGCGACGTAGCCGAAGTAGCCGTCCGTATAGCCCACGACCCGGGTCCGCGCGAATGGGCTGCCGGCGCGGATCTCCAGCCCGAGCGAGGCGAACAGCTCGACCGGCAGGTGCAGCCAGGCGTCATCGCCGAGCGCGACGACCGTGACCGGCAACTCCAGGGTTGGCGGGAGGCCGACCTCCGCGACGCTGGCCAGGAGCACGGCCCCTTCGTGACGTGTCCGCGCGATCCGCTCGCGGGGACCCGGTCCCTCCGCCGTCGCGACGGCTCGCCAGGCCGCCTCCGCCTCGGCCACGAGACGGCGTGCTTCGGCGAGGGCGGGGAGGGGTCGCGTCGGGAGCGTGAACGTGTCGCGGCGGACCTTCGGTCCGGGGCCGGCCGCCTCGGGGCGCGCTCCGAGGAGCGCCTCGAGAGCGTGGGCCGCCAACAGGCCGCCGAGCCGGTCGACCTCGCCGAAGGACTGGGCTCGCCGAACGAAGCGCGGGCTGGCATCGCCCGCCGATCCCTGGACGACAGCCACCGTCGGCGCGGGCCTCGGACCGGAGTCGCGCCCGTCGCCGAACGGGCGACCGGTGGCCAGGGCAGCGGCCAGGGTGCGCCGCGAAGCCCCGGGCCAGTCAGCCGACCAGCGCAGGTTGTCGTGGCCGAGGACGGTGGCGTGGCAGGCGTGGTCCACGAGGAGCCCGCCGACCGCCCCCGACTCCTCGATGAACGCGAGGAGCCCGACGCTCGCGTCGTGTGGCCCAGCCGGGTCCGTCCGGTTCGTGCCGATGCCAGGGGCGGGCCCGTCCGCGACGATCAATCGGACCTCCCGTTCCGTGCCGACCAGTTCGGCCGCGGCCTGTCCGACCCGGCGGACCAGCGTGGCCCGCATCGCTTCGTCCGCGCTCTCTGGGAAGGCAGGATGGACGCGGCGGGTCCATCCTGCTGGACCTGAGTGGGTGTGGGTCGCGCAGACGAGAACGGCATCGGGCGGACAGTCGAGCGCCGCGCCGACGGCGTCCGCCACGGCCCGCGCAAGCCCGCCGTCGACCGCGACCGCATCGACGACGACCCAGGTCACCCGCTCGCCGGCGGATCGTGCGTCGCGCAGCGAAAGGAGGACCGCCTCGAGCGGATCGTGCGCGCCGGCCGCCACGGCATCGCCGCGGGCCCCGTAGCCGGCAAGCGGGGAGCCCGGGGGCGGTGTCAGCTCGACGCGCGTCGCGGCGAAGCGGAGCCTGGCCTCGACGCCCACCTGCCTCACCAGCCCCGGATCCGGTCCCAGTATCGATCCAGGAGCTTCTCGCTCCACTCCCGGCCGCCGTCCACGTTGCCCGATCGGAAGACGGGCGGTTCCACCCCCCATGCCAGGAGCTGGTCGGCCGCGCCGATCACAAGGATCTGGCCGAGCAGGGCGCCCATCACGCCCGACAAGGGACCCATCGGCAGGTCGTTGGCCAGGCTGATCGCGCAATCTCCGTTCGGCGCTCCGTTGTCGATCGTCAGGTCGACCACTTCGTGGAGGTGCCGGCCCGACGAATGGCGGGACGGCTGGCCGGCGGCGTGCAGCAGCGAAGTGATGGCGATCGTACGGATGCCACGGGCGCGGGCCGCCTCGGCGACCTCGATGGGCACCGCGTTGCGGCCCGACTGGCTGATCACCAGCAGGACGTCCGGCGGCGACATCCGGCGGTGGCGGACGATCAGCTCGCCCAGGCCTTCAAGACGCTCGGTGAACTCGGACTTCGTGACGTCCCGATAGCCGCTGACCGTGTCCTCCAGGACGGCGTCGATCGGCGCCAGCCCGCCCGCCCGATAGAAGATCTCCTCGGCGATGAGCCGCGAGTGGCCGGTCCCGAAGACGCGGACCAGGCCGCCGTCGCGGATCGCCTCGGCCATCCAGGTCGAGCCCTGGCGGAGATGCTCGGCTTCACGCTCGGTGGTGGCGTCGATGGTGGCCGTGGCGGCCTGCACGAAGGCCTGAACCGGCTCGGCCAAGGGTCCCCGACCCGTCCTTTCTGACATCTCGTCCTTCCCGGGACGCTCCCTGGCGGCTCAGACGAGCTTCGCCTTCGCCAGCAGCTGCATGAAGTCTCCGCGGGCGGCGGTCGGCATCATCTGGCAGGTGACATTGACTCCCTCGGCTGTCAGGGCCTTGGCCGCCTCGATGTCCTTGGGGCTTACGAAGACGGTGTTGGAGACCCGCTTGGCGCCGACGACGAAGGCCATGTTGCCCACGTTGATCGTGGTCAGCCCCAGGCCGCCCCGGTGCAGGCGAAGCGCGTCGGCCGGCTCCTTGACCAGGAGGAAGATCTGCTCGGCGGCGTGGGCCGGGTCCTTCACATAGGCCAGCGTTTCGTCGATGCTCAGGATCCTCTCACGGATTCCGGGCGGGGAGACGGCCACCAGCATCGTCTTCTGGAAGTCGTCGGCGGCGATGACGTCGTTGGCGACGACGATCGTGTCGGCGCCGATCGCCTGGAGCCACGCGACCACGATCTGTCCGTGGATCAGCCGGTTGTCGATCCGGAGATGTTTGACGCTCATCGGGCCTCCCCAGCCTGTTTCTCCGCCTGGACGTGGGCATACGCCTCGCGGACCACGGCGCCGGCGTCCTTGATGGCGTCGCGGCCGCGCTCGAAGGCGATCTTGGCCAGCTCCGGCGCCTCCGCCGTGTCGCGCAGCATGAGCAATTCGAGGGCCATCGGCAGGTTCGCACCGGTCACGACCTGCAGGCCGGGACGGCGCTGCAGGAGGGAGGTCGCCGCGTTGGCCGGGCTGGCCCCGAACAGGTCGGCCAGCACGAGGGCGCCGCCCTGGCCGTCCACGCCGAGTTCTGTCAGGGCGGCGTCGACCCGCCCGGCCAGCTCAGCGGGGTCCTCCTCCGGCCGCAGCGCGAGGGCCGCCAGACCCTCCTGGGGACCGCCCAGGATCATCTCGATCGCGTCACGCAGGCCGTCGGCGAAGCCGCCATGGCCGACGATCACGACGGGTATCATCTCGCCTCCGGGCTCAGGTGACGGGCCGGATCCGGCCCCGGTAGCGGGCCCGGAGGGCGTCGTTGTGCTCCTTGAAGTCGTCCGTGTTCTGCGACACGAGGATCGGGGGCTGCACCCCGCGGCGAACGAGCTCGGCGACCGCCTCCACGAGCATCGCGTTGAGGAGGGCCGCCCCCACCACGGTCGAGGTCGGACCGGTGTCCGCCGGCGCGCCTTCCACATGCACGGCCGCATCGCCCGCCGCGCCGCAGGTGTCGAGGACCGCGTCAGCCAGCTCGTACAGGTGGGCGCCCGAGGAATGGCGGGAGCTCACGCTCCGCGAGAAGTCGAGCGCCGTGACGGCGATGACCTTGAGACCGGCGTCGCGCCCGATGGTCGCCATCTCGATCGGCGAGGCGTTACGGCCGGAATTGCTGATGACGATCAGGCAGTCCGGCGGCTGCAGGACGTAATCGCGCAGCAGCGTCGCGGCGTAGCCCTCGAGTGTCTCGGCCTTGCCCTGGCCCGGGTCGAAGATGACCTCGATGGCGGCCAGTCCGCCGGCCCGCCCGGCGGTCTCGATCGCCAGCAGCTGGGAGTGGCCGCTGCCGAAGATGTGGACGATCCCGTCGCTCGCGATCGTGTCGACGACGATGCGTGCGGCGGCCGGGATCGATCTCCCGTTGGCCTCCCGGACCCTCACCAGGATCCGCTCGACCGTCTCGAAGTAGCGCTCGAACATGGCGCCTCCGGGATGTGGTGATCGTGTCCGCGATCTGGTCAGGCCGGGGGCGCCGGCAGGGCCGGTGCGAACCAGCCGAGCCAGCCGCCCAGGATGCCGAGCACAAAGACAATCGCGATCGCCCAGAGTGGGTTGAGGTTGTAGCGCTTGAGAAGCCAGTAGACGAACCCAGTCAGGAGGATCGGCAGCATGAACGGCAGGATCGTGTCCAGCTGCTTCTGGACGGCCACGGTCTGGGTGACCGACGCGCCGGCGACCGTCACGTCCTGCTTGTAGTCCGTCAGGGTGACGAGGTGGACGATCGACGGGATGAACCCGCCGATGACGATCAGGCCCAGGATCGTGGCGCCCTCAGTGACGCGCTCGAGCGCGCCCGAGCCGAGGCTCGTGGCCAGCCGCTTGCCCTGGTCGTAGGCCCAGAAGAACTGCCACCAGCGGACCACCGTGTAGGGGATCGCCACCATGACGATCACGAAGATCGGTCCGAGGATGTTCTGGTTGAGGGCCATCGAGGCGCCGATCGTGAAGATGATCGAGTTGTAGAGGGCCCAGACGATGGTGTCGCCCACCCCCGCCAGGGGGCCCATCAAGGCGATCTTGACGCCCTCGGCCGAGGCCGGAGCGCCGGCCTCCTCCATGGCGATCGCCGAGCCGATGATCAAGGGAGCCCCGATCACCGGGTTGGTGTTGAAGAAGACCAGGTGCCGCTGGAGGGCGGCCTCGTAGTCCTCCTTGTTCGGGAAGAGCTTGCGCAGGACTGGCTCCATCGCATATGCGAAGCCGAGGGCCTGCATCCGCTCGTAGTTCCAGGAAATCTGGAAGGACCAGAAGTAGCGCCAGAAGGCAGCTCGAAGGTCGCTGCGCTCGAGTCTGGGCAGCGCCGGCGCCGCCGGGGAGGTGGTCGGTCCGCTGGTCGGGACAGGGTTGCTAGCCATTGATCGATACCTCACCACCGCGTCCGGCTGCCGCCTTCGGCTTCAGCGCCTCGAACATGAAGGCGAATGCCAGGCCGAACAGGGCGATGCCCAGGAGTGGCACTTTGAGGTAGCCGTAGAGCACGAACCCGATCAGGAGCATGTACCAGTACTTGTTGACCGGCATGATCTTGAGCAGCATCGCGAAGCCGACGGCCGGCAGGATGGCGCCGACGAGCGTCATGCCGTCGATGAAGCCCTGTGGGATCGCGCTCTGGAGCTGCTTGACGGTGTCAGTGTTGAGGGCCAGCGCAGCCAGGAAGGTCGGGATGGCCCGCACCAGCGCCCAGGGGATGAACGCCGTCCAGTGCATCAAGGTCAGGCCATTGGAATTGCCCTGCTCGGCGTATTGGTCGGCCCGGTGGATCCAGAAGGTCGGCAGGAAGCGGCCGATCGGGTCGAGCGAGGCCAGGAGGATCGCTGCCGGCAGGCCGATCGTCAGGCCGACCGCAGTCTTTGCCGCGAGGTCGCCGGTCCCGGCGGCCGCCAGGGCGGTGCCGATGATGGCGCCGGTCTGGTAGTCGGGGATCGTCGCCCCGCCGTAGGTGTAGACGCCAAGGGCGGTCAACTCAAGCGTCGCACCGATCGCCATCCCGAGGTTCACGTCGCCGACGATGAGGCCGGCGCCGGTGCCCGCGATCAGGGGCCGGAAGCCCATGAAGACATTCGGGCCCAGGATGTCGAAGACGCAGAGGACCGCCCAGATCGTCAGGAGGATCGCCGTAAGCATGTCTCATCCTCAACGCATCTGGGTAGACTCTCGCGACCGGGATCTGGCGCTCCTCACCTCCTTCGCGCTGCGAGCCGGACCGATGCCCACGGAAGGGCGGGGTCGAGGCGAACGAGGCGGGCCGCGCTGGTACTGCGCCCCCGACCTCGGCGATCGAGGTCGGGGGCGCTCTGACGAATATCGTGACCGACCCGGGGACGAGGTGGCCGAGCGGCGTCTGCACCGCGATCGCCGGGCGCTGAACAACGCCCTCTACTGACCCTCTCCCTCCCGCAGGCGGCTCCCGTTCAGTAGCCTCCAGGGCCGTGGGCTGGAGTCGCTCTGCATCGACACGGACTGTTCGCGCCAGTCTAGGTCAAGACGCAGACCAGAATCAAGCCAACAGCCACCGCGCATGCGTCCATGAACGCGCATGCGTCCTCCCGGCAGTCGAGGTTCGCCGGAGGGTCAGCGGCCGGGCGGCCGGACTCGCGGCAACGCCAGCACGCTGCCGATCATCGGCGTCACGACGGCGAGCAGCAGCCCTGCGGCCAGGGCGAGCAGCGGCCCCGACCCCCGGACTACCCACTCGTACCAGACCGCGATGAGCAGCAGGCCGTAACGAAGGGGCGGCCCGCCGACGAGGAGCGCGACACGGACTGTCCGTGACGCGGGCGCGAGGTGGCCGAGCGCGACATGGAGGACGATGACGCCGACGATCCCGATCACGACCCCCGGCAGGGCGCCGAGGCCGATGACCACCAGCGCCCCGGCCTCCGTCGCCAGCGCCGCCGGCACGGTCGTCCAGAGGGCCGCTCGGACCCGGGACTCGGCAACGACCGGTCCCGCCGCCGGGGGAGTCGACGCCGGGCCTGCCGGTGGGGGCTGGGCAGCCGGTGCCAGCCGGCGGGACCCGCTCGGTCGAGGCCCGACGCCGGTCACGCCGCAGGTCCCTGGTACCAGCGTCCCGCCCGCATCACCCGACCAACGCGCAGGTCGTCGTCCAGCTCGACCAGGTCGGCCAGCTGACCGGGGGCCAGCCGGCCGCGATCGGTGACGCCGAGGAGGGCAAGCGGGTTCTGGCTT
>Ga0207932_1000603_pt1 | contig 12171 bp, 9 predicted proteins | sample NGESurdeep092012_FD_184480 | JGI IMG/M metagenome (GOLD analysis project Ga0207932, IMG submission 184480) | Arctic peat soil microbial communities from Barrow, Alaska - NGEE Surface sample 415-2 deep-092012 (SPAdes) | ecosystem: Environmental > Terrestrial > Soil > Wetlands > Peat ...
GGACGAGGGCGACGGACGCGAGGAAGGCGATCGGAAAGTAGACGAGGAGCCCCTTGTTCACCCCGATGAGGAGCCTCCATGCCCCGTCGAGGAACGGGTGCGCGAAGCGCTGGTCGCCGTATGAGGAAAAGGGCTTCCCGAAGCGCACGACCTCGAACGCCAGCGTCGCGCCGAGCGGCCCCGCGGCACCCGCTGCCGCGGCGGCCCATGCCCGGAGCCGTTCGCGCGACGGGGGCCAGGCACCCAGGACGAGCGGAAGCAGCGCGAAAGGAACGAACACGAGGTTCACGGCCTTCGTCAGAACGAGCCAGCCGGCGAACAAGCCGGAGGCCGCCGCCAGCCGGACTGCCGCGGCACCCTCGGCCCGGGAACCCCACAGCGCGAAGAGGACCGCGAACACGAGGCACGCCGCCTGGAGCGGCTCGGAGAACCCGAACGCCGCGTAGGCCCAGAGCGGGGAACCGAGGCCTGCGCCGAAGACCGCGAGCGACTGGCCGAAGGCGCCCGCCCCGAGTTCCGCGGCGAGGAGGCCCGAGCCGGCTGCGGCCGCCGTCACGAGGAGTACCTGGAGGAGGACGAAGAGCGTCTGGGAGGTGCGCGCGCCGAAGCGCGCCTCCCACGGCCCGGCCAGCGCCGCGAAAGGGACCTCGACGAGAGGAAGCCCCATTCCGTAGGGAGCGACCGCGTCGCCGCCGGGGCGCGGGATGTTGAAGTGCTGATTGCGGGAGATCCCGATCTCCCCCGTCGTCGCAATCGAAATCGCGGTATAGAGCATCTGCTGCTCGTCCGACACGGTCCCGAACGTGCGCTCCTCGGCCGTGCCCGCAAGCAGGACGAACGCGGCGACGACCGAGAGCCCGAGCGCGCGCCCGCGCGCGTTCAGGGGCGTCCGGGCCATCGAGCCGCCTGAGGGCGCTCCCCGCCGTCGAGCGCGTGCCGGACCGCAGCCACGGGCTCCGTCTCCACGGTGAAGTATTCGGCGCCGTCCCGCGCAAACCCCTCGTCCGCCACGTGCTTGAGGGCGGCGAGAAGCGGGTCGAAGTAGCCGGACCCGTTGAAGAGGACGATCGGCCGCGTATGGTGGCCGAGCTGGCGCCACGTGACGATCTCGAAGAACTCGTCCAGCGTCCCGAAGCCGCCTGCGAGCGCGAGGAAGCCGCTGGCCATCTCCGCCATCCGGGCCTTCCGCTCGTGCATCGTCGCGACGATCTCGAGCTGCGTGAGCCCGCCGTGCGCGATCTCCTTCGCCGCGAGGCCCGCGGGAATGACGCCGTAAACGGGAGCGCCTGCTTCGAGCGCGGCATCCGCCAGGACGCCCATGAGCCCGACTCGGCCGCCGCCGTAGACGAGTCCCGCTCCGACGCAGGCGATCGCGCGCCCGATCGCGGCGGCGTCTTCCGCGTGCACCGGAGAGAGGCCCGGCCGCGCGCCGCAGAAAACAGTGAGCATGGGCCGGTCGAACGTCATCGTCATGCCGGGGATGATGCCCGATCCGGATGCGTGCTGTAAGGTCGCGCGCGTGACGGCTCCTGGCCCCTCCGACCCGGCCCGGGCGGCTCTATCTCTCGCCCTCAGGAGACACGCCCCGGCCGACGCTGACGAAGCCAAGGACCGCGACTCCATCCTCCGCCTCGTCGAGAGGGAGGCCGCGTGCTTCTCGCGGCACATGTTCACGCCCGGGCACGTCACCGGCAGCGCCTTCGTCGTCTGCCCCGCGACGGGACTCGTCCTCCTGCACCACCACCGGCGTCTCGATGCCTGGCTGCAGCTGGGCGGCCATGACGAGGGCGAGCACGACCCCCGGGCGACCGCGCTCCGGGAAGCGGCGGAGGAATCGGGGCTGCGCGATCTCGTGCTCCTGTCGGACGAGATTCTCGACCTCGACGTCCATCCGATCCCCGCCGGCAAAGGCGAGCCTCCCCACCTTCACCACGACGTGCGCTACGCGCTCGCGACTCTGGCGCCCGGGGCCATCCACCGCGACGCCGCCGAGTCCATCGACCTGCGCTGGTTCACGCTCGCCGAGGCCGCGGAGAAGATGAACGAGCCCGGCAGCCGCCGCGCCCTCGCCCGGATCGCGGCGCTCCTCGCGGCGCGCCGCTGAAGGTCAGGCGCCGGCCGGGCCGGCTTCGGACGCGCTGCCGCCGCTTTCCGCGTCTCGGTACATGCTTTCGATGACGTCCCGGTACTTCTCGGCGATGACGCGGCGCTTGATCTTCATCGTGGGCGTCAGCTCGCCGCCTTCGATCGTGAAGTCGTCCGTGAGGAGCGTGAAGGCGCGGATCTGGCGTTCGTGGGGCTCGTCTCCGTTCAGGATGTCGATCGCCTGCCGGATGAGCGAAAGGGCCTTCGGGTCCTTCACGAGCTCGTCGTGATCGCGAAACGTCACGCCCGAGGCGTGCGCCCAGCTCTCGAGCTTCTCGAAGTTCGGGACGATGAGGGCCGAGAGAAACTTCTGGCGGTCGCCAATGAGCACGGCCGACGAGATGTACCGCACCGATTTCAGCGCGGCTTCGATCGGCGCCGGCGCGATGTTCTTGCCGTACGCATTGATCAGAATTTCCTTCTTGCGGTCCGTGAGCGAAAGAAAGCCTTCCGCGTCGAAGGAGCCGATGTCCCCCGTCCGGAACCACCCGTCCTCGTCGAAGACCTTCGCCGTTTCCTCGCTCTTCCGCCAGTAGCCGCCCTCCATGATGTTCGGCCCCTTGGCGAGCACCTCGCCGTCCGCGGCGAGCCGCAGCGTGACGCCCGGGATCGCGCGCCCGACCGTGCCGAGGCGCCATTCGCCGGGACGATTGCAGGCGAGGACGGGGCTCGTCTCCGTGAGACCGTAGCCTTCGTAGACTTCCACGCCGGCGCCGAGGAAGAACGCCGCCACCTCCCGCGAAAGGGGCGCGCCCCCCGAAATGGCGAAGCGGAAGCGGCCCCCGAGGCGGGCCTTGATCTTCCCGAAGACGAGCCGATCGGCGAGCGCGTACTTGAGCCGGAGAAAAACCCCCGGCACTTTCTCCGCGTCGAGGATCGCGAGGCGCCGGGCCCCCGTCTTCACGCCCCACGAGAAGATCGCGCGCCTGAGCGCCGGAGCCTTGTCGACGGCAGCCTGGACACGCGTGAGCATCTTCTCGTAGACGCGCGGCACGGCGGCGAAGCAGTGGGGCTTCACCTCGGCGAAGTTCTCCGAGAGTTTGTCGATCGACTCGGCGTACGTGACGGTCGCGGCACGCGAAAAATAGAGGTAGTCGACCATGCGCTCGAACACGTGCGAGAGGGGCAGGAACGAGAGGGCCACCGTGTCGCCATCGACGTCGAAGAGCGCCGAGCACGCCGAGACGTTCGACACGAAATTCTTGTGGGTGAGAATGGCGCCCTTGGGCTCTCCCGTGGTGCCGGACGTGTAGATCATCGTCGCGAGATCGCCCGGGAGGACGGCCGACGCGCGCTCTTCGAAGGCGCCCGGGTCGGCGCGCAGTGCCGCGAGACCCTTCTGGACGACGGTCTCGAAGGGCGTGGCCTTTCCCGCGCTCCACGGCACGTGGTCGAGGACGATCACGTGTCTGAGCTCGGGGCATCGATCGCGGACGTCCACGATCTTCTGAAGCTCGATCGCGTTCGAGACGAAGGCGACCTTGGCGAGGGAATCGCGCAGGATGTACTCGACCTGCGGCGCGAGATAGCTCGTGTAGATCGGCACGGTCAGCGCGCCGAGCGAAAGCGCCGCGAAGTCCGCCATCGGCCACTCGGGCCGGTTCTCGGAAAGGATCGCGACCCGATCCTCCCGGTCGACCCCGAGAAGCGCGAGGCCGAGAGCGAGCCCCTCGGTGCGCTCGGCGAACTCCGCCGCCGAAAGCGGCGTCCAGGACCCGCCGATCTTGGAAACGAGAAGTTCCGCCTTTCCGCTGGAGGCTGCGAAGCGGAAGTAGTCCAGGAGAGTTTTCGCGGGAAGCGGTTCGAGCACGTTCTTCCACCCCATTATGCCGGAGAAGGCCTTACGCCCGCCGCGCGGCACACGCGAGCGCTCAGACCGCTCGCACCGAAACCGAGAGCACGTCCGCGCAGCCCCGGATTTCCTCCAGCACCCCGGCCTGCGGCGCCGATCCGACCTGGATTTGCGCGCAGGCCGCCTCGGCACCCGCGAAGACGACGTTCTCCGTCTTTTCGACGTTGATTCCCGCCGCGCGCAGCACGCCAAAGACGTGCGCGAGTACGCCGATCCGGTCGCGGTGACGAACGGACAGGACGTGCGTCGCGGGCGTGCGACTCGCGAGATTCACGGCGTTCGGGACGTCCCCCGTCGAGGCGAACGCCGCGACGATGCGCACGGTCTCCTCCGCAATCGCGTTCTGCGCCTGCTCGGTCGAGGCGCCGACGTGGTGCGTCCCGATGACCGCCGGGAGACGCGCGATCCCGTCCTCGAAGGCGCCCGTGCCACCGGCCGGCTCCTTCGCAAAGACGTCGAGGCCGGCACGGAGCCCCTTTTCCGCGATGGCGGCCTCGAGGGCCGGCTGGTCCACGACGTCGCCGCGGCTCGTGTTCACGAAGAACGCGCCCGGCTTCATGGCCTCGAAGAACTTCGCGTCGAGCATGCCCTTCGTCTCTTTCGTAAGCGCGCAGTGCACGGTCACGACGTCGGACGCGGCCGCGAGCGCGTGGACCGAGTCGGCGCGCGCGACGCCGAGTCGGGACGCGCGGTCGTCGTCCAGCGAGCGGCTCCAGGCGACGACCGGCATCCCGAAGGCCTTCGCGCGCGCGACGACCTCGAGGCCGATCGCCCCGAGGCCGACGACGCCGAGCGTGCGGCCCGCGAGGCCGCGAGCCTTCCCGTACAGCGCCTTGTTCCAGATTCCGGCCTTGAGGTCGTTCGTCTGTTCGACGATCCTTCGGTCGAGGGCGAGGATGAGCCCCCACGTCAGCTCGGCCACGGCGATCGCGTTCTTGCCCGGGCAGTTCGAGACCGCGATCGCGCGCGCCGAGGCGGCCCGAATGTCGATCGTGTTCACGCCCGCGCCCGCGCGTACGATGAGCGCGAGTCCGGAAGCGGCCTCGATCTCCGGGTCTCCGACCTTTGTGCCCCGCACCACGAGCACCTCGGCCCCCGTTTCTGCGAGGCGCGCGCCGAGCGCCGCGCCCTCGAGCTTCGGCTCGTAGAGGACCTCGCAGCCGAGGGCGGCGAGGCCGTCGAGCCCGGACTTTTCGAACGCATCGGCGACGAGAATCTTCATTCGGGATCTCAGAATCGGTGTACGAAGAGACCCGAGCGAAGCTTCGGCTCGAACCACGTGGACTTCGGCGGCATCGTGACGCCCGCGTCCGCGATCGCCATGACGTCGGAGATCTGCGTCGGGTACATCGCGAAGGCGAGCGCGCCGCGCCCCGACTTCACGCGCTCCTCCAACTCGCCCGTCCCCCGGATCCCACCGACGAAGTCGATGCGGGGGTCCGTCCGCGGGTCGCCGATGCCGAGGACGGGACCGAGGAGGCGGTCCTGGAGGATCGAGACGTCGAGGGAGGCGACCGGGTCGGAAACCGCGATCGGCTCGCGAGGCGTGAGGGTCTGCCAATTTTCTTCGAAGAACATGCAGAACTCGCCTTTTCGCGACGGCGAAGCGCCGGTGGCGGGCGCCATCGAGAATTTCTCTCTTACACCCTCTAGGAAATCCCCGGTCCCCAATCCCCCTAAATCTTTCACGACCCTGTTGTACGGCAAGATCGCGAGCTCGCGATCCGGGAAAATCGTGGCCGGGAACCAGTTGACCGGATGCTCGTCGGGAAGCGACCCGAGCTTTTCCTTCAGCGCGGCCCGAGCGCGCGACGCCGACGCCGAGCGGTGGTGCCCGTCGGCGACGTAGAGCAGCGGCACGGCGGCGAAGGCCGCCGTAAAGAACGCGACGTCGGACTCCGGCACGATCCAGAGCGTGTGGCGGACCCCGTCCGGCGCCTCGAAGTCGAACTCCGGGGGCACCGCGGTCACGCGCCCGACACGGGCGGAAATCGCGTCCGTCGCGCGGTACGTCAGGAACACGGGCTCGGCGTGGGCGGACTGCGCGAGCAGGTGGGCAACACGGTCGTCTTCCTTGTCGCGCCGCGTCTTCTCGTGCTTGCGGATGACGTCCGTGTCGTAGTCGTCGACCGAACAGGCCGCGACGAGGCCGTCCTGCTTGCGCCCCTTCCACGTCTGCCGGTAGACCAAGAGCCGGGGCACGGGATCGCCCACGAGCGTGCCGTCCGCGTAAAAGCGGTCGAGATTCTCGCGGCCCTTCGCGTAAACGGCGGGTGCGTGGATGTCCGTGTCTTCGGGGAGGTCGATCTCCGGGCGGCAGACGTGCAGGAAGGACTGCCGGTTGCCCGCCGCGAGCGCGCGGGCTTCCCGGGTGTCCACGACGTCGTAGGGGACGGAGGCGACGCGCGCCGCGAGCGAGCGCGTGGGGCGGCCGGACGAGAACGGACGGAGGCGTGCCATGGGCGCAGTATCCCTCACCCGAACGCCCGGCGCATGGCGCCCGTGCTAGACTTTTCCCATCGATCGGACCCCTCGCTGAAAGGAAATTCGGGGATGAAACTTTACGTCGGCAACCTCTCCTATGGTGTGAACGATTCCTCCCTCCGGACTCTCTTCGAACCCCACGGCGCCGTCGAGTCGGCCACGGTCGTCGCGGACCGCGAGTCGGGCCGCTCCAAGGGCTTCGGCTTCGTCGAAATGAGCGATGCGGACGCCCAGAAGGCGATCCAGGCGCTCAACGGTTCGCAGCACGATGGCCGGACCATCCGCGTCAACGAGGCCCGTCCGAAGACCGACGACGCGCGCGGCCCTCGCGGCCCCCGCTGACCTCGATGCGGGCGGGCGGCACGGGCGCCCGCGACATGACTCGACTTTTCGGGGCTGCGATCCTGCCAATCGCGGCCTTTTTTCTTTTTGGTGGAGCCGCTCCCTCCGGGGACGACCTCGTGTTCACGGGCGGCCGCGTCGTGGACGGCACCGGCGCGGCGGCCTTCCGCGCGGACGTCGCCGTCCGCGGCGGCCTCATCGCCGCCGTCGGCGAGCTCGCGCCGGACCGGATCGCCCGTGCGCGTCGCCGGATCGACGCCACCGGTCTCGTCGTCTCGCCGGGATTCATCGATCTCCTCGGCCAGTCCGAGTACAACGCCCTCGTCGACCGGCGCGCGGCTTCGAAGATCACGCAGGGGATCACGACGGAAGTCACCGGCGAAGGCGAGTCCATCGCGCCCCTCGACGAGACGCTCCTCAAGAGCAACGAAGACACGTACCGCCACTACGGTCTCAGGCCGGACTGGTCGTCGCTCCTCACGTATTTCATGCGGTTCCGGCGCACACCGCCCACGATCAACCTCGGCACGTTCGTGGGCCTCGGCGGGCTGCGGCGGATGGTCGTCGGGATGGAAGACCGGCGCGCGGGACCGACCGAAGTGGAGCGGATGAAGGCGCTCGTCGCGCAGGCCATGGAGGACGGCGCGCTCGGCCTCTCGACATCGCTCCAGTACGTGCCGGACCTCTACAACGCAACCGAGGAGATCATCGCCTGCGCGAAGGTCGCCGCGTCTCGCGGAGGCGTGTACTTCACCCACCAGCGCTCGGAGGGGAACCGCATCGAGGCGTCGCTCGCGGAGGTCTTCCGGATCGCCCGCGAGGCGAAGATCCCGGCGAACGTCTGGCACATCAAGGCGGCCTACCGCCGCAACTGGGGCACGATGCCGAAGATCCTCGCCGCGTTCGCCTCGGCCCGCGCCGCGGGCCTGGACGTCGCCGCGAACCAGTACCCGTGGAACGCCGCGTCGAACGGGCTCGACGCCTGCCTTCCCCCCTGGGTGCGCGAGGGCGGTCGCGAGCGGCTCCTCGCGCGCCTCCGCGACCCCGCGATGAGGACGCGCATCCGCAACGAGATGGCCGAAGACACGCCGGCCTGGGAGAACCAGTGGTACGGCTCGGGCGGCGGCTCCGGCGTCATGCTGTCGGCCGTTCTCGACCCCGCCCTGAAGAAGTACGAGGGCGGCACACTGGAGGAGATCGGCGCTCTCATGAAGAAGGATCCCCGCGACGCGCTCATGGACATCGTCCTCGCCGACCGCGCGAACTCCTCCTGCATCCTGTTCATGATGAGCGAAGACGATGTCCGGACCGCGCTCAAGGATCCTTTCGTCGCCTTCTGTACGGACTCCGGCGCCGCGGCCACGGACGGGATCTACTCGGAAGAAAAATCCCATCCCCGCGCCTGGGCCTCGACCGCGCGCATTCTCGGCACGTACGTGCGCGACGAGAGGCTCCTGACCCTGGAGGAAGCCGTTCGGAAAATGACCTCTTTCTCGGCCGCGAGGGCCGGACTCAAGGACCGCGGGACGCTCAAGGTCGGGCTGAGTGCCGATGTCGTCGCGTTCGATCCGGTCCTCGTGAAGCCCGTCTCGACGTATGCCGACCCGCTCCACTACTCCAAGGGGTTCCCGTACGTCGCCGTGAACGGCAGGCTCGTCGTGGACGATGGGAAGATCACGGCGGAGCGCCCCGGGCAGCCGCTCCTCGGCCCCGGCGCGAAGCGCTGACGGCGGCCCGCTACTTCACGTTGACGACCGCGGCCTCGATCATGGTCGTGCCGAGGTCGGCCACCGGCAAGGCGGTATGCATCTTCCGCCACTTCCCGAGGAGGTCGACGACGTTGTCGCCGATCCGGAGAAGGTTCTCGCGGCTGGAGCCGCCGAGGTGCGGGGTCATGAGGACGTTCGGCGCCGAGAGGAGCGGGCTGTTCGGGTCGGGCGGGTCGCTCAGGAAGACGTCCGTCGCGTAAGCGCGAACCTTCCCGGACGCGAGCGCCTGCGCCAGATCCGCCTCCACGACGATCGAGCCGCGGGCCGTGTTCACGATCACGACGCCGTCCTTCATCTTGGCGATCGTGTGCTCGTTCAAGAGGCCGCGCGTCTCGGCCGTCGCCGGGACGTGGAAGCTCACGAAGTCGGCGCGCTGGAAGAGCTCGTCGAGGTCGTCCACGAGCTCGGCGAGGGCGTGATTCGCGATCTGCGGGTCGTAGGCGATGACCTTCATCCCGAAGGCCTGGGCCCGCCGCGCGACCTCCGTGCCGATCAGGCCGGCGCCGACGAGGCCGAGCGTCTTGCCGAAGAGCTCGGTGCGCTTGAGTTCCTTCTTGAGAAAGCGCCCCTGCTTGAGGCCGGTGTGCCCCTCGACGAGGCGGTTCGGGACGGCGAGCATGAGCGCCATCGTGAGCTCCGCCACGGCGACCGAGGACGCGCGCGGCGTGTTCTTGACGTCGATCCCGCGCTCGCGGCAGGCCTGGATGTCGACATTGTCGAGGCCGACGCCGCCCCGGATCACGAGCTTCAGGTTCGGCGCCCCGTTCAGGAACTCGCGCGTCACTTTCGTCTTCGAGCGCACGAGGACGATTTCGGCGTCCTTCAGGCGTGCGGGGTCGGTGAGCACCTCGCCGAACGGGGCGAGGCGGCCGGGAAGAGACTCGTCGAACGCATCGGCGATCAGGATCTTCATGGGCGGTCCTCCTGCTTTCGGGACGGTCCTCATCGGCCGGGCCGGCGAGACGCATCCCTTTACAACCTGAGGGCTGCGCGGACAGGCATCCATGATGCTCCCGTATCAGGCGGAGCCGGGCGGGCCCCGGTCAGCGGTTCGGCGCGGCGCGAAGCTGCGCCTCTGCGTACGCGAGGAGACGGGCGGCGTCCGGGTCGGCCGGAGAGAGGCGCGTCGCTTCCCGCGCCCAGGGCACGGCCTTCGCGGCTTCTCCCCGCGCGAGATACCCCGCCGCGGAACGGACGAGGAGGCGGGGGATCATCGGGGAGAGGCGCGGAAGCCCCATCGCGCGCCGGAGGAGCCACGGGGAGACGGATTCGGCGGCCGTCGGCGGCGGATCCCCTTCGGAAGTACCGGCCTCGAGCCACGCCTTCGGGAGCTCGATCCCGGCGAGGTTCCGCGCGGCGAGCCAGGCGTGGCCCACGATCGGGCTCAGAGCCGGAATCGTCGCCACCCGGACGGAACCGGCCGCCGGCCACGAGGCGCCGGCCGGAGGGCGCAGTCGCTCCGCGTAGCCGTCCCAGCTGCCCGGCGCGACGAGGACGCCGGGCAGGTTGATGAATGCTCCTGCGACGAAAGCCGCCCGGACCGCTCCCGCCGAGACGAGAACCGCGGGGGCGACGAGTAGGGGGAGCACCGGCAGGAGGTGGCGCGGTCCCCACGACGCGCCGCCTTCCCAACTCCACCAGCGGGCAACGACGAAGAGAAGCACGAGCGGAGCGCCGGCACAGAGAATCTTCGCCGGACGCGAGGCCCGCGCCAAGCCGAGGAGTCCGACCGCCGCCACGGGCGCGTAGAGAAAGATGCTCCGCCCCGGCGAAAAGAGCAGGCCGAACAACCCGTCTCCGAGCGGTGTCGTGAAGGGGAGGATCTCCTCCCCGTAGCCCGTTTCCAGGAGCGAGCCGTAGAGAGAGCGGTTTCCAAGCCCATGCAAGCACAGAGCGGCCGCGAAGACGCCAAGGGCGGGTAGCGTTCCGGAGACCGAGCGTGCCCGGCGGGCGTCGAGGGCGGTCGAAAGCAAGAAGACCGGCACCGTCACCCAAAGGATCGGCTTAAGAAGGCATGCGGCCGCCCATGGTGCGGCCGCGGCGACGCCCGGGCGGCCGGAGAGAGCGATGGCGGCTCCCGCCGCGAGGCCCGCCGCCGCGAATGGCTCGACGAACGAGTCCGCCGCGTAGGGCCACAAGAACGTCCCCGCGACGAACGCCACCTCCCACGGCCCGGTCGCCCCCGGCCGGAGCGCCCGCACGAGCGAGCCGAAGGCGAGTGCGGCAAGCGCTGTTCCGAAAGACCACGTCAGGGCCGTCAGCGCGTCAACACCCGAAGCCCCGATCAGCCGTCGCAACGACCAGGCCGGCCCGAGAGTCGGGAGCGGCAGGAGCGACGCATAGAGACCGTACTTCGAGTGGGCCGGCGGCGCTGACTCTGGCGTCGAGGCGCCGGCCGCCGGAATCCGGCCGAACCCCAGATGTCCCTGTACGAAGAGACCGAGGGACTCCGACACGACCTCGGCCCCGTCGGACGTGTTGACGCTTCGCCCGATGAACGCGGACGCGCAGACGAGGGTCAGGAGCGCCAGGGCCACGCCGCGGGACCTCAGCCCGCCCCGGAACGCTTCCCTCAGCCCGCCGGCCGCCGCAGGGCATTGACGGCCTCCGTGAGGACCGGCGGACTGGCCGGCTCCGGCGCTTCGGCCTGCTCGCGCGGCTTCTCGTCGCCCTCGCCCGGCGCGAGGAACAGGTTCGTCTCGACGCCGTGCTGCTTCGTGTACATTTCGTAGTATCGGCCGTGCGCCGCGTAGAGCGTCTCGTGCGTGCCGCGCTCGGCGATGAGGCCGCCTTCGACGACGAGAATCTGGTCCGACCGCCGGATCGTGGAGAGCCGGTGCGCGATGACGAACGTCGTGCGCCCCTTCATCAGAAACGACAGGCCTTCCTGGATGAGCGCCTCGGACTCCGAGTCGAGGCTGGACGTGGCCTCGTCGAGGATGAGGATGCGCGGGTCCGCGAGGATCGCGCGCGCAATCGACACGCGCTGGCGCTGCCCGCCCGAAAGCTTCACGCCGCGTTCGCCCACGACCGTGCCGTATTTCTTCTCGAATCCCTCGGCGAACTCGTCCACGCGCGCGATCTGGCACGCGCGGAGAATCTCCTCCTCGCCGGCCTCCGGGCGCGAGAACGCGACGTTCTCGCGAATCGTGCCGTCGAAGAGGAACGTCTCCTGAAGGACGACGCCGAGCGCCGATCGATACGAATCGAGGCGCACCGTCGAGAGATCCACGCCGTCGACGCGCGCGACGCCGCCCGTCGGAACGTGGAAAGCCGCTACGAGGCCGATGATCGTCGTCTTGCCCGAGCCCGAGCGCCCGACGAGGGCCGTGACGGTGCCCGGCGGCGCGTGGAAAGAGACCCCGTGAAGGACCTCCTTCCCCTCCTCGTACGCGAATTTCACGTCCTCGAACGCGATGTCGCCCGAGATCGCGGGAAGGACGACCGTGCGGCACGGATCGGCGTCCTCGCGCTTTTCGGCCAGGATCTCGCGCGTCCTCTCAAGGCCGGCGAGCGCCTCCGTGAGCTGCGTCCCGATCGCGACGATCTGGAAGATGGGCGCCACGAGGAAGCCCATGA